>Ga0302151_10000745_pt1 | contig 18345 bp, 9 predicted proteins | sample I_Bog_N1_3_FD_192428 | JGI IMG/M metagenome (GOLD analysis project Ga0302151, IMG submission 192428) | Peat permafrost microbial communities from Stordalen Mire near Abisko, Sweden - I_Bog_N1_3 | ecosystem: Environmental > Terrestrial > Soil > Wetlands > Peat | place: Sweden: Abisko, Stordalen...
TTACGGCCCCTCCGACCCACCGCCACAATCGCAAGCGAAATATGCGCAGGCCTCAACCTCCCCGCCTGGCGGCGAGGCCCGTCCCAGCCTTACATTCACCACGCACGAAGGACCGCGCCTAAACTCCGGGCCTAAATTCCGACCCCGGCTGTATCAAAGTCGTTGACACGTTCCGTCCTGCGTGAAATCTCCATAGCCGACCACCAGCCGACAACGCCCCGCGTCCGTCCAACGGAGCTTCCGCGGCGGCTTCGCGCCGCAGAAACTCTTAATTCGTTTCCTGCCTGGCCGGTCACCGGTTTCCGGACGAGGGTGAAAGTGCCCTTGGCCGAGAGAGCTCTGGCGGCGCGCATCGAGGCCGAACTCGAAGGCGCGAAGCTGTTGTAGGACGGCCACAGACACGGCCCCTGGCACTCATCGCGCGTCTGGGAGCGCGGGGCGAGGCGCCGCACAGCCGCCGATAGAGGTCGGTTAATTAACCTTCACCTCCCATATTGGATGCCGGGGGCGGGCTGCCTCCCCGAAGGAAACCACCGATGACCCTGAAAGACTTCCGGATACAGACCAAGCTCCTCGTGCTCATTGGCCTGCTGACCTTGGTCACGGTGGCAGTCTCCGCTGTCGGCATCACCCGGCTGACCGGAATGAGTGCAAGCCTGATCCAGGTCGATACGGCCGGCGACGCGCAGCTGTCGGGGGCGCGGATGAACCAAAATGTCATCGCGTTGAACCGGGCAGAATACCGCGTGGCCGCCGATCCATCCGCCGACACGGTCCGTGCGGCGACGGCGGTCACGGACGAGAACCGCAAGATGTTCACCGAGCGCCTCGGGCGGGCGCGGGCGGTGGCAGGTCCGGACGAAGCCGTGATGCTGGACCGGATCCAGGAGAAGTACCAGGACTACCTGGCGGCCGCGCAAAAGACGTTCGATCAGACCGCTGCCGAGGGAGGTGCCGTTGCGCTCACCGACGCGCAGAACCGTGTCAACGACCTGATAAAATCCAGCCGGAGCCTTGCCGACAGCTTGCAGGCGGAATTAAAGGCCTATGTCGATTTTGTTGACACGAGGGGCCAATCTGTCAGCGAGGGAGCCAAGGCTGACGCGAGGGTTGCGATCCTGTCCGTCATCGTTCTTGCTGGCGCAGGCACCCTTTTCGGCATCTCTGTGGGATATCTCCTCGCCAGGTTTGGCATCTCTGCGCCGCTCAACCGCTCGGTCGGCCAGCTGAAGAGGCTTGCCGCCGGCGACCTCTCGGTCGTGGTCACTGGGGCCGACCGGGGCGACGAGTGCGGCGACGTTGCCAAGGGGCTTGAGGTGTTCAGGCAGAACGCGCAGCGGGCCCGCGAACTGGAAGCTGACGCCGCGTTGCAAACGGAACGTTCGGAAACCGAGCGCAAACAGGTGATGGGCGCGCTCGCCGACCGGCTTGAAGCCGCGGTTGGGGGCATCGCCCACATGGTGTCGTCATCGGCGACCGAACTGCAGGCGACGGCACAATCCATGGCGACGACGGCCGGGCAGACGAACCAGCAGGCGGCCGCAGTCACCGCTGCGGCGGAGGAGTCAGGCGTCGGGGTCCAGACCGTCGCCGCGGCGGCGGAGGAACTCACCGCCTCCATCGGCGAAATCGCCCGCCAGGTCGCCCAATCCACTCGTATGACTGGCAAGGCGGTCAGCGACGCCCGCCGCACCGACGCCATCGTTCGGGCCCTTGCCGATGGAGCGCAGAAGATCGGGCAGGTCGTTGATCTGATCACCAATATCGCCGGGCAGACCAATCTCCTGGCTCTGAATGCGACGATCGAAGCCGCGCGGGCCGGGGACATGGGCAAGGGCTTCGCGGTGGTCGCCAGCGAGGTCAAGAGCCTTGCCCAGCAGACCTCAAAGGCGACCGGGGAGATCGCCGCCCAGGTCGGCCAAATCCAGAGCGCCACGGCTGAGGCTGTGGAGGCCATCAGCGGCATCGGCACGACGATCGAGGCAGTCAGCGAGATCGCCACAGCGATCGCCGCCGCTGTGGAAGAACAGACCGCGGCCACAGCCGAGATCGCCCGCAACGTGCAGGAAACCGCTGCGAGCACGCGCGATGTCGCTGCCAATATCGCTGGCGTCAGTCAGGCCGCCACAAGCACGGGCGCGGCGGCCAGTCAGGTGCTGGAAGCCGCAAGCGGCCTCTCCCAGCAGTCGGAACGTCTGTCCGCTGAAGTACAGAGCTTCATGGTTGGCGTGCGTGCCGCCTGATGCCATTCGGCAAAAGGGCGGCGCCCCTTCGCGGACTGTCTCGTCATCCGCCCCTTGACGACGTGTACACTTCAGCGAGTGCGGGTCCCGCCCGCCGCCGCCGCGAAGCCAGTAGTCGAGCATGCCCCTGTTGCCGTTCTCGGTCCTCGCCCTGCTGATCGGGAGCGCCGTGGCTGCGGCTCTCCTCACAAATGGGAGGGAGACTGGGCAGTTGCGGCAGTCCATGGAGTTGCAAAGGGCCACCGCAGCCTCGGGCGGCTCGAACGTGAAGCGCGATGGACCCGCTTATACCACGCGGGCTCACCGACGCATGAACGTCGGCGGGAGAGGGGCTAGCCGAGATGGGGATGAGTAGATTCCGAAGTTTTCCCGGTGCGCCCCGCCCACTAGGATCGGAGAGGCGTGCCGTTGATCGGCGCCGTCGCCCTGGAGGCTCATGTGTGACAAGGCAAGCGCATCCAATGGGCTTGCGGACCTCCAACCGCTTTGGGCCAATGAAACGATGCAGCGGGCATATGGCATGGTCCGCCTTGGCGGCGGCCTTGGTTACCGATTGCCAGTCGGCAGGAAATATCGGCTCGGCGCGTTTGAAGTTCCGTCCCGTTGCACGCCCGGGTCGTGGTCCGTTGGCTGACCGCCGGGGAAAAGACCGTCGGTGGAATCATCATCCCCGACACGGCGAAGCAAAAGCCGATTGGAAGGCGAGGTCATCGCCGTGTCACGGCGACTCGGAGCGGGTATGTGGCGCTCACGTCGTCTTTTGCGTCTTGGCCTTGTGAACGGACGCATGGACGGCTTTCCCCGCGACCGGCGGTCCGTTGTTTGGTGACGGGTGGCTTACCCGGCGGAATGATTGAAAGATGGCGGAGGGGACTGAACGATGAGCAAAGGGAGGGGCAGAACCTGCCGGATGGACCAAGCCGTGTTGGGCGGGAGCGGGTTCCCATGATGCGGGCCACGTCCCCGCTACGCGGCCGACCATGAGCAGCAGCGATCAGAAGCCCTGCGCCGGGCCGACGCCCTGGGATACGTCGGCCTGCGGGCGAGAGGCGATCCACACGCCCAACGCTATCCAACCCCACGGCGCACTGCTTGCTGCGCGGGTCGAAGGGCGTCTCGTCAGTCATGCCAGCGCGAACCTCGCTGCGATCCTGGGTCAGCCGGCAGCGGAGGTGCTCGGGCGACCATTGAAGGAAGTGTTCGGCGAGGCGGCGGGCGGCGCGTTGGAGGGCTGCGCCGGGCCGCGAAACGGGACCTCGCTCAGTCAGGTGCATGCCTTTCCTGGCCCGGGCGGCAGCACGCTCTGTTTGCGTGCCTATCTCTCGGGCGCGCATATCTGTGTGGACATCGAGCCGGTCCGCCACTGCCCCGGGCCTGGAACGCCCGTCACGCTGGCGCAGTCGGTTCTGGAGACTTTCTCGCACGCTGCGACGCGCGCCGACCTCTGCGACCTCGCGGTTCAAGGACTGAGGTCGATCACCGGGTACGACCGGGTGATGGCGTACCGCTTCGGCCCCGACGGTCATGGCGAAGTCATCGCGGAGGCGTGCGCGCCGCAGCTCGAGCCTTATCTCGGACTGCGGTATCCTGCGTCGGACATCCCGCCACAGGCCCGTCGCCTGTACCTCCGCCAGCGTGTTGGCGCGATAGCCGATTCCAGCTACCAGCCGGTTCCGCTGCTCGCTGCTCCGGCGCTGGACGACGGCGGGTTGATCGACCTGACACACAGCGCCCTGCGCGGCGTTTCGCCCATCCATCTCGAATATATGCGCAACATGAAGACAGCGGCGAGCCTCACCATAGGGCTTGCCCAGAGGCAGGACCTGTGGGGCATGCTGGTGTGCCATCACGCAACGCCCCGGATAGCCGGGCCTGATCTGCGGGCGGTCGCCCACATGATCGGCCAGGTTGTCTCGCTGCTGCTCGCCAGCCTCGGCGATGCGGAAGACTACGTCCAACGTCTGGAGCGTATCTCGATCCTTCGCGAGCTGGTCGCTCGGCTGGCCGCCGCTGTGCCGCTGCCCGAGGCGTTCGCCGCGGCGCAAACGGAGCTGCTCGGCCTCGTGGACGCGAGCGGAGCCGTGGTGCGCCTGTCCGGAACCCTCTTTTGCATCGGACGCACGCCGCCGCTTGCCGCTGCCGGGCGTGCCCTCGCGGTGTTGCAGTCCGAGGCGGGCGGCGAGGTGATGGCTGTTGACGATCTGGGTCTGCGCCATCCCGATCTTGTCGCGTGCACAAGCCAGGGCAGCGGCGCGCTGCTGCTGCCGCTCGCGCAGGATTCCGACGACGCGATCCTATGGTTCCGACCGGAACTGTCGCGGACCGTCACCTGGGGCGGCGATCCCGCCGAGCACGCAACGGCCGACCCGGTGACCGCGCACATTTCCCCGCGGGTCTCGTTCGTTGCCTGGAAGGAATCGGTTCGCGGCCAGTCGGAACCCTGGGTCAAGGCTGATCTGATGCTTGCCAGCGAAGTTCGGAGCGCGGTCCAGGCAGAGCTGGCGCATCGCACCAAGGCGGAGCTCGCCCGGCTTCGTCACTACGATCCTCTGACCGGATTGCCCAACCGAAGCCTCCTGGAGGACTTGCTGGCGGAGGCATTGCGCGAGAAGGGGGGGAATGCCGCTCTGCTGTTCCTCGACATCGACCGGTTCAAGGCGGTCAACGACACGATGGGCCACGCCGCGGGAGACACCCTGCTGGTCGAAGTCGCCCGGCGCCTGGTCGCCGCCGGTTGTGCGGGGACATGCGCGGCGCGGCTCGGCGGCGACGAATTTGTCGTCCTGTGCCGCGGTCTGAGCCGGGATGCGGTCGCCGAATTCGGTGAACGGGTTCGCCAGGCGATCGAACAGCCATTTCAGATCGCCGGCCGGCCGTGCCATGTCTCGGCGAGCATCGGAATCGCGGACACTGAGCAATCTGGCGGGCTCGACCTGATTCAGGCGGCGGACATGGCAATGTACGTCGCCAAGCGCGTCGGGGGAAACCAGGTCAAGGTCTTCGAGCCTTGGGTGTACGATCTCGCGGCCCGGCAGTTCGAGCTTGACCGGGACCTGCGCGAGGCCCTCAGCAGCGACGACCAGTTCGCGATGGTCTATCAGCCGATGTTCCGGTTTGTCGAAGGGACCCGGACCCTGGCCGGCTTTGAGGCGCTGGTGCGCTGGCGGCACCCGCGCCTCGGCTGGATGGCACCTGGGCTGTTCATCCCGCAGGCCGAACAGTCGGGGCTCATTCTTCCGCTTGGGGACTGGATCCTGGCGAGGGCCTTGCGGGAGGGACGCGACCTGACAGCTCAGGATCCCCGGCTGTCTCTGGCGGTCAACTTCTCCGCCTTGCAACTCGCGCAGCCCGGGTTCTGTTCGGGGCTGGCCGAGTTGCTGCGGGCTGAAGGGTTTCCACCCGCGGGGCTGTGCCTGGAGGTGACCGAGAGCATGTTGGCCGACGTCGCGGTCTCCTTTGTGCTCGCCGATGTCAGGAAGCTTGGTGTTCGGGTGGCGGTCGACGACTTCGGCATGGGCTACTCGTCGCTTTCGTACCTGCGTCGCCTCCCGGTGGATGTCGTCAAGCTCGACCGGAGCTTCCTCGATGATGTCGCCGACGCGCGCGGCGCAAGCTTCGTCGGCGCCGTGGCCGCCGTTGCCCATGCGGCGGGAATGTCGGTGGTCGCGGAGGGGATCGAGACGCAGGCCCAGCTCGACGTCGCGTTGGCGGCCGGCGCGGATGTCGTGCAGGGCTTCCTACTCGGGGTGCCGCTTTCGGCGACGGCCGCCGCGGCGCTGATCGTTCGGCCCTAACCTTGAGGCTCTGACCTGCGAGTCGGCGCGGGCTGGGCGAACGCGAACACCCATGGTCGGTAAATATTCGTCAACGATCAAATCCCGTGCATCTCATTAGACAATCTCGGCAAAGTATGAGATCATTATATATAGGCGATTGGCTCGGCTAACCTTTAGATGGAGTGCCGGAAATTGCGATTGGGGGGACGGGATGGAGCTCAAGACTCCCCTCATTCCGTATTTCAGCCTCCCTGGCCGATACTGTCGCCTACTTCAAGCGTCTAGCAGACGTTGACGTAGGGCTTGGCAGGTTATTACGTGGAATATGGTTGCAGTCGTTACCATATTCCAGGCCCGACTTAGACAGCACAAGCTATCCCGTTACTTGCGCGCATTTCCAGTCCTGGGGATTTCAATGGGTTAGCGAGGGGCGCCCACGTTCCGCGAATTGATGAAGGACCGGAGGAGAGGACCGGAGGAGAGCCTGCGCGAGTGCCGCGGAGGCCAGCACCTCGTTGCCCGGCGCGACCAGATCCGGCATCCGGAGCCGCTCGGAAACTGCCCGAAGGCTGACCCGTGAGCCAATCACCTCTCCGCGGGACGCGTCGAAGCGCCAGACCGGCGACTCCGAGACCGCGCAGCCGGGCAGCGAAGCCGCCAAACGGGGCGCTGGCGGGATGCACTGGTTGGAGATTCGATACGATCGGCCGAAGCCACGGGGCCGAAGCCACGGGGTGTGGGCAGCAGGAAGAGCCGCAGCGGTTCCTGCTCGAGAGGCAGGCGGAACATCGCGGCTGACGGAGCCGCGCCGTCGAGCAGGGCGAGCTGTTGCGTGACCAAGGGGAGCGCTTCGCTTCAGCGCCCGCGAGGCCGAGCCGGGCTGTGGCGCCCGTCCAACGGTGCCCTGCGAGCTGGCCGCCCGGGACGCTGGGCAACGCCCGGAATGTGTTGCTGGCCGACGCGTGCTTCTGCTGCGGGCGCGCCCGCTGACGACGCGCCATACTGACCGGAGCGCTGGCGCGGCGGCCCGGCTCGATGCGATGTCACTCGGTTCCGCAGTACCGCCGAAGGATCGCTTGTGCCAAAGTAATGGCGTTGTCCTTGGAAAGGCTGACCCTACGCGGCAACGCCCGGCCGACCGGGTAGGGACACCCCGGCCCAGCCGCACCGAGCGTGGCGCAACGGATGCGGTTATCCTCCGTTGCTGTGGACAACTCAGGGGGAAACATGGCCTCACCATCCCCGCAACCGCGGTTTTCGGGGCTTGCAAAGGACTGCCCAGAAAAAAGGCAGAAAAGCTCAAGCCATTGAATTCACGAGTGCGATTCTTATCGTGTCTAACCCGAATGGTTGGGCCACAGACGCAACCGTCAAGCATCCTAAAGCCTGTGCAACAACCGATGGTGGCGGCGCAATAATTACATGGCCGCCCCTCCCCACCCAGCGCGCCCCGCTCTCCCGCCAACGACGATGCCTATGGGGAAGGCGTAATGGGGGCGTCGGCGGCTGGCGCGGCTCGGGTGCCAACTCCGGCCGTATCTTTCGGCTAGAAGAAGGCGCCGCCAGGCAATGGCCGCACCTGGCGGCGCAGAGCTCCGTGAGCCGCAGTTAGTGCCCGAGCCTGAACAATCGCTTCAACGCGGATGTCCTCAGCGGTCACGGGAGCGGATCCGCTTTTTGCGTGCGATGGAGGATTTCCGGGGCTCGCACGCCTGTTCGATGAGGCCGAAGCGCGGCTCTGCGACGTCGACCGCGATCCTGGCGCCGGGACAGGGCGCACTGGCTGACGATCGGGGCACTTACCGCCGGAGCCGCTTGTTTCCTGACGGGCCGTCAGTGCAAACCGGGCAGGCGCAAGCCACCTACAGCCTCTTTGATCAAATCCGCCAAGCAGTAGTCATTCTCGCCTTCCCAACGCTTAAGCGCAACAAATTGCCGCATTCTCAGTGAGGTCTCTAGATACCCCAACCCTTCCCCGGTCAGGAGAGCGGGCATGCCCGAACCGGACACGCATTGACCGTCCTGCCACTTTAGGCCGATTCTGCCGCGATGGCAGGACGGGAGATAGGCGCCATGGACAGCCACGACCAGCTAACAACCCGAGTGGTAGCCGTTATGGCGGAGGCCATCCGTGCCGCCATGGAGCGCGCTACTGCGGCGATGCTGGAGAGCCTGGACAACCAGTTGACCCCGGAGGCCACTCGCTCCGGCATGGCATTCCTCATGTTGACGGCCGCGCATGACGTGTCTGTCGCCATCGATGGGGAGGAAAAAACCCGGTCCTCTTTGGATATTTTGGCTACGCCTCCGCCGGATGCGCCCTCGAATTTTGGTTTCCCAAAGCGGAGGCCGCACAGCTCCTGACGGCGACTCTCGATGCTGAGATGTCGACGCACCTCAAGCGACTTACGGCATCTTGATCGTCGTGCAGCCTCTCGCCGGACATCCGAAGTGGTCCAGCCAAACCCGGGCCTCTTCCACCGCTTCGTCCAGATCGGCCTTCAACCCCCGCACCTGTTTTCGAACAGCCGGACAGATGACCTCGTAAACCCACCCGCCGTCCTCGGGGTCGTGCATCACGACCGCAGCATGCCGACCACCGGCAGCCTTCGGGCACAGTCCGGCGAGGGGGGATCATCGGGCACAGCGCCGACATTTAGATCAGTCCAAAACTTAATCCAAGAAGCCAATCACGAAGCCGTCAGATTCGTTCGGCGTTTGACTCAGATCAATGCCAAGCGACAGCTAGGGATGCGCAGGCAGCGGCTCTCGACGCTGATCATCATTGTGGCAACGAGGGCTAGTATCGTTGCCACTGTCACGGCTCACGACCCCGCCCGGCCGTCTGAGTATATCACGACCCTGTTCACGACACGCCATGCGTGTAGAAGGGACGCGAACGTCCTCCCCTAATCACATGAGGCCCCGGCTTTACAGGTCGGGGCCTCCTTTTCGGAGGAGATCGGTTCATTCTGAAAAGTGTGTCTGCTATGGAAAAGCCGCCGGAAGCGATCTACCTGCGGGAACAGATTGAGAGGTGCCGTCGGCTGGTCTACTCTATAGATGACCGGCGGGCGAAAGAAGCAATAACGGAACTCATTGCCGATTATGAAAGGCAAGCCGCCACGCTCGACGCTGAGTCCGTCGTGGAGTGACCGAGCGGTCGGGAGATCAAGGCCCCCGCCCTCAGAGGCTGAAAATCTTTCGGCGCGGCTCGTGACGCCTGTCAGTGCTGTTCAAGCCGCGTTCGCCAGCGCAAGCCACAGGGCGACGCGGCCGTCAATCAGCTCGCCGACGGCTGTTCCTGTGCGCGCAACAAAGCCCGATGCAGCGCGGTCATCGTCCCAGATCAACGCGAACAATCCTTCCCGACGTCATGAACACCACCAGCCCCTTTTCAGCCCCCGTGGCGCCGAGATAGGTGCGAACCTGCGCGGCGTAGCCGGCCACCGCCGCTACGTCAGGCGCCACATCGCTCTTCCAGTCGATCACCAGTTCCGGGTTGCCGGCGGGCGACAACGCCACGGCGTCGGCGATGCCGAGAACCACTTGCTCGCTGTCCGCACCCGAAATGGCGGCGCTGGAAAAGGCGGCGTTGACCATGAATTCCGGCACCAGCGAGGCGCGAACGGCTTTGACATCCGGCAAGGCCAGGGTGCGCAGCACGGACGCAGCGAGTTCGGCGGGATCGGCGCCATTCACAGGCTCGGGACAGGTGGCTGTGAGTTCGGCGGCACGCACGCGCAGCGCGGCGTCGGAGTCGTCGGTCTCGCCCGTCAGCACCTCTTCCATCAGCTTGTGCAGAACCAGGCCACGCCCACGGCCGCCCTGGGGCAGTGACGGCGGCTCCGGCTGGTCCGCCGCCACCAGGATTTCGGGCTCCGGTTCCGCCTCGCCGGCTTCCGCCCGGCTCGGCGTCACCCGCACCATGCGGGTTACGCGAGCCGCGATCAGTTCGGCCTCCGTCGTGAAGGTGGCCGCATCCTGGCCGTTCGCTTCGTCCTTGTGCCCTGGGAGGATGGGGGCCGGCAGCCCCGCCGGGTCGAAGGCCAGCAGCGTATGCACCTCCAGCGGCACGGCGGCGCTCCAGGCAGAGTCCGAGAGCTTGCATTCAAACCGCGGCAGCAAAAGCAAGTCGCGTGCCCGGGTCGCCGCCACATACCACAGGCGCTGGCGCTCCAGCGCCGTCTGAGCCGCCTCGCCTGCCAGCGCCCCGGCGCTGCCGGGCGGGTCCACGCGCAGGATACGTGCGTGCAGCAAACCGGTCTCGCGGTCGAGTACCGGCGGGCGCGGGCTGATGGTGCCCCCCGATGTGTTCACTGGGATCACCACCGCCCATTCCAGCCCCTTGGCGGCATGCATGGTGATCAGCGAGACCGCTTCCTGCTCGGCGTCTGGGCGCGCTTCCTGTGCCCGGGTCTCTTCCTGCCATTGTGTGCGGACGGCCAGGGCGAAGGCGCCGAGGCCGCGAGTCTCCCAACCGCGAGCCATTTCCAGGAAGGCATCAACGTTTGCCAGCGCTCGCTCGGCGCCGCGGCCCAAGCGCTGGCGCAGTACCGGGCGCACCCGCAACTCCTCCACCGCCTGTGCCAGCAGGACATAGGGCGTCGTGGCACGTGCGCGGCGGGCCAGGCCCTGAAGAATTCGCATTGTCTCCCGCAACACCGCATCGGCGATGTCGAGGAGGGGCAACCACAGATGAAGCCCGGCCCGCCGTCCATCGGCGGCAGGCGGCAGCGCTTCGAGCACGTCGAGCAGTGCTTCCTCTGTCAGGCCTACCAGCGGCCCGCGCAGCAGCGCGCCGAGCGCCAGCGTGTCGCGCGGGTCGGCGAGCGCCCCGGCCAGCCCGATCAGATCCTGCACTTCCTGGCGATGGAAGAACCCTTTTCCCGCTTGCGTCGCCACCGGCAGGAGGCGGTCCTCAAGAGCGCGCTCATAGCGCCAGAGATCGGTGCCGGTTGGGGCCAGCAGGGCGATGTCGCCGGCCCGGCAGGGGCGCATCGTGCCCTCCGGCCCGCGCACGACAAATGCGCCGATCAGCCGACGGCAGGTTTCCGCTACCTGTTCCGCCTCGGCGTCGCGCAGCCCCGCGGCCGATGTGTCGTCAGCAGCAATGTCCAGCGCACAGACACTGGCGCGTTCGCCGAGCGCCGTCGCAGTGCTGAACAGCGGCGCGAAGCCCGGCTGATCCGGCGCGCCGAGGGGGGCTGCGAAGCGTTTGTTCACCCATTCCAGGATCGGTGCCACCGAGCGGAAGTTGCGCCCGATCTCCAGCACGTTGCCCGGCGAGCCGGCGCGCAGCGCGTCGCGAGCGCGGACGTAGGTCGCCACATCGGCGCCGCGGAAACGATAGATCGCCTGCTTGGGGTCGCCGACCAGAAACAGTGCTCCGTCGCGTAGCTGCCACGCCGCCCAGGGCGCGTCCGTGTCACCCGCAGGCGGATCGCCGCAGAGCCGCCACAGGATCTCGGCCTGCACCGGGTCGGTGTCCTGGAATTCGTCGACCAGCACGTGGCGGAACCGGCTGGCCAGGGCCGCGCGCACGCCGGGATTTCCGGCCAGCAGGCCGCGGGCGCCATGCAGCAGGTCGTCGAAATCAAGCAGCCCGGCCGCGCGCTTGGTTTCCTGGAAGAGGTCCACGATCGCCTGTAGGTCCGGCGCGAGGCGGGCCAGCAGCGTGCCGGCCGCGGCACTACACAAATCGGCATGAGCGATCTTGCAATCGTCGTAGAGGCCGGTGGCCTCGTCGTTCAGACAATCGGCCTCAGCCTTGCTGCCTCGGCCGCGCAGCGCTGCCTTCCACGCGCCTTTCTTTTGATAAGCTTTGAACCCGCCCGCCTTCGTGGCGCACGCCTCGGGGACTGGCAGGCGCAGCAGCGCCAGGAGCTGCGCGATCTCGCCGACAGCGCCGTCCGGCAGCCCGGTCACCAGATCCGCGAGCCCGGCGGCGATGTCTTTGGTGTCAGGCTCGCAGGTTGGCACGCCAACAGCGAAGAGCCGCAGCGCCGTCACTGCCTTTTGCAGCGTCGCAAAGGCGCGCTTCAGGTCCGGCGCCTGCGGCAGCTTCGCACCCCGATGCTGGCGCAGCATCTGCGCGAAGCCGGCAATCAGTTCTTCAGGCTTTCCGTCGTCGAACAGGAAAAGTGCAGCCAGCGCGTCGTCGCCGGCGGTATCGCCTGCCAGCCGTTCGCGCAGCACGTCCTGCAACGTCTCGTCGAACAGCAACGCAGCCTCGCCAGCGTCGGCCACGGTGGCACCGGGATCGGTCCGCGCTTCAACTGGCCAAGGTGTCAGCAGCATGCGGCAGAAGCCGTGAATCGTTGTGCAGGCGAGTGCATCGATTCTCGCCGCGGCCTGCGTCAGCGCCGCATGTTGCGCCGCGCTCAGCCCCTTCGGCAGCGCCGCCGCCAGATCACGCGGCACCTCGTTGCGGCAGAGCGCCGTTACGAAGCGCTCCAACCGCTCCCGCAGCTCGCTTGCCGAGGCTTCGGTGAAGCTGATTGCCGCGATGCTCGCGGGATCCCGTCCGGCAGCCAGCAGCAATGCGATGCGTCCGGCCAGCACCGACGTCTTCCCCGACCCGGCACCAGCCTCGACAAGCAGCGTGGCATCAAGATCGGTGAGCGCCCGCATCCGGCTGGCAGCGTCTGCCCGGGCAAGGGTATCGATGTCCGACATCACGCGGCCTCCCAGATTTCGGCGGCCGGACCGAGCAAGACCGCGGCAGCTTCGCGCTTGCGCTCGAAAACACTGCCCTGCTGGGCAGGCAAAGCGAATGCGAGGTCGTCATAGCTGCCGCCGGTGTCAGGCCCAGGCAACGCCAGCCCGGCCGTCAAGGCGGCCAGGCTGTGGTTCAACGCGCTCACCAGCGTAGTGAGCGCTCCGTCGGGATCGGGGAGCGGAAAGTACGGGGTCTCGGATCGCGGATACAGCAGCGCCGCCTCGACATCCGTCTCCGTACCGAGCAGCGCGCGCACCGCGGCGATATACAGGCATCTCTGCAGCTCCTCGCCGCCAGCCAGCACGCGGTCAGCAATGTCGCGCGGCGCCTTGCCGGTCTTGAAATCAACCACCCTCGCGATGCTCCGGTCGCCCGCGAGATCGAGCCGGTCGATCTGTCCCGTGAGAGCAAGCGACGTACCGGGGATTTGCACCGACTGGGTCGCGTCCCAGGGCATCGCGTCTTCCGGCGGATCGTCGACGTTGAACGCCACCTCCGGCCAGGTGGTCTGGCCGTCGAGGGTGCGCAGCGGATGGAAGAGCGCATCCAAGGCAAGCGCGGCGGCCTGGTCGAGCGTCCGCCGCCAGAGCAGCTGCGGCGGCAGAGGCATGCTCGCCTGCCAGCGCAGGCCGATCCGGCCGGTTTCGGCGGCGACCGCCGCGGCGATCTGTTGCGGCTCATCGCCAGCCACCGCCCCCGATGCGGCCAACCTGCGAAGCGAGGCGGCGATGATCTCGTGGGTGAGCGTGCCAAAGCTCAGGGCATCGAGGCGGAATGGCTCGGCTTCCTCGGCGGGCGCGCGCAGGCCGAGCGCATACTGCCAGACGAACCCGAGCGGATTGCGCAGCAGCTTCTTCAGCGAGGTCGCGGAGTGGTGCCGCGCCAGCACACGCAGCACGGCCGGATGCCCTGAGCGCACCAGCCCGTCATGCGGTGTGATGCCGGGGGAGAGCCAGTCGCGCCATGCCGCGTCGGCCGTCTGCGCCCGCGCCTTGGTGGCGAATTCAGCGGGGCGGGCCGTCAGCCGGTCGGCCTCGCTCATGGCATGCGCCGGGACAGCCCCGCGCCGCAGGAAACGCGTGCCGGCATCGGGCAGCAGCGGCGAGCGGCCGAGCAGGCGGCCGGTGGCATCGCGACGGCTGAACGACAGCGTTAGCTCGCGCACCGTGCCGCCGCAGATGCTGGCGAAGTCGCGCCGGTCGGCCTCGGCGACCGGCAATACGTCGAGCATGGCGGCGGGGATCAGCGTGGTCGGCAGAAGCGGGTCCTCCCGATCCTGGCGCGGCCAGGTCTGTGCGTTCAGGCCAAGCAAACGGGCGAACGGACGCGACGCGGCGGCCACCTCGGCAGCCGGCCCCCAGATGATGCTGCATGCCGGATCGGCCGGATCAGTCACACGCAAGGAAGACAGCGACCGTTCAATCGCCGCTGCGCTCTCGCGGTCGAGGGCGCGGCGCCACAGCGTGCGGGCGAGACCGCACAGCAGCGCCTCACCGGCTTCGGCGGCGGCATCCGGCCCACGATCCAGCAACGCGACAACCGGCATCAGCACGGCGGCCACCGCCGCTCCATCCTCCCCGGCGTCGTCGCAGACCATCTTCCAGCGGACCGGGCTTCCGAGCGGGGCGCCCTCCGGGAGTATGCGCCGCCAGAACTCGGGCAGAGCGTGTAACGCTCCGCCTGCCGGCGCGGCCAGCGCGACAAGACGGCGCAGCCGCGCCTGCGAAAGACCCCGCAGCAGGATGTCGGCAAGCGCGGCCCCGGTCTGGCCCTCGCGCGTGAACAGCGCCGGCCGGCCATGCGCGAAATGCAACGGGAGGTTAGCGTCGGCCATCGCCGCCTCGACGATGTCGTCGAAGGCGGCAGGCGACGCGGCGACAATGGCGATGTCCTCCGCGCGCGCCGCACCGCTGGCAAGCAGCGCGCGTGCCCAACGCAGCGCTTCGATCACCTCGTGTCGGGCGGTCGCGCAACTGACCACGGTCGGTGTTGCCGCAGTGTCGGTCGTCCGGTGGATGGTGACGGCCGTGTCCTCCAGCCAGGCCGGCACCTCGCGCGTCCCGGCGTGCCAGGAGACCGGCACACGCGACGCGAGGTCCAGCAGAAGACCCTGCCAGACCGGCTCCAGCGCCGTCATGCCGTGCACCTCAACGGGTCCGGTGACGGAAGGCGCATGGGCGAGCCGCGCCTGAGCCGCAGCCGCGAGCTCGCTCGGGCGCAGCATGCCGGGTGGGAGGCGCTTCAGCACGTCAGCCTCAAGGATCGCCAGCGTGGCGAAGCGAGGATGCTCCGCCGCGCGTACCCGGAGATCGATGCCAGCACGCCAGGCCTTGCCGAGGGTGGACGCGAGCGCAAGTTGCAGACCCGGCAGATCGCCGATCGGCGCAAGATCCCCGAGGGGTGCCGCAACGGGATCATGCAGCACCTCGCCAAGTGCTGCAGCGAGCTCGTCCGCATCGATTGCACGCAGAAAGCCGCCAGCCAGCCGCGCAGCCAACTTCGGCATGCTCATCACCTGCACGCCGTGCTGGCCGGCACGAGCAGCCTTGAGCCGCGCCACATCAGCAGCGAGCCGGGTATGGGTCACGATCGTACGGCGTATCATTCAGGGTCTCCGAGGTGCGACGGGGAACTCGTCCCTGCCAATTCTGGTCATGTTCTGGCATCGGCACCGCTGCAGGCGGCAGGCATAGTTTCACGTGACCCTGAATCGCTTTCGCTGGACCCAAACGCAGCCGTCACGCGTTGACCGGATGGCGGCGTCGACCGGTGCGCTCACGGTTTCCCTTCGGCGCAGGCGTGTGCCCGAAAGCCGATCAGCCTGACGGGATCTTGCAGGTGTTTTGCTCGGCTTTCTCCACGAGCGCGTTGCGCACGCACCTACGCTAGCGCTGATCTGCGAGCGAGCTGGGCTGCACCGTCGGCCGCCGCGGCGCGCAGACGCGAAGACCAGCAGCAGCCGCATGGTGTCCCGGTATGCAGCGAGCGTATGCGGGTTGGCTCGGCGCTGATCTGATACCATCCCCCGGTTAACAAAAGGTGCTTGACCTCGAGCGCCACCAATCGGCGCTGCACGGCGCGGGCACCTGATGGGCGGTGGCGCGCGACTGCACCGCAACCTCCCCGTCGAACGGCGATGCCGCGCCTACGGGGCGAGTGCCACGCGCGTTCCCCGGCGCTGGCGATCTTTCCGGCGCAGCTGCGGCGGCGAGTGCTGAGTCGGCCGATTCTTCGTCGACATCCCCGCCACCGCCGCCACGGTGCCCGGGGTTTTCTTTTTACTCTTTTCCTTCGCGCCAGCCGCCAACCGGCGATGGAAAAGTACCAATCGCCCATGCAGGCTATTGCGATCCGAGTGATTCCCCAGCTGGGCACAGGCGTTTCCGCCCTCGCGGATCAACCGGCAGTGCACCAGCCGAGCAGCGGATAAACTGACAAAGCCCCGGCAGCATCCATCCGACAGGCCGTAACGTGAGTGAAGCTGGAGCAGGCATCGAAAGTGAAGCTATGGACGCCGACCCGCCCGAATAGCGGGGAAGGCCCGAGTGGAAGGCGTAGCAACCGCAGAACCTTGTCGATGCGCAGACGTTGCTGGCGGCTCAGGGTGAGTCCGAACTGGAACTCGAACAGGCAACGCTTTCCGCCCAGATGGAAGATCTCGATACGCGCACGCGTGAGCTATTCGCCGCCAGCGAGCCGGCGGCCGACCGGATCGCGGCGGTGGGCGGCGACGAGTCGCCGGCCAGGATCGAGGAGCGCCACCAGACGAAGCTGCTGGAGATCGAGGACAAGGCGCGGCACCATCTGGGGCTGCGCGTCGGGATCGCAGCGGCCGACCGGGCACTGCGGGCATACCGCGACCAGCACCGCAGCTCGATGATGACCCAAGCCTCGGACTCGTTCAGGATTATCAGCCGAGGCGCTTATCGTGGGCTCGGCACCCAGCCGGACAGGGACGGCGACCGCCGATGGCAGCTCCAAGCTGGCTGCTGACTTGTCCAAGGGAACGCGCCAAGCTGCGGCCGCCGGTGCCGTTCATCGCCGACGACATTATGGAAACCTTCGACGACTTCCGCGCCGAAGAGACGTTGCGCGTCTTTGAAGATCCTCGATGACACAGCTTACCCGAAGAGGTTGCCATGACCAATGTCCGTGACGCGATGAAGGCCTACTATGAAAGGTTCGGCGAGGCCTTCGAGGTTTTCCTGATGCCGGTGGACAACGAGGCCGCCGCCGCCGAAAGGCTGGAGCAGGCAGTCCGCGACGGCAAGCCGATTGCCGAGGCAGATTTCAACACCGAGTTTGGAATCGAACCCATCCCTGATGGCGCCGACCTGTAGAGTTGGCATTTTAGTCTGTTTGGGACGGCTACGCGGCTATCAGTCAGCGCCTGCAAAACCGCGTGGGACTTCCTCATCACGTACCCGCCGCGGATCCGCTCAATCGGGCCACGATAACGGCCGGTCGCGACGTTGCGTGGCGTCAATCGTCGGCCGCCCTGCGGATCGGCAGGCATCGTCCTAAAAAGATCTACGGGAAACTGGATTGCCCCGTTGCCCTTCGCGCGATTGCCAATGGAGGCTACGTTAAAAACCGGGTTTTCTTCCGAGATGCTGAAACAGCGATTGCATCCTGGTTCCGCCCTTGCTGCGTTTGTATGCGCGATGAGTACAAGCGGTGGATGGCCGCTGCTACTATCGCGGCTTAACAGTAGTTGTGTCCGTTAGGAGCTGCCAGACGGAGGATCGCAGGTGGCAACCAGCCGGCGCAGTATCTCGATCGGCAGCGCCGCCGCCTTCTGCACTACGGCGACCGGTGCGTCTTGCCGGTCGCCGCCAGGTGCCGATGAACCGTGCGCCGTGCAGGGCGACACGACGCTGCAACCTGGCACCCGGACGATTTGTGAACGCGGCCGACGGCAGCGGCCACGCCTCTGCCTGGCGAAGACGAACGCTTCGGCCAAACGAAGAATGGCGCGCGGGATATCCTGACCGTCCGCCCTGCCCTCCCGGTGCAGGATGGACCAGCGCGCTCAGATATCGAACCAGGCCGCGCCGCGCCGAGGGAACGAACACCGATAGCCGTACGATCCGGAAGCCCTAGCTCCGGGTCATGCGCGCGTCGGTAATGCCGGGTACCTGCCGGGCTGGATCTGTGACACCAAGACGCCGGCAGCGGATGACCCCGCAGTGGTTGTCGCTTAGGCGCCCTGCATCAAAGGGTTGCGGGGTTGTTCTAGACGGGTGACGGAGTTTCCGGCAACGTTCCCCGTTGCTCGGGCGGAGTCGCCGCCTGCGCGCCCGTAACCGTTCTGGAGGCTCCATAGCCCAGACATAGCAAAGCCCGCCGGAAGGGCGGGCCGTGCATACCGGCCGAAGCCGGGGACTCTGGTGTCTCGCTAACCCAGAGCTTCCCCGAATTCAGGCCAACCGTCAAGCGAAAGCGCTGCTTTCGCTGAAGGGTAGCTTTGTGCCGGATTCCGGCCAGCCTCTGAGGCGGGCGGGGGGAACCCTTGCCCAAATTCCACCGAAACTCCGGGTTCGGACCCGGCCCGCGCCGGCCGCTGGACCGCAATGAGCGCGCCCGCTTCAAATTTCTGGTCCGC
>Ga0302151_10000791_pt1 | contig 17758 bp, 11 predicted proteins | sample I_Bog_N1_3_FD_192428 | JGI IMG/M metagenome (GOLD analysis project Ga0302151, IMG submission 192428) | Peat permafrost microbial communities from Stordalen Mire near Abisko, Sweden - I_Bog_N1_3 | ecosystem: Environmental > Terrestrial > Soil > Wetlands > Peat | place: Sweden: Abisko, Stordalen...
AGCCCTGCACCACGCACACCGTCTGCGCCCCCGCTGCCACCGCACCCAACAGCATCACCAGAATCAGTCGCCGCATCATGACCTCTCATAACTCACAAACTCGCAACTCTGAACTCAACAAGACCCGTCTTGCCTCACGGCTCGACAGCTCACAGCTCGAAGCTGGACAAAACCCGGCCACTCCATCCTGTGCCTCTCTTCCGCTTGACACAGCCTATACAATAGAACCAGTTGGAGCAGCGATCCGGCGGGCGGTGGGTGCCTATATGCCGGACGGTAACTCCAATGTTTTGAGGATTTTACAAAATTAGCCCTTTGGAATCAGGATTTTACAAGGACTCCGCATGGGGGTCCAAAGCTAAGTCCTTATTCTTCAAGATTTTGCGAGAAAACGGGGGAGGGGCCACACGCCGGAGATGCCCATCGCAACGCTCACCCTCGAACTCGCTATCGAGCACGCACAGTCGCTCAAGGACCGCCGTCAGGCTGTGCGCTCGCTCAAGGACAAGCTGCGGCACGGCTTCAACGTCTCGGTCGCCGAACTGGACGACGCGATGGTCTGGAACCGCGCCACGCTGGGTATCGTGGCCATCTCCAGTTCGCCCGGCTATCTGGCCGGGCAGCTCCGCGAGGTTGAGCAGGCGGCGCGAAGATTCGCCGTCGGTTTAGGCTGCAATATCCTCGACAGCTACGTCGAGAGCGAGATTGCTCTACCCGAAACGGTATAAGCCTGCACAGAAGCGCAACAGAAACGCATCAAAGGGAACCGGAGTCCAACGCAACGGATGATATTCTGGGAAGTCAACTATGCCTGAGCACAGAGCACGAACGTATCACCGCGGTCGCGTCGCCGGCACCTTCGCCGAGGAGATTACCGCCATGCTGGAGGGCGAACTCTCTGACCCGCGCATCGCGCCCTGTTACGTCACGGAGGTCGTTCTGGCGCCCGGCGGAAAGAGCTGCCGCGTCTTTATCGCGGTCACCGGGTCTGAGCAGGAAGAGTCCGATACACTGGCCGGATTAATGGCCGCCCGTGGCTACGTCCGCACCGAGATACGCGACCGCATGGGCGTTCGCCACGTCCCGGAGATCACCTTTTCCATCGATCGCTCCGAAAGAATTAATGCGCGCATGGATGAGTTGCTGGGGCGCATGGAAAAACATCGCGGCAAACTGGCACGAAAAAACGTCTCACCGCCGACCAAGACTGTAGCCGAAGTTGCGGGAGCCAAGGACCCATCGAGGGGAGCGAAGGAAACTGAGCATGCCACCCAACAGCCCGCAGCCGCGCAGCCCGCTCGCTGAGCCGAGTTCGAGTCCTGTGTTGACCCAGAGAGAGTCCATCACAGCTCTGCTCAAGCTGTTACATGAGCGCACTAGCTTTGTGGTCACCTCGCATGCGCGTCCTGACGGCGACGCCATAGGCTCCGCGCTCGGCCTGATGCACCTGCTGGAGACCATGGGGAAGCAGGTCACCGTGGCCTTCGCCGACCCGATTCCTCCGGCCTTTCACTGCCTCTCCGGTGTGGGCCGCATCACCGCGCAGCTCCCCGAGACGCCGCCAGACGCGGCCATTCTGCTGGAGTGCGATCGCGTGGAGCGCACCGGATTTCTGTCTCGCGACTTCGACCGCATGGCCGCAGGCATGACCATCAACATTGATCACCATCTGAGCGGCCGCAACTTCGCCGCCTTCAACTGGATTGATCCTGAGGCCTGCGCCGTCGGCGCTATGATCTATGATCTGGCCGTCGCCTCGGGTCTTCCCATCTCTGCGGAGATGGCCGGCTGCTTATACGCCGCTGTGCTCACCGATACCGGCTCCTTCACCTTCGCCAGCACAACGGCCGCCACCTTCGGCTGCGCGCAGCATCTGCTGGAGAGCGGTGCCGACGCCGCCGGAATCGCGCAGTCCATCTACTTCTCCAACAGCCCCAACAAGCTGCGGCTGCTGGGCACGGTCCTCAGCAACCTGCACATTGACGGAGCCGTCTCCTGGAGCTGCATCACGCTCGGTGAGATGGAGCGCGCCGGTGCCACCGTGGAGGACTGCGAAGGTGTGGTCAACTACCTCATCGGCATCGCTGGCGTTCAGGCCGCAGTGCTCATGCGTCAGACGCCCGCGCTGGACCAGTTCCGTCTTAGCCTCCGCAGCAAGGGGCTGATTGATGTGGCCGCGGTTGCCAGCCACTTCGGCGGCGGCGGACACCGCAACGCCAGCGGCTGCACGCTTGACGGCTCCGAGTCGGTGGTGACCGAGCGCATCCTCTCGCGGCTGCAGGCGGCCTGTGAGTTGCGGCTCGTAGCGGCTCCGATTACGTCCCCAACTCTGTTAGCCTAGGGAACGCTGCGGCAGAGGAACCATCTGCCCCGATCATCCCGACCAGCTTTGACGGACACCACTCAATCCGCGCCTCCTCCTGCCGAATCCGACAGCTCCTCCGCGGTCTCTGCGCCTGCACCGCCGGAAGCGCGCAGAACGCTCCATCGCCTCCGCAATCTGCTTCCAGGCTCCTGGCGAATCGACCTTGCCGAGCTGTCTGTGATGCTGGTCTTCTCCTGCTACTTCCTCTTCTATGCATTGACTCCGTTCTTCGGAGGCGACCAGCTCGGCCTGGTCGGCGCGGACGAACCGCGCTATGCGCAGATCGCCCGCGAGATGCTCGCCGCGCACTCGCAGGACTGCCACGCAGTCAACGCCCGCATCATGCCGCACAGCCTGCGGCTGCGTGACCTGCGTGCCTCCTATGCGTGCCTGACGGGCGGGACGGTAACGCCCATCCTGAACGGCAAGCCCTGGCTGGAGAAGCCCGCGCTCTACTACTGGCGAACCATGGGCTTCTACAAGGAGTTCGGTGTCGCCGACTGGTCCGCGCGCCTGCCTTCGGCCACAGGTGCGCTCGCGCTGGTCATCCTGTCGTTCCTCCATCTGCGACGATTCCGCCCCGGTGGACATCTCGACGCTGCGCTCATCATGGTCTCCTGCGTAGCAATTGTGGCCTTCGCCCGCGGCGCGTCCACAGACATGCAGCTCGCCGCGCCCTTCTGCATGGGCATGCTGGGTTGGTATGCGTGGTATGAGACCGGGAAGAAGTTCTGGCTATTTGACCTCTACTTCTTCAACGCCGCGGCCACGCTCGCCAAGGGCCCGGTTGCGCCCTTCATGGCGCTGGGGATCATCATGCTCTTCCTCGGTCTGCGCAGGGAGTGGTCCGCGTTGCGCCGAACGATCTGGATTCCCGGTGTCCTTCTCTACCTGCTGATGGTGCTGCCCTGGTACATTGCTGTGCAGCGCCGCAACCCGACGTTCGTCTACCAGTTCTTCCTGCAGCACAACATTGAGCGCTACACAACGAACCTCTATCAGCATCATCAGCCGTTCTATTTTTATCTGCTGGTGCTGATTCTGGGCATGATGCCCTGGACGGCACTGGCTCTGCGAGCTCTATTCGACGGTCTGCAGATATCCATGGCTGAGTGGAAGGTGCGCCACAACCCGGGGCGCTATATCGGCCATGTCCGCGCCGGGGATGCCTTCCCGGAGTTCCTTGTGCTCTGGGCGCTCTTCCCGATCGTCTTCTTCTCGTTCTCGGGGTCCAAGCTGCCCGGCTACATTCTGCCGGCCATTCCGCCCATCGCGATCCTCACCGGCGATTACATCTTCCGCGTTCGCCGCGACGGCATGCCGAACTGGCTGCTGAACGCCCATGCTGTCATGGCCGGGTCCCTGACCTTCGTGCTGCTTCTGTGTCCCCAGTACATGGTCTATCAGCGCATCGTACCCGCGCCCAGGATCTTTGTGTGGGCAGCGGTGTTGGGAATCCTGGTGGCCGTGCTGATACTGATCGTCACGCGCCGCTTCGGTGCTCAGCACATCCGCCTGATTACCATCCTGCCGGTCGCTGGTCTGCTCTTCTTTCTGCTCCACGGAGCCAACGGCCATCTGCTGGACCTGAACTACTCCGCTCGCCCGCTCGCCCGGCAGATCGCACAGTCCGTGCCTGCAACCGAGCCCGTCGCGCAGCTGAACGTCCACCGGGATCTCGTCTACGGCCTCGGTTTCTATCGCAACCAGGACATCGTCGACTACAAGCTTGACGGCATTCCGGCTGCCGAACATATCCTCGTCTTTCCCACGAACCAGACGCAGCAGGTGCAGGGCCTGTTGCGCGGCCGCATCTACCAGCCGCTCGATATCTATGCGTCGCAGGGTCTCTCGGTGTATCAGGTTTATCCGCGCAGCTGAGGAGATACTCCCGCCGTGCAATGCAATGGCCGTGCACTTGGGGTCCCGCCATGAGTTCCACCCCTCAACTCGAGATACTCGATCTGCGCCACTTCACCGCGTCGCAGTTGCGGCCCCTGCTGAACGAAGAATCTGTGCGCTGGCAGCGGCGTCTGCGCTGGGACTACACCTCCGCAACCACGCTGCTGCTGGACTACCTCGATGGCCGCATCCTTCCCGGCTTCGTTGCTCTGTACGCGGGTCGTGCAATTGGCTACACCTTCTGCGTCTTTGAGGCGGACAAGGCGGTCGTCGGCGACGTCTATGCCTTCGGTGAGGGGGAATCGCTCGTCAATCCGGTCTGCGAGACCCTTCTCCATCACCTGCTGGAGATGATGCAGGCCGTCCCCGGCATCGATCGCATCGAGTCCCAACTGCTGATGTTCCCTGCTGGTGCGCTCGCCAGCCCATTTCACTCCCGCGGCTTCCGCAGCTCTCCTCGCCTCTTCATGACCTGCGATCTGCCCCAGTCGCCGCTGGGCGGCGCAAGTTCCGGATTCCAGCTACCTGCGCACTTCATCGTCGAACCCTGGCGTCCGCCGTTCTATGACGCAGCAGCAGAGCTCATCCAGCACGCCTATGCCGGGCACATGGACTCCAACATCAACGATCAGTACCGCACGCTGCATGGCGCGCAGCGATTCCTGCACAACATCATCCGCTTTCCCGGCTGCGGCATCTTCGACCCCGAAGACTCCTGGGTTATCCGGGATACGCGCAACAACGCTCTGGAGGGCATTATCCTCTGCTCCCGCGTTCGCCCGGACGTCGCGCACATCACCCAGCTTTGCATCCGCAAAGACCTGCGCGGGCTCGGCCTCGGCGAGGCGCTGCTGCATCACTGCGCCGACCGGATATCAAAACGCGGCGTGAAGGCTCTCTCGCTCACCGTCACCGAAGCCAACACCCCGGCGCTGCAGCTCTACGAGCGCAATGGGTTCACCACGCTGCACCGCTTTGAGGCGATGGTGTGGGATAAGAATGGGCAGTGAGTAAGGACTAGAGAGTAGTGAACGATAGTGCGCGCTGCCTGTCGCCTTCACTACTCCTTACCCACTACTCCTCGCCCCATCTACTCGACGTGGTAATTGGGTGCTTCACGCGTGATGACGACATCATGCACATGGCTCTCCCGCAACCCCGCCCCGGAGATGCGAATGAACTTCGCCTTCTTCTGCAGGTCCGCAATCGTCCCGCAACCCAGGTAGCCCATGCCGGACTTCAGTCCGCCTACGAGCTGATAGACCATCGCTTCCAAAGGTCCCCGGTGCGGTACCCGGCCCTCGATGCCCTCAGGCACAAACTTCGCCATGCGGTTGCCGCTGCTGCCCTCGCGTGCCGTAATCGACGGCCGCACGCTGCCCTCTGAAGCCATATCCTCATTGCTCTGGAAGTAGCGTTCACCGGAGCCCTGCGCCATCGCACTAAGGCTGCCCATGCCGCGATACGCCTTGAAGCTCCGCCCCTGATACAGGATCGTCTCGCCGGGGCTCTCGTCCACGCCTGCAAAGAGCGATCCGATCATGCACACGCTGGCGCCGGCCGCGATCGCCTTTGTAATGTCGCCGGAGTACTTGATCCCGCCGTCAGCAATAATCGCCACACCGCGCTCCCGGGCCGCGCGGTAGGACTCGGAGATCGCTGTAATCTGCGGCATGCCTGCGCCGGTGACCATGCGCGTCGTGCAGATGGACCCCGGCCCTATGCCCACCTTCACCGCATCCGCGCCCGCATCGATCAGCGCCTTCGTCCCCTCATACGTCGCCACGTTCCCGGCCAGCAGATCGACATCAGGAAATGCCTTCTTCACCTCGGCTACTGCCTCCAGCACGCGCTCCGAGTGCCCATGCGCCGAGTCAATCGCCAGCGCGTCCACACGCATCTTCACCAGCTCCGCCGCGCGCTCCAGAAAGTCGCCCGTCGCGCCGATGGCACCGGCCACGCGCAGCCGTCCCTGCTCGTCCTTGCTCGCGCTCGGATACTTCAACTTCTTCTGAATATCTTTGACGGTGATCAGCCCCTTCAGCTCGTAGGCGTCATTCACAACCAGCAGCTTCTCCACGCGATGCTGATGCAGAATGTGCTCGGCCTGCTCCAGCGTCGTGCCGACCGGAACGGTGATGAGGTTCTCCTTGGTCATCACATCGCCGATGGGGATGTCCGTCCGCGAGACGAAGCGCAGGTCGCGGTTGGTCAGAATGCCGACCAGCTTGCCCTTCTTCGTCACCGGCACGCCGGAGATCTTGAACCTCCGCATCACCTCCAGCGCGTCGGAGATGGGTCGCTCCGGCTCGATGGTGACCGGGTCCACAATCATGCCGGACTCCGACCGCTTCACCTTGTCAATCTCGCCCGCCTGCTGCTCGATGGTGAGGTTGCGGTGCACCACGCCCATGCCGCCCTGCTGAGCGATAGCAATGGCCAGCCGCGACTCAGTCACGGTGTCCATCGCAGCGGACATTAGCGGCGTAGCGAGCGTAATGCTTTTGGTCAGGCGGACCTGCGTACTGACCTGGGTTGGAACAACATCGGAGTAGGCGGGCACCAGCAGCACGTCGTCGAACGTGAGCGCTTCGGAGAGCGGAATCTCTATCATGATTGACATTTAATTCTAGGCTCGCGCGCACTCCAGCGCAAACCGCGCGATCTGCGTCGCTGGGTGCAGGTTTCGCGACGTTGAAGCTCAGCCGCTCGTTCTCCATAACAGCAACACGATTTCACTTGCCGCGCACTTTTCAGTTGAATCGCCGCTTCATTGCCAGTAGGCTATCCCGAACCTTGGCCATAAATGCCCTGCCAACAGAGTTGAACGGTGCCTGCCTATTCAGATAAGGAGAGATACCATGAGACCTCTTTACGCTCTGCCGGCGACATTGATACTCGTAAGCTGTTCCGTCTGCGCCCATTCCGCAATCCCTGCCGCTCCGGCTGGGCGGCAGCAACAGGATCCGGTTCTGGCAGTCGCCAACGCCGGGGTGCCGGCCCCGCCCGCACCCAATGACGCCGCTGCGGAGCTCGCGCGGGTGAATGCAGCCATCGCCAACATCCGCCAGGCCAGGGCAGATCAGGCCAAGGCCATCGACCAGGGCGTGAGCGACCTCAAGTCCTCCGGCATCGGTGCCTTCGCTGCCATCGTGCACGGGGCCAGTACCACCGTGCGGGAAGGCATCGCCGCTACCAACCCCGAAAATCCCGCAATCAAGCTCTGGAACGACGCGACCGACGCCATCGAGTCGCAGATCAAGTCCGTCATGAGTGATTCCGACGACGAGCGGGTCACCGGGCAACTGGGGGCCATCGGCGCCGCCACGGGCTCCGCTCCAACCAAGACCGTCGCTGATGCGATGGAACTCTCCGCGAGCGGCGACAAGAGCCGCCTCGCCAGGGCCGGCATGGTCGTCACGCTGCTCGGTGACGCCACCAACCTGGACACCCTCTCAGCCGTCGGTGGCATCGCCAAGAGCCTTGCCGAAGCCAAAGAGGGCACCGACCAGCTCATGGATATCCCGGATCAGGTTACGGAGATGCGCGAGACCGGCGATCAGAGCCTCGCGATGACCGATAAGGTCCTCGCGCACCTCGAAGAACTGAAGGCGTCTCTGGAGGCGGAGACAGGTGCGGCTCCCGCCGATACTCCTCCCGCCGACGCCCCCACAGCGGATGCTCCTGCCGCGGATACACCCGCCGAGACCCCCGCTGCTGAAGCTCCTGCCACTGACGCTGCCGCTCCCGCCGCGGATGCACCCGCCGAAGCCCCCGCTGCTGACGCTCCTGCTACAGACGCCGCCGCTCCTGCTACAGATGCTCCGGCCGCGGATGCACCCGCCGAAGCCCCCGCTGCTGACGCTCCTGCTACGGACGCCGCCGCTCCTGCTACAGATGCTCCGGCCGCAGATGCACCCGCCGAAGCCCCCGCTGCTGAAGCTCCTGCGACGGACGCTGCCGCTCCTGCCGCGGATGCCCCCGCCGAAGCCCCCGCTGCTGATGCCGCCGCCCCTGCTGCGGATGCGCCCGCCGAAACGCCAACCGCTGACGCTTCTGCTACAGACGCCGCCGCTCCTGCTACAGATGCTCCGGCCGCAGATGCCCCCGCCGAAGCCCCCACCGCTGACGCCCCTGCCGCTGATGCGCCTGCTACAGACGCCGCCGCTCCTGCTACAGATGCTCCTGCTGCCGATGCGCCCGCCGATGCCCCCACCGCCGATGCCCCCACCGCCGATGCCCCCGCTGCGGATTCCATGCCCACTGCAGCGGAAGAGACTCCCGCCCAGCCTGCTGACGCCGCCCCGGCGACTGCAGACGACAGCTCCACTACGGATTCCACCGATGCCGCCGATCTTACAGCTGCCAAGGATCAGCTGAACCAGGCCGTCTCTGATGTGTGTAGTCAGGATGCTGCTGCCTGCTCTCAAGTCTCCAATATGGCGAATCAGGTAGAAAATGACATGAACGCCACCCAGCAGGATGACAGCACGGCCTCCGCGCCCGCCCCAGCGGATGACAGCGCCCCGGCTGCGTCCGCACCGGATGACAATAGCGCTCCCGCGCCATCCGACGCGCCATCCGCACCTGCCGACGATAGTGCCCCGGCACCTGCGACCGACGATTCCTCCCCTCAGTAGAGGTGGATCGTCTCCGCCGAGCTTAGCCTTGCGGCCTGCGGCCTGGGTCTTGCTGCGTCTGCACGGATTGAAAAATCCCTCCGACAGGCGTATTCTTCTATCTAGCAGACGAATCCGTTCTGCCGCAGGGCGTCGGTCGTATTCGGCGTGCCGGACCCGTGATCGCACCGGGAATGTGGCGGAAGAGAGGAGTGGGCGAGAGCCCACTTTTTGTTTGCTCGGAAAAGCACTTTGATTCCGAAGCCTGGTTTGGCAGTGGTCCCTTATTCCCCGCCAAATCCCAACGTGACAAGACGCACTATGGCCTTGCAGATAGAGACAATTCGCGCCACAGCCGACCGCATCGCGGCCTCCCACCACCTTGACGTGGTGGACCTCGAGTTCTCGGGCGGCGGCAAGCACCGCGCCCTCCGTGTCTTCCTCGAGAAGGACCACGAGGCCCGCGAGAAGTTCGCTGCCCAGGCCGCAGCCGACGCGCTCGCCGGCCTGCCCAAAGGCGTCCCGGTCGAGACCCTCTCCTTCGTCACCCACGAGGACTGCGCCACCTTCGCCCGCGACTTCGGCACCGTCCTCGACGTCGAAGACCTCGTCCCCGGCGCCGAATACACGCTGGAGGTCAGCTCCCCGGGCCTTGAACGCAAGCTCCTCCGGCCCGCCGACTACACCCGTTTCATCGGCAGCCTGGTCAAGGTTCAGACCTTTTCGCCGGTTGACGCCAACCGCCACTTCACCGGCCGCCTTACCGCATTTGACGGTCACAACGCCACGCTTGACCTTGCTGCCATCAAACCGAAGGGCAAGGCAAAGAAATCCGCATCCGAACAGACTGCAACCATCGCCCTCTCCAATATCGAGAAGGCCAATCTGGTCGCAGAGATTTAGAAGCAGGTTCTCAGTTGTCGGTTCTCAGTCCTCAGTGAGGCGGAGAGATCAACTGGGAACTGACAACTGAGCACAGACAACTTAATAGCCCGCAACCGCAGAAACGAGTTAACCAACATGGCAAGCGCACTCTACCAATCGATTGAAATCCTCAGCCGCGAGAAGGGCATTGAGCCCGAGATCGTCGTCGGCGCCGTGGAAGACGCCATCGCGCTCGCCACGCGCAAGTACTACAAGACCGTGGAGAACATGCGCGGCGAGATGGACAAGGAGACCGGCGAGATCCGCGCCTACGTCTACAAGACCGTCGTCGAGACGCCCGAGCAGGTCGAGGACCCCGACAACCAGCTCGCGCTGGACGCCGCCCGCGAGCTCGCCCCCGAGGTCGAGGTCGGCGGAGAGCTGCGCTTCTACAAGGACACCACCCCGCTGGGCCGCATCGCCGCCCAGATGGCCAAGCAGGTCATCTTCCAGAAGGTCCGCGAGGCCGAGCGCGACACCGTCTTCAATGAATATGCCCACCGAGCCGGCGAGATCCTCACCGCCACGGTCAAGCGCCTGGAGCCCATGGACGTGATCTTCGACCTCGGCAAGACCGAGGCCCGCATGCCCAAGCGCGAGCAGTCGCGCCTGGAGCAGTTCGCGATAGGCGAGCGCGTCCGCGTCGTCCTGCTGCGTGTCGACCGCGCAGCCAAGGGCCCGCAGGTCATCGTCTCCCGCGCCGCGCCTGCGCTTGTGCAGTCGCTCTTCCAGTCCGAGGTCCCTGAGATCTACGATGGCACGGTCAGCATCCGCGCCATCGCCCGCGAGGCCGGTGAGCGCACCAAGATCGCCGTCCAGTCCCGCGACAAGGACGTCGACCCGGTCGGCGCCTGCGTCGGCATGAAGGGCATGCGCGTGCAGTCCATCATCCGCGAGCTGCGCGGCGAAAAGATTGACATCATCGAGTTCTCCGACGAGGTCACCACCTTCGCCGAGAAGGCGCTGCAACCCGCCAAGGTCGCGCGCGTCTCCATCACCGATCTCGCCGAGAAGCAGCTTGAGGTCATCGTCGACGATACTCAGCTCTCCCTCGCCATCGGCAAGAAGGGCCAGAACGTTCGCCTCGCCGCCAAGCTCCTGCAGTGGAAGATCGACATCAAGAGCGAAGAGGAGAAGCGCCAGGAGGTCGAGCAGCAGATGCAGGCCATGGGCGGCGGACCCTCCACGCCCATTGAGCAGGTCACTGAACTGGGTGAATCCGTCATGGAGAAGCTCATTGCTGCCGGCATCACCACCGTCGAGTCCCTCGCCGACATGACCGCCGAGGAGCTCTCGGAGATCCCCGGCATCGGCGAAAAGACCGTCGAGAAGATCGCCGTCGCCGTCCGCCACTACTTCGGTCAGTACGAAGAGGGCGAGACCCGGCCCGAGCCCGTCCCGCTGCCCGTTGAGCCCGTACTCGCCGAAGGCGAAGAAGCCATCGCCGCAGCCGCTGAGCTCGACCCCGCTGGCGACGAGGTTCACTCCATGACCGAGACCCCGGAGGAGATCCTGGCCTCCGAGGCCCCAAACGGCGGCTCCGCCGAAGAGGAGCGCGAATTCTCCACCGAGGACATCGCCGACGCCGAAGAGGTCAACTCCGAGAGCGATGCCAACGACGACAGCGACGCTCGCGAAGAAGCCATCGAGCAGGACAACGATACCGTCGACTCCCTCGTCGACCAGGCCCAGGAGGTCTCCGAGGAAGGCATCGACTAGCAAGTTTGATAGGGCGGCACTTTGAGTCACGCCGCTGACCCGGCATCACAAAGCGGCCCTGGCCGCTGCGGGAATGTCTGAAAGCGCAACCGTTTCAAGGGATAATAGCCTTGAACCAAACTCCACCTTCGATTGAGGCTGAAACATGAACAGCTAAGCGCGCAGTGGAAACAAAAGGACCCAGCGGACCACCGCTGGCCTTTGAAAAGGAATCGATGAGCAAAGTTCGCATTAACGATCTGGCACGAGAGCTTGAGGTCAAAGCAAGGCAGATTCAGGAAGCCTTGATCGAATTGGGTCTAGACCCAGACCGCAAGAAGACGCACTCCAGCTCCATCGAAGAGGATGAAGCTGCAAAAGTGCGCACGCTCCTTACCCACGGCGCTGCTCGTTCTGCCGCAACCAGGGCAGCCGCTCCCAAAGCCGAGCCCGCTATCAATCTCTCCGGCGTCTCCAAACCCGGCGATGCCGTGCGCCTTATCCTGGAGCGCAAAAAAGCAGAAGCCGCCGCCAAGGCCGTTCCTGCGCCCCGCGCCGCGGTTGCTGTTGCTCCCCCCGCGGCCAAGCCCGTCGCGGCTCCTGCCGCTCCCGTGGCCACCGTCGCCGAGCCCCCGCCCGCGCCGCGTCGCATAGTACCCCTGCCGCGACCCGCAGCTGCCGTCGTCGCTCCGCCCGCCATCTCCAGCCGCCCAGTCGCCGGCACCGTCGTTGCGCGTCCCGGCACCGTCCCTGCGCCGCCCCCGGGGGTCGCCACGGTTCCGCCAACGGCACCCGTTGTGGTCAAGCGCTCTGAGGTTCCCGCTGCGCCGCCCGCAGCAGAGCCCGCACCACCACCCATCGCCGCACCTGGCACTCTGGACGAAGTAGCCGCAGCCGAATCCACCCCCGCCGCCGCGCCCGTGCGCCGCGTGGTTATGCCGCAGACCGGCCCGCGCCCCCAGTACACCGCGCCCGTTCTCCCCGAGGGCGCTGCCCGCCGTCCTATCTTTGAGCGCCCGCGTCCCGGCGCGCCCGGCTCGCGCACGCCGCTGGCCCCCGGCGCACGCCGCCCCATGCACCCCACGCGCACCTTCCCCGGCGGCCCCGGCGGTGCGCCCGGAGCACCCGGCAGCCGCCCCGGCTTCCCGGCCCGTCCCGGCTTTCCCGCGCGTCCTGGCTTTGGAGGGCCGCGTCCCGGCGGCCCCGGCGGTCTGCTGCCTCCTACGGAGGCCGCTGCGCCCTCGCGTCCCGCACGTCCCGGCCAGCGCGGCCGCGGCGCGCCACGCTACGAGAAGAACAAGGAGGTCGCGCTCAAGGGCTATCGTCCCGGCGCCGCCCAGATTCCCACCGGCGACGTGCCCATCACCAAGTCCATCACCGTCACCGAGGGCATCTCCGTCAAGGACCTCGCCGAAAAGCTCGAAGTCCGCGGCAAGGACCTCATCGCTACGTTGCTCATGAAGGGCGTGATGGTCACCGTCAACCAGTCGCTCGACGGCGAACTCGTCAAGGAGGTCTCGCGCCAGTTCGGCGCCGACGCCACCGTAATCTCCGTCGAAGAGCAGCTTGAGAACGAGGCCATCGAAGGCCTCATCGAAGACACCACCGGCCTCGTCGAGGTCGTCCGCGCCCCCGTCGTCACCATCATGGGTCACGTCGACCACGGCAAGACCAGCCTGCTCGACGCCATCCGCTCCACCGAGCTGGAGCAGATTGACGTCGCCGGCGGCGAAGCCGGAGGCATCACCCAGCACATCGGCGCCTACAAGGTCCACGTCACCAAGCCGGACTCTCCAGCATTTGGACGTGAAATTGTATTTTTGGATACGCCCGGCCATGAGGCCTTCACCCGCATGCGCGCCCGCGGCGCCAAGATCACCGACATCGTCGTCGTGGTCGTCGCCGCCGACGACGGCGTGATGCCCCAGACCCTCGAGGCCATCGACCACGCTAAGGCAGCGAAGGTCCCCATCATCGTCGCCGTCAACAAGATCGACAAGCCCGACGCCGACCCCTCCAAGGTCATGCAGCAGCTCGCCGCGCGCGGCGTGCAGGCCACCAGCATGGGCGGCGACACCGAGTTCGTCGAGGTCTCTGCCAAGAAGCGCATCAACCTTGACGCGCTTGAGGAGATGATCTGCCTCGTCGCCGACACCAACGAGCAGAAGGCCCAGCCCGACCGCCCCGCCGTCGGCACCGTCATCGAGTCCAAACTCGATCGCGGCCGTGGCGCCGTCGCCAGCATCCTTGTGCAGAACGGCACGCTGAAGATCGGCGACAGCTACATCGTCGGCAACACCTTCGGCAAGGTCCGCGCCATGTTCAACGACCGCGGCCAGGAGATCCGCGAAGCCGGCCCCTCGACACCCGTCGAGATCCTCGGCCTCGAGTCCATCCCTGACGCAGGCGATACCTTCCTCGTCATGGCCGACCGCGACAAGGCCAAGGGCATCGCGCAGTACCGCAAGATGAAGGAGCGCGAGGCGCAGCTCGCCAAGAGCTCCCGCGTCTCGCTCGAAGGCCTCGCCGAGCAGATCAAGCAGGCCGGCGTCAAGGACCTCAACCTCATCCTCAAGGGCGACGTGCAGGGCTCGGTCGAAGTGCTGGCCGACTCGCTCCAGCGCATGTCCACCGAGAAGGTGCGCGTCAAGGTTCTGCACTCCGGCGTCGGCGCTATCACTGAATCCGACGTGCTGCTTGCATCTGCCTCGAACGCCGTCATCATCGGCTTCAACGTCCGCCCGGACCGCAAGGCCCAGGAGGTCGCCGACCGCGAGAACGTCGAGATCCGCCTGCACACCATCATCTACGAGCTGCAGGACCAGATCACCAAGGCCATGTACGGCCTGCTCGAGCCGGTCTTCAAGGAAAACTACGCCGGCCGCGCCGAGGTGCTGCAGGTCTTCAAGATCACCAAGGTCGGCCAGATCGCCGGCTGCATCGTCCGCGACGGCATCATCACCCGCACCGCGCAGGTTCGTGTCCTCCGCGACGGCGAAGAGGTCTGGAAGGGCAAGATTGCAAGCCTCAAGCGCGTCAAGGACGACGTTGCCGAGGTCCGCTCCGGCGTCGAGTGCGGCATCGATCTCGCCGGCTTCAAGGAGATCAAGGCGGGCGACATCATCGAGGCCTTCACCACCGAGAAGCTCGCCGACGAACTCGGCCGCAACTCAGCCGAAGCCAAGAAGGAGCGCGACCTCGAGGCCCTCAAGGCCGCCAAGGACGCCGCCAATGAAGTCGCCCGCGCCGAAGCCGACACCGCCAAGACCGAGGCAGAAAGCGAAACCGCCAACGCCTGACCCACAACATATGTCTGGGTGGCCCATTCATGACGCACCCTCATAGCGTCATGAGTGGGAAACCGCAGAAGCCAGCAGGCCGGGACACTGTCCCGGCCTCTGTTGTTAGCAATCAATCATTGCGTGCCTGACCCTCGGCATGTAAAGTGGCTTCACATTCTTCCCTTCGATCTTCCAGGCCCCGCATCGCCGCACGGCAACTCTGGCAACTATCTTGAAAAGGAAGTACTGTCATGTCCTCCAAGAGCATCTTCAGGGCACTCTGGTTTCCCGCACTTACCCTCTTCCTTCTCGCCGCTGCCCCTCGCAGTCGCGCGCAGCAGACTTTCCCCAGCTTTCAGGTCCGCAGCTACATGGGCCGTTGTCTTGACTTCGGCGCGCCGCCTCAGGTCGCCGGCGCGCCCATCTTCATCTACAACTGCAACGGAACCATCGCGCAACAGGTCGGTGTGCAGGAGTTGCTGCCGCCACGAAACGTCCTCGCGCGGGCCAAGGTGTCGGTAGCCACTCCCGGGATCGTCACCGCGCAGGAAGCCCATCAGGTGGTGCTCCATGCCGGCACTCTGTGCCTGGGCGCCAAGTCCACTCCGGCGGGTGCGGGTACGCCTATCGTCCTCGAACCCTGCTCGACCTCAGACGCGCAACGCTTCTACCTCGATGGTGACAGCATGATACTTGCCGTCAATCGCAACCTTGTCATACAGCTGCAGGGCGCGATCACTACCTCGCGCACACCGCTCGTCCTGAGCAGCCGCCAGTTGGCGGATACCGAGTTCTGGGACTTCAATGCGGTGGACAACTCCGGCCGCAAGCCCACTTCGGTCTTTACTACCGTAACCACGCCCGCAGCTCTCCAGTCGGCGCTGCAGAGCGCAGTTCCCGGTTCCGTGATCGAGGTCAACGGTCTGTTGACCTTCCCCGATCTCGCCTCTGCGTTGCAGGTCACGGCCGGGGTGACGCTCCGTGGAGACCGCCGTGGCGAGGCCCTGGGTCCACAGATCCAGTTCTCCGTGGGTCACTTGGGCGACAGAGTAGGTCTGCTTGAGACGGCGGGTGACAACATCCGCATCACGGGTCTGCGCCTCCGCGGGCCGGGCCGCGACCCCAGTGGAAATCTCCAGGACCTGATCGGCATCATCGTCCACGATGAGAACATCACCCTGATCGACCATAACGATATGTCGGACTGGACACAGTCCGCCGTGGATGACTGGAATGCCTTCGGTGAGACCACCGACTGTACCACGCAGCCCGCCAGCCGGCCGCAACACGTCCGCGTAATCCGGAATTACATACACAATAATGAGCAGCACGGTACGTCCGGCGGTGCGGATGGCTACGGCTTAGCCTCCGGACACGGCGCCAATCCCATCGCTGAAGCGAATACGTTCGACACCAACGTACATTCCGTAGTCGGAGACGGCTACGTCTCCACCGGCTACACAGCTCTCAACAACCTCTTTCTCTCCTCGAGCGCCGATGCCAATGGGGAAGATGGCGACGTCGATATGCACGGTCAGACTGGTATAGCTGGGGACACTCATCACGTAGGTGGTGTCGGCGGCTCGGGAGCGATTGTCTCCGCGAACACGTTTCTCGGCACCGGCCACTATAACTTCGCTGTAAGAGGCACGCCCTGCTCCCCGGCCCTGGACACATTTTTGGGCAATACCTCTGTGCGCGGGTCATCCGGGGTTTTTTGGGATCCCGCGGTTTCACCCTCCAGTAAGCAGCCTGCGTTTCTCAAGATCAGCAGCAAATTCTCGGCCGCCAATCCCACCTCCAGGCTCGCCGTCGGCGACTTTGACGGTGACGGCAAGGACGATCTGTTCATGGCCACCGGCAGCGCCTGGTACTACTCGCCATCTGGAAATGCTGAGTGGCGGTTTCTTAGTGTCAAGTCCGTGCCCATCACCAGCCTTCTCTTCGGTGACTTCGATGGCGATGGCCGCACCGATGTTGTAACCAACATGACCACCAGCGCGGGCCCGACCTGGATGGTCTCCTGGGGCGGCGTCTCGGACTGGCAGCCCCTCTCCACCGATCACAGGTTCAGCAACCTCGCCAACACCGTCGTCGGTGACTTCACCGGCGATGGTCGCGCCGATCTCTTTTACGCCGACGGCAACCAGTGGTGGGTAGCCGACGCCGGTGGAACCTTCACCCCCTACGCCACATCGAGTTACAAGGTCAGCCAACTCCTCTTCGGTGACTTCGACGGAGACCATAAGACCGATGTTGCCGGAGTCGTCGCCAATCAATGGATGGCCGTCTATGCGAAAGACCCCTCTCACCATTGGCAGCGGCTTCGCTCCAAGCTGACCGATTCCATGACCGGGCTCTTCGTCGCGGACTTCAACGGCGACGGCCAGTCCGACATCGCCAGATTCACACCCGTGGGCTCGGGCATCTCCTCCGGCTCCGCGGTTCAACTCCAGGTTTCTTACAATGGCACCGGCGACTGGACCAACCTTGCCACCGTCGCGAATCCATCGCAGTACATAGGCGTCGGCCGCTTTGACGATGTTCCCGGTGCGGACCTCCTGTTCTGGAACGACAACTACTGGCAGGCAATCTCCGCGGGGAAGGGCTCCCCGCAACGGCAGAGCCGCCAGGACATGCGATAGGCAGGGTCTCTCACCGTGGCAGCTTCATCGTCATCGGCGGAGCAGCGGGCTTCAGCCCTGGAGCCGTTGCCTGTTCTTTCTCTAATCTCAACATCTCTACGCTCATGAAGACCCGTGCTGCCACCCATCCAGTCGCCTCACGACCGAATTCTTGTCAAGCCCCCTCCGGCCTTCTAAATCGCCTAACTCATTGCAAAATATATGAAATAAAGATTGCAAAAACTTGGCGTAGTTATATTGTCCGTTCTGCTATTCTTAAGAAGTAGGGTTAAGGAAGAGAAGTTCCCATGGCTGCAACGGCACAAGCCGCTTGCGGCCTTTGCT
>Ga0302151_10000834_pt1 | contig 17316 bp, 10 predicted proteins | sample I_Bog_N1_3_FD_192428 | JGI IMG/M metagenome (GOLD analysis project Ga0302151, IMG submission 192428) | Peat permafrost microbial communities from Stordalen Mire near Abisko, Sweden - I_Bog_N1_3 | ecosystem: Environmental > Terrestrial > Soil > Wetlands > Peat | place: Sweden: Abisko, Stordalen...
TCTTCGACTACAACGTCATCTGGGAAGCCATGCCGCTGTACCTCGGCGGCCTGCTGACCACTTTGAAGCTGCTGGCCTTGTCGTTGCTGTTCGGCCTGCTGGCGGCATTGCCCCTGGGGCTGATGCGGGTGTCCAAGCAGCCGCTGGTGAACATCAGCGCCTGGCTCTACACCTATGTGATCCGTGGCACGCCGATGCTGGTGCAGCTGTTCCTGATCTACTACGGCCTGGCCCAGTTCGAGGCGGTGCGCGAGAGTTTCCTCTGGCCCTGGCTGTCGAGCGCGACCTTCTGTGCCTGCCTGGCCTTTGCCATCAACACCAGCGCCTACACCGCCGAAATCATCGCCGGCAGTCTGCGGGCCACGCCCAATGGCGAGATCGAGGCGGCCAAGGCCATGGGCATGTCGCGCTACAAGCTGTACCGCCGCATCCTGCTGCCATCGGCCCTGCGCCGGGCACTGCCGCAGTACAGCAACGAAGTGATCATGATGCTGCAGACCACCAGTCTGGCGTCCATCGTCACCCTGATCGATATCACCGGTGCCGCCCGTACCGTCAACGCCCAGTATTACCTGCCGTTCGAGGCCTACATCACCGCCGGCGCGTTCTACCTGTGCCTGACCTTTATCCTGGTGCGGCTGTTCAAGTTGGCTGAGCGCCGCTGGTTGGGTTACCTGGCGCCGAGGAAGCACTGACTATGCAGCGTATCGATCATCCTTTGCCCTGGGGTAGCCTGGGCACGGAGCGCCAGCTGTCGGTGTTCCGTTTCGGCAGTGGCGAGCGCAAGGCCTATATCCAGGCCAGCCTGCATGCCGATGAATTGCCGGGCATGCGCACGGCCTGGGAGCTGAAAAAGCGCCTGGTCGAGCTGGAAGCCCGCGGTGCCCTCAAGGGCGTGATCGAGCTGGTCCCGGTGGCCAATCCGATCGGCCTCGGCCAGTTGCTGCAAGGTAATCATCAAGGCCGTTTCGAGTACGGCAGCGGCAAGAACTTCAACCGCGATTTCGTCCAGTTGACCGAGCCGGTCAGCGCCCTGGTGAAAGATCGCCTGGGCGATGACCTCCATGCCAACGTGCGGCTGATTCGCCAGGCGATGCTTGAGGTGCTGGCTTCGCTGCCGGCGGCGACCAGTCAGTTGCAAGGCATGCAGCGGGTGCTGCTGAGCCATGCCTGCGATGCCGACCTGGTGCTCGACCTGCATTGCGATTGTGAAGCCGCGTTGCACATGTACACCTTTCCCCAGCATTGGCCGCAGTGGCGCTCCCTGGCGGCGCACCTCAAGGTTCGTGTCGGGCTGCTGGCGGAAGAGTCGGGCGGCACCTCGTTCGACGAGGCCTGTTCGTTGCCGTGGTTGCGCCTGTCCCGGGAGTTCCCGGACGCGCAGATTCCGCTGGCGTGCATGGCCACCACCATTGAACTGGGCGGCCAGGCCGATACCGGTCGCGAGCAGGCCGAGGCCCAGGCTGAAGGGATTCTGGCGTTCCTCGCGGAGCAGGGTCTGATCGACGGCGAATGGCCGGCCGCGCAGCAGGAACCTTGCGAAGGCATGCCGTTCGAAGGCACCGAGTTGCTCTATGCACCGCACCCCGGTGTGTTGAGTTTCCTGGTGCCGGTGGGCAGTTGGGTGGAAACCGGCGACCCGCTGTTCGAAGTGATCGATCCGTTATCCGACCGGGTCAGCACCGTGTGTGCCGGCACGAGCGGTGTGTTGTACGCCGTGGAGCGGCTGCGTTACGCCCAACCCTCGATCTGGCTGGCCAAGGTGGCGGGGCGCGTACCGCTTCGCCACGGACGCCTGCTCAGCGACTGACCTGACTGTTTTTGTGAGAACCGACCGCATGTACAAGCTTGAAGTCCAAGACCTGCATAAACGCTATGGCAGTCACGAAGTGCTCAAGGGCGTGTCCCTGGAAGCCGCCGCTGGTGATGTGATCAGCATCATCGGCTCCAGTGGCTCCGGCAAAAGTACCTTCCTGCGCTGCATCAACCTGCTGGAGCAGCCCTATGCCGGGCGCATCCTGCTGAACAATGAAGAGTTGAAGCTGGTGGCCGGCAAGGACGGCGCGCTGAAGGCCGCCGACCCGAAACAGTTGCAGCGCATGCGTTCGCGACTGTCGATGGTGTTCCAGCATTTCAACCTGTGGTCGCACATGACCGCGCTGGAAAATATTATCGAGGCGCCGATTCACGTCCTTGGCATGTCGAAGAAAGAGGCGCTGGAAAAGGCCGAGTACTACCTGGCGAAAGTCGGCGTGGCGCATCGCAAGGACGCCTACCCGGGCCATATGTCCGGCGGCGAGCAGCAGCGCGTGGCGATTGCCCGGGCGCTGGCGGTGGAGCCGGAAGTGATGCTGTTCGACGAGCCGACCTCGGCCCTCGACCCGGAGCTGGTGGGCGACGTGCTGAAGGTGATGCAGGCCCTGGCCCAGGAAGGCCGGACCATGGTGGTGGTGACCCACGAGATGGGCTTTGCCCGTGAAGTCTCCAACCAGCTGGTGTTCCTGCACAAAGGCGTGGTCGAAGAACGCGGCAATCCGCGCGAGGTGTTGGTCAACCCGCAGTCCGAGCGTCTGCAGCAATTCCTCTCGGGCAGTTTGAAATAGTCGTCGCTTTTTATGCTGCCGTTGCGCACCAAAATAGGTCATGCTGCGCGCCGAGCGCGGCGTGGTCTACTTTGAGTTGGCTGCCCTCGGCTTTTCACTCTGTTCTGTTTTCGGATTGCCTGCCATGACTGCCCATCGAATTGGTTTCCTGATTTGGCCCAGCACCCAAGCCTTGACGCTGGCGCTGGCCGAGGAGGCCTTGCGTGTCGCACAGCGGGTGCATCCGGAAGTCGTCTACGAATTGTCTTTCCTGCAGGCCGAAGTGCCCGCCGAGGCTCAGCCCGGTGCCGGCTGGCAACTGCCGGGTGAGCCCTGGGCCGGCAAGCTGGAAGGTTTCCAGAAACTCTTCCTGCTGGCCGACGAGCCACCGACCAGCCTCGCGCCGGCCTTGAGCAGCGCGCTCAAGCAACTGGTTCGCGCCGGTTGCGTGGTGGCCGGTTTGTCCGCCGGGGTCTATCCGCTGGCCCAGCTCGGCTTGCTCGATGGGTATCGCGCAGCGGTGCACTGGCGTTGGCAGGATGATTTCGCCGAACGTTTTCCCAAGGTGATCGCCACCAGTCATCTGTTCGACTGGGACCGTGATCGCCTGACCGCCTGCGGCGGCATGTCGGTGCTGGACCTGTTGCTGGCGGTACTGGCCCGTGATCATGGTGCCGAGTTGGCCGGTGCGGTTTCCGAGGAACTGGTGGTCGAGCGCATCCGCGAAGGCGGCGAGCGCCAGCGCATTCCGTTGCAGAACCGCCTGGGCTCCAGCCATCCGAAGCTGACCCAGGCCGTGTTGCTGATGGAGGCCAATATCGAGGAGCCGCTGACCACCGACGAGATCGCGCAGCATGTCTGTGTCTCGCGACGCCAGTTGGAGCGGATCTTCAAGCAATACCTCAACCGTGTGCCGAGCCAGTATTACCTGGAGTTGCGCCTGAACAAGGCCCGGCAGATGCTGATGCAGACCAGCAAGTCGATCATCCAGATCGGCCTGTCCTGCGGTTTCTCCTCGGGGCCGCACTTCTCCAGCGCCTATCGCAACTTCTTTGGCGCCACGCCGCGTGAAGATCGCAACCAGCGGCGCAGCAGCAGTCCGTTCGAGTTGTCGTCGGTGCCTTCGGAACGCGGCTAAGGCTTATTCTTCGCGGGGCGTGGGCGGTGTCATGGGGGATGCCGCCGGCGGGACACTGCCGCCATTGTCGCTGTCGCTTTCGCTTTCTTCGCTGCTGCTCACATCGTCACCGATCAGGATTCTGACCTGCTGCACGCCGCCATTCAGCTCTCTGTAGCTGCGGACTCTCTGGAGACTCGCCTCGGTCAAGGGGTTGTTCCTGAAGTCATAGACCACGGGTTGCGAGGTCGGCACCTCGAACAGGCTTTCCGGTATGTCTCGGATCTGGTTGTCGCGAAAGTCGGCAATCCCCAGGGCACGCAGTCCGAACAGCCCCTCGGGTGTCTGTTGGATACCGCTGTCGCTCAGGTCGAGCACTCTCAGGTCCGTCATCTGTGTCACGTTCGGTGTCAGTCGCGTTCCCCCGGTTCGCCGCAGAGCCGGTTGCAGCGGGTTGCCGGACAGGTCGAGCATGCGTAAACCGGTCATGTCCGCGAGTTGCTGGTGAGAGGTTTCGCTCAGCCGGATCCGGCCATAGGGCAGCTCCAGGTTTCTCAAGTGCGGCATGTCGAAAATCGCGGCGGGGAAGTCCCGGTCGATAAAGCCGGAGGCATACAACACGCGTAGATGGGGGAAGCTGTGGAGGAAGGCATCGAGCCCGTGACTGACGCCGTAACCATGGACCTCCAGGCGCGCGATATGGCTGAAATCCGCTGAAAGCGCGGGCAGGCTGCCGATGATTCTCTGGGTGTAGGTGAAGTTATAAAAGAGCGTGCCGTCAGGCAGTATTTCTTCGCTCTGGCGCTGCCAGCTACGTTGCAGCTGTAGCGCGAAGTCCTGCCGGTTCAGGCTTTCCACCGCCAGTTCTACCGCGCTGAGCGGTTGCTGTGTTTCCGGGTGGCGCACGGGGATATCACCGCTCCAGGCCAGCAGGTCGGCGCTCAGTTGGCGGTATTGGGTTTCCAGTCGGCTCAACTGCTCCAGGGACTCCTCGAGGAGGCGCGGCTGGGCCCGGATGAAACTCTCCAGCTGTCCGTTATCCAGGCCCGGGTAAAGCGCGCGTATCCGGGTTCGCTCGGCCTGGGACTGGACGCCGAGTGAGTGGCCCGTTCTGCGGTAGTAGTCCCGGGCGCGTTGCAGGCTGGTCTCGGACAGCGGGTTGCCGCTCAGGTCCAGGCCGGAACCGAGGTTGCTGGACATCTCGTTGAGCGTTGGCGGCAGGTCGCTGATGGCGTTATCGACGAGCAGGGCGGCTTCCAGTCGCGGCAGCTCGAACAGGCCCCTGGGGAGCGCATTGATTCCGGTGCGGCTCAGGTCGAGCACTGCCAGCCCATGCAGTTGGCTCAGGTCGGGAACCAGGCCGAGGGGGTTGCCGCTCAGGTCGAGGATCTCCAGGCTTTGCATCGCCGAGAGTGCCGGCGCGGTCTGGGGTGTCAGGTGCATGCTGCAGTCGATCAGGCTCAGTTCGGTCAGTTGCCCCTGTGATATCGACTCGGGCAGGGTGTCGAGTTGGAAACCGCGTATGGAGAGCTGGCGCAAGTTGGGAAAGTGCTCGAGGAACTGGGCCAGTTCCAGGGCCGGCGTATTGGCCGCCAGGTTCAGGTGCCGGACATGAGCGAAGTCGACGGACAGTCCGGGCAACTCGCCCAGCAGGCCATTGGCGCTGAGGGTGTAGCCGTGCTCCTCGGGATTGCTGGAATAGAGCAGGTCGGGCTCACGACGCCAGCAGCGCCGGATGGCTTCGGCGAACTGGGCACGGGTGCGTTGTTGATTGATGCGCTGCATCAGGCTCAAGCGTTCCCCGCTGACAGGGTGAGTGGAGGGGGTGATGAACGACCAGAGATCCAGCTCTTCCGTCAGTTGTTCGTACTCCTGCTCCAGTCGCCGCAGTTCATCGAAGACCCGCGAGCCGCTCAGGCTGCCGATAAATTGCCGGATCTGTTCATCGGAAAAGCTCGGAAACAGCCGGGCTACCCTATCTTCGAGGGCCCAGCGGCTGCCGGCCTGCGGTGCTCCGCGACCACTGAGTTGATAGCCGGGCCGTCTCTTGGCCAAGGCCATGGGCGAGTGTTCACTGGGGATGGCCGGTGGCATGTCGAGCAACTGGCGGATTTCGTCAGGCCCCGGCAGGCGGCTGTTCTGCACGGCCTGCTTGAGTTGCGCGCCCTGCTTGGGACTGGGGTAACCCAGTTCGCTGCGCTGGGTGTCGGGCAGGGCATGCAGCAGCGAGGCGTAGAGATCGTCGGAATCGTGCAGCTCCTGGTCCAGGGCATCGCGGGTCTGGTACAGGCCGTTTTCCTTGATCAGCACTTTGCTGATCGGTGCGTCGCTGGTGCCGATGCTATCGAGCAACGGCCCGGTCGATGATTGCGCGCGAATCTCGATCCGCACTTGCGTGGACCATCCCGGCAGGCGTTGCACGCTGTGCAGGATCAGCTTTTCGCTGTCGGCATTGCCGCTCGACGCCAGGTACAACCCCTCGCGGGCCCGGGCCAGGCGCACCTGCTGCTGATACAAGGCGGCTTCGTCGGTGATGCCCGGGGCGATTTCGGCGGACTCGCGCAAGGCTTGCAGTTGTGCGCCGCTGGCCTGTTCGGCGAGTTCTTCGAGTACGGTCACGGGCAGGTCGGGAAACGCCTTTTGCAGCACGCCTATCGAGGGATCCTGTGATTGAGTGCGAAAGCGGTATTGCGATTCGAACAGCGCTTTTCGGCGCAACTGGGCATGTCGGGCGATTTGCTTGCGAAAGTTCAGCAGTCGCGTTTCCGGCTTTTCGGCGGGGGTGGCGAAATTCTGGCTTTCCCCCAGCAAGGTGCGGATATCGCTTTCATCGAGGTCGGGCGAGTTCAGCACGGTCTTGAGCAGATCGCCGTTGTGCAGCTGGTCGAGCGAGATGACCACTTGTTGCTCCTGGGTGGTGCCGGTGCGGATGGTTTCCATGACCACCCGCCCCTGATCGTCCACCAACCGCAGCGCCTTGGGTTGCGATTGCCAGAGGTCCAGCAGGATCTGTTCCTGCATGCTCTCGTCGGGTGCGGCCTCGCCGCGGGCCATCTGTTCGATGAGGCGCTGGATATCGCGATCAAGACGAAAGCGCAGCTGGCTGTCCTTGAGCAGCGCGGGAGGCCGCTGGCTGTCGAAATGCACCCGGCGCAGCAAGGCTTCGTCGGTGTCGCTGACGGCCATGATCCGCGCGGCGTCGATATCGGAAAAGGCTTCGCCGGCCAGACTGAGACGATGCATGAGCTGTGGACCTTGCCAGCGCAGGGGGTTCTCCAGTTCGTGAAACCAGGCACCGGCACCGTTATGCCAGAAGGCCGGTGCGTATTGGCCGGGTCTGTCCGGGTGTTTGATCCGGCCACGATTGCCCTGCGGGTTCAGTTCGACTTCATAGACCTTGTCACCTTGTTTGAGGTATTGGCGGTCGTTGATTTCATACAGGCCGCTGGCGTTCGGTTGTGCGCTTTCGGGCAGTACCAGTGATTGTTCGTAGGGTGTCAGGTCGGGTTTCCACAGGGTGCTTTCGCCATTGGGCAGGCTCACCTGTTTCAAATCCTTGACCATCCCGGCCCCGGCGAAGCGATGGGCGAACACGGTGATGCCGCCAATCAGCGCCAGGTTCAGGGTGACGCCGATCAACCCCTTGAGTGCCTGTTCGCGCTCGTCGTGATGCCAGTCCTCGATGCCGTTGTAGATCTGGCTGAACATTTGCGCGCCGGCCACCGCGAGCATGGCCTCGCCCAGCCCGGGGACGAACAGGGCGGCAACGTTCAGCAGGTTCAGGCCGATATTGCCCAGCGATTGCAAATGCTCCCGGTGGTCCTGACGGTCGATATCGGCCACCGGCACGGCGCTGAAATTGCCATCGTCCAGCAGCTTCACCAGATGTTGGGTATAGAGTTCGCGCAGTGGATGACCGATCAGCGGAAAGCGTTTGAGTTGCAGGTCGGCCGCTGTGCCGGAGGTGTCAAGGCGGTGTTCGAGGGCGCTGAAAAAGGCCGATTGGGTACGCTGGTTGATGTAGCGGTTGAAGAAGCCCCGGTAGTCGATGCGGCCCAGACGGTGGCCCAGTTCCTGTTCGAACGCTTCGAAGCTGGCGTATTGCTTGAGCGCTTGCTCCGGATCACCGCTCAGATAAACGATGCAAGGTCGGTTGCGCGCGATCAGGGTGTCCTGGTGCTCAATCAGCCAGGCGCCTTTGAGTGTGACGCCGGTCGAACTGCTGAGGGGCGTTCTGAAGTTGAACATTTGCAGCTCGCAGCAGCTCACGGGCTTGCTGTCCCAGGAGGGCAGGCGGCTCTGTTGGCTGGCGGCCAGCAGAAACTGGTGGGTCGAGTGACTGATGTTGCCTTTCATCAGGGCAATATGGGTTTGGGTGATGAGTTCGTAACGTTCGCTGAGTTCAAATTGATCGCGAAAGCGGTTGTCAGCTTCGCCGGAGGGCTTTTTCGGTAGCAGCACCGCACTCATGTGACGGTCGTACTGGCCGCCGATATCCAGCTCCCGGCACAGCTCGACGAATCCTCGCAGCGTGAAGGCTCGAATGGGCCGGCTCTGCCTGGCGTTGACCTGGCGGTACAGGCTGGATTCATTATAAAAAACCAGGTTCTCATGCCGAGGGGCAACGAAGTTCTTCAGGGCAGCCTCCAGCAGACTCATATCGACGACGGAGACCTTGCGCGGCGTCGAGAGTGTCTCGGCGGTGATCAGTCGCACGCCGCCGATTCGGTCGCGCTGCGGGTCCAGTAGGTATCCGAAGCGTGTTTTCAAGGCGTTTGACAGGATCGGAACGGCAAAAGCCTGGAGGCCCTGCAAGGCTTGCAGGTACTCGGCCAGCCTGGCCTTGTGGGTGTGGGTCAGCAACAGGCTGTCGCCATGGGCCTGAAGCAAAGTCCGGGAGGCGTCGGTCAGCCAATTCGGCAGTTTGTTTTTGATCAGCTCGAAATTATCGGGGTAGTGCGGCAGGTCTGTTGCTGCGGGCGTCGGCATGGCGCGGTTTCTCGTGCGGCGGGTAAGGCAGCGAGGCTATCCAGCGGCCGGGGACAACCGTGCCTAAATAAATACCAAAACCCAGGCCAGCGTTTAAACTGCGCCTTTGCGACGCAATTTGTCGCATTGCCGACAACCTCGGCTAAACCCGGTTTGGCGCTATAAGAAGTTGTCGCTTGGCGGCAAGGCCTGACCGAAAACTGTCCTTACAATCCCCCCATCGCTCGCCAGTTCCAGGCAGGCGTTCCTCTTCAGGAGACTCCGATGTCCGTTGAGCAAGCTCCGGTGCACCGCGCCGATTTCGACCAGGTCATGGTTCCCAACTACGCACCTGCGGCTTTTATTCCTGTGCGCGGCGCGGGTTCCCGAGTATGGGACCAGGCGGGCCGCGAGCTGATCGATTTCGCCGGCGGTATCGCGGTTAACGTCTTGGGCCACGCGCACCCGGCGCTGGTCGGTGCGCTGACCGAGCAGGCGAACAACCTGTGGCACGTATCCAACGTCTTCACCAACGAGCCGGCCCTGCGCCTGGCCAAGAAGCTGGTGGACGCGACCTTCGCCGAGCGCGTGTTCTTCTGCAACTCCGGCGCCGAAGCCAACGAGGCCGCCTTCAAGCTGGCCCGTCGTGTCGCGTTCGACCGCTTCGGTTCGGAAAAATACGAAATCATCGCCGCGCTGAACAGCTTCCACGGTCGTACCCTGTTCACCGTGAACGTCGGTGGCCAGTCGAAGTATTCCGATGGCTTCGGTCCGAAGATCACCGGTATCACCCATGTGCCGTTCACTGACCTCGACGCGCTGAAAGCCGCGATCTCGGACAAGACCTGCGCCGTGGTGCTGGAGCCGATCCAGGGCGAAGGCGGCGTACTGCCGGCCGAGTTGGCCTACCTGCAAGGCGCCCGCGAGCTGTGCAACCAGCACGACGCGCTGCTGGTATTCGACGAAGTGCAGACCGGCATGGGCCGCAGCGGCTCACTGTTCGCCTACATGGAATACGGCGTGACCCCGGACATCCTCACCAGCGCCAAGAGCCTGGGTGGCGGTTTCCCGATTGCCGCGATGCTCACCACCGAAGCGCTGGCCAAGCACCTGGTGGTCGGCACCCACGGCACCACCTACGGCGGCAACCCGCTGGCGTGTGCGGTCGGCAACGCGGTGATCGACGTGATCAACACCCCGCAAGTGTTGAGCGGCGTGAAAGCCAAGCACGACCTGTTCAAGACCCGTCTGGAGCAGATCGGCGCGAAATACGGCCTGTTCACCCAGGTGCGTGGCATGGGCCTGTTGCTCGGCTGCGTGCTGGCGGATGCCTGGAAGGGCAAGGCCAAGGACGTGTTCAACGCCGCGGAAAAAGAAAACCTGATGATCCTGCAAGCCGGCCCGGACGTGATTCGTTTCGCCCCGAGCCTGGTGGTTGAAGACGCGGACATCAACGAAGGCCTGGATCGCTTCGAGCGCGCCGTGGCCAAGCTGACGCAAGCCTGATGGACCGCCCGCTGGCGGCCCGGGATGGCTGCCAGCGGGCCAAATTTCCCGTACCGGGCAAGCACGCACCTGCAACGGGCGATGTTCATCCCGGTATTTTTTTCTGTCGACGCCAAGCGTCGACCTGTTCTGGATTGAAGGAGTGACACCATGCTGGTGATGCGCCCCGCGCAAATGGCTGACCTGGACGAGGTACGGCGCCTGGCCGCGGACAGCCCGATCGGTGTCACTTCCCTGCCGGACGACGAAGGCCGCCTGCGCGACAAGATCGCCGCGTCGGAAGCCTCGTTCGCCGCCGAAGTCAGCTTCAATGGCGAAGAAAGCTATTTCTTCGTGCTTGAAGACACCGCCACCGGCAAGTTGGCGGGCTGCTCGGCGATTGTCGCCTCGGCCGGTTACTCGGAGCCGTTCTACAGCTTCCGTAACGAGACCTTCGTGCATGCGTCCCGCGAGCTGAAGATCCACAACAAGATCCATGTGCTTTCGCAGTGCCACGACCTGACCGGCAACAGCCTGCTGACCAGCTTCTACGTGGTGCCGGAACTGGTCGGTTCGACCTGGTCGGAACTCAATTCCCGTGGGCGCTTGCTGTTCGTCGCCAGCCATCCGGAGCGCTTCGCCGATTCGGTGGTGACCGAGATCGTCGGCTACAGCGACGAGCATGGCGACTCGCCGTTCTGGGATGCCATCGGGCGCAACTTCTTCGACCTGAACTACGCGGCGGCCGAGCGCCTGTGCGGCCTGAAAAGCCGGACCTTCCTCGCCGAACTGATGCCGCATTACCCGATCTACGTGCCGCTGCTGCCGGACGCCGCCCAGGAGGCGATGGGCCAGGTGCACCCGCGTGCGCAGATCACCTTCGACATCCTGATGCGCGAAGGCTTCGAAACCGATCACTACATTGACATCTTCGACGGCGGCCCGACCCTGCATGCGCGGGTCAGCGGGATTCGCTCCATCGCCCAGAGCCGGGTGGTGCCGGTGAAGATCGGTGACGCCTACAAGGGCGGCGGGCGCCAGTACCTGGTGTCCAACGCGCTGCTGCAGGATTACCGCGCGGTGCTGCTGGAGCTCGATTATGCGCCGGGCAAACCGGTCACCCTGGACCTGCAAGCCGCCGAAGCCCTGGGCGTCGGCGAAGGTGCCAGCGTGCGCCTGGTAGCGGTTTAAGGCCGGTATCGAAAGCAGCCTTACAGCGAGTTTCGCGGGCACCCGTCAGCCGGTGCCCGTTTGAGGAGATAGCATGATCGTTCGTCCCGTACGCAGCAGCGATTTACCCGCTCTGATCGACCTGGCCCGCAGCACGGGCACCGGCCTGACCACCTTGCCGGCCAACGAAGAGCGCCTGGCCCATCGGGTCGGCTGGGCGGAGAAGACCTTCACCGGCGAGGCCGGTCGCGGCGACGCGGACTATCTGTTCGTGCTCGAAGACGATGATGGCCGCGTGGTCGGCATCAGCGCCATTGCCGGCGCCGTCGGCCTGCGTGAGCCCTGGTACAACTTCCGGGTCGGCCTGACGGTCAGCGCTTCCCAGGAACTGAAGATCTATCGCGAGATTCCGACGCTGTTCCTGGCCAACGACCTGACCGGCAACTCCGAGCTGTGCTCGCTGTTCCTGCATGCCGATTATCGCAGTGGCCTCAATGGCCGCATGCTGGCCAAGGCGCGGATGCTGTTTATCGCCGAGTTCCCCGAGCTGTTCGGCAACAAGATCATTGCCGAGATGCGCGGCATGTCCGATGAAGCCGGGCGTTCGCCGTTCTGGGAAAGCCTGGGCCGGCACTTCTTCAAGATGGAATTCAGCCAGGCCGATTACCTGACCGGTGTCGGCAACAAGGCCTTTATCGCCGAGCTGATGCCCAAGTTTCCGCTGTACACCTGCTTCCTTTCCGAAGAGGCGCGTGCCGTCATCGGCAAGGTACACACCGACACCGAGCCGGCACTGGCGATGCTCAAGAGCGAAGGCTTCAGCTACCAGGGTTATGTCGACATCTTCGACGCGGGCCCTGCGGTGGAGTGCGAAACCAGCAAGATCCGCGCGGTGCGTGACAGCCAGGCGCTGGTGCTGGCGGTCGGTACCCCGGGTGACGATGCCACGCCGTATCTGATCCACAACCGCAAGCGCGAGGACTGCCGCATCACCGCGGCTCCGGCGCGGCTGGCGGCGGGCACCCTGGTGGTTGATCCGCAGACCGCCAAACGTCTTCAACTCAGTGCGGGCGATCAGGTTCGCGCGGTACCGTTGTCTGCTTCCAGGGAGTCGAAATAATGAGCACGCTTTACATCGCCGGTGCCTGGCAGGAAGGCCAGGGCGAAGCCTTCGAATCGTTGAACCCGGTGACCCAGCAAGTGCTGTGGTCCGGCAAGGGCGCCAGCGCCGCCCAGGTCGATGCCGCCGTGCAGGCCGCGCGCCAGGCGTTTCCGGCCTGGGCCAAGCGTTCCCTCGACGAGCGTATTGTCGTACTCGAAAATTTTGCCGCGCAGTTGAAAAACCGTGCCGACGAGTTGGCCCGCTGCATCGGTGAAGAAACCGGCAAACCCTTGTGGGAGTCGGCGACCGAAGTGACCAGTATGGTCAACAAGATCGCCATCTCGGTGCAGAGCTACCGTGAGCGTACCGGCGAGAAGAGCGGCCCGCTGGGCGACGCCACCGCCGTGTTGCGCCACAAGCCCCACGGTGTGGTGGCGGTGTTCGGTCCTTACAACTTCCCGGGCCATCTGCCCAATGGGCATATCGTGCCGGCTTTGCTGGCCGGTAACAGCGTGCTGTTCAAGCCGAGCGAGCTGACCCCGAAGGTTGCCGAACTGACCGTGCAATGCTGGATCGAAGCCGGTCTGCCGGCGGGTGTGTTGAATCTGCTGCAAGGTGCGCGGGAAACCGGGATCGCCCTGGCGGCAAATGCCGGCATCGACGGTCTGTTCTTCACCGGTTCGAGCCGCACCGGCAACCATCTGCATCAGCAATTCGCCGGACGCCCGGACAAGATCCTGGCCCTGGAAATGGGCGGCAACAACCCGCTGGTGGTCGATCAGGTCCAGGACCTGGACGCGGCGGTGTACACCATTATCCAGTCGGCCTTTATCTCGGCAGGCCAGCGTTGCACTTGTGCCCGTCGTCTGCTGGTGCCCGAAGGGGCTTGGGGCGACAAGCTGCTGGAACGTCTGGTTGAGGTCAGCGCGACTATTGCAGTCGGTGCGTTCGACCAGCAGCCGGCACCGTTCATGGGCTCGGTGGTCTCCCTCGGCGCCGCGCGTGCCTTGATGGATGCCCAGGAACATCTGTTGGGTCATGGCGCGTTGGCGCTTCTGGAAATGACTCAACCACAAGCCAATGCGGCGTTGCTGACCCCGGGTATCCTTGATGTGACAGCCGTGGCTGATCGTCCTGATGAGGAATTGTTCGGGCCATTGCTGCAAGTGATCCGCTACGCTGATTTCGACGCGGCGATTGCCGAGGCCAACAACACCCAGTACGGCTTGGCGGCCGGCCTGCTGTCGGATTCCGAAGCGCGTTACCAGCAGTTCTGGCTGGAAAGCCGGGCCGGGATCGTCAACTGGAACAAACAACTGACGGGGGCTGCCAGCAGCGCGCCGTTCGGTGGAGTCGGCGCCTCGGGCAATCATCGCGCCAGCGCCTATTACGCGGCGGATTATTGCGCGTACCCGGTGGCGTCGCTGGAAACCCCGAGTCTGACAGTGCCGGCGACCTTGACGCCGGGTGTTCGGCTCTCCTGAGTCGTCATACGCAGATGATTTGTGCTTATAAAAACAGATTCGTGGAGCCTCGCCGATGAAATCCTTTGAAGTCAATTTTGACGGTCTTGTAGGCCCGACCCATAACTACGGCGGCCTGTCCTACGGCAACGTCGCGTCCCAGAGCAACAGCCAGCAGGCTTCCAATCCCAGGGAAGCGGCGCTGCAAGGCCTGGCGAAAATGAAAGCGCTGATGGACATGGGGTTTGTCCAGGGCGTGCTGGCCCCGCAGGAGCGCCCGGATGTGGCCGCCCTGCGCAGCCTCGGTTTCACCGGCAGCGATGCTCAGGTGATCGAACAGGCCGCCAAACAGGCGATGCCGCTGCTGGTCGCGAGCTGCTCGGCGTCGAGCATGTGGGTGGCCAACGCCGGCACCGTCAGTCCGAGTGCCGACACCGCCGACGGCCGTGTGCATTTCACCGCCGCCAACCTCAACTGCAAATACCACCGCAGCATCGAACACCCGACCACCAGCCGCGTGCTGGGGGCGATGTTCGTCGATGCCAAGCACTTCGCCCATCACGCGGCACTGCCCGCCGTGGCCCAGTTCGGCGACGAAGGCGCGGCCAACCACACGCGTTTCTGCCGTGAGTACGGCGAAGCCGGTGTCGAGTTCTTCGTCTTCGGTCGCAGTGCCTTCGATACCCGCTACCCGGCCCCGCAGAAATACCCGGCGCGCCAGACCCTCGAAGCCTCCCAGGCGGTTGCCCGGCTGCATGGCCTGAGTGACGACGGCGTGGTCTATGCTCAACAGAACCCGGCGGTGATCGACCAGGGTGTGTTCCACAACGACGTGATCGCGGTGGGTAACGGCGAGGTGTTGTTCTATCACGAGGACGCCTTTCTCGACACCGAGCAGATGCTCGCCGAGTTGCACGGCAAGCTGGCCAAGCGTGGTGGTAACTTCCAGTCGATCTGCGTGCCGCGTTCGAAAGTGGCGGTGGAGGACGCGGTGCGTTCCTACCTGTTCAACAGCCAGCTGTTGAACCGTGCCGACGGCGGCATGCTGCTGATCGTGCCGGAAGAGTGCCGTGGCAATCCGCGGGTCTGGGCCTACTTGCAGGAGCTGACCAGTTCCGGCGGTCCGGTTCGCGAGGTCAAGGTCTTCGACCTCAAGCAGAGCATGCAGAACGGCGGCGGCCCTGCGTGCCTGCGCTTGCGCGTGGCCTTGAAGGAAAACGAACTGGCGGCGGTCAATCCGGGAGTTATCATGACGGCGCCGTTGTATGGCACGCTGACCCAGTGGGTCGACAAGCACTACCGCGACAGCCTGCGTGAAAGCGATCTGGCTGACCCGCAATTGTTGCTTGAGTGCCGAGCGGCATTGGATGAACTGACGCAAATCCTTAAACTGGGCTCGGTTTATCCATTCCAGATCAATTGAAGGCCGACGCTCTGTCCTGGAGCGCGGCGTTTTACTTCCAGACGAGAGCCTAAAACATGAGCGATACCCTGCAGCTGATCCTTGAAGACACCGATGGCACTCAACTGGAAACCTCCTGCACCCGCGTCGCGGTGATCTGGCAGGGCAAGGAATTGTGGATTCAGCACGACGGCCGCGGCCAACTGCTGATCGGTGTCGATGTGGAGGAAGGCGATGCCGAATACGCCAACCTGCTGCTGCGCCCACTGGCGACCAACCTGGTCAGCCTGCAACTGGAGATGGAGCCGGCCGATATCGGCGAAGACGATCATGTCCACGGCCCCGACTGCGATCACCATCACTGATTAAGGAATACCGCGCCATGCTCGCCCTCGGCAAACTGCTTGAACTGACCCTCGCCGGTCATGAACCGGCGGAGAAGACTCAACTGACGGTCGACGGTGTGCGCATGCGCTGGCTGAGTGAGGGCGCACTCGAAGTGCGGCCTCCCGAGGCCCGGGACAACGGGCTGGACCTGCTGTTGTCCGCCGGTATCCACGGTAACGAAACAGCGCCGATCGAGCTGCTCGATCGCCTGTTGCACGACATTGCCCGGGGCGACCTCAAGCCCCGTGCCCGCATTCTGTTCCTGTTCGGCAACCCTGAAGCGATACGTCGCGGCGAGCGTTTTGTCGAGCAGGACGTCAACCGGCTGTTCAATGGCCGGCATGAGCTGAGCAGTGGCAGCGAAGCCTTGCGCGCTTGCGAGCTGGAGCGCCTGGCGGCGAGTTTCTTCAGCCTGCCGGATCGCGAGCGCCTGCACTATGACCTGCACACCGCCATTCGTGGTTCGAAGATCGAACAGTTCGCGCTCTATCCGTACAAGGAAGGGCGTGCGCATTCACGTCGCGAGCTGGCCCGCCTGCGCGCGGCCGGGATGACGGCGGTGCTGTTGCAGAACAAGCCTTCCATCGTCTTCAGCAGCTACACCTACGACAAGCTGGGCGCCGAGTCCTTTACCCTGGAGCTGGGCAAGGCCCGCCCGTTCGGGCAGAACGAGGGCGTGGATGTTTCGCGCCTGGAGCTGCGCCTCAAGCAGATCATCGAGGGCAGCGAGCCGGCCACCGATGAAACGCTCGAAGGTTTGCAACTGTTCAGCGTGGCGCGGGAAATCATCAAGCACAGTGACAGTTTCCTGATGCACTTGCCGGCGGATATCGAGAACTTCTCGGAACTGCCCAAGGGTTACCTGCTGGCCGAGGACCTGGCGAACAGTCGCTGGGTCGTGGAAGAGCAGGGCGCGCGGATCATTTTCCCCAACCCGAAGGTGAAAAACGGCCTGCGGGCGGGGATCCTGGTGGTGCCGTCCAGCGACGAGACGCTGGTTTAGTCAGGCTTTACCCGGGTTCGCGGGGCCAATCCCAACTCTTCACGCAAGCCGTTTTCGGTGAAGGGCGCCGGGTTGGTGTCCAGGGGCGGAGTGCTCGGGTCTGCGTCGAAATCGAAGGGCCTGGCTTCCGCCGGCAAGCCTATGGCTTGGAGTTCTTCATTCGGTACTCTGCGTGTGGATTTGTCGTCACGCGGGCCGTCGAAGCCATCCCCTGGGAAAGACGTTCCGGTCATTCTGTTATAGACATGGCAGAGTTCGTGGTAGAGCACCACGACGCCGGGGGTTGCGTCGATTTCAACGGCGGGGTTGTAGTGAATGCTCCCCCCCGGGAGCCCGTTTCCTGCGCGGGTATCTCTGATGTAGGGATCGCCCGGGGCCTGGGCATTGACCAGAAACAGCGCATTCCTCTCATACTCCAGCGGGTTGATCGCGACGGCGATGCCATGTTTCCTGGCCGTTTTATTCAACACCTTTAGCAGCTGGCTGCCCCGGGGAGAGCCGCCGATCAGCCTCAGGTCGTCATTGACCCGGTCCTGGAATTCCGGGGAGCCGTTGACCACGATACCGGTCTGCTCCAGGCTCAGGTTGCCGAGCAGGGTGATCTGAAAACCTTCGGCAGACGAGGCGTGAACACGCA
>Ga0302151_10000840_pt1 | contig 17239 bp, 9 predicted proteins | sample I_Bog_N1_3_FD_192428 | JGI IMG/M metagenome (GOLD analysis project Ga0302151, IMG submission 192428) | Peat permafrost microbial communities from Stordalen Mire near Abisko, Sweden - I_Bog_N1_3 | ecosystem: Environmental > Terrestrial > Soil > Wetlands > Peat | place: Sweden: Abisko, Stordalen...
GGGAAAGTTCATAACAGGCTCTAGGAGTGCGTCGGGGATAGCGATTTCGCTGGCAGGTTTCTGCATTAGCTGCGCTTGGGCGGGCATGAGTGCGGAGGGTAAGGGGGATTCATTTCGATGCGGTTTTTGATGGGATTTCGGGTCATGCCCGGTCCCGATGCGTTGAAAAGGCCTTTCGCGCTGTTCAGGCGGCCTGTGGAGTCCATCCGGAGCCGAACAGCTTGAGCAGATTGGACGCCAGGCACACCAGTTTCCACTCACAGCGAACATTGTCCAGACCACGCAGGCTGAAGCGCCGGAAGCTTCGTTGCTCCTTGATCTGGCCGAAGACTGGCTCGACGATCGCTTTGCGCATCTTGTAAATGGACCGCCCGGCCTCGGTGCGCAGTTTGTGCCGCATCGCCTCCTTCGCCGTTGCCAGGACCGGCGGCGGCTCGCTGACTGTTTCGATTGCCTGTTCGCGTTTGTCGCGCCCCGTTGCGATATGCAGATCGATGCCGGCCACGCTTTCGTCTGTCGCGTTGGCTTCGCTCCAGTAACCCGCATCGGCGCTGGCCGCCTGCGGTTTGCGGCCCAGATTCTGTTCCACCTGGCTTAACATCGGCACAAGTTGGTGGTTATCCGTGGTCTCTTGCGTAACCTCCGCGGCCACGATCACCTGCGCCTTCGCATCCACCGCCGCCTGCGCGTTGTAGCCCTGCAGGAAGCTGCCTTTATTGGCCCCGTCCGGCATGATGCGGCTTTCCGGATCGGTGAAGTTGCGCTGTGCTTTTGCTTCGGGTTGAGCCTGCTCCGGGTCCGGGAGCTTGGGCTCGCGGCCACGCTTCTTCTTGCCGGTCCGCTCTTGCTGCTCGCGCCGCTCGGCCAGTTTGGCTTCCGCTTCGGCGCGCTCCCGCTCCGCCTTCTCCCGCGCTTCCTGCTCCAACTCCGCCTTGGCCTGGGCGATCTTCTTCAAACGGCTCTCGCGCCGCGCCAACTCTTCCGGCAACTGATCGCCGCGCTTGCCCTTGCCGTACTGCGCGTCCTCGACTGCATCCACATCCCCGGCCTGTTTCAGCAGCGCTTCGATCTCCGCCTTCAGACGCTGCTCGGTCTCCCCCATCCGCGCATAACTCATCGCCTTATGTTTACTCGCGTTGGCCTTGATCTTGGTTCCGTCGATCGACACATGACCCAGCTTCACCAGGCCCGCCTTCTCGCACAGCAGCAACGCCTGCGTGAACAAACCCGCCAACGCCTCCAGATGCCGCTTGCGAAACTCCGCCAAGGTGTCGTGATCCGGATGCGCGTCCGCGCAAAGATAGCGAAACGCCACATCGTCGTAGGTCTTCGCTTCCAACTTGCGCGAACTGTATACCCCCGTCGCGTAGCCATACAGAAGCACTCGCACCATCATCGCCGGCGCGTACGCAGACATGCCACGGCCATCCATCGCTTCATACGAAGCAAAGATCGCGCTCAGATCCAGAGCCGAAACCACATCCACCAGAAAACGTGCCAAATGATTTTCCGGAAGCCAATCGTGCAACGAAGGAGGGAACAGCAAAGACTGGTTCACATCGTCAGGAAGAAAACTCTTGCCCATAACCAAAATCGTAAACCGAGATGCCACTTTCAACCTGAAATTTAACCGCTGTGGGAATCTATCTCCGACACACTCCTAGGGGGTTCGGATTGTTGCCGGTGGTGGTGGCTGTGCTGGGCACCGCGATCATCCGACCTGCGAAAGCATCGGGGTTGAACTTCAGGAACGTCTGCGAGGGGGGCGTATAGTTACGTCCATCAGGCAATGTCACTGAAGTAACTCCGTCATAGAAATGCTGATAGCTCTTCGGAAGGACAAGGGGCTGCCAGGTGCGTTCGCCTCTGCCATTCATGCCGCCAAGGCCGCCTGTGTCCGGCGGAGCAGGAAAGCCGCCTTGAAGTTTATACACGGTGCCGAAACTCCAACCGCCCGTGATAGCCCTGAGAGTAGCATTGGAAGGTGCGAATTTATCGTTGGTTCCGAAGGGCAGTTTGTAGGTAACTACACCCACAAACCTCTGCGGAATATCGGTAAACGAGATCTTCTTGTTATTGGCTGGGTTGGAGAGATCTACCTCGATAACGCCACTACCGCCGTTTACGTCAGAGAAACCTTGCCGGTCTTGCAGATCCGTGTAGGTATCATCCGTAGACCTTGACCAGACGTAATTGGCAAGCACAGAGAAGCCCGAGGAGAACGCATGCTGCACCTGGACTACCAGCGAGTTGTAATTAGAGTTGCCGTTATCAATGGTAAGCTGCGCCGAAGAAATAGCCAGGTGAGGGAACAAAGCCTGATCTTGACTTATGGTTGAGTTCCCGAGACCGTTCTGGAATGGAAGAAGCGGCCCGGACGTAGGCTGCAAAGGATTTTGAACCTGCTGATTTCCGGGGTTGTTTCCGGTCGCGACATAGGTCTGTTCCCAGGTATTCAGCGTCGTCGTTGGAATCGATTGGTCGTCGTCGATCGGATAACCTCCGAACGAAAGGTGATCTCCGTGCGAGCCGACGTAGCCGATTGAAGCCAGCCATGTTGGCGTAAGCTGACGCTCTACAAAGATGTTCCACTGTTGAATGCGCGGCGGCTGCATGTGGTTGTAGTCGAAGTACGGGTTGCCCCCGCCATAGACAGCCGGAGCGGCAGAGTTGGTACCCGCGGCCACGTTTATGACCGAGGATTGCGGATCGTAGAAGTGTCCAACGGGCACCCCATCGGGGGTACTTCCATACTCATGCCAGTTCGTGCCGGTGATGAGCGCGCCGGTGCCGTAGACATAAGGACCGTCGTAGTAGCCAGTGTTATTCGGCTGGAAGCTGATTCCGTATCCACCTCTGGCAACCAGGTTGTTCTTAATCCGGTAAGACAGTCCCAAACGAGGTTGGAAATCGTCCCAGGTAGTCTTCCAGGCGTTGCGCGGTACTCCGTTGTGCCCCGGAAATACGATCTCGCCGAGCGTGCCGAAAGCATTGGTCTTGGTTTCGTCGATTACGCCGATGCGGTTGTACCGATCCGTCGGACCAGGCTGGACTTCCCAGCGCAAGCCAAAGTTTACGGTTACCCTGCTCGAAGGATGGTAGTCATTTTGCGAGTAGAACGCCGTGTACTTCTGAGCGAGAGCCAGACGTGTTCCATTGCCTGGACCGGTATACCATCCGCCGATGCCGGTTAGCACCGATGCCCCTTGAAATCCGCCGTCGTAATAGTCGTTGTTATTCTGCCCTTGCCCATTGCCGTTGGCATCAATGTAGCGAGCTGTGGGGTTGCCGTTGAATCCGTATGCCGCTGCGGCTTCTTCGAAGTCGTTGTAGTTGGCGAGCGCTACCCGATATTCCCCGCCTTCTTTGAAAGTCCACCGCCCGTGAATCTTGGTGATGCTTCCCGTAACCTGCGTGTTGGTCTGTCTTTCCCTTTTGTTGGCGTACTGCGTTTTGCTGATGGGCTGGTATCTGCCGGCACCTGCATTACCAACGCCGGAGAGGAGGTCGGGTGCGGAGCCACTCAACACCATGTAGCTTTGAACGTCGGCAGGAATACCAAGCGCGCCGTAGTCCGACGCGGTGAAATCTGTTACCGAGTTGGCGAGGGAATTGGAAACAACTCTTTCTATTCCCATGCGAAGATCCACAATGGTCGTGGGATTCAACGTAATGGTGTCGCCGAGAGATATATACGGATTGTTGTCCTGCACCAGCTGCACTGAGCCCGCGCTGTTGCCGCCGGTGGGAGAGAAGTAATACGGGCTGCTTGCGCCGTAGGGGCTGGGCGTCTTGATCTGCCCCAGGGCAATGCCGCCGCTCACATAAATCGACTGTCTGTCGCTGAGGTGATAGTCGAGGCGGCTGTTGGAGCTGGACCGATTAAACGAGCGCTTTTTCTCGACCAGGAAGTTGTTGGTCCCGTAGACATCTGCCGCTGGATGGTTCGGCAGCGGATAGATGCTCATAATGTTTAGAGCCTGCTGCGGAGGATTAGGAATGACCGCATTGCCCGGCCCTATGCCCGTTCCGTTATACGCCGCGCGCTCATACACGTTGGCGTAGGGAGACGCCGTCACGGCGTAGGGGTTAAAGATCCAGACCGGCGCTGGAGCGCCATTCTGGTCCGGCGTCAGAGTCGCGCTGAAGTCGCCCGTTTTCTCAGCGGCGGTTGGCACCTGCCCTTCCCACTGCGCAGTGTCAGTGTGAAACAGTTCTTCGAAGCTGCTGAAGATGAACAACTTGTCGTGAAAAATCGGCAGACCGATCGTCCCGCCAAGATCGTTGGCACTGAAAGCCTGACGCGGGATGCTCTGGTAGTTGTTGATAAAGGTGTTGGCATTGAGACCATCGTTGCGGAAGCGATCATAGAGAGAGACCTTCAGCTTGTTGGTGCCGCTCTTGGTGCCCATTTGAATGACGGCCTGGCCTCTGCCCAGATCGGCGGCGTAGTCGTTGGTGACGACTCTCACTTCCTGGAGCGCATCGGTATTGGGTATGACTGTCGCCTCGTTCCATCCAGAGCCTAGGACCGACAAGCCGTCTAACTGGATGTCGTTGGTAAAAGCCGAGCCGCCGTTGACGGCAATGGCGGAGAAAGTGCGGCGGCCATCATAGCCGATGCCGAAGGATTGGGTGGTTTGACTGTTAGACATCTCAGAGCGGCCCACAACGCCCGCCTGCAAGGTTGCATAGTAAAGAGGATTCTGGGTAGTGTTCGGGATGGAATCAATGACCTGCGATGTAATGGTGCCATCCACGGTGGACGATTCGGTCTGCAGTTGCGCAGCCTCTGAAGCTACCGTAACGGTCTCATTGGCTTGGCCGACTGAGAGCTTCAGGTTGAGCTGATATTGCTGCCCTTCAGTCAAGGTGACGTTGGTTACGTGTTCCGCCTTGAAGCCTGGATGCTGAACATCAACCGTGTAGGCACCAGCCGAGAGATACGGGACAGAGAAGTCTCCCGCATTGGTTGTAATTGCCTTTACGGAGGTCTTGGTAGCTTGCTCCGTCACCGTGATTTCCGCTCCGCCAACGACGGCGCCGGTCGAATCGACAATCGATCCGCCGATCCCCGCGGATTTGACCTGCGCCGACAGGGGCGCGGAAAGCAAGAGACCTGCCAAAACCGCAATCATCACCAGAAGACTGGATTTGAGCGCCGACAACATGACAAATCTGACGAGTGGATGTAGAAGCGGCATCCGCCGGCTTGTTGCTTGGCCGGGGAGTTTCAATCCATGATTGGCCGTTGTTCTGCGTTTGGTATTGCTTGTGATACCTGAAGCCTCCATAAATTCCACCTTTCCTGGGATGTTGCAACCTGTTTTTGATGCACATGCATGGATTCTGACGCATATCAAGATAACGCCACCTTTATCGTTAACTATCTCCGCGTAAGAACCCTCCTTCACGTTACCGTTTTCAAAATTTCATTCCACTTAACCGGGGGGAAACTTTCAAAGGCTGGCCCGCTGGCCGCCTTCGCGTCGGATAACCTTCTCCAAGGTTCGACACAGCATGTGACCATAACAGGAAATTGATTGTCAAGTTTTTTTTGATGACCCACGATTGCTGTCCTTCAACCCGGACACCAGCGCGTGCGTCAGAGCACTTCAATTCAATTGAAAACATGCGGGTTATCTCGTGCGTAGGAGACTCTTTGCCGGTCTACAGAATTGCGCAGGAAGAATCCTCTCGACGCGCGCTCAGGAGTCGTATCCCATCCGGGACTAGAGCGGATTCCCAGTCCAACTTCGGACAAGCGATTCCCGAAACCACCGTTTTACCATCCTGATTGCTTTCGATGCCGGCTACAATTTTCACCCAGAGATCCGATCTTTGGGGGCAATTCCAGCGTCTTGGTCAGGTTCGCGCCGTACTGCAGTCTCTCTATCTCCCAATCCCGGAAACCGGATGCTGCTTCTTGGGAACGGATGCAAGTCACGTCTTTTCCGCGTCATTGTGAGTTTGCAAAATCGACGATCTTTCCACCAGCAGCGATTTGGGATAATATTATCCAACCATGGAAACAAGCGATGCTGCCGCAGGCCCACCGTCATGCCATCTCGATAACCTGATTCGTAGACTCCCGCTCCTTGATCCGTGCCGGGGCGACTTGGAGCGCGCCTTCAAGATGATCCGCGACGCGTTTCTGGCCAGGAACAAAGTATTGATTTGCGGTAACGGCGGCAGCGCAGCCGATGCGGAACACTGGGCAGGGGAACTCTTGAAGGGATTCTGCAAGCCGCGTCACCTGTCGCATGAAGACAGAGAACGCTTGCCTTTGGAACTGGGAGAGCGACTCCAGGGAGGGCTGCCAATCATCCCCCTCACTGGCTTTCCGGCACTGAGCACAGCCTTCGCCAACGACGTTGAGCCCGAGTTGACTTTCGCTCAGCTCACATGGGCACTGGGAAGAGAGGGCGATGTGTTGATTGGGATGAGTACTTCAGGCAACGCTCGAAACGTTTGTTTTGCCGCGCGGGCGGCGCGCGGGCGGGGGATGTCTACAATCGCTCTAACAGGGGAAAGCGGCGGAACATTGAGGTCAGTTTGCGATCTGACAATTCGCGTTCCTTCACAGGAGACTTACCTTGTGCAGGAGCTTCACCTGCCGGTTTATCATTGCTTAAGCCTGATGCTCGAAGATGAATTCTTTTCCGGCTAGGAAAAAGGGGTAGCTGAGTATATCTATTCAGCACGGAAGCAGGTCCATGCCGAGCCTTACTGATGTTGCCAAGATAGCCGGGGTCGGCGTCATGTCCGTATCTCGCGTCGTGAACGGGACGAGAAAAGTCTCTCTCGAAACGGAGCGCAAGGTGCGTGCCGCCATTGAACGGATTGGCTACGAACCGAATGAAGCCGCGCGCGTGCTGAAAGGCCAGCGCTCGCACGTTCTGGGCCTTATCTTCCCGGATCTGGCAGACCCTTTTTTCGCGGTTTGCGCCAGCGCCGTCCAGGAAGCGGCCCGTGTGGCTGGTTACGTAACGTGGATCGCTGCAACCGGTCACCGGGAAGAGATTGAGCGCGAAGTGGCTAGGGTCATGGCGCAGCGGAGTGTCGCCGGACTGGTCGTTGTGCCGTGCGGAAAACAGAACGATCATTTCGCGAATGTGGCAAGACGCGGAATTCCCATTGTTTCCATTGACAGACCGCTTGAGAACATCGAGGCCGCCTCTCTGGTGGTTGACAATCGTGCCGCGGCCGCCAAGGCTACCGAGCATCTGATTGAGCACGGCCACAGAAGCATTCTATGCATTACAGACGACTTTCCGATCTTCACTCGTATGGAGAGAGTGGCCGGGTACTCCCAGGCAATGAGACGGGCAAAGCTCCAGGTCCAGGTCTGTCCTGTTGGTTCCGTGAACGGCAATTTGTCAGACCAACTTGGTTTTGCCTTGAGTTCCGCAACCCCTCCGACAGCAATTTTCGTGGGAAGCGATCTGATTGCACTTTACACTCTGCACGAGTTGCAGAGGCGTTCCCTGAGCCTGCCGGATGAGATGGCGCTCATCGCTTTCGACGATTTTGATGCAGCGACACTCGTCCAACCCGCCATCACAGTGATTCGTCAGCCTGTCTCCGAACTCGGCCGGCAGGCTACTGAACTGCTGTGTCACCAAATCGACCACCCCGAGTCCTCAAACGTGGGCAGAGTGACCCTGAAGACTGAGCTCGTCATAAGGGAATCCTGCGGCTGTTCCGCAGGGGTCGCAAGGACCAGACCCGACATTCTCAGTCGCGGAATCAGGATGAGCTTTGCAGGCTGATGCTTTCAGTTCGAAACCTCATTCCTCGCTGGTCCCGCCATACCATGTCGGAAAAACGATCGCATTGGACTTTTCCGCATTTAACTGCCCGAGAAGGTTCGGTAGCCAGGAATGCAAGGCTCAATAGCCTGTCTGGAGTCGAGTACCCAGCGCCCCGGCTGGCCGTCTGCAATTTCGCCTGGGCCAGTTGCTGAAAAAGCCATTCTGCGGCGCAAAGGCCAAGAACCGCGGGTACAGCCCATCTGAAGAGTGCCACCAAGTAAAAGAACTTCCTCATCCCGTCTTCTCCTGCCTTCCTGCCTCTGCCCCAATCGGCCAAGTGTGACGCCTGATTTCCGGCCTCCCATCGGCCAACTTGACGAGAATCCTTCCACGCTATACGCTCTTTGGGTAACCTTATCCGAGGTTTTCATTTACGTCATTCTGGAGTCCTGCATGGCTCGTGGCAAGGTGTTTGGTGGAGTGGACATCGGTGGTACCAAGACGGCAGTCGTTCTTTCGTCGGCTCCGCCGGCTGTGCTGCGGCGGATTGTTTTTCCCACTGAGCCTGCAAATGGCCCATCGCCTGCTCTGAAGCGCATCGTCTCGAGCATGAGGACGGCGCTCTTCGATCGCGGCCTTTCTGCCCGCGATTTGCACGCCATTGGCGTAAGTTGCGGCAGTCCCTTGGATCCTGTCAATGGAATCATTCAGTCGCCCCCCAATCTGCCCACGTGGGTGAATGTCCCGATCAAGTCCCTCCTCGAGGAAGAATTCCAAGTCCCCTGCTTTCTTGAAAACGATGCCAACGCCGGTGCCCTGGCCGAGTATTGGTTCGGCGCGGGATCAGGTTGCCAGAGTATGGTCTTCCTGACAATGGGCACGGGACTCGGCGCGGGGCTCATCCTTGATGGCCGGCTTTATCGGGGAGTATCCAACCTTGCGGGAGAAATCGGACATATCCGTCTAAGCCGTTCAGGGCCCTCTGGATACGGGAAGGCAGGTTCTGCAGAGGGTTGGGCGAGTGGTGGGGGCATGGCGCAAATTGCGGAAAGGGTTGTCCGTGCCGCATCCGAAAACGGAGAAGCAACCGCATTAACAAGAAGATCGGACGGAATGCCGCCTTCTTACACGGCTCAACTTGTCTGGGAAATGGCACAGCGCGGAGATGGCGTTGCACAACGCGTTGTTGACATCGCGGCGAAGCGGTTGGGTGAGATCCTGGCGATCCTGATTGACCTTCTCAATCCGGATCGCATCGTGATTGGCGGACTGGCCCTTCGCATGGGGGAAGCACTGCTCGCACCGGCGCGGGCAGTGGTCAAGCAGGAAGCGCTTGCGCAAACAGCCCGCGCTTGCCAAATCGTTCCCGCGGCCCTTCACGAAGAAATTGGGGACGTGGCCGCCATTTGTGTCGCGTTGAATGCGGTGACTGCAACCGTCTCGGACAGCACTCGTGAGGCGGTCGCCTCATGACAACTCAATCCGAATCTCTACGTTTTGAGCAATGTTCAGCGCCGCAGTCGATGATCCTGAATCAACACATTTGTATCCACAACGCGACAACACGCATGGAACTGAGCCAATCCGATGACTAAGGCGAAAGCCCCAAGTTCGGGCCGCCTGCAGGCAGTTGCCCTGTTGAGTGCAGTGGTTGCTGCAATGGGGGGCCTCCTTTTCGGATTTGACACGGCGGTCATCTCGGGTGTCACTCATAGCCTCACCGTGGTCTATCGTCTTTCGCCCGTCTCATTGGGACTTACCGTCTCCAGCGCGCTGGTAGGCACCATTCTGGGAGCGATGCTTGCAGGTTTTCCTGCGGACCGATGGGGCCGGAAATCCTCTCTCCTGGCCCTGGCCACCCTCTACTTTGTATCCGCAATCGGCTGCGCATTTGCCTGGAACTGGACCGCCTTGATCGCCTTTCGATTGCTCGGTGGCCTGGGCATCGGCGGCTCCTCGGTGCTCGGGCCCATGTATATCGCGGAAATCTCTCCGCGCAAATGGCGCGGACGCCTCGTCGGCCTCTTTCAGTTCAACATTTGCACCGGCATCCTGATTGCTTATCTGTCCAACTACCTCATCGGCCTTGCTTCACTGGGCCCGGCAGAGTGGAGATGGAAGTTGGGCGTCAGTGCCCTTCCCGCTCTGGCCTTTGGTCTGTTGATCTTGCGGATACCGGAAAGTCCGCGTTGGCTCGTCAACAAGGGGAGAGACCTACAGGCTGAATCCGTGCTGCGGCTGGTTTCTGGAGATCGCTACCACGACCAGTTCCTGGAGCTGATTCACGCCAGAGACGAGCACAAGACGGAGTCTCATAACGTTCTCTTCACCAGAGCGCACCGATTTCCAATCTTCCTCGCCATATCCATTGGAATGTTCAACCAACTCTCCGGCGTGAACGCGATTCTCTATTACATCAATGACATCTTCGCTCAAGCAGGCTTCAGCACCGTATCCAGTAACCTCCAGGCGGTTGCGGTCGGAGCAACAAACTTCATCTTCACCATGGTTGCCATGTCGGTGATCGATAAATTCGGCAGGAAATTCCTGCTGTTGATTGGCTCCGTCGGAACGGCTGTGTGCCTCGGCGGAGTTTCTTCGATCTTCCTGCTTCACATTCACCAGTCGCTCCTTGTATGGTTGCTGGTCGGATTCATTGGGTTCTTCTCCTTCTCTCAAGGTGCGGTTATCTGGGTTTACCTGAGTGAAGTTTTTCCAAACGATGTTCGCGCCAAAGGCGCCAGTCTTGGAAGTCTGACGCATTGGCTCATGAATGCGATCGTCTCCGGTGCGTATCCCATTGTGGCTGCGCGCTCGGGCGGCAAAGCATTCATGTTCTTCTCCTCCATGATGGTGGTTCAGTTCTTTGTGGTGCTCTTGTACTACCCGGAAACAAAAGGTATCTCGCTCGAAAAAATGCAGACGAAGCTCTCCCTGCAAACGACAGATTGAGAATGCTAATTCAGTCTTATCGCGAGGATGAGCATGATGTGGAGTGTGAACGAAATGAAGAATTTGGTACAAGGAATTTCCCGAAGACAGTTTGTCGCCCAGGGCAGCGCGGCAATCGGAATGATGGCTGCAGTCCCCGCTTTGGCTAGCATGGTGGGATCAGGCAAGAGTTCGAAGGTCCTGCACATCATCGGCCACTCACACATTGATGCTGCCTGGCTCTGGCCCTGGCGCGATGGCGCGGATGCAGTGCTGGCAACGTTTCGCAGTGCACTCAACCGGATGAATGAGACACCTGGTTTCTGTTATTCGCATTCCTCCGCGGTGCATTATCGCTGGACAGAACGGGCCGATCCCGCCATGTTCGCGGAGATCCGTGAACGTGTTCGTCAAGGACGCTGGGAAGTCGTCGGCGGATGGCCTGTCGAACCGGATTGCAACATCCCTTCCACTGAGAGCTTTGTTCGGCACTCGCTCTATGGGAAAACATACTGTCAGGACAAACTTGGCGTCGATGTCAAAATCGGGTTCAATCCCGATTCGTTTGGGCATGCCGCCGGCCTGCCGACAATCCTGAAGAACGCGGGCTATGGCTATTACGTTTTCATGCGCCCTCCAGCGGAGGACATGAATCTGCCTATTGTGTTCTGGTGGGAAGGACCTGACGGATCGCGTGTTCTCGCACTGCGAATCTGGGGAAGCTATGACACATGGGCTGGTTCCGATCCGGGAAGCATGATCGTCAACACCGTCGCCAACGTGTTCACGCAGGGGCTGGACCACGGAGCTTTCTTTTTGGGAGTCGGAGACCACGGCGGCGGAGTCACGAAAGAAAATATCAAGCGGGTGATCGAAATGCGCGACCAGCCCGATCTGCCAGAGCTGCGCTGGAGCACGCTTGCCAGTTTCTTCAACGAGGTTGAAAAATCTCCCGCCTTCGCATCGTTGCCAGTCATCAAGGGAGGATTGCAACACCACGCGAGGGGCTGCTACTCCACCTACGCGGAAGGCAAATTCCTCAACCGCCGCGCCGAGCGATGGCTGGGACAAGCCGAATCCATCTCCCTCATCGCAAATCGAACCGCCAATCATCCCTACCCTGGTCAGGAATACGCAGAAAGCTGGTGGAAGGTTCTGTTCTGCCAGTTCCACGACATGATGGCCGGAACCTCTCTTTACGGCGACTATCGGGACGTGCGAGACAGCGTCGGCTACGCCTGCGAAACAGCCCAGACCGCGAAAGTGGAAGCTCTTGAAACGATGGCCAAGCGCGTTGATCTGAGCAACGTTGAGGAGGGCGCCGTCTTCGCTTATAACTCACTTCCCTGGCGCAGAAAGGCGCTGCTTGAATTCATTACGGAAGACAATCCGTCGCACAAGGCACGCATCACGCATCTGAAGTCGAAGGATGGGCAGACGTATCCCATTCAATGGCGGCCTTCCCCAAGCATGAGCAACTTCTGGCCGCGGCTTTCCGCGTGGGTCGAACTTCCCCCCTGTGGCTACAAGGTTTTCGAACTCGCCCATGGAGAGGAGGCAAAGTCCGAACCTTACTCAACTTTCTGCCAGGTGTCTGATACCGGCTTTGGCATCTCATCCCTGAAGGCCGCGGATGGAACTGAGTTGCTCGCTGGCCCACTCGGACTGATCGCGATCGGGGATACAAGCGATACGTGGTCCCACGGCATCAATGAATTCCGTCAGGAGATGGGAAGACCCATGCTGGTGTCTTCAACGGTGATTGAAGACGGCCCGGTTACCCGCGTCACTCGTCAGCGCGCACGCTGGCAGGATTCTGAGATCGTTCTCGATATTGCTCAGTTTGCCGGACTCGATTTTATTGAACTGCGGTTTGTCATCGACTGGCATGAGCACGAACAGATTCTGAAGCTCGAAATTCCAACTGCTCTCAAGAACCCGCAGGTCGTTGTCAAAGTGGCCGGCGCGGTGGAGAAAGTTGCTGTAGATGGCGAGGAGGAACCCTATCAGGATTGGGGCGCTGTGCAGGGAACGGCCGCAGGCAATCAATACACCGTGGCTCTTTTCAATGACCAGACCTACAGCTACGATTGCTTGAATGGATTGTTCCGCACAATCCTCATTCGCTCGGCGCCGTTTGCGCGTCACAATCCAAACCAGGTGCCGCGCAACGATAACAATGCATGGCAGGATCAGGGCCGTCAAGAGCGCACATTCTGGCTGATGGCAGGTAAAGGCCCATCCTCCGATTTGTCGTTGGATCGCCGTGCGGAAGAGTTGCAGACTCCCGCGGAATACGTGATGGATTCAGTGCATCAAGGCAGCGAGCCGTGGGAACAAAGCTTTCTAGAAGTCACTCCGAATAACGTGTGGGTCACGGCCATCAAGCGGGGGGAGAACGAAGACAGTGCGGTCATCCGCTTGCAGGAGCGCTCCGGCAATGCGACGCGGGCCAACATCAAGAGCGCATTGTTCGGGCTCGACCAGGCCGTTCAACTCGCTCCGTGGGAATTGAAGACCCTCGTCGTCAAGCGCAGCAATGGACGAGCCGAACTGCGCGAGACTTCTTTGCTCGAAGCCTAACCTGGTTCGTCGCGGAAGCATACTCGCGATGAGCTGATCTGTTCAAGGAGTTGTTACCCGATGAGTTCTACCAAACGAGCCGCCTGGCTGTATTTGCTGGTCGCAGCTTCACTCGTTGCGCAGCAGCCCGTTCCCCATCCGACCACCGCTGCTGAAGCGCCTAATCGCGACACGAGTTACATCGACGCGCAAGGTACGGCGCATATCACCCGCGTCGTTCCCATTCCGGAAGGGCTCAGCCCGCAGGCTCATGCCATGCTGGCCCAGCAAATGCCGGATCAGGGCCCACCCGTAACTCTCGCTGAGCGCCGCACATTTACAGATGACTATACGTTTCACGACGGCCTCAATTGGACCAAGCTCTGTCCCAACAAGCTTGTCAACGACACCATTGCCGGCGTCCCGGTGCGCATTGTTACGCCCGACGGCATGCCTGAGAGCAACCGCGACAAGGTGCTGATGAACCTCCATGGAGGCGGCTTCAACTCCGATTCCAGCTCCTACTCAGAATCGATTCCCATGGCCGGCTACACAAAGACAAAAGTAGTGGCCGTGCTTTACAGGCTGGCGCCTGAGCATCCCTTTCCAGCAGCCGTCGATGATGCAGTAGCCGTCTACAAGGAATTGCTGAAGACCTACAAGCCCGAACACATCGTAATCTATGGATCGTCCGCCGGCGCCATCCTTACGGCTGAGGTAGCTGTAAGACTCAAGCAATTAGCGCTGCCCATGCCGGCGGCAATGGGCATCTTCAGCGGCATGGGAGACTTTGCCCATGGCGGAGACTCGCAGGCGATGTATTCCGCCGGCCTCAGCGGTCACCTTGACCCTCCGACACCAGGGCCCCAATTTAGTGAGTACGCCGGAACCACGGATCCAAAGGATCCGGTGCTCTCGCCCATCTACGCCGACCTGCACGGCCTGCCGCCCACACTGTTTGTCACCAGTGGCCGCGATGTGCTGCTGAGCGGCACAGCCAACTTGCAGCGCGCCTTTCTGCACGCCGGAGTCGACACGCAGATGGTGCTGTTTGATGGCCTGCCGCATGGCTTCTGGAACGATTCGAGAATCCCGGAAGCAATTGAAGTCAGCCACATCATGGCGGACTTCTTTATCAAGCATCTTGGCACCCAGGTCACTCAACTCGATGCGGCCAACCCGAACCAATGACCCACACGGCTCAGTGAACATATCAGCTCCGTGCGCCTGAGGATAAACATGATTGATCGACGGGATTTCTTGAAGACAAGCGCCCTCGCTTCCGTGAGCGGTTTGTTCACCTTCAACCGTGCATCGGCCCAGGGGTTTCAATCAAACATAATTGAGATTCGCTCTCACATGCCCGACAGCCCCAAGGCGCGGCTCGCGGTGCGCGAATTGTCAAGCGGCCTGCATATGCTGGATCGCACGTTGCAGGTGAATCGATCAACCAGCCATTCGAAGGGCGCAACTGTCTTCACGCTCACAATCGACCCTTCTCATTTCAAGACGCCTGAGCGATACGAGATCGCTTCATCCGATGAAGGAACCGTTCTTCGTGCGGCCAGCGAACAGGCTCTTCTCTACGCGGTCTTCGAGTTCCTTGAAAGACAGGGCCTCGTGTTTGGTCTCGATGGAACGTCGGTGCCAATCGATCGTCCCTCAGGATTGATTCTGCCGCCCAAAGAACAAACATGGACTTCCTCGCCTGGTTTTGCGGTGCGCGGACTGCTTCCATGGCCGGACTTTCTCAATTGCATCAGCGTCTTTAACGATGAGGATTTCAAAGCGTACTTTGCCGCAATGCTGCGGATGCGCTTCAACATGTTTGGCATGCATGTGTATACCGGAGTTGAGCCCAGCCCTTTTCCGGAGTCCTACCTGTCTTACGATTTTGCGGGCAGCGGGCATCTTGCGACGCTCGAAGACACCACCATGACGAGCTCGGGATACCTGCCTCAGCGTACCTCAACCTACAAGATGGGCGCATCGCAGTTCTTCGATTCGGAGACGTTTGGTCCAGACGTGACACGCCTGGCTGCCAACAACTGGGACATCGCCGAGCGCACCACCGCGCTGCTTCGAAGCGCGCTCTCGTTTGCCTCCGCACTCGGCATTCGCACCGGCATTGGTTTTGAACCGTATCACAATCCCGCTGAAATAATTCGAGCATTACCACCTGAAGCGCTGTCGGCTCCGGGCGGTCTTGTCGAATCCAATACCGGGCGCGACCTTCTCGAGCGGCGCCTCGCAGACCTTCTTGAGCGCTACCCCATGGTCGATTATGTGTGGCTGTGGCAGGACGAAGATGCAAACTGGCAAAGCCGTGACAAGAGCGTGCCGCTCTCCATCACTCCATTTGCCCAGGCACACGATTTCCTCAAGCGCCACGCACCTGACAAGCGTCTCGTTCTGGCTGGATGGGGCGGCGTTGCCCGTCACTTCGAGTCGCTTCATCAGCGTCTGCCTGAGGACATCGTCTTTTCCGCATTGAACGACACGGTAGGATGGGACCCTGTCCACGATGCTTTCGGCAAGCTGGGTAGTCGCGAGCGTTGGCCCGTTCCTTGGATCGAAGACGATCCGTCCATGTGGTTTCCTCAGTTCCGCGCCAGCCATTTCCAGGCGGACTTGAAGAAGGCGCAGAGTCTCGGCTGTCAGGGTGTGCTTGGAATTCATTGGCGTCATCGCATCGCGGACCCGACCGCAACCTATTTCTCGCGAGCGTGCTGGAATCGGGAACTCACCGCCTCTGAGCACTATCGCAACTTCAGTGCGACACAAGCCTCCGGTTCGCGGGCCGCTGAGCTTGCCGCTCTCTTGGATGACTGCGACAGCAATCGCGCCATTGAAACAGCATTTCACGGCCTCTACAGCAAAGACGGATTCGCGCAAACAATTGAACTGACAGGAGACTTCGATGAAGGCTTTGACTACGCCGCGTCAGAGCTTGATCCCGCCGACCTGGCCAAACAGCGCGACACTGCTCAGCGCTTCCGCAATCTTGTGGAACGCGCCGGCTCGCCTCTCGAGCGCGAGCGCCTCGGCTATCTCGCAGGTTATGTCGGCTTGATGGTTCCCTATTGCGACGCGTATGAAAAGGCCCACAAGCTCGATGCGATTTTTAAAAATGCAGTGGAGTTGAGGAAGGCAGCAAAGCCCGACGAAGCGCGAAAGGTAATTGTCGATCAAGGAGTGCCTCTGTGGCTCGCGATTGCTCCCCTCGCGAGGCGAACGATGATCGAGTACCAGGCAGTGATTGCAACACGCAACGATCTGGGGCAGCTTGCCTCCATGCAGAACAAGTTCGTTCGTATCACGCTCGAACGGCTGCGGCTTTCCATCAAGGAGTTTCTCGGAGTGCTCCCGCCCGCGATGGATCAGGCCTACGTATCGGCAATCGCCAGTGCGGACGCTAATCCGGCGCGTCTCTTCATCCCCACCAGACCCTCCATTCTGACCCAGGGCGATTCACTCCGTTTATTCATTCATTGTCCCGGCCAGGAACAAACGATTCCAGTCAAGCTTATGACGCGCCGCCAAGGCCTGCAGAGATGGAGTCAGTCGGATGCCAGCCATGTGGGACGCAACGTTTACGCCGCGAGGTTAGGGCCGTTTGCAGAGACCGACGGCACAATCGAGTATTACGCAAGCGCACCAGGCACGCACGAACTGAGTGATCCGCCGCAGGCGCCAGCGAATGTCTACACCCTGAACATCTTGTCATTGGTCAGGTTGCAGCGTTGAATCTGGAACCGCCAATCGCTCGAGCTCTCACCACATGCCGCGGAGCCATTTCATTCAAAGGAGCAGAGTATGAACCACGTGAACTCACTGCAAGCTACCAGGACGGCAAGTCGAAGGCCAGCCCCCGATCAATTTCGTTGCGTGAGGCCACTGCTTCTCTGTGTCGTGTTTACAAGTCAAATCGCTCATGCTCAGATGGCGTTTGGGACAGTCAATGGGAAGGTTCAATCTGCCCTGTCCGTGAC
>Ga0302151_10000854_pt1 | contig 17096 bp, 9 predicted proteins | sample I_Bog_N1_3_FD_192428 | JGI IMG/M metagenome (GOLD analysis project Ga0302151, IMG submission 192428) | Peat permafrost microbial communities from Stordalen Mire near Abisko, Sweden - I_Bog_N1_3 | ecosystem: Environmental > Terrestrial > Soil > Wetlands > Peat | place: Sweden: Abisko, Stordalen...
CGCCGGAGTACAACGCCACCGTGGGTTACGATCTGGCGAGCGGTCTGGGGACGATCGACGCCAACCAGATGGTGACCAACTGGGGCAGCGTGAGGTCTGAGGCCACCACGACGACGCTGACTGTCGCCCCGCCGAACGGTGTTTCGTTGAGTAGCATTCCGCATGGAACCACACTGACCGTCAGCGGTACAGTCACCGGGAAGGGAACACCCACGGGCGACGTCGCATTGGTGACCAACAGCACCGAACCCATCAACCAGGGAGAAGATTTCTTCACGCTCAGCAGCGGGGCTTATTCAGGCACCCTCAATTTTCTTCCCGGCGGAACCTACGATGTCTGGACGCAGTACGGCGGCGATGGCACGGACGCGCTGAGCACGTCTTCAAAGGTGAGCATCACGGTGACCCCGGAGAATAGCGAGGTCGCTCTCTCTATCTACAACAGTGGTTCACTGCTCTCCTCTGGGTCGTCGATCTCCTATGGGACCCAGCTTACGCTGGACGCATTGGCTGGTCCGGCCAGTTGCGCGACAAGCTGCCCATCTTCCTATACGTATCCAAGCGGAACGGTGACGTTCTATGACAACGGCACCGCAATCAACACAGCGACGATCAACGCCGAGGGTGACGCCGAGTTCACGCTGCCGAACACATTCAACGCGGGCTCGCATAACATTACGGCTACCTATTCGGGCGATGGGAGCTACAACTCAAGCACCGCGGCGGCCATTCCGTTTACGGTGACCCAAGCGACAACGGAGGTGCTGATTAGTTCACCGTATACGAGCTATTTCCAGGGTATGACGGAGACCCTCTCGGTGCTTGTGGAGGGTTTGGGAAATGGCGTGGCGCCGGCAGGAACTGTGAAGCTGACGGGCGCGCCGACAGCGCTTAGCTCGACAACCGCAACGCTTGCGGCTGGGGTAGACCCGAGTGCAGGCACAACGGTCGGCATAGCGACGTTCACAATTCCGTCTTCGGCGACGGCGGGAAATTACAGCATTACAGCTGCCTACACGCCCACCACTGCTGCCGCCGTAAATTATGCTGCCTCAAATTCAACTGCAACCCCCTTCTCGCTCAGTATCGTCGCAGCGTCAGGAACAAACACAACAACGACCGGCTCGGCGACGGCAAGTGCCACTTCTCCCAATGCGCAGGTGACGGTGAGCGGTACCGTAACGGCGGCCAGCGGGGCGGCTCCAACTGGAAGCCTGGTGATCTTGTTGCCGATCCTCAGCTCCTATACCACTTCAGAAGAAGGTGAATTGGGTTCGGTCGCTTTGACGGCAGGCACTGGCAGCAGTTCTACCTTCAGTTTTGTAGTGAATAGCGGAGTCCTGTTGCAGGGTGCGAATCAGCTGACGCTGAAGTACGACCCGACGTCAGGCAGCCAGGACAATCCATCCACTGCCGTAGTCACAATCGCCAACTCGCTTGCCGATTTCTCACTGATCGCGAACACCACGATCATTCCAGTGACTTCGGGCAGCAGCGCATCAACAAACATCAATGTCTCTTCAGTGAACACATTTGCTGGAGCGGTAGACCTGACCTGCACGGCGCCAAGCAACTGGACCTGCACCATTCCGAGTTCGGAGCCCCTGACCAACGGCGGTTTTGCGGTGGCAGGGCTGAGCGTGACCGCGCCCAAGACAGCGACGGTGGGAAGCTACACCGTGCTGATTACCGGAAAGGATGCGGCGACGGGCGAGTATGTTCACACGCTGGGGCTGAAAGCGCAGGTGACCAGCACGGCGCCGGGATTTGCGCTGACGAATAGCGGGAGCGTGACGGTGTTGCCGGGCGCGACGACGGGCAATACATCGACGATTACCGCGACGCCGTCGAACGGATTCACGGGAGCGGTGAATCTGACTTGCGTGCTGACGAATCCTCCGGGCGGGATTACGGCGCCCAGCTGCACGGTTACATCCTCGGTGACCATCTCCGGAACAACCGCGGCGACGGGAACACTGACGATGGTTACCACGTCGAGCACTACCCCGGGCGCTTACACCATGACGGTGACCGGCAAGGACGCAGCGACCGGCCTGATTACCTCATCAACGGCAGTGGGCCTGACGGTGAGCGTTCCGCCGAGCATTGCGTTGACCAATAGCGGCGCGATCAGCTTCCAGGCTGGAGCGAGCACTGGCGACACGGCGACGATTACCATTACGCCGGCGGCCGGATTCACCGGGAACGTGGGTCTGACCTGCGTGGTGACGCCGACGGCAGCGGTGAGTCCGGCCACTTGCTCCGCGGTGACGCCGGTGGATATTACCGGGACCACGGCTGGCACTTCAACGGTGACGGTGAGCACGACGCTGACGACAACACCCGGAACCTACACGGCGACAGTGACGGGCGCTGACGTGGCAACCGGCAAGATCACATCGAGCACTGGCGTTGGGGTTACAGTTACCGCGCCGCCGACTCCGGCAATCACGCTGAGCAACAGCGGTTCGCTCAGCTTTGTTGCGGGAGCAACCTCGGGCGACACAGCAACGATTACGGTGACGCCGTCGAACGCGTTTACCGGGGTTGTGGATCTGACCTGCTCGGTGACTACGGCACCGGCGAGTTCGACCAGCCCGGCAACCTGCTCGGTAACGCCTACGGTGGACATTACCGGCACTGGCGCTCTTACCGGCACGCTGACGGTGACGACCACCTCAACCACCACGACTGGGGCCTATGGCATTACCGTGACGGGCAAGGATGCGGCCACGGGCAAAGTGAGCTCGAGCACAATTGTAAGCGTTACTGTGAACGCACCGCCGAGCTTTGCGCTCACGAACAACGGCGCGGTCAGCTTCCAGGCGGGAGCCACCACGGGCGACACGGCAACGGTTACCGTTACCCCTGCGGGCGGATTCACCGGGAACGTGGGTCTGACCTGCGTGGTGACGCCGACGGCAGCGGTGAGCCCGGCAACATGCTCGGCTGTGACGCCGGTGGATATTACCGGGACCACGGCTGGAACCTCGACGGTGACGGTTACGACGACACTGACGACCACACCGGGAAAATATACGGCGACAGTGACGGGCACATCCGGGAGTATCACGGCGAGCACGCCAGTAAGCGTCACGGTGACGGCTCCTCCGCCGCCGGCGATTGCACTGGCGAGCAGCGGCGCAATCAGCTTTGTTGCGGGAGCGACTACGGGTGACACAGCGACGATTACCGTGACTCCGTCGTATGGGTTTACCGGAGTGGTGGACTTGACCTGCGCAGCAACGACAACCCCGGCGAGCGCGAGCACTCCGGCAACCTGCACTGTAACTCCAACCGTGGACATCACTGGCACGAGCGCGCTGACCGGCACGTTGACTGTGGTGACCTCGGCGGCCACGACGACCGGCGCCTATGTCTTCACTGTGAGCGGCAAAGATGGGACGGTCACCGGGTCGACGACCGTGAGTGTGACTGTGAATGCGCCGCCGAGTTTCGCGCTTACGAACAGCGGCGCGATCAGCTTCCCGGCGGGAGCGACAACCGGGGACACGGCGACGATTACCGTGACACCCGCGGGTGGATTCACTGGCATAGTGGACCTGACCTGCGCGGTAACAAACACGCCAGCGAGCCCAACCAGCCCGGCGACTTGCAGTGTGACATCGACGGTGAACCCGACCAGCGCCAATCCAGTTGCGGCGACGGTTACAGTCAACACGACGTACACAACCACGCTTGGTAACTACACAGTTGCCGTCACCGGCAAGGATGCGGCGACAGGCAAGCTTAGTTCAACCACAAACGTGACTGCGACAGTGACGGCTCCTCCGCCGCCGGCAATTGCGCTGACCAACAGCGGCGCACTGAGCTTTGTTGCGGGAGCCGCGACCGGCGATTCAGGAACCGTTACCGTGACACCGTCGTATGGATTCACGGGGGTGGTGGATCTAACCTGCGCCGTGACGCCGGTTGCTGCCAGCAGCCCGGCGACCTGCACGGCGGGCCCGACGGTGGACATCACCGGAACCGGCGCACAGACGTCGACGGTTATGGTGACCACAACGGCATCGACTACACCGGGATCGTACAGCGCGACGGTGACGGGCAAAGATGCAGCGACGGGCAAGGTGACCGGAAGCACCGCAGTGGGTGTGACGGTGCTGGGTGTTCCGAGCTTTACGCTGAGCAACAACGGGCCGATTACCTTTGGCGTGGGCGCGACCTCAGGCAATACCGCGACGATCACGGTGGCGCCGGTGAACGCATTCACGTCAACGGTGGGACTCACCTGCGCAGTGACAACGACGCCTTCGAGCCCAACCAGCCCGGCGACGTGCTCGCTGGCGGCGTCTACGGTGCCTGGAGGTTCGGGGACGGATGTGCTGACGATCGGCACAACGTCGACCACCACGACAGGGAACTACGCGATCACGGTGACCGGCGTCTCGGGAGCGATTACCGGGACGACGGTGGTGAATGTCACGGTGAACGGCAGCTATACCGTGACGGCGACCTCGCCGGCGTCGATTGCGCCGGGAGCGTCGGCGACTTCGACGGTGACGATTGCCTCAACCAATGGCTACGCGGGAAGCGTGACACTGACTTGCGCGCTGACCTCGTCGCCATCGGGCGCAACGGATCTGCCTAGCTGCACAAACGGCAGCCAGACTGTGACGCTGAGTTCGACGACGACGACCGGGACGGCGACGGTGACCGTAGATACGACGGCGGCGAGCAGCAGTGAGCTGGTCCGGCCGAAGCTGGGCCCCGGCAAGGGCTGGATGGGGGCAGGCGGCGGCGCGGTGCTGGCGCTGTTGCTGTTCTTCGGGATCCCGGCGCGGCGGCGCAGTTGGCGGTCGATGCTGGGGATGTTGGTGCTGATGGTGGTTCTGGGCACCATGGCTGGCTGCGGCGGCAGCGGTGGTGGCGGCAGCAAGAACCTTGGAACAACTGCCGGCACGTATACCTTCACGATCACCGCGACCGGAAACCCGGCGCAGGGGTCGGGAAACACGAACACCTTCACGGTGGACGTGAACTAAGTCAGTTCGATCCGTACGACCCGGCGGCCCTTCCTTCGGGAGGGGCCGTTGTATTTAAGGTATTTCTCCTTCAGATTTAGCCCTTGCCGATTTCCTTTGAGGGCGTTGATTTCTTGAGGAAATCGCCACTGCAGAAGGAGAAATGATTTGGGCGCGGCTTCGCCGCGTACACAAATTCAAGTTTCCTATGCGTGGCTTTTCGGCCCGACTGAAGTCGTGCCCTGATACAGTGCGCTCCCAAGGCCGAAGTCGCTAGAGCAACGGGATAGGGACTCACATTGGCGTACTGCTTCCCACCGATACGGACTAAGAACTTATCCGCAAATAAGTAGCGGTGGTCTCCAGACCGGCTGTTGTGCGGGTCTCCTGACCCCCACATCGCTGCTGGCGGCGTGGACGCCGCCAGTACAGCCGGCCTGGAGGCCAGCGCTACTCCAAGAGCTAACTTGCGGATAAGTTCGAAGGCCTGTCCGCGGGGCCCGGTAAAGCGCAAGGATGGGGCACCCGGTTCTTGTTGTGTTGGGGAAGCCGAGATGTCTGCGGCTATTTGGCCAGGTTGTCGAGGGCCAGGTTCAGGTCGAGGACGTTGACGCGGGGTTCGCCCAAAAAGCCGAGCTGACGGTTGGTGGTGTTCCGGGCGATGAGCTGGCGGACGGCGGCCTCGTCGAGCTTGCGGGCGCTGGCGACGCGCGGGGCCTGGAAGAAGGCGGCGTCGGGAGTAATGTCGGGATCGAGGCCGGAGCCGGAGGTGGTGACCAGGTCGATGGGGACGGGATGGCCGGGGTTCTCTTTGGAAAGGGCGTCGATGGAAGCCTGGATACGGTCGACGAGGGCCTTGTTGGACTGGGCTAGGTTGGAGCCGCCGGAGGCCGTCGCGTCGTAGCCGTTGCCCGCGGCCGAGGGGCGGGGATGGAAGTACTTGTCGGAGGTGAAGCTCTGGGCAAGCAGCTCGGAGCCGACGATCTGGCTGTTGTGGAGGATGAGGCTGCCGGCGGCCTTGTGCGGAAAGATGAGGCCGGCGACGCCGGTGACCGCGAGGGGGTAGGCCAGGCCGAGCAGGATGGTGGTGACAATGGTGAAGCGAATGGAGGTCTTCCAGACGGAGTGGGTCTTGGTGGTGGCGCCGGAAGGCAGAGTCGATGTGGAATGCATTGTTGCGTACCTCAGGGGCTAAAGCCCCGAATTCATTTCTCGGATTGATTGTCGGGGTTAAAACCCCGACCTACCGCCCCGGTTTCTTCGAAACTCGCAGGGGCTAAAGCCCTTCTCTCATTTTATTGCTGCTTGCGGCACGACTAAAGTCGTGCTCTTTCAAAACATCGTTGTCGCGGCTCAAGTCGTGCCCTTTCAAAACATCGTTGTCGCGGCTCAAGCCGTGCCCTTTCAAAACATCACGCCAGGTGCAAGAACACCAGGGCTACGTCGATGGCCTTGATGCCGATGAAGGGCACGACGATGCCGCCCACGCCGTAGATGAGCAGGTTGTTGCGCAGCAGGACATCGGCTGCCTTGGGCTCGTATTTCACGCCCTTGAGGGCCAGCGGGATGAGCGCCACGATAATGACCGCGTTGAAGATGACTGCGGAAAGAATTGCCGAGTGGGGCGAGTGGAGGTCCATGATATTGAGCGCGCTGAGCACCGGAAAGACGCCGGCGAACATGGCGGGAATGATGGCGAAGTACTTGGCTACGTCGTTGGCAATGGAAAAGGTAGTGAGTGCGCCGCGGGTCATGAGGAGCTGCTTGCCGATCTCGACGATCTCAATGAGCTTGGTGGGGTTGGAGTCGAGGTCGACCATGTTGCCGGCTTCCTTGGCGGCTTGCGTGCCGGAGTTCATGGCCACGCCTACGTCGGCCTGGGCGAGGGCGGGGGCGTCGTTGGTGCCGTCGCCGGTCATGGCGACCAGCTTGCCCTTGGCCTGTTCGCGCTTGATCAGGTCCATCTTGTCTTTGGGCTTGGCCTCGGCGAGGAAGTCGTCGACCCCGGCCTCGCGGGCGATTACGGCGGCGGTGAGCGGGTTGTCGCCGGTGATCATGATGGTGCGAATGCCCATGGCGCGAAGGCGGGCGAGACGCTCCTTGAGGCCGCCTTTGACGATGTCTTTGAGATAGATGACGCCGAGAGCTGCTGCGTTTTCAGCGACGACCAAAGGTGTGCCGCCGGCGCGGGCAATCTCTTCGACCTGCTCGCGGACTTTTTGCGGAAGCTGCGAGCCTTGCTCTTCCAAAAAGCGAGCAATGGCGTCGACTGAGCCTTTGCGGATCCGCGTGCCGGGAAGGTTGACGCCGGACATGCGAGTCTGGGCGGAAAAGGGAACGAACTCGGCATGAATGCCGCTGAGGTCGCGTCCGCGCAGGTTGTACTTTTCCTTGGCGAGGACGACGATGGAGCGGCCTTCAGGAGTCTCGTCGGACAGAGACGCGAGTTGGGCGGCGTTGGCCATGCGTTCGGCGCTGACGTCGGGAGCGGGATAGAACTCGGTGGCCTGGCGATTGCCGAGGGTGATGGTACCGGTCTTGTCGAGGAGCAGGGTGTTCACGTCGCCGGCGGCTTCTACGGCGCGGCCGCTCATGGCGAGGACGTTGTATTGAACGAGGCGGTCCATGCCCGCAATACCAATCGCCGACAAAAGGCCTCCGATGGTGGTGGGGATGAGGCAGACCAGCAGCGAGACCAGCACGAAGACCGTCTGCGGGGCTTTGGAGTACATGGCGAAGGGCTGCAGGGTGACGACGGCGAGCAGAAAGACGATGGTGAGGCCGGAGAGCAGGATGGAGAGCGCGATCTCGTTGGGAGTCTTCTGGCGGGTGGCGCCTTCGACGAGGGCGATCATGCGGTCGAGGAAGGTTTCGCCGGGGTTGGAGGTGATCTTGACCTTGATCCAGTCGGAAAGGACCTTGGTGCCGCCGGTGACGGCTGACCTGTCGCCGCCTGCCTCGCGAATGACGGGAGCGGATTCCCCGGTAATGGCCGACTCGTCGACTGACGCGACGCCTTCAATGACTTCACCGTCGCCGGCAATGTACTGATTGGCTTCCACGTAAATGACGTCGCCTGCGCGGAGCAGGCCACTGGCAATCTCTTCAAAGCCACCGTCGGCTGTGTACCGTCTCGCGATGGTCTCGCCCTTGGCTTTGCGGAGCGTGTCGGCCTGGGCCTTGCCGCGGCCCTCGGCCATGGCCTCGGCGAAGTTGGCGAAGAGGACGGTAAACCAGAGCCAGAGGGTGATCTGGAGATTGAAACCGAAGCTGGGGCGATGGTGAATGGTGTCGTCGATCAGGATGGCGGTGGTCAAGACGGAGCCCACCTCGACGACGAACATGACGGGGTTTTTGACCATGCCGCGGGGATCGAGCTTGCGCACCGAATCGAGGAGCGCCTGGGCCATGATTTCCGTGTTCCAGAGACTTTTCTTCGTAGCCATGTGAGTCCGTTTCGTAAGACAGTGATCAGTTGTCAGTGATCAGTTGTCAGTTACCAGCGATCGGCCTTCGTGTTGAATGACTGAAAGCTAACAGCCAGGAGCTAAGTGCTAAAAGCTAGTAGCTGCTTTTTAAAACACCTGGCCGGATTTCAGCAGCAGGTGCTCGAGAATGGGCCCCAGGCTCAGCGCCGGGAAGAAGGTGAGCGCGCCAAGAATCAGGATGACGCCGACCAGCAGAACTGTGAACAGAGTGCCGTTCACCGGAAACGTTCCCGGCGAGGGCGGGACGCTTTTCTTCATGGCCAGGTTGCCGGCGAGGGCGAGGACGGGAATCATCATCAGGAAGCGGCCACCGAGCATGGCCGATCCCATGGCCACGTCGTACCACCAGAGGGTGGTGGGATTGACGGCAGCGTTGAGTCCGGCAAAGGCCGACCCGTTGTTGCCGACTGCGGAAGTGAATGCGTAGAGAATCTCGCTGAACCCGTGCGGCCCCTGATTGGTGAGGGCGGAGAGGCCGACGGAGGGCCAGAGGACAAAGATGGCCGTGAGAGTAAGGATGATGAGGGGGAAGATGAGCACATAGAGCATGGACATCTTCACGTCGTAGGCCTCGATCTTCTTGCCCAGGTACTCGGGAGTGCGGCCCACCATGAGGCCGGCAATGAAGACAGCAAGGACGACGAAGATGAGGATGCCGTACATGCCCGCGCCGACGCCGCCGAATACGACTTCGCCGAGCATGATGTTGGTCATGGTGACCATGCCGCCGAGGGGTGTGAAGCTGTCGTGTACGCCGTTGACGGCGCCGCAACTGGCGTCGGTAGTGATGTTAGCGAAGAGAGCTGATTCGGCGATGCCGTTGCGGACTTCTTTGCCCTCCATGTTGCCGCCGGGCGCGGTTGCGGTGTGCGTTTGCTGGGCGCCGTGAATGAGGGGGTGGGGCTGCGACTCGGCCCAATAGATGACGGAAAAGCCTGCCGCGAAGAGCACAAACATGGCGGCCAGGACAGCCCAGCCGTGGCCGGGAGAGCCGGTCATGCGGCCGAGGGTGTAGGTGAGGCCCGCGGGGATAATGAAGATCGAGAGGATCTGAAGGAAGTTGGAGAACGGCGTGGGGTTCTCAAAGGGATGGGCGCTGTTGGCGTTAAAGAAGCCGCCGCCGTTTGTCCCCAGCATCTTGATGGCTTCCTGCGAAGCAACCGGGCCCTGGGCGATGGTCTGCGTCTGGCCCTCGATGGTGTGGGCCGCGGTGTAGGCGTGCAGGTTCTGCGGAACGCCCTGGCCGACCAGGAGTAGCGCATAGATCAACGAAGCAGGGACGAGGACATAAAGCAGGGTACGCGTCACGTCGACCCAGAAGTTGCCGATGGTGCTGGACATGGTGCGCTTGATGCCGCGGATGAGCGCAACAGCGATGGCGATGCCGGTGGCTGCCGACCAGAAGTTGTGGGTCGCGAGGCCAGCCATCTGAGTGAGATAACTCATGGTGGTCTCGGGCGTATAGAACTGCCAGTTGGTGTTGGTGGTGAAGCTGGCGGCGGTGTTCCAGGCCAGGTCAGGACCTACGGCGGCAAGCCCCTGCGGGTTCCAGGGCAGCATGTGCTGGAGGCGCTCAATGGCGTAGGTGATGGCCAAGGTTACGGCGCTGAAGCCGAGCATGGCGAAGGCATACTCGCGCCAGTTCATCTCCTGGGTGGCGTTGACGCCGGAAAGCTTGTAGATGAGGCGCTCGATGGGCCGGAGCACGGGATCGAGCCAGGTCCGCTCCCCTTCAAGGACTCGGGCGAGATAGATGCCCACGGGACGAACGGATGCAAGCAGGACAAGACAGAATATGGCGAACTGCAGCCAGCCGTTGGCAGACATGCTAGAACTTCTCCGGGAAAAGCAGGGTGAGGGTCAGGTAGCCAAGCAGGAGGACGGAAAGGACGAATGCGATGGCGGTGATGAGATCGATGTGCATGGTGCGGCTACCTCAACTTCTGACAGGCCTTGACGTAGAGGAACGCCAGGGCAAAGAAGACTACGGTGAACGAGAACATGACTAAATCCTGCATTCGAGATCTCACAGTCTGAGGCCACTGGACGCTGGCGTCCAAGGCCGGTTAGGGCACTGAAATCAGTGTGCCGGATGCCAGGTTTGAGTATCGACAAGATTTCCTAAATAAAGTGTAAGGGTCGGAAAAAGGGGAAGGAATCGCGGCGAATTCAAGGGAAAAACCCGAAAATGTTAAGTCTTGTAAATCTCAACTTCTTACAGGGGTGCATTGAACCGGAATTTGTGGCCGGCCAAACCTCTGAGGACCATGAGGTCCTCAGGACAGCCGGTCAGGAGACCGGCGCTACGATCTATCGAGGATCAATCTTCGTTCCCGCTCCAGCCTTCGGAGACAAAGCGGTAGCCGACCCAGGGTTCGGTCTGGATGTACTGTTTTCCGGTTTCGGCTTCGAGCTTTTTGCGCAACTGGCCGATGAAGACGCGCAGGTACTCCGGCTGGTGGGCTGACTGGGCACCCCAGATGGAGGTGAGCAGGGCGCGATGGGTCATGACCTTGCCGGCGTTGCGGGCGAGGTGGACCAGCAGCTCGAATTCCTTGGGCGTGAGGTGGATGGGCTTGCCGCTGACGGTAATGCTGTGGGCGGTGGCGTCGACCACGAAATCGCCGGCTTCAATGGCGGCGGTGGCACGCTCCGGGGCGCGGCGCAGATGGGCTCGAACGCGGGCCAGCAGCTCCTGAATGCCGAAGGGCTTGGTCACATAATCGTCGGCGCCGGCATCGAAGGCTTCCACCTTGGAGCGTTCGTGGTCGCGGACGGACAGCACGAGGATGGGGGTTGCGGCGCGGGCGCGGATGGCGCGGGTGACTTCAACGCCGGTGAGGCCGGGCATCATCAGGTCGGTCACGACCAGGTCGGGCGGCCAGTCGCGGAAGACCTGCAGGCCCTCCTCGGGATCGTTGGCGGTGCGCACGTCGTAGCCTTGTGCGGAGAGGGCGGCGCGGAGCACGCGGGTGATTTGCGGCTCATCGTCGATAACCAGAATTCTGCCGGGCATGAATGCTCTTCTTTCCTGGGCAACTTCCATCATAGCTCCCCGCTATTATGCTAGGTTCTGCTTAGGACCCCGATGAACGTAAGCTCTTACTCCCGGAACACAGTGCGCTGGTTTGCGGCCAGCTTGATTGTCATACTGACCTCATTTGCGCTGGTGTGGCTGGGCGCCAACTCGACTGCGGCGGGGATGGTGTTCCTGGTTCTGGTGGTGTGGTCGGCAACGCAGGCCGGAGTGAAGCTTTCGATTTACGTGGCAGTGCTGTGCGCGCTCTCGTTCGATTACTTTTTTCTGCCGCCGGTGCGGTCGATCGAGATTGTCGGGGCGCAGCAGTGGGTGGCGATGATCTCGTTTGTGGCCTGTTGCCTGGTGGTGAGCCGGGTGGCGGAGCGGGCGCGGCGGCAGACGCAGCAAGCCGAACAGCGCAGGGAAGATGTGGAGCGGCTCTACGAGCTGAGCCAGGAGATGATGCTGCACGACGATGCGGAGGGCCTGATTCGCGACCTGCCGCGGGTGATCGACCGGATTTTTGCGCTGCAGGGTGTGGTGCTTTACGTCTGCGATCAGGACCAGTATTACTCTTCAAACGCGGCGATCCCGGCCAGCGCACGGTCTGCGATGCGTGCGATGACCCAGGGGTTCAGCCCGACGATTTCAACGGATTCAGACTTTTACATCATGGCGCTGATGCTTGGTCTACGGCCGGTGGGCGCGCTGGGATGGCGGCCGGCGCTGCTTTCGCGGGAGGTTGCGACAGCGGTAAGCGCGCAGGTGGCGATCGTGCTGGCGCGGTCGATTGCCATTGAGGCCTCGACGCGGATGGAGGCGGTGCGCGAGGGGGAACGGCTGCGCACGGCGCTGATCGATTCACTGACTCACGAGCTGCGCACGCCGCTGACCTCGATTCGCGCGGCTGCGACGACGCTGATGGAAACCGTGGGGCTGGACGAAGCGGCGCGGCTGGACCTGGTGAGCATTGTGGACGAGGAAGCGGCGCGGTTGGACCTGCTGATCGGGGAGGCTGTGGAGATGGCCGAGATCGACGCGAACGTGGTGCAGATTCACTTTGCGCCGCAGCATCCGCGGGCGCTGTTGGAGCAGGCGACTGAGGAATCGCGTGTAGCCTTGACGGGACACCGGGTGACGATCGCTGTGGAGGAGCCGGACGAGCCGGCCTGGTTCGATTCACACCTGCTGGGAAGAGTTTTGCGGCATCTGCTGGAAAATGCGGCAAGTTACGCGCCGGCGGGGAGCCGGATTGGGCTGAGCAGCCGGAGAATCGGGAACCGGTTGGAGTTTTGCGTGGAAGACAACGGGCCGGGGATCGATGCGCTGGATCTGCCGCTGATTTTTGAGAAGTTTTACCGGGGCAAGAAGGGCGCGACCAAGGGCAAAGGGTCGGGGATGGGGCTGGCGATTACACGGGCGATTCTGCTGGCGCATGGCGGGTCGATTGAGGCCTGTAGCCTGCCGGGACAGGGGGCGAAGTTCCGGTTCTGGGTGCCGCTGGTGGAGAAAGAGCCGGGGAGCGCGGTGTAAAGAGGGAGGTGGAAAGAATCAAACTTCCAGCACCGGTTTCGTCTAGGGGGCATTCAAGGAGCTTGAGGTTGCTTATCCGCGCAGGTTTCCTCAAGACGGGCATCTTGTGGTCTGAATCGGTGAAGTTGCGGCGGAGGCCACCCATACAGGCAAGTCCTGATGAACTGCGGGAATAATTGGAACTGGCCGCAAGGTGTTGATTCGATCTGTATTGTATGTATGTTCAATGACTTACAAATTTTAGTGGCGGAGAGAGTGGGATTCGAACCCACGGTACTCGTTAAAGTACACACGCTTTCCAAGCGTGCGCCTTAAACCACTCGGCCATCTCTCCGCGGGGTGGGGCCTTATTGAATTTAACATAAGCAACCGGCGGGGCTCGCTGTCGTGAGTCACATCACGATCACTTGAAACGATGTGGTTGGAGGATTTTGAAATCGTTTACTTTTTGTTGTTCTCTGGTTTATAGTTCCGCATTGTCACCAATTTAACGCTCTGTTTAGAAAAGGAATTCCATGCCTGACCTCTCTCGTCGCGACCTGCTCTCGTCCGGTGTAGCGCTTTCCGTGTCTTCGTTGCTTGCTCGCTCGGCCTGGGGGCGGACGGCGGCACTGCTGGCGAGCGCGTCAAAGGACGACTCGGCCGCCGCCCTGGCCGCGGTGGCGCCGAGGGAGCAACTCCTGTTCGATTTCGGCTGGAAGTTTCAGTTCGGGAACAGTGCCGATCCGGCCCACGACCTGAATTTTGGCAAGGGGCAGGGAGACTTCGCGAAGACCGGCGACTTTGATTTTGCCAAGGCGAAATTCGACGACTCGAAGTGGCGCCCGCTGAATCTGCCGCACGACTGGGCAGTAGAACTGCCCTTTGTCCACGATGAGGAGCAGCAGTCGCACGGCTACAAGCCCGTTGGCCGGCGTTATCCGGATTCCAGCGTGGGTTGGTACCGGCGTGAGTTCGATATTGCCGCCAGCGACGCCGGCCGGCGCATCTCGATCGAGTTCGACGGAGCGTTCCGCAGCGTAGTGATCTTTGTGAACGGGTGCTTCATTGGACGGAACGACAACGGCTACGCGCCCTTCCAATTCGACGTTACCGACTTTCTGGAATATGGTGCGAAGAACTACATCGTTGCGCGCGTGGATGCAAGCTTTGGAGATGGCTGGTTCTACGAGGGAGCCGGTATCTACCGGCACGTGTGGCTCACCAAGACCGACGCGTTGCACCTGGGCAAATGGGAGAGTTATGTGCGTCCGTCTGTCAGCGACGGCGCGGCTGTGCTGACGCTCGGAACCATCGTCGAGAACCAGGGCAAGCAGGCCGAGGCCGCCAAGGTGAGCTGGCAGATTCTGGATGCGGCAGGGAAGACCGTGGCGACCGCCGAGTCGCCGGCGCAGCAGGTCGGCGTGGACGGGGTCGCGAGCTTCACGGCAACGGCCACGCTGTCCGAGCCGGCGCTGTGGTCTGTGGACGCGCCTAATCTTTACTCGGCAATTGTGACGGTGGAGGCGGGCGGGAAGGCGCGCGACGCTGAGCGAATCAGCTTTGGTGTGCGCACCGCGGTCTTCGACGCGGACAAGGGATTCTTTCTCAACGGCAAGCCGCTCAAGATTCAAGGGACCTGCAACCACCAGGATCATGCCGGGGTGGGCGCCGCGCTGCCTGACCGGCTGCAGTGGTTCCGGCTGGGCGTGCTGCGCGAGATGGGCTGCAACGCGGTGCGTACCTCGCACAACATGCCGACGCCGGAGTGGGTGGAGGCCTGCGATCGGATGGGCCTGATGATGATGTGTGAGACGCGTCAGATGAGTTCGAACCCTGAGGGCCTGGCGCAACTGGAGGCGATGGTCAAACGCTATCGCAACTCGCCGTCGATCATATTGTGGTCGATCGGGAACGAGGAGTGGCAGCTTCAGAACGCCATGTCGGAAGAGGGCGCGCGCATCGGCGCAACCATGGTTGCGAAGTGCCACGAGCTCGACCCCACGCGGGTGGTATCGGCCGCGGTAAACGGCGACAACGAGAAGGGCGTGTCGGATGCGTTCGACATCATCGGGTTCAACTACGGACTGGACCGGCCGGACAAGTACCATGCCGAGCATCCCAAGCGGCCCACCTATGGGTCGGAGACTTCGAGCGCGATCTCTACGCGCGGCACCTACTCGACCGATCCGCTGCGGAACACGGTGAACGCGTACGACGGCGTGGTCAACTGGGGCGAGACGGCGGAGGAGTGGTGGAAGTTCTACGGGACGAGGGAGTGGGAGGCTGGCGGGTTTGCGTGGACGGGGTTCGACTACCGGGGCGAGCCGACGCCTTACGGGTGGCCGTCAATCAACTCGCAGTTCGGGATTGTGGACATGTGCGGGTTCGCGAAGGACACGTTCTACTACTACAAGGCGTGGTGGGGCAAGGAGCCGAGCCTGCACCTTTTCCCGCACTGGAACTTCGAGGGGAAGGAAGGCGAAACCATTCCGGTTTGGGTGTACTCGAACCTGGACGAGGTGGAGCTGTTCGTCAATGGGGTCAGCGCTGGACGGCAGAAGGTGCCGCACCTTGGACACGTGGAGTGGAAGGTGAAGTATATGCCGGGAGCGATTGAAGCGAGAGGACTTAAAGACGGCACGGTGGCGCTGACCGAAAAGCGGGAGACGACGGGGCCGACGTCGCAGATCCGGCTGACGGCGGAGCGCAAGGAGATCAACGCGGACGGCGAGGACGTGGCCATCCTCACCATTGAGGCGCTGGACAAGGAAGGACGCGCGGTTCCGACGGCGAATAACCTCATTGGATTCAAGATTTCGGGAGAGGGCGCGCTGCTGGGCGTGGGCAACGGCGACCCGAACTGCCAGGAAAGCGACAAGGAGCCGCGGCGGTCGCTTTTCAACGGGCTGGCGCAACTGATTGTGCAGTCGACCAGGCATGGCGGCGAGATTCACATTGAGGCGTTCAAGGAAGGCTGGGACGGCGTGGAACTGACGCCGGCCAAGCTGACGATCAAGACGAACTGGGTGAAGACGAGGCCGACGGCGTAAAGGCAGCTCCTAGCTTCTAGAGCGGTTTCAGGATAGGTATACCCTATCTGCACTACTGCGAGGTCGCCGCTCCTTGGGGTCGCGTCGACTTGAGTGTATTCCCTTTGGGTACGGCAATCCTGAAACCGCTATAGCTCCCAGCTTTTAGCTCCTACTTCCCGATGCGGACGGAGGTGACGAAGGAGCGGGCGTGGGGGTAGCTGAACGAGCTGCCGCGCAGGGCGGGGGACTGGCAGTGGAGTCCGCTGGGCATGCCGGGACGACCTTCGGCGATCATGAGGTTCCTTTCTTGCGAGTACTCCCCTACCCCCCCGGGGTGTTTGGGGCAACTCTTCTGTTTTCAATGGGTTGGAGCGAGGGTGCTATCGTAAAGTACTTTGTTTCAGGAACTTGGAAGCCAAGTTACTGAAAATGGAGGACTTGTGTGTGCTCGTGTGCGAGACCGAGCCGGGCGAGATGCGGCGGGGTCTGCGCGCAACAAATAACTCTCAACTACAGGTTAGCGGATTCAGAGGAATAATCGGCAAGTGGAGGTGGGCGAGAAGTCACTGAAACTAAGATAGATATATTCTAGATTGGACGGGCGGGGCTTGACGATTGAATTTGGGAATGGCTGTGGCTCTCTGCCTTCGGGGCTGGGAATCGAGACTTGAAGCGGGAAATAGGTGTCATGCCCCTTTCTTTCTAGCTGGCTTGGGAAACCTGGGGACGGAAACCTGGGAACATCCCGTCTGTCCCCAGGTTTCAGGGGCAGACCGCCGACCGTGTGCTGATCCACGCCGATACCGAGCTGGGAGCCAAAGACCTGCTCAACAACCGCATGGCCTACGTTGCCGTTTCGCGCGGCGCATACGATGCGCAAATCTTCACCAACGACCGCGAGAAGCTGGGAGCCGCGCTGGGGCATGATGTATCGCACAGTAGCGCCCACGCGCCGGAGATGAAGCCAGAACAGAAGCAGGAGCAGGTAGTCACGCCGCAGCGGGAGATTGCGCCGATGCAGGAGCAGAGTTACGATATTGGTTTGGGCCTCTAGTCA
>Ga0302151_10000877_pt1 | contig 16851 bp, 12 predicted proteins | sample I_Bog_N1_3_FD_192428 | JGI IMG/M metagenome (GOLD analysis project Ga0302151, IMG submission 192428) | Peat permafrost microbial communities from Stordalen Mire near Abisko, Sweden - I_Bog_N1_3 | ecosystem: Environmental > Terrestrial > Soil > Wetlands > Peat | place: Sweden: Abisko, Stordalen...
CGCCCACCGCCGGGGGCGGTTCCGCCCTGCCCTCCAGCACGGCGGGGGGCGGCTAAATGTCGGATACGGTGCTGCCGCAGGACGTTTTCGTCGGCCAGGACTTCTACGCCCCCGGCCTGCGCGTGGTGGTCGGCGGCAAGGAGTTGCGGCAGATCGAGACCGACGTCGTCAGCGTCAGCTATACCGACAAGAACAACGAGATCGACAGCGTCGAGCTGACCGTCAACAACTGGGATCCCGACGGCCTCGGGCCCGGCCGGGGCTGGTGGAAATACAGCGACTCCAACACGCTCGACCCCTGGCAGGACGTCGAGATCTGGATGGGCTACTACCGCGCCGGCAACGACGAACTGCGCCGGATGATGGTAGGCGAGCTGGTCCGGCTGACGCCCTCCTTCACCGCCGGCGGCCCGGCCACGCTGACGGTGCGCGGGCTTGGCATGTTGAACCGGTTCCGTACCAGCCAGATCAGCAAGGACTATTTTCAGAAGAAGGACTCCTGGATCTTCCGCGACATCGTTCAAACCGTCGCGCAACAGACCCGCCAGAGCATCGCCAATCTCGACCTCGTCGTGGACGACGACGAAATCGGCCGCACCATGGCGAACGAGGACGAGATCAAGCACCTGACGATCAAGCAGGAGTACGCGATAAACTTTCTGTTCGAACGCAGCCGCGCAATCCGCTATGAGCTGGCCGTCGATGTCTCGCAGGTGCAGCCGGGCGGACGGCGGACGGTCACCCTGCACTACCGCCCCGCCAACGCGGTGAAGCGGCCCACCTACATTCTGGAATGGGGCAAGTCGCTGATCAGCTTCCAGCCCAGCTTCGCCACCAGCAACCAGGTGAGCGAGGTGATCGTGCGCTGCTGGAACCGCGAGCAGAAGAAGAAGTTCGAAGGCACCGCCACGCTCGCCGATTTGCAGGCCGAGGGCATTATCGATCCCGCCGCCGACCTCAAGACCAATGCCGGCCCGCAATCCAAGCGCACCGAGATCGTCACCGACCAGGTGGTGCAGAGCGACGCGGAAGCCGCCCAGCTCGCAAAAAGCCGGCTGCGCGTCATCGCGCAGTCCGTGGTCAGCGGCAGGGGCCGCACCATCGGCCTGCCCGACCTCCGTCAGGGCACCAAGCTGCAGATGAAGGGGCTTGGCCGTTTCGACGGCAACTACGTCGTGGAGCAGACAACGCACAGCATTGGCGACGGCGGCTACACCACCGACTTCACCGCCAGGATGGAGAAGTGAGAACACCATGAGCAGTCTCAACGGCGTCGTCATCGGGCTGGTCACGCAGGTCCAGCCAGGCCAGGTAAAGGTCAACTACCCGTGGCTCGACGAGCAGCACGAGTCCGACTGGATCCGTATCGCCACGGCGATGGGCGGCAAGGGCCGGGGCACCTTCTTCATGCCGGAGCTGCACGACGAGGTGCTGCTGGCGTTCGACCAGGGTGACCCGCGGCTGCCCTACGTGGTCGGTTTCATGTGGAACGGCCAGGATACGCCGCCCGGGCAGGACGTTCGCGACCGGCGGATCACCTCGCGCAACGGCCACTCCGTGCGCTTCCTCGATGCCACGCCGTCCGGCGGCAGCCTGGGCGCCCTGGTGATTGCGGATGCGCATGGCAACACCATCGTCATGTCGAACGCCAAGATCACCATCCAGGGGGTCGGGCTGCTGGAGCTGGACGCAACGACCATCACGCTGAAGGGCCGCGTCGTCGCCAACGGCCGCAACCCGATCTGAGTCGAAACCATGCCCAACATCGACATCGCAGTGGACGCCGACCTGCGCAAGCTGTTCGACCTGCCGGCATGTTCGGATATCAGCATCCCCGGCCCGAAGCCGCTGAAGATTCAACTGCCGACCGGCGGATCGATCACCGCCTTCGCCGACATCTCCAAGGGCATTCCCACCGACTGCTCGATGACCTTCAGCCTGCTGGTGCAGCTTGCGCCGTTCCTCGCCGCCACCGAGTGCCTGCTGAAGGTCCTGAAGCTGCTGAAGCCGTTGATCGACATAATCCAGGGCGTCATCAAGGTCCCGCCAAGCCCGCCTGCCGCCGCTGTCGAAGAGTTCCTCAGGGCCGCCGTCGAACTGGCGCCCTGCCTGCTGGTGCCCACGCCTGCCAACATTATCCCGTTCATCCGCGACCTGCTCTGCCTGATCCTGCGGGTGCTGAACTGCTTTCTCGGGCAGATGAAATCGCTGCTCAAAGTGTTGGAGGGGCTGGAGCTCAAGTTCAACCTGGCGCAGAGCAGCGGCAACGCCGAGCTGCTGGCGCACATCCAGTGCGCACAGGGCAACGCCAATGCGCAAGCCCAGCACCTGACCGCTTCGCTCGAACCGATCGGCGTGCTGCTCGAACTTGCCGGCGCGCTGTTCGGCATTGCCGGCATCCCGGCCATCAAGCTGCCCGCCGCCGGTTCGGCGACCGACCTGAAGAGCCTGAACGCCTTGGTCCAGGCGATCCAGGAAGCTGTCGTCGTCATCACCGTCGTCACCGACGGGCTTGGGGGGTGCGGGGGATGAGCACCACGAGTCCGGCCGCTTCCGGCACCGATTTTATCGGCACGGGCTGGAAGTTTCCGGTCAAGGTCAACGCGCGCGGCGGACTGAGCTGGTCGGCCGGGACGGACCGCATCGCCGAAGCGATATGGATCGTGCTCGCCGCCGCGCCCGGGGAGCGGGTGATGCGCCCGACCTTCGGCGCCGGCGCACAGAACCACGTGTTCGACCCCAACAGTCCGGTCACGCGGACCCAGCTTGCGGCGACGATCAGCGACGCGCTCACGCGCTGGGAGCCGCGGATCAGCCTGGTGCGCGTTGACGTGCAGCAGGGCGACGAGCCGAGCCTGGTCAACGTCTCGATCGACTACACGATCCGTACCACCAACGAGCTGTTCAACCTGGTGTTTCCCTTCTACGTACAGGAGGGCGTCGGCTGATGCCGCTTCCAGACATAAATCTCGACGATCGCCAGTTCGAGGACCTGTTCAACGAGGCGCGCCGGCGAATCCCCGCCTACACGCCGGAATGGACCGACCACAACGACAGCGACCCCGGCATCACGCTGCTGCAGCTCGCCGCCTATCTGCAGGAGATGATCATCTGGCGGCTCAACCAGGTGCCCCAGAAGAACTACCAGAAGTTCCTGCAACTGGTCGGGCTCAACCTGTTGCCGGCGGCGCCGGCGCACGCCGACCTGACCTTCACGCTCAGCAAGGGAGCGGTCTCGGCGGCCATCCCCACCGGCACCCAGGTCGCGCTCGGCGGCGGCAGCGGCCAGCCGATCCTGTTCGAGACCGATCTGCCGTTGACCGCGGTCGGCCTGTCGCTGGCCGCGGTGCAGACCTTCGACGGCGCGCAGTTCACCCTGCAGACGGACGCCAACGCGGCTAATGGCCCACCGGGCTATGCGGCGCTGAGCGCCACACCGCAGCAAAACGCCGGTCTCTATCTCGGTTTCGACCAGGCGTTTCCGGCGGGCACGCACCGGCTGACCTTCTATGTCGGCAGCGGCGCCGTTCCCGCGCCGGTGCAGGGCGGGGGCAGCGCGCTTACGGCGCCCTCCCCGCCGGTGCAGGCCTACTGGGAATACTGGGCCGGCGATGCAGCGCAATGGCAGCAGATCAGCCTGGCCGACGATGGCACCCAGGCGCTGACGACAAGCGGCGCGGTGCTGTTCACCGCGCCCACGGACGCCCAGCCGCGCCAGCTCGGCCTGCTGATGAAGCCCTCCGATCCGTCGCTGTTCTGGCTGCGCTACCGCATCGACCAGGTGCTCGGTCCCGGCTACGAAACCCCGCCGATCGTGCAGGGCGTGTTGCTGAACACCGTTCCCGCCACCAACGCGGCGACCGAGACGGATGTGCTGCTCGGCGCGGCGAACGGGCGGCCGAACCAGACCGTGCAGTTGCCGCTTTTTCCGGTGCTCGCACTCGATCCAGGCGTGACCGGCATCATCGCCGTCGACGAGGGCGACGGCAACGGCTACGTCACCTGGACCGAGGTCGAGGACTTCGCCGGCTACGGTCCGAACGACAAGGTCTATTCGCTCGACCACACGACCGGCCTGGTCAGCTTCGGCGACGGCACCAACGGCAAGATCCCGCGTTGGCTGTCCGGCAACGGCAGCAACCGCGACGATGCCGACCTCGTCAACATCAAGGCGACGAGCTACCGCTGGGGCGGCGGGGCGGCAGGCAACACCGGGGCGGGCACGGTCACCGGCCTGCGCGCGGCGATCCCATTCGTATCCGGCGTAACCAACGCGCGCCCGTCGTACGGCGGCGCCGACGAGGAGAGCATCGCCGACGCCCAGGCGCGAACGCCGATGGTGCTGCGCACCGCCAACCGCGCCGTTACCGGTGATGATTTCGCCTTCCTGGCGATTGAGACGCCTGGCGCGCAGATCGCCCGGGCTCAGGCCTTCCCGCTGCTCAATCCGAATTTCCGCATGCTGCGCTCTGCCGCCACCGGCTCGCCCCAGGCGGAAGTGCCGGTGCCCGGCGCGGTGACGGTGGTGGTGGTTCCGGCCAGCACCAACCCGAAGCCGATGCCGGCCGACGGCACTTTGTCGCTTGTCGCGCAGTGGCTCGATCAGCACCGGCTGTTGACGGCGGAGCTGTTCGTCGCGCCGCCGCGTTACCGCCAGGTCAGCATCCAGGCGAGCCTGATCGCCGTGCCCACGGCGGATGCGGGGATCGTACAGGCGGCCGTCCTGGCGCAGCTGTTGGCCTATTTCCATCCGCTGACGGGCGGGCGCGGCGGCACCGGCTGGGATTTCGGCGGCACTCTCTACTTCTCCGAGACCTACCGCCAGATCCTCGACATTCCGGGCGTGCTGCTGATCGTTACGGGGTCGCTGAAGACCTATGTCGACGGCGTGCTGCAGGCCGCGGCCACCGACGTGGTGTTGCAGCCGGACGAGCTGGTCTATTCGCTCAGCCACGCCATCACGGTGAGTTACGCGTGAGCGCGGTCCCGCCATACCGGCAGTACCTCCTGCTGGCCTCGCTGCCGGGCTGGCGCGCCACCGCCGCCGGGCTGACCGAGGATGCGGCCGGCGCCTATCGCCTGGACGCGCTCCCCGGCGCGGCACAGCCGCTGGCACTGCCGGCCGCGGCGGCACCGTTCGCCCCTGTCGCCATCGGGGTTCCCGGCGCCGGGCCGGATTGCCCGTCCGGGGATGGGCGGATCACCGTGCTTGATGGGGCGGATCAGCGCGTTGAGTTGATCGACCTCACGGGGGTGCGGCCCCGGCAAACCCTGTCCGGCATCGGCGGACCCGGCGCGGATGCGCGCCATTTCAGCCATGCGCAGGACATCGCGTTGCTGGACCGGGGCGCGCTGGCCGTGGCCGACACCGGGCATGGCCAGGTCAAGATTTTCTCGGCCTACCCGTATGCGCTGCTCGCCGTCTGGGGTTCGCTCGGCGCACCCGCCCGGCTCGCGGCCGGGACGGGCGGGCTGCTCTGGGTGCTCGACAGCGCGGGCGGCCATGTCTTCAGCCTGGACCAGGATGGCCGGCAGTCCGCAGCGCTGCCGGGCCTGACCGCGCCTGCGGCGCTGGCCGCCGACACCACCGGCAATGTCGTGGTCGTGGACGGCGCGGACGTCAGGCTGTTCGCGCCGTCCGGCAAACCCGCCGCGACTCTCGGTCCGGTGCCCGCAGCCGCGTCCATCACCTTCGGACCAGGCGGGTTCGTCTATGTCGGCACCATGACCGGGCTGATCTACAGCTTCGCCCCGAACGGTGCCGGCGCCTGGCGCGCGGTGGGTGTCGGCGTGCTCGGCCAGCAATCCGCGATCACCCGGCTGCTGTGGCAGGGCGGCACCACGCTGCTCGCGCTGGTGCAGGCGCCCGGTGCCGCGCACGCGCAGCTCTGGCGGATCGATACCGCTGCGGCGTTCGTGCCGCAGGGCACGCTGTCCTCGTGCGAGTTGGACAGCGGCGTGACGGCCTGCGTCTGGCACCGCATCGCGCTGGATGCCGACATCCCCGCCGGCACGACGATCGAGGTTCGCACCGATGCCCACGACACGGCGGGCGGGTCCAGCCCGACCGACCTGATCCCAGCACCGATCGTGCTGTCCGCCGGCAGCCTCGACTGCCTGGTCCAGGGCGGGCCAGGGCGATATCTGAAGCTGACCCTCACCTTGCGCGGCAATGGCGCGGCGACGCCGGTCCTGCGCGGCATCCGCATCTGGTTCCCGCGCGCCAGTTGGCTGCAATACCTGCCGGCGGTCTACCAGGAGGACGACGAGAGCGCCGCCTTCCTCTCACGCTTCCTCTCGATCCTGCAGACCGATTTCGACGGGTTCGACGAGACGATCGACACGATCGCAAGCTATTTCGATCCACGATCGGTGCCGGACAAGTGGTTTGCCTGGCTCGCCGCCTGGATCGCGCTGCCGATCGAGCCCACCTGGACCGATGCCCAGCGCCGCGCGGTGCTGAAGAACGCCTACCCCAATTACGGGCGCCGCGGCACGCCGGCGGGGCTGGAGCAGGTGATCACCGACTATGCCGGCGCGACGGCGCGGCTGGTCGAGCATTTCCGCCTGCGCCAGCTCATCGTCCTGCCGGACGATCCGGCCAAGGCCGTGTCCACTGGTGGCGGCGGTCTGTGGAGCCGGGATTTCTACCGGCGCCTCCAACTCGGCGTCTACAGCCAGGTCGGCATGTTCAAGCTGGTCGGCGAACCGGAGCCGGGCATCGAGCCGGCCGCCTGGGGTGCCAGCGAATTCAGCGTCTTCTTCGATGCCGAGCCTGCCACCATGGCGGCCACCCGCAAGCAGGTCGCGGCCGTCGTGGAGCGCGAAAAGCCGGCGCACACCATGGCCACGTATCGTCCGGTCTACGCCCGCATGCGCCTGGGCGTGCAGGCCACGCTCGGTGTCGATACCCGCGTGGGCGAGGCCGGGCAGGCCGTCCTGGGGAGCATCTCCACCCTTGGCTACGACGCGGTTCTCGCCCCGTCGGAGCTGGAGCGCGGGATACGGGCGATCGGCGCGACCGTCCGTCCGCATCTCGGCGTCAACACGAGACTCTGCTGAAGGAGCCACTGAATGAGCATGACGCTCGGCCGCGCCAGCGGCAATTCGGCACCGATCGCGACCGTCGCCACCGCGGGCGCCGCGTCCGCGGATTGCTGCATTCCGTGCGACATCCCGGTGTTCTGCCGTAACCATTACTATCGCGGCAAACTGCTGACCGAACGGGAGTTTGCCGACGAGCAGCGCTACTTCGTCAACAAGGCGCGCCTGCACACGCTGGCGCTGCACGGCTGGGGCGTGGCGTGCGGCCTGCACGTCAAGCCGCATCCGTATTGTCCGGAACTGCGCCTGGTCATCGAGGAAGGACTGGCAATCGACGCCTGCGGGCGTGACATAAGGGTCCTGACGGAAGTCACGATCGACCTGCCCCAACCGCCCGCTCCGCCGCCGCCTCCCCCGAAAACAACCGCGCCGGCGCCCGATGCCGGGAAGGGTCAGCCGGAGGAGCCGGCATGCGAGCCGGAACCGCCGGCCAAGACGCTCTATCTGTGCCTCGCCTATGCCGAGTGCGAGACCGAGTTCGCGCCGGCGCCGTTCGACGATTGCGGCTGCAATGCCGGCTCCGCATTGCGGCCGAACCGGATTTGCGAGGGCTACCGACTGGCGCTGTACGACAGCAAGCCGAGCTTCTGGGACGAGGCGGTGGGCGATGAGTGCGCCGCGGAGGATTGCCGCGTCTACTACCGCGAGGGCCAGGAGCATTGCCGCAAGCCAGGCGCTGCCTGCTGCGTGCCGCTCGCGGTCATCATGGACGTGGTGCCCGGCCGAAAGGTCACCCAGGAGCAGATCCGCACGCATGGCTATCGCCGCCGGATCGCGAGCACGGAAACCATCGACCGGGTCGTGCGCTGCATCCTCGAAAAACTCCCGGCCGAACGGCTGACACGGATCGACGACACCAATTGGGAACACGGCCAGCGCTATCTCTGCCGCGATTTCATGAGCGAGTTCATCGGCACGCCCGAGCAGCGCCGCGGCTTCCGCATCGCGTTCAACGACAAGGTGCGCGCGGAGACCATCGACTCGCGCAGCTTCCAGGCGCTGGTGGTGTTCCGGTCGGACGATCCCGCCCAGCCGCGGCAGATGGAAATCGCGCCGGCAGAGGTTCAGAAGGACGGCGACGAGACGGATTGGTGCCGCCTTCGGATCGATCCGGTCTACGCCAGGAACCGTCTGGACATGCGCGACTTCGATCTGTTCATCACCCTGAAATGCGATGTTGTCACGGATCGTCGCGGCCTCGCGGTGGACGGCAACTTCATCGCCCACCGCTTCCCCACCGGGGACAACGTGCAGGGCGGCGCGTTCGAAAGCTGGATCCGCGTGTGGCCGCGCAATATCCCCGCCTGAGCGCGCAAGGAGCACATCATGGCGACGACGACCAATACCCAGGCCGGCGCGACGACCGGCAGCAAGCCGCAGGCTCCTGTTTCCAGCACAGAAAGATGCTGCCGCTGCGGCTGCGCACCCCCGGTCTGCACGTGCTGCGAGCTGGTCTGCTTCGAACGTCCGGACTATCATTGCGGCCACCTGCTGACCGACGCCGACCTGTCGTTGCAGGTGCGCTACGTGGTCGAGAAGAACAAGCTGCGGAACCGCACGCTGCACGGGCACGGCGTGGTGTGCGGCCTGAAGCTCACCTGCGACCCGCTGTGCTGCGACAACATCCTGCTGCACGAGGGCTACGCCATCGACGATTGCGGCAACGATATCGTGGTCTGCGAGACAACGCGCTTCGATGTCATCGCCGCGCTCAAGGCAAAGCACCTGCTCGTCAAGGCGGAGGAGCAGGAGCGCTGCGAGCCGAAGCACGAGGAGCGCGAATGCCGCATCCCGCAATGCTTCTACGTGACGATCTGCTACGAGGAGGAGGACGCCGAGTTCCAGACGCCGTTCCAGGCCGGCTGCACATCCGGCCCGCAGGACTGCGTGCCGACCCGGATCAAGGAGCGCTTCCGCCTGGAGGTCACGGACGAGCGTCCGCACGCGCATTCGTATCTCGATCGGCTTGAGAAGAAGCTGCGTCATTGCTACCGGCTGTTCCTCGACAGCCCCGTGGGCCGGTTGATCAAGCAACGGCTGCCGCTGCTGAAGGCGGTCGCAGGGGGTAAAATCCAGCCGCCGCCAGGCAAGACCGATGAAAACTGCGAAGTGTTCTGCCTGTTGAAGGCGCAATTCCAGCAGCAGCTCAAGGCATGCCCGGATGAGCTAAGCTGCCGGCTGGCGAAGGAGGTGGCGTGCCTGCACTGCCCGGACGAGAAGGGCGATAACTATGCTCCGGCGATGGCCGAGGCGTTCGCGAGGCTGTTCGAGTTGATGCACCAATACCAGTACGACTGCGTCCTGGCTGACCTGGTGTTCGGCTGCGAGGCGCCCGAAGAAGCCTGCTGCGTCCCGCTCGGCAGCGTGCAGGTCGAGGACGGCTGCCTGATCCGCGTGAACAACAATCCGCGCAGTTATGTCTGGTCGTTTGCCAACATCCTGCAGATATTGACCAGCGAGGTCCTGACGGCCGCGACCGAGGCGAAGGAAGCCGCGTCGGAAGGCGGCGAACCGGGGCAGGAGCCCACGCGCGATTGCTGTGCGCCAGTGGTGAAATTCGATCATTTGACGTTCCTCGACGAGTTCGAGGTAGACGGCTCGGCGCGCTATCTGGCGGCAAGCGCGCCGTTGCGCGCGATGCGGGCGGTACACACCGCGTTCGCGGAGAACTTCGCCTTTACCGACTCGAAGGCGTTCGCACCGGCGCTGTTCGCGCTTGCCGACGCGAAGGACAGTGTGCGTCTGGTGGAAGCGCTCGGCCTGTCAATCAGCTCGCCCGACCAGTCGGTCGAACTGGCGACGCTCAATCCGATGCAGGCGATGATGTCGCAGGCGCTGATGCGCCGCAGCGATAGCCTGCGGGCCTATCCGGGCACCGAAGGAGCGATACGCGCGGTGCTGCCGGACTACGAGGCGGAGGTCAGCCCGGAGCGGCCGGCTTCCATACCGGAGACGCTACAGTCCGCCCTGGCCGAACGCGACAAGACGATCACGGCGTTGACCAGCCGGCTTGACCAGTTGCAGCAGCGGGTCGAGGCGATTGCGCAGCATGCGGGGACCCCGCCCAGCGGACCTGGCACGCCCGGCGCACCGTCCGGACCGGCATAGGCGAGCAACCGCAGCGGGAGACGGCGGGCATGGCAACGAACATCCAGCGGCTGCGGTACTTCGATGGCGAGTATCTGCGCAGCAACGACTTCACCGACGAGCAGTCCTATCACGTGGCGATGCGGCGGCGGCTCAACCTGGCCCTGCATCTGTCCGGCATCGTCGAAGGGCTGGTCATCCAGCAGGACGCCAACTCGGTGCCGCCGACCCTGCTGTTCTTCTCAATCAGCGCCGGCTTCGCGATCGACCAGGCCGGCCGGGAGATCTTCGTCAGCGCGCCCTATTCGCTGTCGTCGGACAACGTGCTGGGCGGGATCGGCCTTCAGGCCGGCCCAAACGAGCTGTGGATCGCCTACACCGAGACAGCGAGCGGACTGCCCGCACCGGGCTACCAGCTCTGCGACCAGCCCGGCCAGAACACGCGCTGGACCGAAGCGTTCACCGTTGTGCTCAAGCCGAACGGCGCCCCCCCATCGACGAACGGACAGGATCCGAACACCGATCTGATGGGCATCCGGCTTGGCACCGTGACCCTGCACAACGACAGCGTGAACGGCTGGACCATTACCAGCGCCGACGCGCTGGGGCGGACCTATGTCGGCATCCGCGCGCTGTCGGTGGTTTCGCCAGACGAAGTGGACACCGACAGCTTCAGCGTCGCCGCACAGAACGTAACACCGGTTACCAGCGGTTCCCCCTTGGCGCCGCCGGGCTACCTTGATGTCGCTCCGGGCGTATTCGCGCGCGGCAACATGTTCGTCGAGGAAAACATGGTGCTCGGCGACGATTTCGTTCTCGACAACACGACCTACCCGAAGCTGCCTGCGCCCAGCGCGATGCCGCCAAACGGCAACCTGAAAGTCAACGGCGACCTGTTTCTCCAAGGTAGTTTCTATGGCTTTCTGGCCGGCGGCTGGATGGGGCTAAGCGACTATATCCTGAGCCTGATGCCGGACGTGCAGACCGGCACCGCAAGCTTCGATCTCAGCAGCCCCGGCACCGCTACCACCGGCGGCAGCAGCCCGCCGTTGACGCTGACGACAAGGATCAGCGGCTTCAAGAATCCGCCGCAGTTCAGCGTCAGCGTAGCGGGTTTCACCCTCCTGAAGAACTCGGAGTTGAGCAGTCTGACATCCGGATTGCCGAACAGCGCGATCCAGGTAACGGCGAGCGCGGTCGCAACGATGGCGACCGCGACCACCCTCACCTTCGAGCTGGTCTGGACCGTGACGCCGAATTTCAAGAACGCGAGCAGCGTTCAGGAGCTGCCGCTGACGTCGATCCAGATCGCCTGGATCGTGATCTTCACACCAGGGCCATGAGCCTGCGCATCGGCACGCTCAAGACGCATTGCCGGACCCTGCGCGGGCAGGAGGCCGCGGGGGCGCTGGTCGACGCGGTCGCGCGCGAGAGCCTGCCGCACGAGATCGCCGCCCGGCTCGGGCCGAGCCTGGACCGCGAGCCGGCCGTCGTGCGGCTGCGCGGCCTCGATGTGCGGGTGCGCATCGACACCGCCACCCTGCGGCGCGGCGGGCTGGCGAATGTCTGGGCCGCCGCCGTGGCGCGCGCGTTGCACGAGGCCCTGGCGCGCCCGGATGACGGCGGCGAGCACCTGCGCCGTTTCGACAGCCGCCCTGCCTATCTCGCCGCCATGATCGCCGCAGTACTGACCGGCGCGCCCGGCGCTGCCTGGCAGTTCCCCGAGCTTGCCGGGCACGCCGGCCGCCCGCCCGCCATCGTGACCCTCGATGTGTTGCTGCAAGCCGGTCCCCTGCTGGGCGATGTACTGACGGAGCTGCGCCGCCTTCGCATGCTGGACGCGGCGCTTGCCTCGCTTGACGAAGTCAGCCTCGAACGGCTGTTCCGCGCCGTCGCAGCCACGGATTGGGACGAGGGCAGGCTGAGCGTCGAGCAGGTGGTGCGGGTGGGCGCGGCGCTGGCCCAGGCGCGGGCCGCGCCGCAGCGCGGCGAGGCCGCCGGCCGCCGGCAGGCGGTTCAGCTCTGGCTGCAACTCGGTCGCACGCTGCCGCTGCGCGGCACCTGGCACGCGCTCCGCCTGCTGCTGCGCATTCTGGAACAGCCGGCGTTGCTGGCGGCCGCAGCCGGCCCGGCGGCGCTGCCGGACGGAATGCCGCCCTGGTGCGAGGCGGTGCGCCAGCAACTGGCCCGTGGCCTGTCCGCGCAGGCGGCTGCGGCGCTGCAGCAGTTGCGCGAGGTCACGCCGTCCGCCGTCGCGGCAACGCAAGGTGCGGCCGGGCACTGGCTGTCGTCGGGCTGCGCCGGGATTCTGCTGTTGTGCGATACGATCCGCCGTCTTGGCTGGATGCGCCTGCTGCGCGAAGCCGGATATGGCCCACGCATCGCCCAGGCGCTGCTGGCCGGAACCGCGATGCGGTTGCTCTCCGGAGCCGCGCCGGCGCCGGCATGGGAACCGGGGCAGCGCATCGAGCCGGCCGTCGGACTGCTCGCCGGGCTGCTGACCGAGCCCGACACTATCGGCATCGGCCGCGTCTTCGCCGATACGCCCCCTTGCGCGCTTGCGGCGTTCGCCCCCGCCGAGGACTGGCCGGCCGCGCTGGATGCCGCCGCCGCCGCGCTCGCGGGCGCCTTCGCCGCGCGCATCCGCGGCTTCCGCAACGCCAGGCGTTCGTCGGTTGTGCGGCATTTCCTGCGCCAGCCGGGACAGATCCTGATCGAGCCGGCCGCGCTGCGGGTCGTGCTGCACCCCAGCCCGTTCGCGGTTGCGCTGCATATCTCGGGTGCCGACGCGCCGGTCGCGAACCTGGACTGGCTGGGCGGCCGGCGCGTGGCGTTCGTACTGGAGGGTCTGTGACCATCGGCGCCCGCGAAATCCGGCGCGCCGGAGCGGGGCCCGGGGCAAAGTACCCTGGACCTGGCTTGATAAGTGAACAGCCAAGGCTGTCGGTATCATGAACGTTGAGGCCGACCTCTATGCCAATAGCATCGCCCACATCCTGGACGAGCTGGGCTATCTGGACCTGCTGTTGCGCCGCGCGGTGGTCATCGCGCGCGCCGCCCGTCCAGGCACCGGTCCGGAGGCATTCCGCGGCATGCTGATCTCCGAGGCCGAGATGGACCGGTTGATGGAGACCGTGACGATGGGCGGTGAAACCCGCGCGACGGACGCACTGATCGGCGAGCTCGACGACGTGATCGCTATGCGCCGCGAGGCCATAAGGGCGCGCATCGCCGCCAGCCGGGACGGCGGCGTCCCCCTCATGCTCGCGCGGGTGGCTGAGATCTGCGCCCTGACCGAGGCGGAGACCGACCTGTTGCTGGTCGCCCTCGCACCGGAACTCGATACGCGCTACGAAACGGTTTACGCCTATCTGCAGAACGACGTAACGCGCAAACGCCCCGGCGCGGAGCTGGCGCTCGACCTGATCTGCCGCTCCACCGAAGAGAAGTTCGTCGCGCGGCGCTTCCTGTCGCCCGGCGCGCCGCTGCTTGACGAGCGCCTGCTGATGCTGGGCGAGGAAGCCTACGACCGGCAGCCGACGTTCCTGCGCCGGTTCCTTAAACTCGACGGATCGGTGCTGCGCTTCCTGCTGGAACAGCCGCCCGTGGCCGAGCCAGGGATGCGCACCGTGTTTCCGGCCGAGACGGTGCCGGAACTAAGCGCATCCGCCGAGACCGGCCGCGCCCTCGATGCCCTGGTCCGGGCATTGCAGCGCACCGGCACCGACGGCAGCGTCATCGCGCTCACCGGCCCGCCCGGAGCGCCGGTGGAGCAGGCCGCCATCGCGCTTGGCTGCGCTCTCGACCGGCCGCTGTTCATGATCGATCCGAACTGGCTGGCGGCGGAGCGCGACAACGCGGCCGTGGCGGTGCGCGACGCGGCGCTGTGGCACGCGCTGCCGGTGCTGACTGCGGCACCGACGCCGGAGGGGGAGCCGGAACGGACCAGGCTGCGCGCGGCGGAATCGGCGTTCTGGCAGCGGCTGCGCACCGCCGGGCTTGGCGCCGTCGTCCTTGGCGACCCGGACGACCGCCGCCCGCTGCCGCGCGACCTGCGGCCGTGGCGCGTCGCGGTGAGCGGACCCGGTTTCGACGCAAGGTGCGAGCTGTGGCAGGCTGCGACCCGCGGCAGCGTCCCCGATGCGGACGTGGAACGGCTGGCCGATCTGTTCGCGTTCGGCGCGGAGCAGGTGCGCCAGACCGCGGCGCTGGCCTACACCGAGGCCGCACTTCGCAACCCGTCGGCTCCGGCGCCCGGCATGACGGACCTGGTGCAGGCGGGGCGCGCGTTGGCCTCGCCGAACCTGCGCCGCTTCGCCGTCGCGGTCTCGCCGCGATACGGCTGGGACGACCTGGTTCTGCCGGCCGATCGCCAGCAACAGCTTCACAGCGTCGCGGCCCGCGTCGCCAACCGCGGCATTGTGCAGCGGGACTGGGGTTTCGGCGAAAAGCAGACCCGCGGACGCGGCCTGGCGGTGCTGTTCGCCGGTCCGCCCGGCACCGGCAAGACGATGGCCGCGGAGGTGCTGGCCGGCGCGCTGTCGCTCGACCTGTTCCAGATCGATCTCTCGACCGTGGTGAGCAAGTATATCGGCGAGACCGAGAAGCAGCTCGGCGCGATCTTCGCCGAGGCCGAGCAGGGCCAGTGCATCCTGTTCTTTGACGAGTGCGACGCGATCTTCGGCAAGCGCACCGAGGTCAAGGACGCTCATGACCGCTACGCCAACACCGAAATCAACTACCTGTTGCAGCGCATGGAGCAGTACGACGGCATCGTGCTGCTGGCGACGAATTTCCAGAAGAACATCGACGAGGCGTTCCTCCGGCGCCTGCAAGACAGCATCGACTTCCCGTTCCCCGACGAGGCGGCGCGGGAACAGATCTGGCGCCGGCAGTTTCCCCGCCTCGCGCCGGTCGATCCGAAGCTCGACTATGCGTCCCTCGCGGCGCAGTTCAAGCTGGCCGGGGCAAACATCCGCAATGCCGCGACGTATGCGGCCTACCGGGCCGCGGAACAGGGCGGACGCGAGGCCGTGATCGGCATGCCGCAGGTGCTGGAAGGCGTGCGGCGAGAGTTCCAAAAGCAGGGCAAGCTGGTGGCGGCCAACGAGCCGGCGCCGCCGCGAGCGGTTCGCGCATGACCGGTCCGGCAGGGAAGGGCCGGCGCGGCGTGGGCCTGTTCCAGCGCCTTGCAATGCTGATGCTCGGTCGGAAGCCGCAACTGGCGCTGCCGCCGCCGCCGGAGTCGGCGCAGCCAGAGGCGCCTGCGCCCGAAGCGCGAGACGAGCCGCCCCCGACGATCATTCTCTCCGCCGAACCGGTGGAGAGCGGCGAAGCATCCAATGCGGAGCCGGAAGCATCCGCGCCACCGCGCCGCAGGCCGCCCGACCCGGCACGCCGGGCACACTATTTCGCCGCTCCCTACGTGCCCTCGTCGCAGCCGGTTCTGCTGCTTGGCGGGCCGGGCCGCGCGGCGGCGCGCGGCGCCCGCCTGGTTCCCGCATCGCCCGACGGCCTGCCGCTCGCCGGGCTGTCCACCGCTCCGGCGCCGGCGGCTGGCCGGTCGCCGGGTTTGGTGGCGTGCATCGAGCCGATCCGCTTCTCCGCTTTTGCCATCTGGCACCCGGAAGCGGCCCTGGAGGTTCCTGCCGATGCGACGGAGGCATGGCTTTTGGAGCCGGTGCTGCTGGCCCGGGCCGTGCGCCTGCGCGATGCGGTCCTGCACAATTTTGCGGCCGGCGGCGCGCCGCTGCGACCGGCCGGGCTGTTCGATCGCGCGCTCGCCATCGCCGGGCACGGCGGCACCGCGCTAATGCTCTGCCTGATCGTTACGCGCGCCTTTGCCCGCGGCGGCGAGGCGGTGGCCTGGCAGGCGACCGACCGTCGCAGCGGCGCCTTCAGCGACGGCGTGCAGACCCATCTGCCGGTGCCACGCCATCCCGAAGGCGTGGTGCAGCCTGTCGGGTTCGATCGGCCAAGCCTGTTCTACCTGCTGTTCGCCGCGACCGCGCTCGGCACCGCCGACAGCGGCGACTGGTACCGGTTCTTTGCGCTCGCCACATTGGCCGCGTTGACCGCCAGTGGCGACTGCGCCCCGCCGCAGCCGTTGGCCGACGGGCCGGCGCTGCACCTGGCACGCCAGGTCGATGCGGCCCAGGCGGCGCTGCGCGACCGGACCCAGGCCGATCTGCCGGCGTATCGCGCCTGGCTCTGGGCCAATGCGCTGAGCTTCGTGGAATGGGGGCAATGGGGCCGCAGCCAGCAGCGCGCCCAGGAGGCGGCGCGCCATGGCGCCGGCGCCGCGCGGTTCGGCCTTGCGACGGCCGGCTGCCGGATCGATCCGTCCTGGCGCTGGTTGATCCCAGTGGCCGGCGGCCTTCGGCGCATCGGGGCCGGTCCCGCCGCCTGCATCGCCGGATCGCTGTCGTCCGGCGACGGCCTGGCGGCATGAATGCGGATCAGCCGCACCACACTGGTTGCCCTTCTCGCGGTCGCCGGCGCCGGACGGAGCGGTGCCGTAACCGTCATATGCACCGTCGAGGGCGGCCCCGCCTGTCGCCTGGAGCCGGGTGACTGGGACGAGCCGGCGCTGGCCGCGCTGACGCCTCGCCTGGTCGGCGAGATCGGCTGGAAAACGATCGAGCACGCCCCCGGCCGCAC
>Ga0302151_10000923_pt1 | contig 16319 bp, 13 predicted proteins | sample I_Bog_N1_3_FD_192428 | JGI IMG/M metagenome (GOLD analysis project Ga0302151, IMG submission 192428) | Peat permafrost microbial communities from Stordalen Mire near Abisko, Sweden - I_Bog_N1_3 | ecosystem: Environmental > Terrestrial > Soil > Wetlands > Peat | place: Sweden: Abisko, Stordalen...
GCTGTTCGTGCTGCTGCGGGCCCTGGGCTACTAGGACCAGGCCTTCCTCGAGCGCTTCGTGCGCCATTTCGACTTCCTCGAGGGCCAGTGGGAGAAGGAGCAGAACCTCGCCCCCACCCGTGAGGAGGCCCTGCTCGAGATCTACAAGCGGGCCCGTCCGGGTGAGCCCCTGTCGGCCGAGGCCGCCCGCCTCTACTTCGAGAACGCCTTCTTCAACCCGAAGCGCTACGACCTGACCCGGGTCGGCCGGTACAAGCTGAACCGGAAGCTCGGCCCGGAGATCGAGCGGATCTCGGACATCCTGAAGATCGACCTCGAGCGCCCGTCGCCGACCCAGGGCGTGCTCAGCCCGTCGGAGATCCTGGCCTCGTCCACCTACATGCTCCACCTGGCCAAGCACATGGCCGACGGTGAGTCGGGTTACCGCATCGACGACCAGGACCACTTCGCCAACCGGCGGATCCGTTCGGTCGGCGAGCTGATCCAGAACCAGGTCCGGGTGGGCCTCAGCCGCATGGAGCGGGTCGTCCGCGAGCGGATGACCACCCAGGACGTCGAGGCCATCACCCCACAGACGCTGATCAACATCCGCCCGGTGGTCGCCGCGGTGAAGGAGTTCTTCGGCACCAGCCAGCTCAGCCAGTTCATGGACCAGAACAACCCGCTGTCGGGCCTGGCCCACAAGCGGCGCCTGTCGGCCCTCGGGCCCGGCGGCCTCTCCCGTGAGCGCGCCGGCTTCGAGGTCCGTGACGTCCACACCTCGCACTACGGCCGTATGTGCCCCATCGAGACCCCCGAAGGCCCGAACATCGGCCTGATCGGCTCCCTGGCCACCTACGCCCGGGTGAACGAGTACGGCTTCATCGAGACCCCCTACCGCAAGGTGGTCGACGGCCGGGTGACCGACGAGGTCAACTACCTGGCGGCCGATGAGGAGGAGGAGCACGTCATCGCCCAGGCGTCGGCCGTCCTCGACGCCGACGGCCGGTTCGCCGAGGACCGGGTGCTCGTGCGCCGCGGCCCGCAGGGCACCGGCGTCCGGGTGGGCGCCGCCTCCACCTCCTACGGCACCACGTCGGAGATCGACTTCGTGCCCCCGGCCGAGGTCGACCTCATGGACGTCTCCCCGAAGCAGATCGTGTCCGTCTCCACGGCCCTGATCCCCTTCGTCGAGCACGACGACGCCAACCGGGCCCTCATGGGCGCCAACATGCAGAAGCAGGCCGTCCCGCTGGTCGTGCCCGAGGCCCCCTACATCGGTACCGGCGTCGAGGCCCGGGCGGCCCGTGACGCCGGCGACGTGGTGCTGGCCGAGGCCGACGGCGTGGTGACCGACGTCTCCGGTGACCAGATCGTCGTGGAGTACAAGGCCGGGGCCAAGGACCGCAACGGTCACGTCCTGGGGAAGAAGACCTACCGGCTGGCCAAGTTCCGCCGGTCCAACCAGAACACGGCCATCAACCAGAAGGTCATCGTCGACGAGGGCCAGAAGGTCTCCCAGGGCGACGTCCTGGCCGACGGACCGTCGACCCACAACGGTGAGCTGGCCCTGGGGAAGAACCTGCTCGTGGCCTTCATGCCGTGGGAGGGCTACAACTACGAGGACGCCATCATCCTCTCCCAGCGCCTGGTGAAGGACGACGTGCTCACGTCGATCCACATCGAGGAGCACGAGGTGGACGCCCGCGACACCAAGCTCGGTGCCGAGGAGATCACCCGGGACATCCCCAACCTGTCCGAGGAGATCCTGGCCGACCTCGACGAGCGCGGCATCATCCGCGTCGGTGCCGAGGTGGGCCCCGGTGACGTCCTGGTGGGCAAGGTGACCCCCAAGGGTGAGACCGAGCAGACCCCTGAGGAGCGCCTGCTGCGGGCCATCTTCGGTGAGAAGGCCCGCGAGGTGCGCGACACCTCGCTCAAGGTGCCCCACGGCGAGGAGGGGACGGTCATCGACGTCCGGGTCTTCTCCCGTGACGACGCCCACGAGCTGCCCCCGGGCGTCAACCAGCTGGTCCGCGTCTACGTGGCCCAGAAGCGCAAGATCTCCGAGGGCGACAAGCTGGCCGGCCGCCACGGCAACAAGGGTGTCATCTCCAAGATCCTCCCGATCGAGGACATGCCGTTCCTGGCCGACGGCTCCCAGGTGGACATCATCCTCAACCCCCTCGGCGTGCCGAGCCGGATGAACGTCGGCCAGGTCCTCGAGTCCTCGCTGGGCTACGCCGCCCGCTGGGGCTGGGAGGGCGTCGGCTCGGCCGGGTCCACCCCGGTGCGGGGCACCGAGACCAAGACGCGTCCGAAGACCGATCCGGCCGTGTGGGTCTCCACTCCGGTGTTCGACGGTGCCCACTGGGACGAGGTCGACCAGGCCGGACGCCACCCCACCATCCAGCAGATCTTCGGACGGCTCAACGCCGACGGGATCGACGGGAACGTGCAGGTGGACCAGACCGGCAAGGCCATCCTGTACAACGGCCGCACCGGTGAGCCCTACGACAACCCCATCTCGGTGGGCTACGTGTACATCCTGAAGCTCCACCACCTGGTGGACGACAAGATCCACGCCCGTTCCACCGGCCCGTACTCGATGATCACCCAGCAGCCCCTCGGCGGCAAGGCCCAGTTCGGTGGCCAGCGGTTCGGGGAGATGGAGGTGTGGGCCCTCGAGGCGTTCGGCGCGGCCTACGCCCTCCAGGAGCTCCTGACCATCAAGTCGGACGACGTGCTCGGTCGGGTGAAGGTCTACGAGGCCATCGTGAAGGGTGAGAACATCCCGGAGCCGGGTATCCCCGAGAGCTTCCGGGTACTCATCAAGGAGATGCAGTCGCTGTGCCTGGACGTGGAGGTCCTGGCCCCCGACGGCGAGGAGATCGAGATGCGCGAGCTCGACGAGGACGTGTACCGCACGGCCGAGGAGCTCGGAATCGACATCAGCCGGCCTGAACGCGGGTCGGATGAGGAAGACGAGCGTCGCGCGGCAGAGAGGGGATTCTGATGTTGGACGTCAACGATTTCGACCAGCTGCGGATCGGTCTGGCCACGGCCGATTCCATCCGGGGATGGTCCAACGGCGAGGTGAAGAAGCCCGAGACCATCAACTACCGGACCCTGCGCCCGGAGAAGGACGGTCTCTTCTGCGAGAAGATCTTCGGTCCCACCAAGGACTGGGAGTGCTACTGCGGGAAGTACAAGCGCGTCCGTTTCCGCGGCATCATCTGCGAGCGCTGCGGCGTCGAGGTCACCCGGTCCAAGGTGCGGCGCGAGCGCATGGGTCACATCGAGATGGCCGCGCCCGTGGTCCACATCTGGTACCTGCGGGGAACCCGGAGCTGGCTGGCCTACCTCCTCATGGGCACCGAGCCCCGTGAGGAGCTGAAGGCCAAGCAGCTGGAGAAGGTCATCTACTTCGCCGCCAACCTGGTCACCTGGGTCGACGAGGCCAAGCGCCATGAGGACCTGCCGGCCCTCGAGGCCGAGCTCCGCGACGAGGTCGCCGACATCGAGCGCAAGCGCGACCTGGAGATCGACCGTCGGTTCAAGGTCCTCGAGGAGGAGCTGGCCGAGCTGGAGAAGTCGGGGTCCAAGGACGCCGAGGTCAAGGCCCGTCAGCGCAACGTGGAGAAGGAGATCGCCTCGGTCCGCGAGCGCTTCACCGCGGAGATCGAGCTGGCCCAGCGGGCCTTCGACGAGTTCAAGAGCCTGCACTCCCGCAAGATCCTCGAGGACGAGATGCTCTGGCGCGAGATGCGCATCCGTTACGAGGACTACTTCGAGGGAGGCATGGGGGCGGAGTCCATCTCCCGTCTGATCGACCGCATCGACCTCGACGCCGAAGAGATCAAGCTCCGGGAGATGATCGACGCCGCCGACGGCCGCAAGCCGCTGTCGGCCCAGCGCCGCCAGAAGGTCATCAAGCGGCTGAAGATCGTCACCGCCTTCAACCGGCGCGATGAGAACGGCCGGCGGATCAACGACCCCCGGGCCATGATCCTGGAGTCGGTCCCGGTGATCCCGCCTGATCTGCGCCCCATGGTGCAGCTCGATGGCGGCCGCTTCGCCACCTCCGACCTCAACGACCTCTACCGCCGGGTGATCAACCGGAACAACCGCCTGAAGCGGCTGCTCGACCTCGGTGCGCCCGAGATCATCATCAACAACGAGAAGCGCATGCTCCAAGAGGCCGTCGACGCCCTGTTCGACAACGGCCGTCGCGGCCGCCCGGTCACCGGGCCGGGCAACCGCCCGCTGAAGAGCCTGTCCGACATGCTGAAGGGGAAGCAGGGCCGGTTCCGTCAGAACCTCCTGGGCAAGCGGGTGGACTACTCCGGCCGTTCGGTCATCGTGATCGGCCCGAACCTGCTCCTGCACCAGTGCGGGCTGCCCAAGCTGATGGCCCTCGAGCTGTTCAAGCCCTTCGTCATGAAGCGCCTGGTCGACGCCGAGCTGGCCCAGAACATCAAGTCGGCCAAGCGGATGGTGGAACGGCGCCGCCCGCAGGTCTGGGACGTGCTGGACGGGGTCATCAAGGAGCACCCGGTCCTGTTGAACCGGGCCCCCACGCTCCACCGCCTGGGCATCCAGGCCTTCGAGCCGGTGCTGGTCGAGGGCAAGGCCATCCAGGTCCACCCGCTGGTGTGCACGGCGTTCAACGCCGACTTCGACGGCGACCAGATGGCCGTGCACCTGCCGCTGTCGGCCGAGGCGCAGGCCGAGGCCCGCATCCTGATGCTGTCGGCCAACAACATCCTGTCCCCGGCCACCGGGCGGCCCATCACCGTCCCCACCCAGGACATGGTGTTCGGCATCTACTACCTGACGCTCGTCCGTGACGGGCTGAAGGGCGAGGGCCGGGTCTTCCGCCACAACTACGACGTGGAGGCGGCCTTCGACCGCGGGGACATCGACCTGCAGGCCAAGATCACCCTCCGTCCGGAGCGGGGTTCGCACCTCGAGCAGTCGGTGGCCCTGACCAACGGGCTCGAGCCCGGCCCCGACGGGCTCATCGAGATCCCCGAGGACCTGACGGTGGAGATCGTCACCTCGGCCGGCCGCCTGTTCTTCAACACGGCGCTGCCCGACGGCTACCGCTACATCAACGACCTCATCGGCAAGCGCAACACGCCTATCGGCGTGGTCGTCGAGGAGATCGCCTCCAACTACCCCAAGTACGAGGTGGCGGCCAGCCTGGACCGGATCAAGTCCCTGGGCTTCCGCTACGCCGCCCAGTCGGGCCTGACCATCGCCATCAACGACGTGCGGACCCCGCCGGACAAGCAGACCATCCTCGACCGCTACGAGAAGGAGGCGGAGAAGGCGGAGGCCCAGTTCAAGCGGGGCATCATCACCGACGACGAGCGGCGCCAGAAGGAGATCGAGATCTGGACGTCGGCCAACTCCGAGGTCGGCAAGGCCATGGAGCGCGAGCTGGCCACCATCGAGTTCAACCCCCTCGACATGATGGTGGACTCCGGCGCCCGCGGTAATTCGCAGCAGATCCGACAGATCGCCGGCATGAAGGGCCTGGTGTCCAACCCCCGCGGCGAGATGATCCCCCGTCCGATCAAGTCCTCGTTCCGCGAGGGCCTGTCGGTGCTGGAGTACTTCATCTCCACCCACGGCGCCCGCAAGGGCCTGGCCGACACCGCCCTCCGTACCGCCGACTCCGGGTACCTGACCCGCCGCCTGGTCGACGTGGCCCAGGAGCTCATCGTCCGCGAGGAGGACTGCGGCACCACCCGGGGCATCTGGATCGAGAACATCGTCCCCGACGAGGCCGGCAAGCGCTCCTACCTCGAGACCCGGGTCCACGGCCGCATCGTGGCCGAGACGGTCACGCTCTCGGACAAGTCGAAGATCGAGGCCGGGACGGTCCTGCTCGACGAGGAGGTCGGCCGCCTGCGCGACGACCCGTCGATCGAGCGCATCCGGGCCCGCTCGGTGCTGACCTGCGAGGCCGAGCACGGCATCTGCATCGCCTGCTACGGCCAGTCGCTGGCCACCGGCCAGCTCATCGAGCTCGGCGAGGCGGTCGGCGTCATCGCCGCCCAGTCGATCGGTGAGCCCGGTACCCAGCTGACCATGCGTACCTTCCACACCGGCGGCATCGTGGGTGAGGACATCACCCACGGGCTGCCCCGCGTGGTCGAGCTCTTCGAGGCCCGTACCCCGAAGGGCGCCGCCGTGCTGGCCCGCCACTCGGGTGTGGTCCGGGTGGAGGAGGAGGAGAGCGGCCGCCGAATCACCGTGGTGGCCGAGGACGGCGAGGAGGCCGAGGTCCTGGTGGCCCAGCGGGCCCACCTCGAGGTCACCGACGGCCAGGAGGTCGGCGCCGGTGACGCGCTGGTCGAGGGCCCGAAGGACCCGAAGGAGCTCCTCGAGGTCAAGGGGATCCGCGAGACCCAGCAGTACCTCGTCGAAGAGGTCCAGAAGGTCTACCGGGACCAGGGCGTGTCGATCCACGACAAGCACATCGAGCTCATCGTCCGCCAGATGTTGCGGCGGGTGCTGGTGGCCGAGCCGGGCGACGCCCCGTTCCTCCCCGGCGAACGGGTGGACAACCGCTCCTACGCCGAGGTCAACCGCGAGCTGGTCCAGTCCGGCCAGAAGCCCGCCGAGGGCCGCCCCGAGCTGATGGGCATCACCAAGGCGTCGCTGGCCACCGAGAGCTGGCTGTCGGCCGCCTCCTTCCAGGAGACGACCCGGGTGCTGACCGAGGCCGCCATCGAAGGCAAGTCGGACCAGCTCTTCGGCCTGAAGGAGAACATCATCATCGGCAAGCTGATCCCCGCCGGTTCGGGTATGGAGCGCTACCGGGACATCCGCCTGGAGATGCCCGGCGCCGAAGCCCTGCCCTTCTGGGCCCTGGGCACCGAGGGTGAGGCCGGGACCACCGAGGATCTGGCCGCCTGGCTCCGGGACACCGGTGGCGAGGGCTCCGGCGAGGCCTTCAGCTCGGAGATCGACGCCAGCTGGCTGGGGACCATCCCCACGGGGGACGGGGAGGGCGGCGACGTGGTCGATGGACCGGGCGACCTCGGGGTGGCCACCTGACCGCTCCCGCCCAACGGCGGCCGTGACGTCCGCCGTACCGCAGTACCGCAGTACCGCGGCAGCGTTCCCGACGGGTCGGCGCGGGTCGGGGGTCCCCGGATCCCCACCCGCCCCGCCCCGGGGCCGTTTGCCCGGTGGGGGAAGATGCCGTAGCATTGACCTCTTGCCGGCTGCGCGCCGTTCGGTGCGCCTGCCCGCCATTCGGTAACACGCAGTTCGAAGCAGTGCCGTCCCTATCCCTGCAGTACACAAGTAAAGGTCACGCGTGCCCACGATTTCCCAGCTCGTCCGCAAGGGGCGGGCGACCAAGCCGACCAAGAGCAAGACCCCGGCGCTCCGGGGTGCGCCCCAGCGACGGGGTGTGTGCACCCGCGTCTACACCCACACGCCGAAGAAGCCGAACTCGGCGCTCCGCAAGGTGGCCCGCGTGCGCCTGACCAGCGGCCTCGAGATCACCGCCTACATCCCCGGCGAGGGGCACAACCTGCAGGAGCACTCCATCGTCCTGGTCCGTGGCGGCCGTGTGAAGGACCTGCCGGGTGTCCGTTACAAGGTGATCCGTGGCACCCTCGACGCCTCGGGCGTCCGCGAACGCAACCAGGCCCGTAGCCGCTACGGCGCGAAGAAGGAGTCCTGACGTGCCCCGTAAAGGTCCCGCGGTCCGCCGCGAACTCATGCCGGATCCGGTCTACCGATCGGTGCTCGTCACCCAGGTGGTCAACAAGGTCCTGAGCCGGGGCAAGCGCACGCTGGCCGAGCGCATCGTCTACGGGGCCCTCGAGGACGTGGCCGAGAAGACCGGCAACGACCCGGTGGCCGTACTGAAGAAGGCCGTGGAGAACGTCCGTCCCGAGCTCGAGGTCCGAAGCCGTCGGGTGGGTGGCGCCACGTACCAGGTCCCCGTCGAGGTCCGTCCCCGGCGCGCCACCACGCTGGCCATCCGTTGGCTGGTCGGCTTCTCCCAGCAGCGCCGGGAGAAGACCATGGCCGAGCGGCTCTCCAACGAGATCCGCGATGCCGCCAACGGCATCGGCGCCGCGGTGAAGCGCAAGGAGGACCTCCACAAGATGGCGGAGTCCAACAAGGCGTTCGCCCACTACCGCTGGTAGCAGTCGGCGACCGATGTCGCACCGACGCCCACCCGCACGACCTATGAGCACGAGTCGAGAGCTGATCCACCATGGCTGACACGCCCACCCGCGAATACCCCCTGGCCAAGACCCGCAACATCGGGATCATGGCCCACATCGACGCCGGCAAGACCACCACGACCGAGCGGATCCTCTACTACACGGGGAAGAACTACAAGATCGGCGAGGTCCACGAGGGTGCCGCCACCATGGACTGGATGGTCCAGGAGCAGGAGCGAGGCATCACCATCACCTCGGCCGCCACCACCTGCAAGTGGCGCGATGTGGTCATCAACATCATCGACACGCCGGGCCACGTGGACTTCACCGTGGAGGTGGAGCGGTCGCTGCGGGTGCTCGACGGCGCCGTGGCCGTGTTCGACGCCGTGGCCGGGGTCGAGCCCCAGACCGAGACGGTGTGGCGCCAGGCCAACAAGTACGAAGTGCCCCGGATCTGCTTCATCAACAAGATGGACCGGGTCGGCGCCGACTTCTACCGGACCGTCGAGATGATCAAGGACCGCCTCGACGCCGTGCCGGCCGTGGCCCAGCTGCCCATCGGGGCCGAGAGCGAGTTCCGGGGTGTCATCGACCTGGTGGGCATGCGGGCCCTGGTGTGGGACGAGGGCATGGGCGAGGAGTGGACCGAGGAGCCCATCCCGGCCGATCAGGCCTCCGATGCCGAGGACGCCCGGCACCAGCTCATCGACGTGCTGTCCAACTACGACGACGTGGTCATGGAGAAGTACCTCTCGGAGGAGGAGATCACCTCCGAGGACCTGACCAACGCCCTGCGCATCGCCACCCTGGGCAACCACGCCGTCCCCGTGCTCTGCGGCTCGGCCTTCAAGAACAAGGGCGTCCAGCCCATGCTCGACGCCGTGGTGGACTACCTGCCGAGCCCGCTCGACATCCCGCCGACCACGGGCCACGCCCCCCGCAAGGAGGACGAGATCCTGGACCGGCCGTCGGACGATTCGGCACCCTTCTCCGCCCTCGCCTTCAAAATTGCCGCCGACCCCTACGTGGGCAAGCTGACCTACATCCGGGTCTACTCGGGCACGCTGGCCAAGGGGTCGGCCGTGGTCAACTCCACCAAGGACCGCAAGGAACGGATCGGCCGCATCCTGCAGATGCACGCCAACCACCGCGAGGACCTCGAGGCGGCCTTCGCCGGGGACATCGTCGCCGTGGTGGGCCTCAAGCAGACGACCACCGGGGACACGCTGTGCGATCCCGACCAGCCCGTCGTCCTGGAGTCGCTGACCTTCCCCGAACCGGTCGTCCACGTGGCCGTCGAGCCGAAGACCAAGGCCGACCAGGACAAGCTGGGCAAGGCCCTGTTCTCCCTGTCGGAGGAGGACCCGACCTTCCGGGTCATGTCCGACGAGGAGACCGGCCAGACGGTGATCTCGGGCATGGGGGAGCTGCACCTCGAGGTGCTGGTCGACCGCATGCTCCGGGAGTTCAACGTGGACGCCAACGTGGGCAAGCCCCAGGTGGCCTACCGTGAGACCGTCCGCAAGACGGTGGAGAAGGTCGAGACCCGGTACGTCCGCCAGACCGGCGGCAAGGGCCAGTACGGCCACGTGGTCATCAGCCTCGAGCCCACCGGGCCGGGCGGCGGCTACGAGTTCATCGACAAGATCTCCGGTGGGGTCATCCCCAAGGAGTACATCCCCTCGGTCGACGCCGGCATCCAGGAGTCGATCACCTCGGGGGTCCTGGCCGGCTATCCGACCGTGGACATCCGGGTGACCCTCACCTACGGCTCCTACCACGAGGTGGACTCGTCGGAGATGGCCTTCAAGATCGCCGGTTCGATGGCCATCAAGAAGGCCGCCGCACTGGCCAGCCCGGTGCTCCTCGAGCCCGTCATGGCCGTCGAGGTGGTGACGCCCGAGGACTACATGGGCGACGTCATCGGTGACCTGTCGTCCCGCCGGGGCAAGGTCGAGGGCATGGAACAACGGGGGAGCAACCACGTCGTCCGGGCCCAGGTGCCGCTGAGCGATATGTTCGGCTACGCTAACGACCTGCGTTCCCGTACGCAGGGACGGGCGTCGTACTCCATGGAATTCCATGCGTACAACGAAGTCCCTGAATCGATCGCCAAGGAGATCATCGCCAAGGCGCGCGGGGAGTAGCAGCCCACCGATCGGAGGCGGAAGCCGACGCATCGGAACATGCAGCACATGACGCAGACGCAGTATCGCAGTTGCAACACCAGACCACGAGGAATGACGGTGGGCATCCGCCCCCGCCGTGGTGGGCCGTAGGGTCCGCCGCCCGAGACCAGGAGCACCAGTTCAGCCATGGCCAAGCAGAAGTTCGAGCGCACGAAGCCCCACGTCAATGTGGGAACTATGGGACACATCGACCACGGGAAGACCACGCTCACCGCGGCCATCACCAAGGTGCTGTCGGATGCCGACCCCACCACGTCGTTCACACCGTTCGACCAGATCGACAAGGCCCCCGAGGAGAAGCAGCGGGGCATCACGATCACCATCGCCCACGTGGAGTACGAGACGCCCAACCGGCACTACGCCCACGTCGACATGCCCGGCCACGCCGACTACATCAAGAACATGATCACCGGTGCGGCACAGGTGGACGGGGCCATCCTGGTCGTCGGTGCCGATGACGGCCCGATGGCCCAGACCCGCGAGCACGTGCTGCTGGCCCGTCAGGTCGGCGTGCCCTACATCGTGGTGGCCCTCAACAAGTCCGACATGGTCGACGACGAGGAGCTCCTCGACCTGGTGGAGCTCGAGGTCCGCGAGCTGCTGAACGAGTACGAGTTCCCCGGCGACGACACGCCGATCGTGCGGGTCAGCGCCCTGAAGGCGCTCGAGGGGGATCCGGCCTGGGCCGAGAAGATCCAGGAGCTCATGGCCGCGGTGGACAGCTACATCCCCGAGCCCGAGCGCGACATCGAGAAGCCCTTCCTCATGTCCGTGGAGGACGTCATGTCCATCACCGGCCGTGGCACCGTGGTGACCGGCAAGGTCGAGCAGGGCATCGTCAAGGTCGGCGACGAGGTGGAGATCGTGGGCCTGCGCGACACGCAGAAGACCACGGTGACGGGCATCGAGATGTTCCGCAAGCTCCTCGACCAGGGCCAGGCCGGCGACAACATCGGCGCCCTGCTCCGTGGCACGAAGAAGGAGGAGGTGGAGCGGGGCCAGGTGCTGTGCAAGCCGGGCTCGATCACCCCGCACACCAAGTTCGAGGCGACCGTCTACGTGCTGAACAAGGACGAGGGCGGACGGCACAAGCCGTTCTTCACGAACTACCGGCCCCAGTTCTACTTCCGCACCACCGACGTGACCGGCACCATCTCCCTGCCCGAGGGCACCGAGATGGTCATGCCCGGCGACAACACGGACATGATCGTCGAGCTGGGCAAGCCGATCGCCATGGACGAGGGTCTCCGGTTCGCCATCCGCGAGGGTGGCCGCACCGTCGCCTCGGGTCGCGTCACCAAGATCCTGGCCTGAGCCGCAGCGACCGCAGAACCTGAGAGAGGACGCACCGCACATGGCCGCAGATGGCCCCCGACAGAAGATCCGCATCCGCCTGAAGGCCTACGACCACGAGATCCTCGATCAGTCGACCGAGAAGATCGTCCAGACCGTCCTCCGCACCCAGGCCAAGGTGTTGGGTCCTGTGCCCCTCCCGACGGAGAAGCACCGCTATACGGTGATCCGGTCGCCCCACAAGTACAAGGACAGCCGCGAGCACTTCGAGATGCGGGTGCACAAGCGCCTCGTGGACATCGTCGAGCACACGCCGAAGACGGTCGATTCGCTCCAGCGGCTCGACCTCCCAGCGGGTGTCGACATCGAGATCAAGATCCAGACGGTCTGAGGACCGCCCGGACCGTTCCCCGACGGGCGGGTGCAGGGGCCACCACGGCCCCTGGCGGCCCACCTGGGGATGGTGTAACGTAGCCGGTCGGCCCGAACCGGGGCCGGTGGTTGGTAGTGGCAGTACTCAGAGAGACGTGTCCGAGCGCCTGCCGGGAAGTCGGCAGGGACCTCGGGCCACACCAGGCACGCGCTCCGCACGGGACTCCCGAGCGGAGCGTCTGCGTGCAAGCCGGTGCGTGCGAGCGCCGGAGGAACAGGCCGACGGGCGGGTCCGTCGGTGGAGCAGGGAAGCAGTGCGCAACAACTGATCGACGCCGGCCGGCGTCGAGCACAACGAAGAGTCGAGACGGAGAAGCTCCAGTGGCCACCAAGGCGATCGTGGGCGAGAAGGTCGGAATGACCCAGATCTGGGACGACCAGAACCGGGCGATACCGGTGACGGTCGTACGCGTCGCGCCCGTCCGCGTGGTGCAGGTGAAGACGCCGGAGGGTGACGGGTACACCGCTCTCCAGGTCACCTGGGGCCACCGCAAGGCGTCCTCGCTGTCCAAGCCCGAGCAGGGCCACTTCGACAAGGCCGGGGTCGATCCCGGACGGCGGCTGGTCGAGCTCCGGATCGACGACGCCTCCGACTACGAGGTGGGCCAACAGCTGACCGCTGATCTCCTCGAGGTCGGTGAGCTGGTCGACGCCACGGCGGTGTCCAAGGGGAAGGGCTTCGCCGGCGGCATGAAGCGGCACAACTTCAAGGGACAGGGTGCGTCGCACGGTAACCACAAGAAGCACCGCTCGCCCGGGTCCATCGGAGCCTGCGCCACGCCGTCACGGGTGTTCAAGGGCACCCGCATGGCCGGCCGCATGGGTGGCCAGCAGGTGACCACGCTCAACCTCGAGATCATCCAGGCCGACCCCGAACGGGAGCTCGTCCTGGTCAAGGGAGCGGTCCCCGGTCCCCGCGGCGGGATCGTCGTCCTCCGCAACGCCGTGAAGGCCCCGGCCGTGAAGGGAGGTGCGGCGTCATGAGCACCACCGACACCGCCGAGGTGACCCTCGACATCGAGTCGGCCACGCCGGCCGAGATCCGGCGGTTCTTCCGCCCCGAACCCGAGGTCCGCACGGTCCTCCGTCGGTCCCCCGACGGTACCGTCGAAGGAGCCGTCGAGCTGGACCCGTCGCTCTTCGGCATCGAGCCCAACCTGGCCGTGCTCCACCAGGTCGTGACGGCCCAGCTGGCCGCGGCACGCTCGGGCACCCAGTCCACGAAGACCCGGGCCGAGGTCCGGGGTGGCGGGGCCAAGCCGTTCCGCCAGAAGGGGACCGGCCGGGCCCGTCAGGGTTCGACCCGTTCGCCCCAGTGGGTGGGCGGCGGTGTGGCCCTCGGCCCGAAGCCCCGGGGCTACGGCCAGAAGACGCCGAAGAAGATGATCCAGCTGGCCCTTCGTTCCGCGCTGTCGGACCGGGCTTCCCAGGGACGGGTGGCCGTGGTCACGGCCTGGGACTTCGAGATCCCGTCCACCAAGGGGGCCATCGCCGCGCTCGAAGCCCTCGGGCTGTCGGGTCGGGTCCTGGTGGTCCTGGGTCCCGAGGACGGCTACGTCGACCGGTCGTTCGGCAACCTGCCCGACGTCCAGACCGTGGTGGCCGGAGAGCTGAACGCCTACGACATCCTGGTGAACGACTGGCTGGTCTTCACCGACGAGACGCTGCCCGGTGCGAGCACCCGGGTCGACGCCCCGGAGGTCGAGGACGAGGTCGAGGATGTCGTCATCGAGGTCGAGGTCGAGGTCGAGGTCGTCGACGAGGACGAGATCGAGGCCGACGCCGAGGCTGGTGACGAGGCCGATGACCAGGCGGGCGAGGCGGGCGAGGCGGACGAGGCGGACGTTGAGGACGCCGAGGCGGCCGACGACACCGAAGGGAACGACTCGTGAGGGATCCCCACAACATCCTCATCCGCCCGGTGGTCTCGGAGAAGACCTACGGCCTGATGGACAACAACGTCTACGTCTTCGTCGTCGACCCCTCGGCGACCAAGATCGACGTGCGCCACGCCGTGGAGGACGCGTTCAAAGTCCGCGTCACCAAGGTCAACACGTTGAACCGCAAGGGCAAGAACAAGCGCAACCGCAAGTCCAACACCATCGGCCACCGTGCCGACACCAAGCGGGCCATCGTCACCCTCCACGAGGGTGACTCGATCGACCTGTTCGAGAACTGAGAGTCCAGGTACCGACCCATGCCGCTCCGCTCACGTAAGCCCACCAGTCCAGGTCGCCGGTTCCAGACCGTCTCCGACTTCGCCGAGATCACCACGAGCCGGCCGGAGAAGTCCCTGCTGGCCCCCAAGCCGTCGTCCGGCGGCCGCAACAGCTACGGCCGCAAGACGGCCCGTCACCGCGGCGGCGGCCACAAGCAGCAGTACCGCATCATCGACTTCAAGCGGGACAAGGACGGGGTCCCGGCCAAGGTGGCGTCGATCGAGTACGACCCCAACCGCAACGCCCGCATCGCCCTGCTGCACTACCTCGACGGCGAGAAGCGCTACATCCTGGCCCCGGCCCAGGTGTCGGTGGGTGACCTCCTGCAGTCCGGCCAGGGTGCGGACATCCGTCCCGGCAACGCCCTGCCGCTGCGCTACATCCCCGTCGGTTCGGTGATCCACAACGTGGAGCTCCGGCCCGGTGGAGGCGGCAAGATGGCCCGGGGCGCCGGCATGAGCATCCAGCTGGTGGCCAAGGAAGGCCTCTTCGCCACCCTGCGCCTCCCCTCGACCGAGATGCGCCGAGTGTCCATCGACTGCCGCGGCACCCTGGGTGTCGTGGGCAACTCCGAGGCCGAGCTCATCAAGATCGGCAAGGCCGGTCGGAACCGCTGGAAGGGCAAGCGCCCGCAGACCCGTGGTGTGGCCATGAACCCGGTGGACCACCCCCTTGGTGGTGGCGAGGGCAAGACCTCCGGTGGCCGTCACCCGGTTTCCCCGTGGGGGAAGCCCGAGGGCCGGACCCGGGCCCGGGACAAGGACTCCGACAAGATGATCGTTCGCCGTCGCCGCACACGCGGCGCCCGGCGGTAGGAAGAGGGGAAGCGCAGTATGCCTCGCAGCCTGAAGAAGGGTCCGTTCGTGGACGACCACCTCCTGAAGAAGGTGGATGTCCTGAACGCGGCCGGCGACAAGAAGGTCATCAAGACCTGGTCGCGGCGCTCCACCATCATCCCCGACATGGTGGGCCACACCATCGCCGTCCACGACGGTCGCAAGCACGTCCCGGTCTACGTCACCGAGTCGATGGTGGGGCACAAGCTGGGTGAGTTCTCGCCGACCCGGACCTTCAAGTTCCACGCCGGCCAAGAGCGAGCGGGAAGGCGCTGACGTGACGGGAGTCAAGACCAACGAGCGCGAGGGGACCCGGGCGGTCCTCCGTCACAGCCGGATGTCGGCCACCAAGGCCCGCCAGGTCCTCGACCTGATCCGCGGTCAGGACGTCGACCGGGCGGCCGAGATCCTGTCGCTGGGCGACCGCGAGGCCGCCGTGGTGATCGGCAAGGTCCTGGCGTCGGCCGTGGCCAACGCCGTCCACAACGACGGGCTCGATTCCGAGGATCTCTACGTGTCGGCCTGCTACGCCGACGAGGGAAGCACCCTCAAGCGGTGGCGCCCCCGGGCCCGGGGGCGGGCCACGAGGATCCGTAAGCGCACGTGCCACGTGACGGTGATCGTGAGCCGGCTCCCCGAGGACCGGATCGCCCGTCGCCGGGCCAAGCGGGCGGCCTCCGGGTCGCAGCGTTCGCGCCGGGTGGCCGGGTCGCGGCGTCGCAACCAGGCCGAGGCGACGACCCCGGTGGCACCGGAGACGACGGTCGATGAGACGGTCGACGAGCTCGAGCCCGTCGACGCCGACGTGGTCGACGCCGATGTGGTCGATGCCGATGACCGTGACGGGGCCGACGGCGGCGACGAGGTCGACGAGGTCGACGGGGCCGACGGGGCCGACGAGGCCGACGATGGGGCGGACGAAGCGGAAGAGGTCACCGTGACCGATGAGACGAACGGCGATACCGCCGAAGAGAAGGGCAAGTAGATGGGCCAGAAGGTCAACCCCTACGGGTTCCGGCTCGGTGTGACCACGGACTGGAAGTCCCGCTGGTTCGAAGAGCGCAATTACCAGAACTGCATCATCGAGGACTGGAAGATCCGCGACTTCCTGACGACGCAGTTGGAGTCGGCCGCCGTCAGCCGGATCGAGATCGAGCGCACCCGTGACCG
>Ga0302151_10000940_pt1 | contig 16123 bp, 17 predicted proteins | sample I_Bog_N1_3_FD_192428 | JGI IMG/M metagenome (GOLD analysis project Ga0302151, IMG submission 192428) | Peat permafrost microbial communities from Stordalen Mire near Abisko, Sweden - I_Bog_N1_3 | ecosystem: Environmental > Terrestrial > Soil > Wetlands > Peat | place: Sweden: Abisko, Stordalen...
CGTGTCGGGCAGGGCGGCCAGCGTCGTGATCCCCCCCGCGGCGGCAGCCGTCGCGGCCGAGGCGATTGTCTCCCGATACTCGTAGCCCGGCTCGCCGAGCGCCGCCCGCATGTCCACCAGTCCAGGGCACAGGATCGCACCCGCCTCGGCCACGACCGCAGCGTCGTCCGGCCGGCCGAGCCCCTGCCCGAAATCGGCGATGACCCCGTCACGGACCAGCAGGTCCCCGACCGTGTCCAGGCCAGACGCCGGATCGAGCAGCCGCACTCCGGTGAACAGCGTGTCGGTCACCGCGAGGTGTCCGCCGCGAGCGCATGCCGGCCCAGGGCAGGCAGGGCGAAGGCAGGCAGGGCGAAGGCAGGCAGGGTGAACGCCCCCAGCGCTGCGGCTCCCGCGAGGGACCCCCGGCCAGAGGCGGGCAGCGACCCAGGCAAGGTGAACGCCTCAGTCATTCCGGGCATGGCCGCGCGACAGCGTGTCCAGCACCGCCATCCGCACGGCGACTCCCATTTCCACCTGCTCCTTGATCACGCTGCGCTGCGGATCGTCGGCCACCTCGCTGTCGATCTCGACGCCGCGGTTCATCGGCCCCGGATGCATCACCAGCGCATCCGGTCTGGCGAACGCCAGCTTCGCCGCATCCAGCCCGTAGAAGCGGAAATACTCCCGCGCGCTAGGCACCAATCCGTGCGCCATCCGCTCCCTCTGCAGGCGCAGCATCATCACGATGTCCACGCCGGCCAGGCCGGCGGCCATGTCGTGGAACACCTCCACCCCCAGCGCCCGGACGCCCGCAGGAATCAGCGTCGGCGGTCCCACCACCCGGACGCGGCTGCCCATCGTGCCCAGCAGATGAATGTTCGAGCGGGCGACCCGCGAGTGCACGATGTCGCCGCAAATGGCGACCGTCAGCCCCTCCAGCCGGCCCTTGCGCCGGCGGATGGTCAGAGCGTCCAGCAGCGCCTGGGTCGGATGCTCGTGCCAGCCGTCACCGGCGTTGATCACCGCGGCATCGACCTTCTGCGCCAGCAGGCTGGGGGCGCCGGACTGGTCGTGCCGCACCACCAACAGGTCGCAGTGCATCGCGTTCAACGTCGCAGCGGTGTCCAGCAGCGTCTCGCCCTTGTTCACCGAGGACGTCGAGACCGACATGTTGATCACGTCCGCCCCCAGCCGCTTGCCGGCCAGCTCGAAGCTGGTGCGCGTCCGGGTGCTGTCCTCGAAGAACAGGTTGATCAGGGTGCGTCCCCGCAACAGGTCGCGCTGCGTCTTACCGGAGCGGTTGAGCAGTACGTAGCTCTCCGCCAGGTCCAGCAAATGGCCGATCGCGGGCGGGTGGAGGCCCTCGATCGCCAGCAGATGCTTCTGTCGATACGACACGGGCCTTGGTTGCACCACCGGCCCGAGCCGTCAATCCGCCCGGGTAGCCGTCAATCCGCCCGGGTAAAGGTGCGCACGGGAGCAAGGGGCGGTGCGCCTGGCCACACCCGTCTTGGCGGGATCTGGCGTATGACGGCGAGCGCTATAAAATTACGGCTGGTCGGAAGGCTCCACCACAGCGTCTTGGCGGGAGATGACCATGAATCAGGACGGTCCGGCGGGACCGGAGCGAGCACGACAGGGTGCCCCGTGGCTGCCGGATGAAGACCGGCAATTGTATAACGCGTTCGTTGCTGGCCACACCGCTGCGGAGGCCGCTGTGGCGCATCAGCGCTCGGACGGTGCCATACGATCGCGCCTGCGGCGCCTTGGCCTCGTCGATGAAAATGGTTTGACAATCGAGCCGACGCCGCCGTTCAGCCCGCCAGTGTCGGCGCGCGCTCAGGCGACGCCCGCGAAAAAGGCCGGGAACAAGGACCCGGCTCTCAAGCAGGTGTTTGCCGTCACCACCGCCGAAGGGTGGCGAGTCGAAATCAAGTCGAATTTGCCCCTCACCCGCGAACTGATCGATCGCCTGGCGGCGATGCTTGTCGTGATGCTCTGAACCGGGCGTTCAGGCCGCAACCGTCTCGGCCCGCACGTCCTTCACATCCCGGAACGCCAGCGTCGGCGCGAGATCCGCCGCGCGGCGCATCATGAACGCCGAGGTCGCCAGGAACACCGGGTCGCCATCCACATCGTCCGCCATCGCGCTGCGGTTCTCCGCGATGAACTTCGCCAGCGCCGTTTTGTCGTCCGAGAACACCCAGCGGGCCAGCGCATAGGGCGAGGCGTCGAACCCGATCGCCACGCCGTATTCCGCCCCAAGCCGCGCCTGCAGCACGTCGAGCTGCAGCGTGCCCACCACGCCGACCAGCGGGGTGCCGCCGTCCTGCGGGCGGAACAACTGCACCACCCCTTCCTCGGCCAGCTCCGACAGCGCCTGCCGCAGCTTCTTCGCCTTCATTGCGTCATCCAGCCGCACGCGGCGCAGGATTTCGGGGGCGAAATAGGGCACGCCGACGAAGTTCAGGTCGTCGCCGTCGGTTAGGGTGTCGCCGATGCGCAGCGTGCCGTGGTTGGGGATGCCGACCACGTCGCCGGCGAACGCCTCGTCGGCGATCTCCCGCTCGCGGGCAAAGAAAAACTGCGGCGCGTGCAGCGGAATCTGCTTGCCGGTGCGGACCTGCTTCAGCCGCATGCCGCGCGCCAGCCGGCCGGAGCAGACGCGGGCGAAGGCGATCCGGTCGCGGTGGTTCGGGTCCATGTTCGCCTGGATCTTGAACACCAGCGCCGTCAGCCCGGGCTCGGTCGCCTCGACGATGCGTTTGTCCGCGGGCTGGGCGCGCGGCGCCGGCCCATACTCGGCCAGGCCGTCCAGCAGGTCGGAAACCCCGATCCCCTTCATGGCGCTGCCGAAATACACCGGCGTCAGATGGCCGGCGTTGAACTGGTCCACGTCGAAGGCGGGCAGGGCGGCGCCAACCAGGTCCACCTCGTCGGCCAGCGCGATCAGCCGCGGATCGGACTGCGCCAGTTCCTGCGTCAGGTGCAGCGTGCGGGCGCGCAGGTCGTAGGTGCCGGCGAACCCGGCGGCACGGCCGACCGGCCAGGCGACCGGCGCGGTGTCGAGCGCCAGCGTCGAGGCGATTTCGTCCAGCAATTCCAGCGGGTCGCGGCTCTCGCGGTCCATCTTGTTGATGAACGTCACGATCGGGATGTCGCGCAGCCGGCAAATCTCGAACAGCTTGCGCGTCCGCGCCTCGATGCCCTTGGCGGCGTCGATCACCATCACCGCGGAATCGACCGCGGTCAGCGTCCGGTAGGTGTCCTCGGAAAAGTCCTCGTGGCCGGGCGTGTCGAGCAGGTTGAACACGCAGCCGGCATGCTCGAACGTCATCACCGAGGTGACCACGGAGATGCCGCGCTCGCGCTCGATCCCCATCCAGTCGGAGCGCGTGCGCCGGCGCTCGCCCTTGGCCCGCACGTTGCCGGCGAGCTGGATCGCGCCGCCGGCACGCAGCAGGTGCTCGGTCAGCGTGGTCTTGCCGGCGTCGGGGTGCGAGATAATCGCGAAGGTGCGGCGGCGGGCGATCTCTGCGCCTGGGTCGCGTGTCTGGTCGGTCATCGGTGCCTCATGCGAAGGCGCCGGCGGGTGTTGGGACCCGACCGGCGCCTGGTCGACGATATAGGGCGTCCGGGCGCCGCAATCCAGTTGTCATCGCTGCCGGCAGCCAGGCGAGGCGGCTCTCCCGCTGCCAGCACTCGCTCCGGTGTGGCCAGATTCCGCTGGGCCAGATTCCGCTGGGCCAGATCCGCCGTGAAACGGACCTGTGCCAAGGTCATGGCGAGCGCGGAACAAGATTCGGATCGACAATCCGCCCCGCGGATCATCCATCAAGCCGGTGCTGCCGAGTCCCCCTCCGCAGCGCCCGTCGGGTCTTCAACTGGTCGATCTGTTGCGACCTTGTCTCGATAGCGTTACGGACATCCCCGATCGTGTGCACCAGGTTGGCCCAGTATTGTGCGTTGTGCGGCTCGATCACGTCGTGCGGCGATCCCGCGCGTCCCTCGCGAAAACCATAATTCGCGTAGTGAGCGAAGGCCGAGGGCACCGCGCGCCGCTCAACGGCCAGACGCACGTCATCGTTTTCCTGCAAGTAGAACGGCTCGTTGAATTCTTCCGCGGTCAGCATCCGGCGCATGGTGCGGCCATCGAGCAGCTTCAGTTTGTCGGTGACGTCGCCCAGCCGCAGCTTCTGCCGCAGCCGCACTCGGCTGATGGCTTCCAGCCATGGCCGCACCCCCATCTGGACGTGTCGCTCCGGCGGCAGCGCAGGGGGTTCCTCGGTTCGCTGGCAGGCCAGCCAGGCGGATTCAAGTCCCTCGAACCAGCCGACATAGGAGTTTTCACACAGGATCGGCGCCGGCAAATTGCTGTCGGTGTAGGGCAGGGCGCGGCTGAAGACGCCGACCAGCCCCGAGCAGACCGCCTCCAGAAGCTTGATGTCGCTCTTGCTGTTGATGAAATTCAGGGTTGCCGGGTCTGCGTCCGTCTCCAGCGGGCAGGCGATAATGGCCGGCGCGAAGGAGCGCAGCAGGTTCAGGTAACTGCCGTAGGGAATTCGCGCGATATGATCGATCTCGACCGGAGAATCGGCGAGCAGGTCCGGGGGCGCCGAGCCGATGCAGACAAGTTTCAGGTGACGCGCCAGACAGAAATCCCGGACAGCCTTGACGATGGGAAGGCGTGACCGGGTGAGCGCCGGCGTGTCGGTCGATGCCCAGACCAGACACCGCGGGGTGCCAGCGGGGCGCCGTCCGGGCAAGTCCCGGGACAGGTTGGGGGTCACCACCACCTTGCCAACCAGATGCGCCATGGCCGGATCCTGCAGAAGCTGCCCAAGCCGCGGCGTCGAGCAGGACAGCACCGCGCAGGACCAGAGCAGATTTCGCGTGGTCTGCACGCTTTCGATCGAGAACGGCTCCCGGTAGCTGGGTGAGACCAGCAGGTTGTCGTCGAGGTCGAAGACAAACGGACGTTGCAACATCCCGATGGCAAGTGCGACGTCGGGCGTAACAACGCGCTGCGCCCAAATCGCATCGAACGGCTGCTCATCGACATTGCCGCTGGTCGTAAAAACGACGCGGTCGCGGCTCAGGATGGTGTAGCCGCTGATCAATTGCCGTCCGTGCAACGCTCCGAACGGCAGTTCGATACGAAGCCGGGTCAGGTTGTCCGATTCGTTCGTCAGCACCAGCAGGTGCCCCTGGCATGCCACATCGGGCCTTGTCGTCAGCCAAGACCGTCTGCGCCCCGCGCGGCGGCCGATCGCCTGTTCGATCGCGTCGCAAAGCCCTTCCGCCGCCGCATCCGCGTCGAATTCACGTGCGGCAAAGCCGCTTGCCGCTTCGGACATGCGGCCGAATTCGTCCGCTGGCAGGGCTGCCATCTGGTCCAGGGCGGCTTCAAGCGCGCCCTCGCCAGTGCCGGCGGCCACAATGGCAGCGCCTTCCCGCTGCAGCCGGCGCGTCAGCACCGAGCTTATCGTCGTCAACACCGGAGCGCCGACGGTCAGGGCGTTCACTGTCCGGATCGGCACCGCCAGGCGCCGTTCCACCGTTGGCTCATAGAGATCCAGGGACAGACTTCCTGCCTCGTATCCCGCCATCGCTTCCGCGAATGAAACCTCCCCGTGCGTTTCGACGCCGTTGCGTCTGGACAGCCTGTTGAACTGCGTGATCACCGACCGGTCGGTGGCGCCGCCGGGATCGGTGCCGGCGATGATCGAGAGCGTGACGTCACCGTTGCGCTCAGCCCATGCGGCCACACGATCCAGCAGGCCGACCGACGTGCTCCAGGCGTAGATCATCCCGGTCAGATGGAGTTTCGCGAGACGGGATTTGCCCGAGACGCGCGCGCAGCGCAGCGTGTTCGGCATTGCGTACGGCACAACCATGCCCGGAATGTCCAGCCCGCTCCGGCTCAGTTCCGCCGTCCAGAACCCATGCTGCTCCTCGGAACCGGTCAGTATCAAATCGGCGCCGGCGCAAAGATTGGTCAAGCGATCCCGCATCGGCCGCATCAAACCGGCCGAGCCCATCGACGCCTCGACATGCTGCAGGCCAAGAAGATCGCAGACGTGGATCATGTCGGTCAGGCCGCCCAGCGGAACCTGGCGGATAAGCGGCGGCAGCCACAGGACGACCTCCGGACGCTTGTCCCGCAGTACTTCAAGCTGATTGTGCTGGTCGTGCAGGGTTAGTTTCCGCAAGGAAGGATTGTCGCGTCCTAGCCGCCGGACCGTTCGGCAGTTGGCCGGGATCGAGATCGAGACCTGATGACCGGCCGATCGCACCGCTTCGGCGATCTGCAGGCTGCGCAGGCCCCCTCCGCTGGCGACTTCGTTCGCCGTTGGAATCCAATCGATCGCGAAGATGTGGACTCTTGCCATGAGCGATGGTCTCAGATCAGCTCGTCAATGATCGACATCAGTTCGCGGATTTGCCCGTCCTGCTGGCGCATCATGTCAAGAAACTGATCGAAACATCGATAAAGCGCGTCCGAGGGACGCAGCGGAATCCCGTCTACGTGGCCAAGCGGCGGCAGGCTGGCCACGATCGCGTAGTAGTGGTCAAGCAAGATGCGGGCAGCACTGAGTTCCGTGTCGCCTGCCGCCACGCGTTGCTCAAGCAAGTCGCCGACCAGGCGGGTCGCCTGGTCCAATCGCTGCTCTTCCAGCCTGGCGCGGACGGCGAGCGGCAGATCGGAGTCGCGCGGTTCCGGCGTTTGCGAGACGGTTTCAGTTGGTTCCGGTTTGCCGTTCGGTTTTCGGCGCGGGCTGAACGAGATGGCCTCAGCAGCTTTGGCTTCGGCGGGTCGGCGAGCCATCTGGCGACCTGCCTTCTTAATACAGGTGAGACTGAATTAGAAAGGCAACGATTGCATGGGGCTTGCCTATGGTCAAGGGAGATCAAAGGTTGAGGCCAGGGGCTCCGCCCCTGGACCCCGCCAAGGGCCGACGGCCCTTGGAACCCCCGACTTTTTTCAGGTCATCCGCGCCAGCAGGCGGTCCCGGCGGATGAAGGTGTGATAGATCACGCCAGCTACGTGCAGGGCGATCAGCAAAACCAGTAAGCCGGCGACCACGCCGTGCGCGCCTTCCAGCAGCTCCGCAACCTGGTCGCTCTTGCCGATCGCCGCCGGGATGGTGAACAGTCCATAGACCGATAGCGGGTAGCCCTTCGCGCCGCCTACCAGGTAGCCGATCACCGGCTCCAGCAGCAGCAGCAGATAAAACGCGTAGTGGTTCGCGTGTGCCAGCCTGGAAACCAGGCCGGGCGTGCCCAGCGGCAAAGGCGGTGCGCCATGTCGAAGCCGCGCCGACAGGCGCCACAGCATGACCAAAAAAATGACCAGGCCGGTGCCGCCGTGCAGTCCGTAGATCTGCGCCGCGTAATCCGCGTCGTTCGGCGGCGCGTTCGCCAGCAGCGCCCCGAGCACGAGCTGCGTCAGGACCAGTGCGACAATCAGCCAGTGCAGCCATCGCTGCTCCGGCGCATAGCGGTTGTGCATGGACAGTTCCTCATTCCGAGCGGTGACGGATAAGACGGTAACCAGGAATGCCGCTCCGCTTCTATCACAATTGCGCATCGTGAAGAGGCCGGGTCGATCGGGACCCGCACGGACCGGGCAATGCGGGTCCCGCTGTCAGTCACGGGACGCGGGCAGCAATGATCTCCAGGCCCTTCGATGCCTCATGAGGCCGGCCTAATCCGTCGATCGCACGCACCGCCAAGCGGTAGGTGGGCTCTTGGGTCGCCCGTAGCGCCTCCTGCCGGGGGCCGGACCGGATACTGCCCGCTGACTGTCGGAAGGCGGTTCGGGGACAGCGACGCCGTCCCCGGGTTGCTCAACGTGAGTAGTACTCGACTTACTTACCGCGAGTAGTACTCGACGACCAGATTGGGCTCCATCTGCACCGGATACGGCACGTCGGACAGCTTCGGCGCCCGCGAGAACCGACCCTTCATTGCGCGGTGATCGACCTCCAGGTACTCGGGCACGTCGCGCTCTCCGCTCTGGGCCGCATCCAGCACCATCGCGAGCTGCTTCGACTTGTCCTTCACCTCGATCGTATCGCCGTCCCGCACCAGGTAGGACGGGATGTTCACCCGCTTGCCGTTCACCAGCAGGTGGCCGTGCGAGATGAACTGCCGCGCGGCGAACGGGGTGATGGCAAACTTCAGGCGGTAGCAGACCGCGTCGAGCCGGCGCTCCAGCAGTTCGATCAGGTTCTGCGAGGTGTCGCCCTTCCGGCGCACCGCTTCCTCATAGTACTTGCGGAACTGCTTCTCGCTGATGTTGCCGTAGTAGCCCTTCAGCTTCTGCTTGGCCATCAACTGCACGCCGAAGTCGGACGGCTTCTTGCGCCGCTGCCCGTGCTGGCCGGGGCCGTATTCACGCTTGTTGATCGGCGACTTGGGCCGGCCCCAGAGGTTTACCCCGAGCCGGCGGTTGATCTTGTACTTGCTTTCGGCGCGCTTGGTCATGGTCCGCGCGGTACCCTTCATCATGGGTTGTTGTTGCACCGGTAGGCCCTGTGGATAACCCACAGGACGGGGCGGACCCTCCAAGGTTTCCCTTGGGGTCCGTCCGCGTTCCCGGCAGTAAGCGCGCGGCTATAGGGGAGGGGATGCCCCGCTGTCAAACATCATGCCGCGCGGCAGGTCCTGATGCCGAGCAGCCGGTACGCCGGGCAGAAGCGAATCACGGCCGAGGCAATCGGCACCAGTCCAAGCCAGCCCCAGGGCGTGTGCGGGCCGACGAACACCAGGGAAATCAGTCCCAGGCCAACAAGGATGCGCAGCACGCGGTCAAGTGAACCGATATTGGGTGTCATTGTGACGTTCCTTCAGGTTGTTGCGGGTGTCAGGCTGACGCGGCAGGGACCTGGAACTCGTCGAACGCCTCGATCGCCTTGGCCGCGTACATGACGCTCGGGCCGGCGCCCATGTAAACGGCCATGCCCATGGCCTCCATGACCTCCTGGCGTGAGGCGCCGTGCTTCACCGCGCTTTGTGCGTGGAACGCGATGCAGGGGTCGCACCGCGTGGCCACGGCGATCGCCAGCGCGATCAGCTCCTTTGTCTTGACGTCGAGCGCGCTGGGCTTCAGCGCCGCCTGGGCGAGCGACGCAAAGCCTTTCATCATGTCCGGCGCACCGCCGCGCAGCTCCTTCAGCTTGCCGGAATAGGCCGTCGTCATTGCCGTCCAATCGCCGTCCATGCGAAACCCTCATTCGTTTGCGACGGCTTGAATCTAGCGGTCCTTCCTATATTAGTAAAGTCTCAAACAGGACGCGAGGCGCGACCATGGCTCCCGACGGCTCGGTTGGGCTGCAATACGATGAATTGGAAGCCCGGGCGGGCGAGGCAGAGGCGTTTCTGCGATCGCTCGCCAGCCGGCACCGGCTGATGATCCTGTGCTCGCTGCTCCCCGGGGAGCTGCCGGTGGGCGAGCTTGGCCGGCGACTGGCGTTGACCCCGTCGAACCTGTCACGCCACCTCGCTTCGCTTCGCGCGCAGGGGTTGGTCGCGCCGCGGCGCGCGGGCGCGGCGATCTTCTACCATATCGCCTCGGCGCGGGTGCGGCCTGTCCTGACGGAATTGTGCCGGTTGTTCTCGGCCGCCGGCGCGGCGGAGGCGGCGCAATGATCGGCGAAGCGGCGCTTGGCGGCGCTCTCATCGGCGCGGCGGTCGTCGTGCTGTGGCTCGGCGTCGGCCATATCGCTGGCATCTCGGGCATTCTGGCTCGCGTGCCGGCGGGGTGTTCCCGGGGACGCGGCTGGCGGCTCGCCTTCCTGGCCGGGTTGATCGCGCCGCCGCTGCTGTACGGGCTTGTGGGGGGGCCGGTGCCGGTGCCGACGGTGACGCACAATTCTTGGCTGCTCGTCTGCGGCGGTCTGCTGGTTGGCTTCGGCAGTCAGCTTGGCAGCGGCTGCACCAGCGGCCACGGCGTGTGCGGCGTGGCCAGGCTGTCCCGCCGCTCCCTCACCGCCACGGCGACGTTCATGCTGACGGCCGTCGCCACCGTGTTCGTTTCGCGCCATCTGCTGGGGGGCTGAGCGCTATGGCTGCAAAACTCGTCGCGCTGGCTGCGGGCCTGCTGTTCGGGCTGGGGTTGACCCTGTCCGGCATGATCGACCCCGCCAGGATCATCGGCTTCCTGGATGTCGCAGGCGCCTGGAACCCGACCCTGGCGGTGGTGATGGCGGCGGCCGTCGCGGTGGCGGCTGTGGGGTTCGCAGTGGCGCGTCGCCTGCCTCACCCGGTGTTGGGGGCCGCGTTCCATCCGCCGGGGCGAACGGCGATCGATGCGCGACTCGTCGGCGGGGCGGCGCTGTTCGGCATCGGCTGGGGGCTGGTCGGCTACTGTCCTGGGCCGGCGCTGGCCAGCCTCGGGCTGGGCTTGCGGCCGACCTGGCTGTTCGTCGCGGCGATGATGGCGGGCATGGCGGTTGCCGGGGTGGCCGGCGAAGCCCGGCGGCGGTGGTGCCCGGGCTGACGCGGGCAGCCTGCTCTTGCAAGTCTGCTGCAGGCGGTTACATCAACGTTTCGTGTTCAACGATGCCCATGTTTCGTTAAAGTGTGCTCAGGTCTGAAAACTTTGGCTAATGTAAATCCTCATCGGCCGACTAAAGCGTTCTGTCGCGTTGAGGGACGATATGACAATCGAACTTTGGGGGACATTCTCGGTTCTGGATCATCTTCTTGAACGGGCTTTCGTCGCCGAAGTCCTCCTCTATGACCGGTTGGTTATCCCAACTCTGCCAAAAGATACCAAAGAGGACGCTTGGCCTGCCTCCTGGGATCTGGCCAGGCAGCGACGGGCTCTGGGCGATCTCGAGGAAGTCGCGATCGGCATTCCCTGGACCGACGATCGGAGGGCGCAGTGGCAGGCGCGCTTTGATGACGTCATTCCGAAGGTTCGGATGCGCGCCCGAGCTGAAGCAACGCAATTCGTCGAGCAAGACGTCAAGGCGGCTCGAGACGCGGGGGCTGACCGGGTGCACCTCAACGTTACCAGAAGCCTGCTTCAAGACTATGTCAACGGTGATGCCGACGACGCGCTTTTTCGCAGCGTACGAGCAACGGAAAAACTCCGCCCTGGTTCGACCCTGGAGGCGGTTGCGGCCTACCCGAGTTACGACGCTTTCGCGACCGACGTTAACCTTGTGACCCATCCAGACACGGTCACAAACCCGAACGGTCATATGCTTAATCCGACGTCAGTTTTCGGTTGGACGTTCTTTGTCCCATACAGCGCAGAGCAAGGCGAAGACGAGGATCGCAGGCTCCTTGCGAAGGCCGTCAAGCTGGCGCGCAGAACGGACTACATCGAGCTGCGCGGCGAGTTCTACAAGTGGATTGCCGATATGTCCGCAGCCGGCATACCTCCGGCCGCGGCGAGGGCCGACATGGAGAAACGGATCGCTGAACTCGGCAAGCTCATGAAGGGCCAGGAGTGGAAGGCCGTTGCCCGCCGCGCTATCAAGGTGGCGGACGCGTTCAGCGGAGGGCTCGGTTTGGTCAATGAAATCGCGGCCGCCGGGGCAGAGGCTTTTCTTGGCAATGCGGACATCATCGCAGATGATGTTCTGAGGCCGGGAGAGGCGTCGCCACGCCTGAAGGTGGCCGCGGTCTTCCACGAGTCACGAGCCATGTTTGGGTGGAAGCCGCCGCCGGCCGCGCCATAGTCACGGTTTCGAACGGAGGTGAGCCACTCGGCGCTTCCGACCGCTTTATCGCATCGGACGGATGGAGTGTGGTCGGGGGCGGTATTGTGTCGGCCTCCCGGGGGCCCTACCACTGCCGCCATGGTAAGTCGCAACGATATTGTTTGGCTCGGGGTCTTTGCCGGCGTCTCCGGCTGCCTGCTTGGCGGGATGATGCTGGGGATCGGGATGGACCTGATCGTCAACGGCCAGCCCCTGGGGTGGCTGCTGATGCTGCCCGGCGCGCCGGTCTCGGCTGTCCCGGGCTGGGTGATGGCGCGGCGCCTGGCGCGGCAGCTCTAGCTGATCCGGCCATTGGTGATGTCCGACCGTCGGCAGCCCGCGCTCGGCACACTATGTCGGACGCAACCGATGGAGGGGGCAAATGCTTGCTTTGATCGTTGGCGCCAACCGCGGCATCGGGCTTGGCCTCGTGCAGGAGCTGTTGGGACGGGGCGGCTGGGACGTGATTGCGACCGCACGGCGGCCGGAGCAGGCGACAGCGCTGCAGGAGCTGGCCGCGTCGTATGAGGGGCGGCTTTCGATCGAGCCTCTCGACATCGACGATTCGGTGCAGGCCGATGGCTTCGCCGCGCGGCTGGGCGGCCGGTTGCTGGACGTGGCGCTGATCAATGCCGGCGTTGCGGGACCTGAGCACCGCAGCGCCCAGCAGGCGACGCGCGAGGAGATCGGTGCCTTGATGCTCACGAATGCGGTCGCGCCGATCCGGCTTGGGCGGCGGCTTCTGGACCATATCCGCGACAAGACCGGCATCCTGGCCTTTACCAGCTCGGTGCTGGGCAGCATCGGGGGCAACGATGCTGGCGGGCATGAGCTGTATCGCGCCAGCAAGGCGGCGCTCAATTCGTTGACCCGCAGCTTGTCGGCCTCGTTGGGCGAGCGGCATATCACCGTACTGACGCTGCACCCTGGCTGGGTGCGCACCGACATGGGCGGTCCGGGCGCGCCGCTCTCGGTGCAGGACAGCGTCCGCGGCCTCGCCGACGTGTTGGAGCGCGAACGGGGGAGCGGAGCCCACCGGTTCCTGGATTACGCCGGCCACGAGGTCGCCTGGTAAATCGCGCCCTGCGCCGATCCCTGGGCTCCCTTTGGGCTCTGAGGTTCCCCCCTGGGGCGGATAAGCGGAGCGCCGTCCGCCGCTGCGGTGCCGCGGGCGGCAATGGCGGAGGGCGCTCCGCTTTTCCGCCCTACCACGTCGCCGGATGGCCGGTCCCGTCTTAACCCTCCTTTGACCTGACTGCACGAGCATGCCCGGCATCTCGCAGCAGGAGGGTTTGCGTGGGTACCACGGACCTTGCACAGCGTTTGCCGTCATCCGCCACACGCAGGCGGCTTGTCAGGGTTGCACCGTGGCGGGCGCCTGACCTCCCGTCCAGGCCGGCAAGGTCCTGGCTGCTGCGGCAGGCAAAGCGCGCGGAACGTGTCGTCTGGTGGACGTTCACCCTGCAGCTCCACACCCAGTTCGGCTACTGGCTGCGAGCACGGCGCCAGCACGACGTGCCGGCAGCGGTGGCGCAGCCCGCGGCCCCGCCTGCGCTGGTACGCTTTGCCGACCCGGCACAGATCGTCCTTCCACGTTGCGATGCCCCGGTCGTTTCGGTCATCATACCGTGCTACGGCCAGCTTGGTCACACGCTCCGTTGCCTCGCATCGATCGCGGCGCATCCACCGGCGGCGCCGATCGAGGTGATCGTCGTGGACGACGGCTCGCCGCCGGCCAGCACCGCGGGCCTCGAACGGGTCAACGGCATCCGGCTGATCGTCAACCCGCGGAACCTCGGCTACCTGCGAAGCTGCAATGCCGCCGCGCGCGTCGCCGCCGGCACGTTTCTGCTGTTCCTGAACAACGACACGGAGGTCCTGGCGGACTGGCTCGACCCCATGCTGGCGTTGTTTGGCGAACGCGCCGATGTGGGCGCGGTGGGCGCCAAGCTGCTCAATCCCGACGGCACGCTGCAGGAAGCCGGCGGGATCATCTGGGATGACGGCTCAGGCTGGAACTACGGACGGGGCGGCAACCCGTCGGCACCGGCGTTCAACTATGTGCGCGAGGTGGATTACTGCTCGGGCGCGGCGCTGCTGGTGCCGAGCGAATTGTTCGCCCGGATCGGCGGCTTCGACGAGTTCTATGCGCCGGCCTATTACGAGGACACCGATCTCTGCTTCCGGTTGCGACAGCGCGGACTGAAAACGCTGTACCAGCCGCGCGCCGAAATCGTGCATTTCGAGGGCGCGTCGCACGGCACCGACCTGAACACCGGGGGCAAGGCCAGCCAGGCGGTCAACCGCAAGCGGTTCGTCGCGGCCTGGCGGGACGTGCTGCAAGCGGTGCATTTCCCCAACGGGCAGCATGTGCTGCTTGCATCCGAGCAGGCACGGCACCGCCGGGTCGTGCTGGTGATCGATCATTACGTGCCGGAGCCCGACCGCGACGCCGGCTCGCGCTGCATGATCAGCCTCATGCGCGCCCTGCTGGCCGAGGGCATGGTGGTGAAATTCTGGCCGCAGAACCTGCGCGGTACGCCGGCCTACACCGCGGCGCTGCAACAGATGGGCGTGGAGGTGTTTCACGGCCCGCATGCGCCGTCCTTCTCCGGCTGGATTGCCGAACACGGCGCCGAATTGGATTGCGTGCTGGTCAGCCGGCCTGACGTGGCCGAGGCGTTCCTCCCGGACCTGCGCCGCCACGTCGCGGCGCCGCTGCTGTATTACGGCCATGACCTGCATTTTCGGCGCATCGCCCTGGAAGCCGAGCAGCTCGGCGACGGGACGATGCGGCGCGAGGCGTCGCGCATGCAGGCGCGCGAGCGCGCGATCTGGCGGCAGGTCGATGCCGTGCTTTATCTTTCGGACGAGGAGGCGGCGATCGCCTCGGCGCTCGAGCCCGGGATCACGGCGCGCGCGGTGCAGCCCTACGGCTTCACCGACTTCGCCGCGCCGCGTCCGGGCGTGGCGGGGACAGACATTCTGTTCGTGGCCGGCTTCGCCCATCCGCCGAACGAGGACGCCGCGGTCTGGTTCGTCGAATCGATCCTGCCGCTGATCCAGGCCCGGGTGCCGGAAGCACGGCTCGCGGTCGTCGGCTCCAACCCCTCATTGTGTGTGCGCGCGCTGGTCCGGCCTGGCGTGACACTGCACGCAAACGTCGCCGAGGCGAGCCTGTTGGATTGCTACCGGCGCGCGCGGGTCGCGGTGGTGCCGCTGCGTTTTGGGGCAGGGGTCAAGCTGAAGGTGGTCGAGGCCTTGCGCGAGGGCGTGCCGCTGGTCACGACGCCGGTGGGCGCGCAGGGGCTGCCGGGACTGGCGTCGGTCGCCTCGGTGGCCGTCGGCGCGGAGAGCTTCGCGGAAGCGGTGGTCGCCCTGTTGCAGGATGACGCACTCTGGCGGGCTCGCTGTGCCGGGCAGATCGATTACGCACGCGCAAATTTCAGCGAGACCACGCTGCGCCGATCCCTGCTGGCGGCAGCCGGTTTAGCCACAGAGCCGCGCGGAGGGCGTGAGCCATGACGCGAATCGGGCGCGTGCTGCGCTGGGCGGCATCCGGGCAGTTGCCGAAGCATTTCGCCGCATGGCGCCGGCTCCGGCGCGACGCCCGGCTGATTGCCGCCTCCGCACTGTTCGACGCGGCGTGGTACCGTGACGTCTATCCGGACGTGGCCGGCGACCCCGCGCTGCACTACCTGCGCTGCGGCGCAGCCGAGGGCCGCCGTCCCAGCCCCGGTTTCGATGGCGAGGCCTATTGCCGGCTGCATCCGGAGGTGACAGTGTCCGACGAGAACCCGTTGCTGCATTGCCTGAAGCGCAACGCCGGTTCGCACCCACACGCGTTCGCGCCGATCGGAGCACCGTCTTCGCTCCCGCCGTCGTTGCCCCCGCTGCTGATGGCGCGGCTGCCGCTGACGGATGAGACCTACCGGCGCTGGCTGGCTGCGTGCGGGCATGGGTCTGCGGCGGTTCGGCCGTTGGCATCGGGGCCACGCTTCGGCATCGTCCTGCCAGGTCCGGATGGCCCCGACCCTGCGACCGTCGCCTCGGTCAAAGCGCAGACTTATTCTCGTTGGCAATGGGGCGAGGCGGCCGACTACGTGCTGTTTCTGGCGCCGCGCGCCCGGCTCGCTCCGCACGCGCTTGCCAGCTTTGCCGAGGCCATCGCCGTGCAGCCGGCCGCGGAGCTGCTGTATGCCGACGAGGATCGCGTCGATGCGGCAGGCCTGCACTGCGACCCCTGGTTCAAGCCGGAGTGGGACCCTGAGCAGGGGGGCGCTCTGGTCGGCAGCGCCGGGGTTTATGCGCGGACGCTGCTCGACCGTGTTGCCAAGGGTGCGGACGGGGACATGGCGGCGGACCTGGCCCATCGCGCGGTCGCCGCGACAGCGCGGATACGCCACCTGCCCGATGTCCTGGTG
>Ga0302151_10000970_pt1 | contig 15809 bp, 15 predicted proteins | sample I_Bog_N1_3_FD_192428 | JGI IMG/M metagenome (GOLD analysis project Ga0302151, IMG submission 192428) | Peat permafrost microbial communities from Stordalen Mire near Abisko, Sweden - I_Bog_N1_3 | ecosystem: Environmental > Terrestrial > Soil > Wetlands > Peat | place: Sweden: Abisko, Stordalen...
GCTCAACGGCGGGCAAACCTTCTCCATGGGATGGACGCCGGAGAACGGCTTTATCGCCTCGCGCTGGGAGCACTACTGCGAGCTGATGATGCTCTACCTGCTCGCGCTGGGCTCGCCCACGCATCCAATCGACCCTGCCTGCTGGAGCGCCTGGTCGCGGCCGACCCTCACGTACAACGGCCTCACTTACATCAGCGCCGCGGACCCGCTCTTCGTTCACCAGTACAGCCACGCGTGGTTTGACTTCCGCAACAAGCAGGACCAGTTCGCCAATTACTTCACCAATTCGGTGACGGCGACCCAGGCGCATGAGGCGTTTTGCATTGGGATGGGCGCGCCCTACTCGCAGGACTACTGGGGCATCAGCGCGTCGGACTCGCAGCACGGCTACACCGCATGGGGCGGACCGAACGCCACAGGCCAGAGCTTCGGTGGAGTCGACGGCTCGGTGGTTCCCAACGCTGCCGCCGGCTCACTTCCCTTCCTCTCCGCGGACTGCCTGCGCACCCTGCGCGCCCTCAAGGACAGCTATGGTTCACAAGCATGGGGACGCTACGGCTTCTGCGATGCGTTTCATCCCGCCGCCAACTGGTATGACCCCGATGTGCTGGGCATCGACCTCGGCATCAGCGTGCTGATGGCTGAGAACCTCCGTACGGGCTTTGTGTGGAACACCTTCGCCCGCAATCCCGAGGTCGGCATCGCGATGCAGCGGGCGGGCTTCCACGCCGTCTAGATCGCAAGAGGTGGCGCTGGGGCATACCCGTTTGCGACAAACCATGCGCAGGCGGAACGCAATGCATCTTCCACGCTCTTCACTTGCAGCCCTAGCTCCCGCTCAGCCTTTGCGGAGCTGGCAAACATCATCTTCCTGCCCATGCGCACGGCCTCGACAGTCGCGCGGGGTTCCTTGCCGCGCAGCCTGCCGGTGATGTTCTCGTCGAAGAACGCAAACGCCATCGCGACCGCGTTTGGCACCTTCATCGTCGGAGAGGGCAAGCCGGTGATCGCCGCTAACCGGTCGAGGATCTGCTTGAGCGTGAGGTTCTCGCCACCCAGAATGTAACGCTCGCCGGGTCTGCCGCGCTCCAGCGCCACGAGGTGCATCCGCGCAATCTCTTCCACATCGACGAGGTTCAGACCTGTATCCACATATGCGGGAAAGTTCTTATTCAGAAAGTCGACGACGATGCGGCCGGTCGGTGTGGGCTTGGTATCGAGCGAGCCGATGGGTGTGGTCGGGTTGAGGATGATGACCGTCTGCCCCATATGCGACGCTTCTATCGCCACCTGCTCGGCCAGCCACTTCGATCGCTTGTAGTGGCCGATCATCGCGGCCTCGGTCACCGGTGTGTCTTCGTTGACTACGGCATCATCGTGGAAGCCCATCGTCGCAACGCTGCTGGTGTAGACCACCCGCGGTACTCCGGCCTCGCGAGCCAGCCGCAGCAGCGCACGCGTGCCCTCGACGTTGGCCTGGTACATCTCTGCGGGATGAGGCACCCACAGGCGATAGTCAGCGGCCACGTGAATCAGCGCGTCGCAGCCTTCGAGTGCAGAGGCAAAAGCCCCAGGCTCGCGCAGGTCGCCTGTGACGACCTCAGCATGGCGCGGCAGATGCTTGAGATTGGAGGTGGGCCGAGCCAGCACGCGCAGATCTGCACCCTGCTGCGCAGCGAGTTGCGCAACGTGCGAGCCGACGAACCCGGTGGCTCCGGTGACGAACAGGCGCATGGATGGCTTAGTCCAGCTTCTCCGGCTCAATCTGGATGCCGGTCTCGCCGGCTGCTTTCTTCTCCCAGTACTTCTTCACCCAGGCGTCGAAGCTCTTGCCCGCCGCGGTGTCGCGGCCGGAAAAGTTCAGCGCGGCGATGTCGGCGTAGCTGACCATTACGCGCTCGAACGCTTGTCCGGCTTTCGGCGCGGGCATGATGCGGACGACCGATGCCTCCAGCGTCGGCTCGCTGCGGCGGTCGTAGAGGTAGCCCTCCACCGTCGATCCGTTCTTCAGTGTGATCGTCACATCGCCGCGATAGTCGAAGGCCTTCTCCAGCGCCTCGCGCACCTCCGCGTCTGTGGCCAGCGCCGGAACCCAGCCTTCGAGATTCTCGCGCTCGCGGCCTTCTGCGTGCTCAAGTTCGTCGGGAGCGGCCTGCTGCAGCTGCTCAATCTTCAGATGTTCCTGCTGCGCTGTGGACATGCTTAGTCTCCCGCCACGCTGGTCATGTTGGAGTTGACTGAGGTCGTGACGACGACAGCGGTCGGCTTGTCACCGATCTGTACCAGTGGGCCATGGCCCTCGGGCTGCCACTCGTTCAGCAGCTTCATCGCGTCGGGGTCCTTGTACTCGCTGCGGAAGATGGCCTTCGCCGTCTGCATCAAACCCTTGAGCGAGCCGAAGGTGTAGTTCACACCGCTGGCCTCATAGCCGGAGTGCACCATGCAGTTCGCGCAGCGAGGGTTGCCGCTTTCGGTGCCGTAGTTGTGCCACTCGACCGCATCCATCAGCTCCTGGAAGGTGTCGGCGTAGCCGTCCTGCAGCAGGTAGCAGGGTTTCTGCCAGCCGAAGATGGAATACGTCGGCATGCCCCACGGCGTGCAGGTCAGGTGCTGCTTGCCCATCAGGAATTCCATGAAGATGGGCGAGGCGTTGAACTTCCAGGTTGACTTGCGGTTCGAGAGCATGGCGCGGAACATCTTGCGGGACTTTGCACGACCGAGGAAGTGTTGTTGGTCCGGCGCCTTGTCATAGGTGTAGCCGGGCGAGACCATCATGCTCTCCACGCCGGCGTCCATCATCTGGTCGAAGTGGCGGCGCACCGAGTTCGGGTCGGCGCCATCGAAGAGCGTCGTGTTGGTGGTCACGCGGAAGCCCGCATCCACCGCGGCCTTGATGCCTTCCATCGCGATGTCGTAGCCACCCTCGCGGCAGACCGCAAAGTCGTGGTGCTCGCGCTCGCCGTCGACGTGCACGGAGAAACTGAGATACTTCGACGGCGTGAAGAGGTGAAGCTTCTCCTTCAGCAGCAGCGCGTTGGTGCACATGTACACGTACTTTTTGCGCGCGACCAGTCCCGCGACGATGGCCGGCATGTCCGCGTGCAGCAGCGGCTCGCCGCCGGGGATGGCAACCATCGGCGTGCCGCACTCCTCCACCGCGGCGAAGACCTGTTCCGGCGTGAGCTGCGCCTTCAGGATGTGCGCGGGGTACTGAATCTTGCCGCAGCCGGCACACGCCAGATTGCAGCGGAAGAGCGGCTCCAGCATCAGAACCAGCGGATATCGCTTGCGTCCGGAGAGCTTCTGTTTGATCACGTAGCTCGCGACAGTCCATGCTTGCGATACGGGTACGGCCATGCGGGAAAACTCCTTAAAAAACAAGAAAACGACAGTCGAATTTTAGAGACGCTCTTCGCGCTGCAACGCCTTGCGGTACGTGGTCAGAGCGAGCAGCGGGAAGTACTGCTTATAGAGGTGATAGCCAAGGTAGAAGACGCGTGGGAATCCGGTGCCGGTGTAGTAGCTCTCGCCGTTGCGCCCGGGCACCAGCTCACTCCAGCTACCGTCCTCGTGCTGGCGCTCGATCAGCCAGCGGATGCCCTTAGCGACGGAGTCCGAGCGGGTATCATTGGCGGCCAGCAGGCCCAGCAGCGCCCATGCCGTCTGCGAGGGTGTCGAGGGCCCAATGCCGCGCTGGTCAGGGTCGTCGTAGGTGCCGCAGGTCTCGCCCCAGCCGCCGTCGGGGTTCTGCACCATGCGGATCCACTCGGCTGCCTGCTGCACGGCGGGCTCCAAGTAGCTGTACTCCATCGCCTCCAGCCCGCGCAGCACCAGGAATGTGCCATACAGATAGTTCACGCCCCAGCGGCCGAACCAGCTGCCGTCCGGTTCCTGCTCGCGCAGGATGAACTGCACCGCCTTCTCCACGCGCTTGTCGCGGCGCGTGTAGCCATAGCTGGCCAGCATCTCGAGGATGCGCCCGGTAATGTCCACCGACGGAGGATCGATCATCGCGTTGTGGTCGGCGAACGGGATCGACTCGAACATCTTCTTCGTGTTGTCTTTATCGAATGATGCCCAGCCGCCGTTCTTGCACTGCATGGCGAAGACCCAGTCGATGGCGCGTAACGTCACATCGTGCTGGTAGCGCTCGCGCGGATTGTCCACCGCCTTCAGAGCCAGCAGCACCTCGCCGGTATCGTCCACGTCGGGCTGGTGGTCGTTGTTGAAGAAGAAGCACCAGCAACTGGCCTCGACGTTCTTCACGTTGTGCGACCAGTCGCCCTTGTAGCGGATCTCCTTGGAGAGCAGCCAGTCGGCAGCCTTCACCAGCCTGGGATCGTTGCGTCGCACGCCCACTTCACCGAACGTGGAGAGCACCTGTGCGGTGTCCCACACCGGCGAAAAGCACGGCTGCATGCGGAAGGTCGGCGTCGGATAATCCGGCGTGCCGTTGGGGCAGTCGATGCCCAGCTTCTCAAACTCATCCATCGCGCGGATGACCTGCGGGTCATCCGCCGAGTAGCCGAGGTAGCGGAGCGCGACGATCGCATTGAGCATGGCCGGATAGATGGCGCCGAGCCCGTCGGAGCGCTCGAAGTGTTCCAGCATCCAGCGCTCGGCCTTCTTCAGGGCCTTCTTGCGCAGCGGCCGGATGTGGACACGCTCCGCCCAGTGCGCCAGCCGGTCCGTAAACAGGAAGAAGTTGCGCCATGAGAAGATGTGCTTCCGGTCCCAGCGCAGATGCAGGTCAGAGTTCTCGCGGCCGCCCACAAACAGCTCGTCTATCGTCTGCTCCGGCGCGAGCTTCTTGAACGGCTTCTTCGCGTAGATGACGGACAGCGGCACCAGAATGGCTCGCGACCAGGCGCTGATCTCGTAGATGTTGAAGTAGAACCAGTTGGGGAACAGCAGCATCTCTGGCGGGACCGCGGGGACGGCGTCATAGTCATACTGGCCCAGCGAGCACAGATACATCTTGGTGAAGGTGTTGCACTCCACCACGCCGCCCAGCGAGAGCACATTCTCCCGCGCCTTCACCATCACCGGGTGCTCGGCGTTCCAGCCCATCAGCTTCAGCGCGAAGTAGCACTTCACGCCGTAGTTCACATTGGACGGGCCGCCGGGATACAGGCTCCATCCGCCGTCGGCGTTCTGATGGCGCAGAATCTCATTGACGCTGCGCTCCATCCGGCCGCGGTCGCCCGTGCCCAGCAGCGTGTGCATGTAGATGTAGTCGGCCTCCAGCATGGAGTCCGCTTCTAGCTCGCCGCACCAGTAGCCCTGCTCGTGCTGCTGGCCCAGAAGCCACTCCGTGGAGCGCGTAATCCCGTCGCTGACATGGTCCATCCCAAGGTCGAGGCGGCCAAAGCGCGGCTGCTTCGATCCTTGCGGGTTGAGCGGTTTTGTACTCATAGGAGGCCGATTGGAGAACAGACAATGCGAACGAAGCAATGGGAAAAGTGAAGAGTTATTGGTTGAACCCCGGACCGCATAACCATCTGCGACCGGTGATTCGAGGCGCGTCCGGCTCTAGGCGGATGCCGAAACGGGTGGTGCCGCGGCAATAGCCTGAACGATCTCCGGCGGCAGGCCGAAGCGTACATTCTCCGGCATCACTTCCACCTCTTCGACCGAACCGTAACCTTTGCTCTGCAGGTAGTCGACAACCTCCTGCACCAGAATCTCCGGCGCGGACGCTCCCGCGGTGATGGCCACCGTCGCAACGCCCTCCAGCCAGCTCGGCTGAATGTCTTCGGCCTTATCGATCAGGTAGGAGTGCGTCCCCAGGTTCTGCGAGACCTCCACCAGCCGGTTGGAGTTCGAGCTGTTGCGCGAGCCGACGACCAGAACCAGGTCCGCTCCGTGGGCCACGTTCTTCACCGCCGTCTGGCGGTTTTCGGTGGCATAGCAGATGTCCTGCGCATGTGGTCCCACTATGTGCGGAAACTTCTTCTTCAGAGCCTCAATCATGTAGCGGGCTTCGTCGAGCGAGAGCGTAGTCTGGGTCAGGTAGGCGACCTTCTTCGGGTCAGGAACCACCAGCGCTTCGACTTCTTCTACAGTCGAGACGACCTGGGTCACATCCGGGGCCTCGCCCTGGGTGCCCTCGACCTCTTCGTGGTCGCGATGGCCCACCAGCACCAGCGAGTAGCCCTGCTTGGCGAACTTGATGGCCTCCACATGGACTTTGGTCACCAGGGGGCAGGTGGCGTCGATCACCTTCAGGCCGCGCTCTTTGGCGCGCTCCCGCACCGCGGGCGACACACCGTGGGCGGAGTAGATCACCCGCGCGCCGGCCGGCACCTCGTCCAGCTCATTGACGAAGATCGCGCCCTTCTGGGCAAGATCATTCACGACGTAGCTGTTGTGCACGATCTCCTTGCGCACGTAGATGGGCGCGCCAAAGGTGTCCAGGGCAATCTGGACGATATCGATGGCCCGAACTACGCCGGCACAGAAGCCGCGGGGCTTCAGGAGGAGAACGCGCTTGGTCGCGGTCTCATTGCTGAGTTGGTTAACGTCTAGGGTGTCTGCTAGGGATGTGGTCACAACCCTAGTATACCCTTTTCCGGGCCCGGTCTAGGCCATTTTGAACCGTGGATGGTGCAAATCTGGGGGTTACGGGCGTGGCTACCCTCCCTTCCCGGACGTGCATCCTCCGCGAGGGGCCCTTCGTATGAGCTGCCCAGTTAGCTGCAGGCAGGGTGGTTGCAGTTGCACTTCAGGCTGGTAATCGAGGCGCTGTCCTCGCACATCTGCGAGCAGTATTTCTTGCCTTCCGGAACGCTGCAGCTACAGGCGGCGTGTGCACACTTCTTTGCTTCAGACATGGCGGCAACCCTCCTCGGGGCTGGAGTCTAGGATGCCCATGAACTTTGTGGCGTTGTGCCCTGGCACCGTGCCGCGGGACGAAATGCGCGCTATGCACTCTGTTTCAGCATCTGCTCCGCGTGGCGCAGCGAGGTCTCGGTGAGGCTGGCGCCGGAGAGCATGCGGGCGATCTCGGCGACGCGCTCGGTGGGCTCCATCAGGCGGACGCCTGTATGGGTGCGGCCGCGTTTTGCCGCTTTTTCGATGAGGAAGTGCTGATCGGCAAACGCCGCGATCTGCGGCAGGTGGGTGATGCACAGCACCTGCTGCGAACGCGAAAGCGTCTTGAGCTTCTGGCCAACGGCCTCGGCGGCGCGCCCGCCGATGCCGATATCGATCTCGTCGAAGACCAGCGTGCGCGGCAGCGCCGTGCGGCGCTTCTTGTTGGCCGCGGTGGCGGCTCCCTCCTCCACCGAGACCTTCAGCGCCAGCATCACGCGCGACATCTCTCCGCCGGAGGCGATCTCCGTCAGCGGCTTCATCGGCTCGCCGGGATTAGTGGCGATGCGGCACTCAATACGGTCCCACCCGAAGGCCGTCCAGGCCTCCTCGTCCTCGCGCGGCGCTACCTCCACCTCAAAACGAGCCTGCATGGCTAGCTCATTGATCTGCTTCTCCGCGGTTTTGGAGAGCTTCGCCGCAGCCTTGGTCCGCTCGGCCGTGAGCCTGCGCGCAGCATCCACATACTTCCCTGCCGCAGCGGACAGGTCCTTCTCCAACTCCGCCAGCCGCGCATCGCGGTTTTCGAGATCAGCAAGCTTCGTCGCGGCATCCTCACCGAAGGCGATGACCTCGGCCAGCGTCTTGCCGTACTTGCGCTTCAGCCGGTCGAGTGCGGCGAGCCGGTCCTCAATCTCTCCCAGCCGCTCCGGCGACGCCGTCACCTGCCCCGCAAACGCCCGCAGCGTGGCGGTCGCGTCCTCCACTGCAGACTTGGCCGTGCTCAACTGCTGCGCAGTCTCGCGGAACTGCTCGTCAAACTTCGCCAGGTCCTCCACATGCCGCAGCGCGCCACCCAGCAGCGACTCGGCAGAGACCTCCGCCTCATAGAGCAGCTCCTGCGCGGCGGTTGCCCCGGCGAACAGCCGCTCGGCGTTGGCCAGCACGCGCTTCTCCGTCTCCAGACGGGCATCTTCCTCGGCATCCACAATCCCCGCGGACTCAATCTCCTTCGCCTGAAAGCTCCAGAGGTCCATCCGCCTCATCCGCTCTTGTTCATCGGCCCGCAGCTCTTCGATCTGTTGGCGCAGCGTCCGCCACTGCGCGAACTCGGCGGCGACGTCGTCGCCGGTGATGTCTCCGAAGCGGTCCAGCAGCAGCCGCTGCTGCGCGGCGTCGAACGCGGTCAGCGTCTCCGACTGTGCGTGGACAAGCGCCAACTCCGGCGCGAGCTGCCGCAGCACGGCGACTGTCGCCGGCTGATTGTTCACAAACACGCGCCCCTTGCCGTTGGAGCCGATCTCGCGCCGCAGCAGGATCTCGTCGCCCTCGGCGTCGATGCCGTTCTGCTCGAGGATCTCCTCGGCGCCGGGCGTGGACTCAAAGACGCAGCCCAGCACGGCCTTCTCGGCGCCGAAACGCACCACATCGCTCGAGGCCTTGCTCCCCAGCAGCAGCACCAATGCGTCGATCAGAATGGACTTGCCCGCGCCGGTCTCGCCGGTCAGCAGGTTCAGCCCCGGCCCAAAGACGGCGACCGCGTGGTCGATCACAGCGTAATTTTCAGCCCGCAGCTCCAGCAGCATGGGTCAGTCTCTCGCAGAGAGCATAGCAGGAGGCGAAGGAAAAGCGTAATGAAATTATGCAGAAGGGAGCAAGATGAGGAAACGTCTCGGCTATGCTGCGTGGGATTTGTAGGGACTTAGAACAGATTCCAACTCCGCTCGCAACGTGGCCTCCGGCCACTTCGCGCTCGAAGACTCCGCCAAAATGCCTTCAATCGCGTAGACCATCTGCGCCTCAGAGTCGGGTCCCTGCTTGTGGATATCCGATGCTAGTCCATAAAACCAGCTCTCGAAGTCACCCAAGCTGTTCCGCCCATCGAGGTAGGCATGTACTCTGTCGAGTAGTTCGTTCATGATGACCAAACCTCCCCTGATTAAAGTCGAGTGCCGGGAAGTGCAGCGGCTCTGTAGAGAGTGTAACTGCCTCGAATGGCTTTTGACACTACGCACTGAGCTCACGGTCAACAAACCTGCCAGCGTCCACTCCGGGCAAGTACCGGGAACTTTGAGCCAGATCGTACGCTGTTATGACGTGGACAACGCTCTTGTTCTGGTCGTGCATCAATTCCTGCGACCCGACGGCACGATTGGAGCCAGCGGTAAACCGGACCCGAAGCGAATTCTTCGACAGAATACCGTCTATTACTGCTGAGGACGGCTCCAAGACCAACGTACCCGCGCAGGTTCGTGGCCTCCACGACGCCCGCAGTTACACTCAAACCAGACGCTATGACCCTGCTTGCCCTCGCTCTCTTTCTCCAGGACGCCACCCCCGACTCCCCTCCCTCCGCGCTGACTTCGCTGCCCTCGGCGGCGCACTCCAGCGCTCTCGGCGAGATGCTGCACAACAGCGGCCCAACCGCCATCACCGTCCTCGCCCTGCTGCTGCTGTGCAGCATCCTTTCGTGGTCGGTGATGCTCTCCAAGTGGGCCAGCTTCAAGCGCGCGGACAAGCAGAACGCCCGCTTCCTGCGCGCCTTTCGCAAGTCCACCCGCCTGAGTGAGATCGCCGCCGTGTCGGAGCAGTTCAAGCCCAGCCCGCTGGTCGCTGTATTCAATGAGATCAACGACGAGTACCAGCGCCAGTCCGGCGGACGCGGCACTCCGCCTAATCCGGCAGCCATGGAGCGCGCCGCGCTCATTGCCTCCAGCGAGTCGCTCACCCGCATGGAGCGCCGCATGACGTGGCTGGCTACCATCGCGCAGGTCGCGCCGTTCATCGGCCTCTTCGGCACGGTGATGGGCGTGATTGACGCCTTCCATGGCCTCGGCACCGCCGGCGCCGCCACATTGCGCGCAGTCGCGCCTGGAATCTCAGAGGCTCTCATCACCACCGCCGCCGGTCTGGTCGTCGCCGTTCCCGCCGTCATGGGATACAACCAGCTCACCTCGCGCTTGCGCGAGTTCGGCGCGCGCATGGACGACTTCGGCCGCGAGTTGCTCAACGCCATTGAGAACGCAGCGATGCTCCAACCCCAGAACCCCGACGACGCACGACGGAGGCCCTGACCCATGGCCTTCACCGTCCGCGGCAAGACCCAGAGCGCCCTCTCCGACATCAACATCACGCCGCTGGTCGACGTGGTGCTGGTGCTGCTGCTGATCTTCATGATCACCGCACCGGTCCTGCAATCCGGCGTTGAGGTCGCTGTGCCGCACACGCGCACAGTCAACCAGCTCACCGAAGAGCACCTGGTCGTCACCATCGACAAGGACCAGAACGTCTACCTGCAGGACAAGCCGGTGAACATCCACGATCTAACAGGCCTGCTCGCCGCCAACTCCGAGAACCAGAAGAAGGTCATCTACGTGCGCGCCGACCAGAAGGTGCCCTTCGGCGCGTTTGCCTCGGTGATGGACGCGGTCAAGCAGGCCGGCATCACCAACATCAGCATCGTCACCCAGCCGTTGCAGCCCTAGTCAACGCATGAGCACCTACGCCATCGACGACAGCGAAGACAAACTCCGCGGCGGTCTGCTCGGAGCGATCCTTCTGCACGTCGCGCTGGCTGTCGCCGTCGTCGCGTTCGCTCTGCTTGGCCGCAGCAGCGAGCGCTGGGGTGAGCACTCCTCCGAGACGGGAGCGATTCAGGCCTCCATGGTCTCCGCCATTCCACTGCCGCAGAAGGCCCCGCCGGTGGACAACTCCGTGCTCGCCTCGGAAGACGTCAGCAAGGCCCCCACGCCTCCGCCCAAAGAGGCCACGCAGCCTCCGCCGCGGCCCGAAGACGTCCTCATCAAGGCGAAGACTCCCGACAAGACCGTTGTCAAGCCCAACACCGTGACGCCGCCGAAGCATCCGCAGCCCACGCCCGACTCGCGCAAGGCCACCAGCGGCGATGCCGCCACGCAACTGCCGCAGTCCATCGCGCAGGTCACCCACGGCACCGCGACGCTGACCGTGCAGAACCGCACCTTCGGCGACCGCTACGCCTACTACCTGGAGATCGTGGGCCGCAAGGTCTCGGAGAGTTGGTTCACGCAGGAGATCGATCCACGCACGCCCGTCGGTCGCAGCGTCACCGTGCTGTTCGACATCGACCGCGACGGCACGCCCACCAACGTCCGCATCCAGACGCCCAGCGGCGTGCAGTCGCTGGATGCCTCCGCTCTCCATGCTTTGCAGCGAGTAGACGGCTTCGGCCCGCTGCCCGCCGGGAACCAGATTACGGTCGCCGACACCTTTGAGTACCACCGCTGAGTCTCACGGATACGAAATCCACCGCCCGGATGCGTCTACCATCACAGGAGCATGGCTCTTTTGATGACATTGGGTTTCCCTCGTTGGCGGACACGCTTCACAGCATTGGCACTCACCGTTCTCGCTGCCTCTGCGGCGCTGGCGCAGAGTCCCTTCCAGATCGTCACCAGCTCCGGCGCGGGCAGCATCCGCCTGGCTGCAGCCAACTTCAAAGGCACCGGCGGAGACGCCAACGCGTCTACATACCAGCACACCTTCGATTCCGTCCTGTTCAATGACCTGAGCTCCGCAGGCATCTTCGATCTCGTCTCCAAGAGCCTGATACCTCCGGCAACGCCGGGCTCGCCCAGCGAGATGAGCCTCAGCCAGTGGGCCGCCGCTCCGGCCAGCGCGCAGATGGTCGCCTTCGGCAACCTCGGCGTGCAGGGCAACCGTCTCGTCGTCAACGGCTTCCTCGACGATGTGCGCAACACGCAGTTCCCGCAGGTCTTCGCAAAGCAGTACAACGAGGAGCCCAGCGAAGACTCCGCGCGGCAGATCGCTCATCGCTTCGCCGACGAGATTATCTTCCGCCTCGGGGGAGGAACCATCGGCATCGCGGAGTCGAAGATCTTCTACGTCAAACTCGGCGGTGGCAACAAAGAGATCTGGATGATGGACTACGACGGCGCTAACCAGCACGCCATCACCCATCTGGGCACGATTGCCATCTCGCCGCGCATCTCGCCGGACAATTCGCGCATCGCCTTCAGCGCGCTGGACAAGTACGGCTTCCAGATTAAGATGTGGTCCATGCTGCTGGGGCGGCTGGTCAGCTTCGCCTCCGCAGGCGGCGCCAACCTCTCTCCGGCGTGGGCGCCGGATGGTCAGCAGCTCGCCTTCTCGTCCTCGCGCACTGGCGACCCCGAGATCTGGGTCTCCGACCCCTCCGGCAACGTCGCACACCGCATCACCAGCTTCGTTGGCCCGGACGTCAGCCCCACCTGGAACCCCAAGACCGGCGCGCAGATCGCCTGGATCAGCGGCCGCACCGGCCTGCCGCAACTCTACATCATGGACTCCGACGGCTCCAACGTGCAGCGGATGACCGACGGAGGCTACGCCACGTCCGTCTCGTGGTCGCCCAACGGACAGTTCCTGGCCTTCGCCTGGGACCGCAAGTACGGCCCCGGCGCCCCCGGTGGGCAGGATATCTACGTGATGGAGATCGCCACCAAGCGCTGGATCCAGCTCACCCACGACATCGGCCGCTGCGACTTCCCTTCCTGGTCGCCCGATGGCCGCCACATCGTCTTTTCCAACTCGCAGGATGGCCATGACAGCCACGACCGCATCATGACCATGCTCGCCGACGGCACCCAGCAACACGCCCTGACCGAGCCCGGAGCCGATATGCCGAACTGGAGTTGGAAGTGAAGGTTTTGCACTAAGTCGTGTCACGACATAGAATAGACTACGTTTGATTCGCATCCAACGTTTGCAGCACTTGGACCATGCTCTACCTGGAGAACATCAGGAATGACACTCAACCGATTGACCCTCTGGAACCGCGCCCTCCTCAGCGCCACCCTCGTACTTCTTACAGCGTCCGGCTGCCACAAGAAGACCGCGCCCCCGCCGCCTCCCGCGGAGACCGCGCCGGAGGTCATCGCGCCGGCCCCCACGGCGACCCTCTCTGCCGATCCGCTGGCCATCGACCTGGGGCAGTCCGTGGTGCTGAACTGGCGCACCACCAACGCCACCAGCGTCAGCATCGACGGCATCGGCGCGGTCGCCATCAACGGCACCCAGACCGTATCGCCCTCCAGCTCCACCAACTTCCACCTGGTCGCCAAAGGCGACGGCGGCGCCACCGATGCCAGCGTGCGCGTGACCGTACGCGTGCCGGTCGCGCCCAGTGAGCCGGATACCAGCGGCGCCATGGGGGGCGATGCCGCCTTCCACGCGGCCGTCTCTGACCTCTTCTTCGACTACGACAGCTATACCCTGCGCTCGGACGCCGAGCCCGCCATCACCGCTGCGGCGGCCTATCTGACCGCGCATCCGGAGATCAAGGTACTGGTCGCCGGCTACTGCGATGATCGCGGCTCAGCGGAGTACAACATCACCCTGGGCGAGAACCGCGCCTCCGCCGCCAAGTCCGCTCTGGTCGCAGCCGGCATCGACGCCAGCCGCATCCGCGTGGTCAGCTACGGCAAGGAGCGCCAGTTCTGCACCGACGAGACCGACGCCTGCTGGCAGCAGAACCGACGCGACCAGTTCAGCATCGACCGTTAAGTTAGCTACGCCTCTGCCCGCTTCGATAAGATAAAGGCCGCGACCTTCTGCCTTCGGGCAAACGTCGCGGCCTTCATCCTTCCACAGGATTCCGCACCCAAGGAGCCCACCGCATGTCCCGCTTCCGCAGCCTCCATCTCACCGTTCTCTTTCTCGTCTTCGCCGGTCCCGCCGTGGCGCCGTCGCACGCCGAGAACAAGGACATCCTGCAGCTCCAGGTCGAGGTACAGCAGTTGCAGGAATCCGTGGCGCGGCTGCAGCAGACCAACGACGAGAGCATGGGCGCGCTCAAGAGCCTGATCGAGCAGACCGCCGACTCGGTGAACAAGATGTCCATCACCATGAACGGCATCGCGCTGAAGTCGCAGAACCAGCAGGACGCGTTCACCACCAAGTCCGACCAGATCTCCGGCCAGATTCAATCGCTCAACGACTCCGTCGACGAGTTGAAGGCGCGGCTGGACAAGATGCAGAAGATCCTCACCGACATCCAGAGCCAGCAGCAGTCCGCAGCAGCCGTTCTGGGCAACCTGCCGCAGTCTGGCAGCCCCGCTGCGGGCGGCCCATCGCCCAACAGCTCGGACAACTCCACTCCGTTCAGCCCGGCCGTTGCTACTCCGGCGGGAGCGCCTGCTGCTACTGCGGTTCCGGTCGCCGACATGTACCGCACCGCCTACGCTGACTACATCGCCGCGAAGTATCCGCTGGCCAGCTCCGAGTTCTCCGACATGATCAAGGCCTACCCGGACGACAACCTCTCCGGCAACGCCTACTTCTACCTCGGCGAGATCGACTCCCGCACCAAGAAGCCTTCAGCCGCCATCAAGGCCTATGACCACCTGCTGGAGCACTACCCGGACAACACCAAGATTCCCGCCGCGCACCTGCACAAGGCCGAGGCCATGATCGACGCGCGTGAGAACGATGCCGCCGCCCGTGAACTGCGCGCGCTGATTCAGCGCTTTCCCACCTCGCCCGAGGCGGCACAGGCGCGCACCAAGCTCAACACGCTGCACGCGCACGATGCCCCGGCAGACAACTAGTTGCGCAGCCCCTGCAACACCCGCTCCACCTGCGCGCGCTGTTCGCCGTCCAGAGGCACGCGCGGCAACCGCGGCACCCCGCCGAAGTATCCATTCAGATCGCACCCGTACTTGATGCCCGCAATGCCGAGTGCGTGCAGCAACGCATCGGCATCCACCAGCCTCTGCTCCTTCTCGCGCGCCAGCGCCGGGTCGCCGTCCTTGAACGCAGCATAGGCCTCGTAGCATCCCTGCGGAGCGCATGCCGCCAGCATCGGCATCGCGCCTGCCACGCCCGCCTCCCATAGATCGACCAGTCCCACCGCCGCTCCCGCCGCCATTACTTGGAAGCCCACCGTCTTCAAGCGCGTCTTGATAGCCGGCTTCGGAGGCGCTACGGCCACCGCCGCTCCTCCCGCCAGCGACTCCGCCATGACAAACGTTGCGGCGCCCTCACTCGCCGGCGCCTTCATCCTCCGCGTCACCGGAGCGAAGACCGTCGTCACCGTCACCTCGCGCTTGACATTCTTCGTTGCAGCCATCAACTCGCGATACCGTTCCACCGTCAGTCCGGAGTCGAACGACCCCAACGAATTTTGATGCTGAGCAAACTCCGCAATCAACTCAACAGGCAGTCCGTCCTCCGCCGCGCTGCTCACCAGCACCGGCAACTCGGACCCATCCGCCACCGCTGACAGGAACAGCCGCAGCTCTGCCGTACTCAGGCCCCGCGGCGCACGCAGCAGCACCGCATCGAACCCCGCCTTCGCAGCCTCTTCCGCCAGCCACAGAGCTCCGCGAACGCTCTCCTTCGCGATTCTCGCTACCAGCACCTTCTCCGGCGCTGCCGAATCGCTCACGCACTTCAGCGTCTCGCGCATCTCGTCATCGCTCAGGGCCTCGCCCTCGCCCGTCAGCGCGACCAGACCCGCCGCCGGTGTCAGCGAGTACCGGGCAACGTTATGCTCCAGCTTCTTCCAATAGCTCGCGCCGTCGCGATAGAACGGCGCAGTCAGCGGTACATAGATTCCATCGATCAGCATCATCTACCAGTCTAGACGCCTAAGCCGTTACCGTCTCCGCGCGCCGCGCCGCATGGAGCGCCTGCAGGCTCTCCACGCGATACTCGCCGCGCTGTAGCGCCTCAATGCCGTCCGCAGCCGCGCGCGCAGCCGCCACGGTGGTGATCGTCGCCACGCGGGCGCTCACCGC
>Ga0302151_10000982_pt1 | contig 15628 bp, 19 predicted proteins | sample I_Bog_N1_3_FD_192428 | JGI IMG/M metagenome (GOLD analysis project Ga0302151, IMG submission 192428) | Peat permafrost microbial communities from Stordalen Mire near Abisko, Sweden - I_Bog_N1_3 | ecosystem: Environmental > Terrestrial > Soil > Wetlands > Peat | place: Sweden: Abisko, Stordalen...
CAGAAACGCTGCGCGGCCTGGGCCTGTCGGACATCCACGTGCTAGGCCACCAGCGGGAGCTCGCCCTGACGCCGCGGGGATGGTACGACCGCGCCGGGATGCTGTTCGTCGGCGCCTTCGCCGCCCAGGACTCGCCCAACTTCGACGGGCTGTGCTGGTTCGTGGACGAGGTGCTGCCGCTGATCGAGCAGGAACTCGGCTACGAGACGCGGCTGACCGTCGTGGGGTTCATGGGCGATGGGGTGAACCTGGATCGGTTTCGCGACCACGCCCGGATCACGCTGCGCGGCGAGGTGGCCGACACGATTCCGCTGTACGACGCGCATCGGGTGTTCGTTGCGCCGACCAGGTTCGCGGCCGGGGTTCCCTACAAGGTGCACGAGGCGGCGTCCTACGGCGTTCCGGTTGTCGCCACGACACTGCTGGGCGAGCAACTTGGCTGGGAGAATCAACGGGATCTGCTGTGCGCCGACCCGTCCGACCCCGAGGCCTTCGCCCGTCACGTCCTGGCGCTATACCGGTCGGAGGCACTGTGGACGAGCGTGCGAGCCGCCGCCGCCGAACGGATTCGCGCCGATTGCGTTCAGGAGGCCTATGCGCAGGCGCTGGGCAACATATTGGCGTAGTCACCGCGGCCAGCGCCGGCGCCTTGCGTGAACCTCACAGTTCAGTCCCGGAGGACACGTTCGAACCACAATCGCGCCGCCTTGGGGACCGCCCCTTCGGGCGCCGCGCGGGGCGCTATTTTGACGGCTCCGACAGGCTGGCGCGCTGAGCAGAACTGTACTGCCTCGTCGGCGGGCGATGCAATGCCGGATATGGGGTGGCTAAATACCCCTTGTCCGCGGATTGATCATCGGCCGATTTCGCGTGCTCGACGGTGTTGTTGGCCGCCACCACCGACGCCTTGGACCCCGCCACGCCAGGCGGGGCCGGGCTATCCGGGCCTTCATGTGCGGCCTCGCTCGCGGCGTCGGCGATCGTGTTGACCGCTTGCATGGCAACGTTGGCGGCGAGTGGAATGACGCAGCCACCCGGCAAAATCAGCAGGGGCAACGCGGCGGCCAATAGCAGGCAGGTTCGGGGAGGCGACTGGCTTGGCAATGGCACGTCCTCGGTTTGTTGGTATGCGGTCGGGCCGGGCCGCCACGTAACCAAGGCGCGCAGCACCCCCCGATGCTGCCAGCCACCGAGGTCCGTTACAACGACGAAAGCTCCTGCTCCCCGGGGCGGCCCGGGTCAGTCCGACAGCAGCGCCGCGCGCAGTTCGGCGGTTCCGGCCGGGTCCTCCAGCGCGGCCAGTCGCCCCGCGGCCAGGACGGCGAAGCGGTGCAGCAGCGCGCGGCGCCGGGCCGGAGCCAGAGGATGCCGCTGCGCCTCGCGCAGCAGATCGGCCTCCAAGCCGGCGGCGACGATCAGCCCCGGTTCGGCCGGCAGCAGGTCCTGGGGAAAGTCGGCGTCCACCGCGAAATACAGCGCGTCGGCGTAGTCGCGATAATCCGGCCACTTGCCGTCCGTCAGGAAATCCTGCGGACCGGACTTCACCTCGATGCAGGCAAAGCAGCCGTCCGCGCACAGCGCCAGAATGTCGGCGCGGCGGCCGTTCGGCAGCGGCACCTCGTGCAGCGGCATCCAGCCGAGCCGGCCGCACAGCCGCGCAGCCGCACGGCGGATCGCCAGCGATCGTTCCGGAAAGCCGAGTGGGGTCAAGCCAGCAGCTTGTCGATCGCGGCCGCCAGCGTCACATCCTTCTGCGACAGCCCACCCGCGTCGTGGGTCGACAGCTCGATCAGCACGCTGTTCCAGATGTTCGACCACTCCGGGTGGTGGTCCTGCTTTTCCGCCAGCAGCGCGACGCTGGTCATGAAGCCCCAGGCCTCGGTGAAGTCACGGAACTGGAAGTCGCGGCGCAGGGCGTCGCGCCCCTCCGCCAGGGACCAGTGGGGCAGTGTGGTGGGAAGCGCCGCGCGCTCTTCCTCGGTCAGTCGGGTCGCCATGGATCGCCTCTCCTTACGCGTCGCGGCTTGACCGCGCCGCGCCAGGCTGCACGGAATACAGCATGAGCGACACACGGAACACCGCCCCCCGCTTCGGGACGCCGCCGAGCGCCGACGACATCGGGGAGCTCGCCGAGCAGGCGCTGGCGGCCATCCCCGCCAGGCTGGCGCGGCACGTCGCGGATGTCGGCATCGCGGTCGAAGAACTGCCAGACGACGAGACCCTGTCCGAGCTGGGGATCGAGTCGGCCTGGGACCTAACCGGCCTGTATCGCGGCACCCCGCTGATCGCGCGCAGCGTGGACGACATCGCCCGGCAGCCCGACCTGATCTTTCTTTATCGCCAGCCGATACTGCTGGAGTGGATCGAGACGGCGGAGGACCTCCCCCGCTTGGTGCGCAGCGTGCTGGTGCACGAGATCGCGCATCATTTCGGGTTTAGCGACGCGGATATCGAGGCGATCGAGCGGGGGATGGAGTGACTGAGCGGAGGGAGGCAGTCCAGTTGGCTGTCGGGCTGGCTCATTGAAGATGCGCGTTGAGCCGCGTGGGAACGTGGCCGCGTCGTCCGGTCTCCGCGGTTTGTCGAGCTATATGTCGGATTCGGGCGGTTCCTTATCGCCGGCCGTGCCGTGCGCGACGCCGTTCCAGCGGTCGATCAGCCTTTCCTCGGTAAGGCAGGTCTCTTCAATGAGAAGGTCGTAGAAGCGAGCGACGAAATCGCCTGATACGCCGCACGCGTCGGCGCGCGCGGCACATCGTGCGCGCACTTCCTCGATTCGGCCCGGAAGCCGGACGGCGATGGCGTGGCGGTGCTTGATGGCGGCAACTTTCTGGCAAATGCCGAAACGCTGGACCAACAGATCGACGATCTGGTCGTCGATGGCATCGATTCGGCGCCGGCAAGCCCTGAGTTCGTCCATCGCGCTGTCCCTGGCCCTTATGCAGCATGGTGTCGGCCATGCTCACGCTGGCCGAAGACGACGCCATCCATGTGTTTCTGTCTCGGCGAACCTGCCCGCTGTTCGCCGAGACGATTTACACTACGCCCAGTCAACCGTTCGTCGATGCCGATGGCTAAGACACCGGTTCCGGCCAGGTAGTCCCACGGACTGCTGGTACCCTATAGCCTCGCCCCACGGCCCTTGTCGCGGCGTTCGTCGAAACCGGCGCTCGTTCGGTTGCAACGCGACCATCGAGATCGCCACTGACCGGGCCGGGGCGCGACCGTTGAGCTGACACCCTGGCAACATCGCTGCGCATACTGCTACCGGCACCGGTATGACACCCGAAGTGAACGCGGCACGCCCGCCGCTTAACCTCAAGAACCGGCCCCCGGTCACGATCACGAGGTTGCGCGCGGCCCATTCGCCACCCATCTAGGTTTGGTAATGACCAAGATCATAAGCTGGAACCTTCTGCGCCTGACTGGGGCCTCGCTCGATGACATCGTCCGCCTGATTCATCGTGAGCGCCCCGATCTGCTGGTGATGCAGGAGGTCACCCGGGAGATGGATGGCCTGCCAAAGAAAGTGGGCGGTCACTACCTGCGCAACCCGATGCCGGGTCGGGTCCACGGTCTTGCTGTTTGGAGCCTGGTGCCGTTTGCCGGTTCCCCGGTGGTGCTGCCGCTGCCGTCCGGGGCGATGGTCGAGAGGGTTTGCCAAATCATTGAACTTGGCGCGTTTTCGGTCGCGAATGTGCATCTCTCGCATGGTCAGTTTCTGAACCGCCGGCAGCTTCGGCGCGTCGCCAAGGCGCTGCCCCGCCGTGCCGCGGTGTTGGGAGACTACAATCTGATAGGTCCGGCCTTTCTGCCCGGATTTCGCGATGTCGGCCCGCGGGAGCCTACCCACGTCGCCGGAGATATGGTGCCGGTGCGGATTGACCGGTGCCTGGTACGCGGGCTGGCGTGTTCGGAAGCCAAGGCTCTCCTGCGCGAGGCATCGGACCATCGGCCGATTGTGGTGAGGCTGGATGTCGCTGCTATCGAGCAGTCGGCAGCCGCCTAAGCAGACTCCGTCCGAGCAGCGAATCTCTGCCTAGCTCCATCAGGAGCGGCGTAGCCAGGCGACCGCTGTCCTATTCGGCGGTGATCACGACGCAGTGGAATCCCTTGGCGTGCAAGCGCCGGCAGAAGGCGGCAGCTTGGTTGTTGTCCTCAAAGCCACGGGTCAGCACAAGCCAGACCCTCCGGCCGCCATGCTCGGTTCTGCCGACGACCAGTTCGCGATGGGCCAGCATGTCCGGCAGGAGCGTCTGCAGTCGGTCCCACTCATACGTTGCCTTCGCTGCGGAGTAGACGGTGGCAAGTTGGACCGTGACCTGAGCAGCGGAACTGGCCATCTCCGGCTGGCCCGCGGCGTCGCTGGGACCGTGAGCAGTGGCGGGCGCTGGTGGGCTGACCGATTCCGCGGCGACACCGGCCGCGGGACCCGCGGGGTGCGGCGCTGGCGGGGCCGCCGGCGGGATAGAATCGCGCGGAGCCACGCCCGGCGTCGCCGGCGAGTCGGAGGGGACGGATGGCAGGCTGGCATCGGCGCGCGCCGGGGCGGAACGTGCGGGGACAGCCTGGTCTGTAGCCGGTAGCGTGGTGGGCGGACTGCCAGCAGGCGGTGCCGGCCGCGATTCGGGCGCCGTGGCGGACGACGGGCCTATTTCGCCGGTCGCGGCAGGTGCTCCCTGGCCCGCACTCGCTTCCGTCCGTTCAGGCGCCGCCAGATCCGACTGGGCCGTGGCCGGCACGGCTTGACCTTCGCCCCCGCGCTTCCAATAGACGCCGGCGACGAGCAGCGCCACAACGCCAAATCCGCCGGCCAGCATGATCATTTTCGCGGGCAGGCCAAACGTTCGGCGCCGGGCCTGGCTGGGGGGGGCGCCCCGGCTACCGCCTGACACGGCGGCCAGGCTCCCTTCCGGATGGAGCGAGACCTTGATGCGCGCCAGCAATGGGGCACCGACTGGGGAAGCCGCGGTCGCGGTTGCAGGCGCGACAGGGGCTATGGCAGCGGCAGGCTTGGCCGCCGGGGCGTCGGCTGGGCCAGTGCCTTGGTCGAGGTCTTCGACGGCAACGTTGTAGCTGCGGCCATCGACAGTAATCCGAAAGTGCCTGGGCATCTGTCCGTTCCCCGGAACGCCGTCTTTGCGGCGGCCATACGAGCTTTGCCTATTTCGTCCAGCGCGTTCGGCGCCGGTCCGGGTCCGGGGCAACCGATTCAAGACGAACTATGCGATGGGCGCCCATAATCGCGTGGAGAGAAGCTGCGATCACCGCGATGTCCTCGGGCGGTACCGCCTGGCCCGCGCCACCGCGACCGCGCAATACCAGGCGTATGTCCCTGATGATCGCCAGCCAATCGGCGCGGGGCCTACCGATCGATCTTTCCGGCATGGCGAGTTCTCGCCCTTTGCTGTTCCCCCAACGGGATGTTCCATCCGACCCGTTTCTGGTTGATAGCCGCCAGGAAGTCCAGCATCGCGCCACGCACAGGCCAAATGGCTGAGGGACCGCGACCATGCTGGCTTCGGCGTCGCGGCTGCGCGCCATCGCAATCTGGCACCGACCTAGCCAACCAGGTACGGTTCAGGCTTGCGTGTCATCGTCACGAGCCACCGGGGACACGCCGAAGCCGAGCGCTTCGCTGGCTCTCGCACCGGACACGGTGTCTCGCTATGCAGGGCTGACCGCGAATGGGCACCAAGAGTTTCCAGAATGAAGATCACGCAAGCCGTCACCTTCGAGGCCGCGCACCGGCTGCCAAACGTCCCTGCGACACATCGGTGCCACCGGCTGCATGGGCATTCCTATCGGGTCGAATTGCGCCTTGAAGGGCCGGTCGATTCGCATAGCGGCTTTGTCGCGGATTTTTTCGACATCGAAACGGCGTTCGGTCCGCTGCTCGCAAGGCTGGACCACCAATATCTGAACGACATCGAGGGGCTGGCGAACCCGACGGCTGAAAATATCGCCATCTGGGTATGGGAGCGAACGAAGGCGGCGCTGCCGCAGCTCGCGGCGGTGACCGTTTATGAGACGCCCCTGTGCTGGGCCGAATATGACGGGCGTTAAATCACTGCGGCTCATCGACGGATAAGGATGTAGTCGATCGTCAGATCCACCGTGATCTGTGGGTCCGTGGTATCGGGTGGCAACGGCGGCAGATTTGCGCCGCGAAACACCCCCTGCGCCGCCATGTCGAGCCAAACCGAACCCGAGCGGCCCTCCAACTCGACCTGGTTCACCCGGCCGTAGCGATCGACCACGATCTGGATCGCGACACGGCCGTCCTCGCCCTTCTGCGCCGCCTGATCCGGGTAATAGCCGTGCCTTAGCCACCACTCATGCAGCCGGCTGAGCCAACTGGGATCGACCTTGCCGCTGGTCACCCGCGCAAACTGGCCAAATGACAACGCCCCGCGCGCGGCCGGACCATAGGTCGCCGCGGCGGGCTGTTGCGCAGTGCGGGGCTGCGCACTGGGCGTGCCGAAGGAAAAATTCGTCGGCGCCGGGAAGTCGGATTGCGGCCGAGGCCGCGGCAAGGGCCGTGGACGTTCCGGCGGGTGTGGCACCGGCTCAAGCGGCGTCGTCTGTGGCGGCCGCAGCGGCATGGGAAGCGCCGCCATCTTTGTCGGCGGCGGCGCGGGCGGCTGCGGCTGGGACGTTGCCGCGGGCGCAGTGCGCGGCGGCGGTGCGGGCGACGGCGGCGCGGGACGTGGCGCAGGTGCCGCTTGTGCCGGCCGGGGCGCCGGCGCCGGCGGGGTCGCGGGCGACGGAGGGACCGGGAGAGTCGCCATCGGACTCGGCTCGGGGGCCGAGCGCGCGCTGTCCTTCGGCGGCTCGAAGACCATGGCGATGGGCGCAGGCAGAACCTCTTCGGGCGGCTTCCGCCAAGGTCCCAGCAGCAGCGGCCCCACGATCAGCAGCGCCAGCAGCAGCCCATGGACCAGCGCCGAGACCACCGCCGAGCGCCGAAACCGGCCAGGGCGTGCCGTCCGGCGCGGCCGCAACTCGCCGACCAAGGCGATCGGCTGCCCGGTCATGGCGTGTGTTGGCAACTGGGTCATCGGCGGAACGTCATATTTGTGCTGGACGGTGCGGGCCAAAGGCCCGTTGAGGAGCCTCAAGGATGAAGAAAAGCGGCGGAAGGCATATCAGCGTACGCGTGCGAAAAGGCTGGTCCTTTTGCGCAAGTTGTTTGCGGCCATGTGTCGGACGGCCGATCGACGCCGGGTCATCCACGTTCCGGCATGGACCATTGCTTCCGCCCTGATGCGGCAGCGCCACGTCGCCGAACGGTTGTAGACCGCACCCATGGTCTGCGAGTCTGACCAACCGCTACAGGGCCTTGGTCCTACAGGAAATAATTCCCGACCCAGCCCGCTCAAATAAGCAGGGGGTCTCAGGCTTGTGGCACCATCCGCCCAAGCGGCCGGCCGCCGAACAGGTGTACGTGGAAATGCGCCACTTCCTGCCCCGAATCGGCGCCCACGTTGGTGAGCAGCCGGTATCCCGGCGCCTCCAGGCCCAGCTCTTGCGCGACTTTGCCGACGGCGCGCGTGAAACCAGCGATCTCCGCGTCGCTTGCCCCGGCGCTGAAGTCGGCGGACGAGCACCAGCGCCCTTTCGGCAACACCAGAACGTGGACCGGGGCTTGTGGCGCGATGTCGTGGAATGCCAGCGCGAATTCATCCTCATAGACCTTCTTCGCCGGGATCTCGCCGCGCAAGATTCTAGCGAAGATGTTGCCGTCGTCGTAGGGCGGCAGGCCGCTCACCGGCATCGCAGACTCCTTCCCATCACCTGTCACGGGACACGCCCGCGGTTCCCCCAGCAGAGTCTCCCTCAGGGGATTTTCGTCGTATCCAGTCCCAAAGCAACCGAAAGCTGCCTCGCCCGTGACGCCTTCTCGGCGACGCCGCTGATCCCCTCGCGCCGCTTCAACTCCGCCCAGACCTCCTCCGGGCGGATCCCCGCGGCAACCCACAGCACGATCAGGTGGTAGAGAACATCGGCGCTCTCGGCCACGGCGGCGTCGCGGTTGCCGGCGACCGCCTCGATCAGGCACTCGACCGACTCCTCGCCGAATTTCTGCGCCACCTTGGTGATACCGCGCGACAGCAAGCGTGCCGAGTGACTGACCCCCGGGTCGGCACCGCGCCGGCTCATGACGACCTCCCACAGCCGGTCCAGCACGGCGGCTCCAAGCCCGATCGGATGCTGCGACGCCACACGGGCAGCCTGCATGTGCAGACCGCCGGCAACGTGCGACCCGGTATCCAGCTTGTCGGTTTTCTTGGGCTTGCCGTTGATCTTGGCAGCGTCCCTGGTCTTGGCGGATTTGGCCACGGCGCCCCCTCAGGCCGCCGCGCGGGGCAGACGCACCGGCAGCCGCGCGGCCGCCAATGCCGCCTTCACCTCGGCGATGGTGAAGGTACCGAAATGGAACACGCTGGCTGCCAGCAGTCCGGTCGCCCTGGCCTGGGCGCCCTCAACGAAATGCTGCAGCGTGCCGACGCCACCCGAGGCGATCACCGGGACCCGCACCGCACCGCACACCGCGCGCAGCAACTCCAGGTCGAAGCCGATCCCCGTCCCGTCGCGGTCCATGCTGGTCAGCAAAATCTCGCCCGCGCCCAGCTCCACCACCTGGCGGCACCAATCCACAGCGTCATTCCCGGTGCCCCGCCGGCCGCCATGTGTGAACACCTCCCACTGGTCTGGTCCGCTGCGCTTGGCATCCACCGCCACCACGACGCACTGGCTGCCGAATTTCTGCGCCGCCTCGCGCACCAGCTCCGGCCGCGCCACCGCCGCGGAGTTGATGCTGCATTTGTCCGTGCCGGCCAGCAGCAGGCGCCGCATGTCGTCGATCGAGCGGATTCCGCCCCCCACAGTCAGTGGCAGAAACACCCGCGCCGCGGTGCGCGACACCACGTCCAGGATCGTGTCGCGGTTTTCATGGCTCGCGGTGATGTCCAGGAAGCATAGCTCATCCGCGCCGGCGGCATCGTACACCGCAGCCTGCTCCACCGGATCGCCGGCATCGCGCAGCGAGACGAAATTCACGCCTTTGACGACGCGACCGTCCTTCACGTCCAGACAGGGAATGACACGCAGCTTAAGCATTCTATGCCTTTAGCATCCTGGCGCGTTGCCGGTGCAAGCACGGAACGCAATTGTCAACACAGCGTCCACGCTGAGAATAGATAATCACCGGCTGTTATCCAGAGATCAGTTGCCGAGCCCGCACGAGCTGATCGTCGTCCCGATACGCGAGCCAGGTTGTTACCCAGGCGAGGCGGACGTTCAATCGCCCAGCAGGGCCAAGGCCGCAGCCGCTTCGACCCGCCCGTCATACAATGCGCGGCCGACGATCACACCCTCGATTCGCGTCCCCGTCGCGACGCGCTTCAGGGCGGCGAGGTCGTCCAGGCTGCCGACCCCGCCGGAAGCGATCACCGGCGTCGCGACCCGGCTGGCCAGGGCCACGGTCTGCTCCAGATTCAGCCCGCTCAGCATGCCGTCCCGACCGATATCGGTGAACACGATGGAAGCGACGCCGGCATCCTCGAAGCGCAACGCCAAATCGACGGCGGTCAGCGTGCTGGTCTCGGCCCAGCCTTCGGTCGCCACGAACCCGTCACGGGCGTCGATGCCCACCGCGATCCGGCCGGGGAAGGCGCGGCACGCCTCATGCACCAGAGTCGGATTCTTCGCCGCGGCGCTGCCCAGGATCACACGCCGTATGCCAGCGGCGAGCCAGGCCTCGATCCTGGCAAGGTCGCGAATGCCGCCGCCGAGCTGCACCGGGATGGAGACCGCGCCCAGAATGGCCGTGACGGCCGCAGCATTCACCGGCCGGCCGGCGAAGGCGCCGTTCAGGTCAACAACGTGCAGCCAGGCGAACCCGGCCGCCTGCCAGGCGCGTGCCTGCCCCGCGGGGTCGGCGGAGTACACCGTCGCCTGGTCCATCTCACCGCGGCGCAGCCGGACGCATGCGCCATCCTTCAGGTCGATGGCCGGGTACGGTGTCAGAGCCATGCCGGCAGGCCGTTCTGTTGAGCGGCCGGCCGGGAATTGATGCACGCAACCGCAAGCATCATTCGGCCCCCTGCGACCGGCGCACAGGGCGCAGCCGCTTGTAGTAGAAGAACCCGCGGGTCACCTTGCCGCGCACCAGGGCGTAGTCCGGGTGGACGCCCCAGCGGGTGTAGCCGAGCGACTCGTACAGCCGGATCGCCGCGTCCTGGGTCTCCCGCACGTCAAGATTGAGAACGTGGTAGCCGAGTTCCCGCGCACGCTCCTCGACCCCCAGGGTCAGCATGCGGGCGAGCCCGTGCCCTCGGGCATAAGGCGCGATGAACGAATGCATCATCTGGGCGGCGAAAGCCTGCGCTTCGTTGTTGCGTGCCGGGCGAACCAGATGGGCGGAGCCCACGACGGCGCCGCTCAGCCGGGCAACGAACAGCTCGCGCTCCGGCACCAGCAGGACGCCGCGGAAATAGCTTTCCAGCGCCCGCCGCCCAGGCGGATTGACCCAGCCGAAGCCGCCGCCTTCAATGATCGCGGCGTCCGTCGCCTCGCACAACGATGCCATTTCGTGGTCGGTGAACTCCACCACCCGCTCGACGAATGCGTCGGCGGACGGTGCTTCCTCGTCCGTGTCGGACGGCATTTCAGGGGCTCCAGCGCAGAAAGTTCATCAGGAGGCGAATGCCGACGTCCTGGCTCTTCTCGACGTGAAATTGCGTTCCGGCGCGGTTGCCGGCGGCCACCATGGCGACGACCGGGCCGCCATAATCAGTCGTGGCGATCGTCTCGCGTGGCGCGCCACCCGCCAGCGCATAGCTGTGCACGAAATAGGCGTGGTCGCCGGGGGTAAGCCCGTCCAGCAGCGGATGCGCGCCCGGCTCGAACGCCAGCTCGTTCCAGCCCATCTGGGGCAGCCGCAGCCCCGCTGCGTCCAGCTCGGCGATCTCGCCGGCGATCCAGCCGAGGCCGGGGGTGATTCCGTGCTCCAGCCCGCGCTGCGCCATCAGTTGCATGCCGACGCAGATGCCGAGGAACGGCCGGCCCGAATCCACCGCGGTCTCGATCGCGGCGCGCATGCCCGCGACAGCTTCCAACCCGCGCCGGCAGTCGGCGAACGCGCCCTGCCCCGGCAGCACGATGCGATCCGCATCGGCGACGAACCGAGGGTCGGCCGTGACGCAAACTTCGGCGCTGATCCCGGCGCGCTCGGCGGCGAGCGCCAGCGCACGGGAGGCCGAGGCCAGGTTGCCGCTGCCGTAGTCCACCACTGCCACTTTCATCGCGCCATCGCCTCGATCAGGTCGGGTTGGGCGTTAAGCAGCCGTTCCAGCGCCGCGTCCTCATTGGACGCGGCCAGCACGCGGACCAGCCGGTAGCCGCGCTGCGCCAGCGACCAGCGCCGCAGGTCTTGCCCCGACTGACCAAGTAGCACCGCAAGCCCGGCGAGCAGCACCGCCTGTGTCGCATCCGAGGCAAGCGCCAGGATAAGGATGGACGCGGCGAGCGCAATCGCCGCGGGCACCCAGGCACGGTATGCGGCAAGCCACAGCGGGCCGAACAGCAGCGCGCCCCAACTGAACCGTTCGGGCACCAGCACCGGAGGGGCAAGCGGTCGTAGATGTACGGTGTAGATCCTCACAGCGCCCCCTTGGTCGATGGGATCGCGCCCGCTGTGCGGGGATCGGGTTCGGCCGCCATGCGCAACGCCCGCGCGGCGGCCTTGAAGCAGGATTCGGCCACGTGGTGGGCGTTGTGGCCGGCGCGGCGCGTGACGTGCAGCGTGACCGCCGCGTTGGTCGCCAGGGCGCGGAAGAATTCCTCGAACAGCTCGGTGTCCATCTCGCCAATCTTCGGCTGAACGAACGCCACGTCCCAGACGAGCAGCGGCCGGCCGGAGATGTCCACCGCGGCCTCGGCCAGCGCCTCGTCCATCGGCACCAGCGCGTGACCGAACCGGCGGATTCCCCGCTTGTCGCCAAGCGCCTGCGCCAGCGCGGCGCCGAGCACGATGCCGACATCCTCCGTGGTGTGGTGGAAGTCGATGTGCAGGTCGCCCTTCGCGCGAACCGTCAGGTCGAACAGCGCGTGGCGGGACAGCGCCGTCAGCATGTGGTCGAGAAACCCTATGCCGGTCGCGATGTCGGACGTCCCCGTCCCGTCCAGATCCAGGGTCAGAGCGATGTCGGTTTCCGACGTGGTGCGCGTCAACGTTGCCGTGCGGGCCATGCCGTTCCACTACCCCGCCGATGGGCCGCGGTCCAGCGGGACCGGCTCAACCAGAGCGAGCATGTGTCGAACGCACGAATCGGCTGCTCCGGACGGGCCTTTTAGCGCTTGGCGCGCCAGTTGTGCGGAACCGGGCCGGTTGGCATGCTTCTCCTTGCGCCATCGGCACGGCTGACCAGTCCGCGGGGCCGGACTGGGTTTGAGGTTTACCGCCGCCCTCGACAGGATCACGGATGATTTTCCCGCAAGCAGCACAGACCTCGGCCGCGGTCGCGGACCACTATGACGAGCTGGACACCTTCTACCGCGACATCTGGGGCGAGCACGTCCATCACGGCTACTGGGCGACCGGGCAGGAGACCCCGGCACAGGCCGCCGAGGCGCTGGTCGGGCTGGTGGCCGAGCGTCTGCGCCTGAGCCCCGGCCAGGCGGTCTGCGACATCGGCTGCGGCTATGGCGCCACCGCTCAGATGCTGGCCGAGGGCCACGGCGTCGCCGTCACCGGCGTGACGATCTCCGCCGCCCAGGCGGCGGTCGCGGCCCGGCGGGCTCCGGCGCGCGGCACCCTGGACATCCGCCAGCAGGACTGGCTGCGCAACGACTTCGCCGATGCCAGCTTCGACCGCGCCTATGCGGTCGAAAGCTCCGAGCACATGCCCGATCTGCCGCGGTTCTTCGACGAGGCGTTCCGCACCCTGCGCCCCGGCGGGCTGCTGGTCGTCTGCGCCTGGCTCGCCCGCCCGGCCCCGCGCGCCTGGGAGGTGCGCCACCTGCTGGAACCGATCTGCCGCGAGGGCCGGCTGCCGGCCATGGGCGATCAGGCCGACTACGAGGCATTGCTGGGCGGGGCCGGGTTTGAACTGCTCCAGGTGGACGACATCAGCCGCTCGGTCGGGCGGACGTGGGCGATCTGCCTGCGCCGGCTGGCCGGCAAGGCGGTCACCGACCGCCGCTACCTGCTGTTTCTGCTGGACAAGAATGCCGGCAACCGCGTGTTCGCCTTGACCATGGTGCGGCTGCTGGTGGCTTATCGCACGGGGTCGATGCGGTATTGCGTGCTGACGGCACGCAAGCCGGCGGCGGGGTGAGTCGGGCTACGGTGGTCCGTCCGGGTCGTTCGTCCAGCGGACGCGCATTCGATTGAAAAATTTTCATCCAACTGGCGAATCCGTGATCCAAAGCGGCAGCGAACCGATACGCTGGCCAGCCAGAGGTATGGACGAGGTCAGCATAGACGCCTTAATCGCTCGATGGCGAGGAACGGGCGGCGCTGAGCGCGCCAATTACAGCTTGTTCCTCACCGAATTATGCGACGCTCTGGGCGTTCCACGCCCGGACGCGGCGACTGGCGGCCTTGGGGACTACCGTTTCGAGCGCGCCGTCACCCGCCACGAGCGGGACGGCTCAACCAGCGGTCGCCGGATCGACCTCTACAAGCGGGATTGCTTCGTGTTGGAAGCGAAGCAGGCACACGATGCCCGGGACCAGCCGAACCTGTTCGAGGGCGCGAGTTCTGAGACGGAGCGCCGCTCCCTGATCCGCCGCACGCGCGGATGGGCTCAGGCCATGCTCAAGGCGAAAGGGCAGGCCGAAGATTATGCGCGCGACCTGCCGTCGGACGAAGGCTGGCCACCGTTCGTGATCGTCTGCGATGTGGGGTTCTGTTTCGACCTCTATGCCGATTTCTCCAGGACCGGGAAGCACTATGCGCAGTTCCCCGACCGCGAGGCCTATCGCATATACCTGACGGACCTCCGCGACCCGGCCATCCGCGACCGGCTTCGCGCCGTCTGGAACAACCCGATGAGCCTTGACCCGGCGAAGCGCCGGGTCGAGGTCACCCGCGACATTGCCGCCCTGCTTGCGAAGCTCGCCGCCGCCCTGGAAGGGCGCGGGCATCCCGCCAATGCGGTCGCCACATTCCTCATGCGGTCAGTGTTTTCGATGTTCGCGCAATCGGTCGGGCTGCTGCCGTCGCGGACGGCCTTCACCGAACTGCTGGAAGACTGCCGCCACAACCTGCCCGGCTTCGTCCCGCTGGTGGCCGACATGTGGCGCACCATGGACAAGGGCGGATTCTCGTCGGGTTTGCGAGCCGTCGTGAAGCAGTTCAACGGCGGCCTGTTCGCCGGAGGCGCGCACGGACCGCCCGAACCTCTGCCTGTTGACGCCGACATGCTGGAGCTTCTCATCATCGCGTCGCGGCGGGATTGGTCGGACGTGGAACCGGCAATCTTCGGCACGCTGCTGGAAAACGCGATCACCGTGCGCGAGCGCGGGCGGCTAGGGGCACATTTCACGCCCCGTGCCTTCGTCGAGCGGCTTGTCGCCCCAACGATCATGGAACCGCTGTTGGAGGAGTGGAACGGCGTCAAGGCAGCCGCGGTGCGGAAGGTCGAGGCGGGGGATCAGAACGGCGCTACGGACACTTTGCGCGGCTTCCACGCTCGACTCTGCACCATCCGGGTCTTGGACCCGGCCTGCGGCACCGGAAATTTTCTGTATGTCGCGCTGGACCTCATGAAGCGGTTGGAGGACGAGGTTTTGGGCCTCCTGGCAGACCTGTCGCATGGCGAGGGCGATCCCTTCGATCTGACGCAAGCCACTGTGGACCCGCACCAGTTCCTGGGCCTTGAACTTAACCCTCGCGCGGTCCCGGTAGCGGAACTGGTCCTGTGGATCGGCTGGCTGCAATGGCACTTTCGCACTCGGGCTGGCCGGGAACTTCCCGAACCGATCTTGCGCGACTTCCGCAACATCCAGCACGCGGATGCGTTGCTCGATTACCGAGAGCAGGTGCCGGTTGGCGACAAAACCGGCCGCTCCATGACGCGATGGGGCGGCAGAACCAAGCTGCACCCGATTACCGGGGAAATCGTTCCTGACGAGACTGACCGTATTCTCTTGATGCGGCCCAGCGGGGCAAAGCCGACGACGTGGCCCGATGCTGACTTCATTGTCGGGAATCCGCCTTTCATCGCCGGAAAGGACCTCCGGGTTGAGCTGGGAGACGGATACGCCGAAGCACTCTGGAAGGCATATCCGAAGGTGCCGAAGTCTGCCGATCTAGCATTGCACTTTTGGTGGCAGGCTGCGCAGGCCTTGCTTCCGCATAAGCAAGGAAAAGGAGGCGCGGTTACACCGCCGGCGCGCCGGTTCGGCTTCATCTCATCCAACAGCATCCGCCAGGTCTTTTGCCGCCGCGTGGTCGCGGAAGCGATCGAAGGCAAGCCGCCGATTCATCTGGCTTTTGCCATCCCCGACCATCCTTGGGCGGACGGAACGGGCGCGGCGGCCGTCCGCATCGCGATGACGGTCGCGGAACTGGGTAGCGGCGATGGCACGCTCGCCACCCTTGTCTACGAAGAGCCCG
>Ga0302151_10000997_pt1 | contig 15518 bp, 10 predicted proteins | sample I_Bog_N1_3_FD_192428 | JGI IMG/M metagenome (GOLD analysis project Ga0302151, IMG submission 192428) | Peat permafrost microbial communities from Stordalen Mire near Abisko, Sweden - I_Bog_N1_3 | ecosystem: Environmental > Terrestrial > Soil > Wetlands > Peat | place: Sweden: Abisko, Stordalen...
GTTCCAGGGCCAGACCAAGGAGAAGCTCGCCAGCCCCGAAGCGGCGCGCCTGGTCGAGACCGCACTGCACGACCGCTTCGACCACTGGTTGGCCGGCGATCCGGCGCAGGCCGACAACCTGCTGGCGTTCGTCATCGAGCGCGCCGAGGAAAGGCTCCGCCGGCGGGAGGCAAAGGACACCCCGCGCAAGTCTGCGACCCGCCGACTGCGGCTGCCCGGCAAGCTGACCGACTGCACGCGGGAGAATGCCGCCGAGACCGAATTGTTCCTGGTTGAAGGCGACTCGGCCGGCGGATCCGCCAAGCAGGCCCGGAATCGTGAAACCCAGGCGGTGCTGCCGCTAAGGGGGAAAATCCTCAATGTCGCCAGCGCATCGGCCGACAAGCTGCGGCAGAACCAGGAGTTGAAAGACCTGATCGAGGCACTGGGCTGCGGCATCGGCGAGCGCTTCGACCGCGCGAAACTGCGCTACGGGCGGATCATCATCATGACAGACGCCGATGTGGACGGCGCGCATATCGCTTCGCTGCTGATGACCTTCTTCTACCGGGAGCTGCCGGAGCTGGTGCGGCAGGGGCACATTTATCTCGCCCAGCCGCCGCTGTTCCGGCTGACCCAGGGCGCGAAGTCGGTCTACGCGATGGACGACGCCGACCGCGAGCGCAAGATCAAGCGCGAGTTCAAGGCCAACGCCAAGGTGGAGGTCAGCCGCTTCAAGGGTCTGGGCGAAATGCCGGCCGCCCAGCTCAAGGAGACCACGATGGACCCGACGAAGCGCACGCTGCTGAAGATTGTGGCGCTGGCGGAAGACCGGGCAAAGACCAACGATCTGGTCGAGAGCCTGATGGGCCGCCGCCCGGAGCTGCGGTTCCAGTTCATCCAGGAGCACGCACGGTCAGTCGAAGATGTAGACGTCTGACTCTGTCAAATTCGATTGGAAAGGTCGCCCGTTGTTCATCGGCCAAGCGGGGCAGGCGCGGGCGCTTCGACAACGTGCAGCGGAGAAGTCGCCGTTTGCGAAGGCACGATCGCCGAATGCTACCCGCCCACGAAAGGCTGCTTTCGGGCAACGAGAAGCGAAAGCGGGCGTTCGGTGGACACGAGCTGAACAGGATGGCTTGATCCCCAAAGCCGCTGCAGACGGTTGGGCCAGGTGGGTGGCGCCGCACACCCCGCAGTCCTCGTGCCACGTTGGAGCCAGGGTGGTGTGCCGTCGCCCTTTCTGGCAAATCGCTGTGTCATGTCGCAGTCAACCACTGACTCTGAAGCCGATTGGCAGAGCGCCCCGGAGCGGGACTTCCTCGCCTTCCGGCTGATCAGCCTCGCCGAGTTGTATCTCGACTCTCACTTCGCCGATCCGGCCGGAACCGAGGACTATCAGCGGCCATCCCGACGGACCTCCAGCCGGGGCAAGGGGCCGCGCGCGCTTGCTTCCTGGAAGCGGGACGGCGTGACGCTGACACTCTTTCCCCGGCCGGATGATGCCGAATGCTTCCAGGTCGACCTGAGCAGTGACCAGTTCAGCGCCGTGCTGCGCCTGCGCTACCTGCCGGAGGATATGGAGCTGCGGGCGGCCAGGGTGGAACAATTCAGCGGCGACATCCGGGCGGGCATCACCGTCGCCACCGAATGGCTGAACGACGAGTCGGACCTGCCGGAAGAGACGATGCTGAAGGCGGCTCTGGAGGAGCTGGCCGACCTCCCGCCGGCCAGCGCGGCGGGCACGGAGGCAGCGGAAAAGGAAACGCCTTCCGATCCGTCCGCCTCGGAGCCACCGCCGCACACCGCGGCCGTTACGCGCGACGTCAAGACGCTGGTGCGCACCGTCGCCGCCGAGATCCGCCGCAATGGCGCGCCGTCGCTCGAGGCCGCAAGCCAGGGCTGGATGGAGGACCATCCGCAGAGCCTGTGGCCGCTGTTCGATGCCGCGGTGGCTGCCGGCACGGCCCGCAGGCGCGACGAGGCGCTGATCGGGGCCTGCCGCTGGCTGCTCGCCAACCAGCTGGAACTCATCCGCTACCGGCTCGAGCGTGGCCACGACTGGGCGCGCGAGATGCTCGACGCCTATCAGGAAAAACTGGTCGCGCTGGCACAGGCCAAGACCATGCCGGAGGCCGACTGGTTCGAGCTGGTCAATCTGCTCAAGGTCGCCAAGGTGCCGATCCGGCCGGAGATGACCGAAGCGCTGACCGCGGCCGCCGTCGACGCGGCGCCGGAGATGGCACTCGGGACAACACAGCAGGAACTGTCGCAGCAGTTCCGCGGCCTGCTCGATGAGCTCGCCGGCTCGGCCGAAAGCCCGTTCATGGTGGTGGAAGGGCTGGCCGAGATCGGCACGCTGATGCCGGCCGAAATGCGCGCGTATATGGTGCACGAACTCGGCATGTCGCCGCACGCGGTGTTGCGCGAAGCGGTGCCGCTGCTGCTGCTCGATCCCGAGCCGGCAATACGCGGGGCGGCGACCGCCGTGCTGGAGCAGGTTGTCGGCCCTGAGACTGTCTCACCGGTAATGCTGCGGCGCGCCTTGCTGCTGCGCAACTGGGTGCCGGAGGTTGAACGCGGGGCGATTGACCGGCTGGTGCGCAAGGCGCGCCTGAAGGGGGTGACCTGCGCGCAATGGACGCCGGCGCCACCGCTGGCGATCCAGAGTTCCGTCATCGACGGCTCCGGCGCACAGAGCCTGATCCTCACCACGCCGAAGGGACAGACCGGGCTGTTCGCCGGGCTGCTGCTCAAGCAGAGCTTCGGTATCAGGGACGCTTGGTGCAACCCATCGCTCGCGCGGCGGGAGATCGACGAGGCGTTTGGGGAATCCCGGCGGCAGACACCGACGGCGATGACCGGGCGCGATTACCTGGACGTAATGGTGCAGCATCACATCGCCCGTGGTCTCACGATGGGAACATTGCCGCACGCGGCGGTGATCGAAATCGCCGAGAGGATCGGCGCGGCGGACTGGAAAGATCGCGGCCTCGACGTCACCGCGGAGATTGAGCGGCGGTTCGCCGGGTTAGCGGTGGAGCGGCGCAGTCCGGACGCGATTGCCGCTTCGCTGCAGCGCAGTGGCGCCTGGGTGGCGAAGAACCCGATGGTGGAGTCGTGGTTCGAGGACGACGCCGCGATCCGGCCGTTGGCCGGCGGCATCGCCCGGCTGAACCCGCAAGTGGGCGTGCAGCGGCTACTGGAGGAAATACTGCCGGCACGGCGGGAAAGTTGGGCGGAACGGCTGCTGCTGACCACGCTCTGGTTGCAAGCCAGCAGCGGTGATGCCTCGCCGGCTGACGGCGGACGCTGGCAGGACTGCGCGGTGCTGGCGCATGAACTCCTGGCCGGGCGCAAGCTGGCGGAACTGCCGGCGATGGTGGCGATCGCAGAGCGCAGCATTGCCGTGGCACGCGCCAATAGGTGGTGAACTCGAGGGGGCGAGGACGGTCGGCTGGACCGACCAGCAAGGCGGCGTTGCTGCTGTCAGCGTGCCGTGCCGCGGGGCGTAGGGCTAGGGGCTATCCGCGATCGGGCTCGGTGGTGTCGGAACGGCCTGAGGCTCATAGTAAAGACTGCTGCGGCTGAGCTTCAGCAGTTCCGCCTGTCTCACCAGCGACAAATCGTGACTGCGGTCGATCATCGCTTTGCGCTCGACAGGCCGGCTTTTTCCGAGCGCGCCGGCCAAAAAATCGTTCTCCAGCGTGAGCTCTCCGATCTTGGCGTGCAGCGCCGGCGTCGCCTCGCTCCCCATGCCGGCGTCAAATACCCCGGCAGCACCGCCAACCAGATGCGCCTTCCAGGCGGCGATCTGGTTGGGATGCACGTCAAATTGCTGCGCCAGCTCAGCCAGCGTCTTCTCGCCCTTGACCGCGGCCAACGCCACCTCGGCCTTGAAGGCCGGTCCGTGCGTTCGGCGTGTTCGCTTCATCATTTTGTCTCCTGATCCGGCATTGTCGCCGCCGAGGTCGTCATCCGCCACAAGGCTTGCCCGAATCCGGCTTGCCCCGCCCTCAGGCCGGCGCCCATGCTCGGGGGCGTGACGTGCCGGGTTTCGACTCTAGGCGCGCGGATGACCGGATTTGGCCGCTTTCGGGAACGGCTTTTTATGTCCCGGTATGATGTCCTTGGGCGCAAATCGGCCGTCAACGGGCGCCGCCACCGCACTTCCGCGCCGCGAAGCAAGGGCGTCAGGACATCAGAGGTCATGGCCGCTGCGACGGCCGCTTTCCGCGGCCTCCAGTAATTCTCCGAGGCCACGGACGAGCGTAGTCTCGGGGCCAGTAGGAAGCCGTGTGTGCAGGCACCTGCCATGGTCGAACCGCGCGCCGCCGGGCGGACGCTACCAGCCGCGGGGCTGAGGGGCGCGCGAATTAGCCGCCGCGCGTTGCCGGTTAGGGCTGGATTCGGCAGCGATCCGCATCCCCGCTCCGGCATCGCCCAGGATGGCCCGCAGCTCCCGCAGAAATGCCATCCCGGTCGCGGTGCGCTGAACAAGCACGCTGCGCCGGTCCAGCGGGTCGGTCTTGCGCCGGACCAGATCGAACTCCGACAAACGGTCCAATGCCCGGGTGATCGCTGGCTTGGAAACGTTCAGCTTGAGGGCCAGACCCCGGACGGTCTGAGCCTCTGTCTCCAAGTAACAGGTCAGAAACACACCGAGCTGGCGCGCCGACAGATCAGGACCGTCCCGCCGGACCAGGTCTACGATCGTCGCGCGCAGGACACCGAGGAGGCTATCGCTTCCCTCGTCGTGAGTTGCCATGGTTCCGCTCCTGCAATCGGCCGCCGGCCCAAGCGGCAGATGCCAATGATCTTAGATTCGTAATCATCGGTTTCAAGCCTCGCAACGAGGCGCGCGCCGAGGGCTGAAATCAGGTTGGCGGGCCAAACCGATCATGCCCTCATGGGATGCCGTCGCCGCGACGGTCGAATGCAACAACGGGCCAAGATCGCGGCCATTGCCGGAACGCCCGAAGCCGCACTTGCCGGCTGCCGTCGGCTCGGCCACAACAACAACCTGTTCCGGATCGGGCTCGGGGGCGACCCCGCCGGGGACAGAACTGCGATGCGGCTTCCCAGGCTCATGGGCACCCGTTCGCTGACCTCACGCGTAACCGCCCGCATGCGGTAACCCGTTAAGGCCGCAGAAGGTTCCTTATGTAATTACCTCTAGGTAGCGTTCTCATGTCATCGACGTAAACGACGGGGCAAAGCCGGTATGGCATGTGGTCCGTAAGCTGCGGATTCTGTGCGAGGGCGGATCGACTGGAAATGCGCACTGGGTCTGTCGCTGAACGATCCCGGCTTCGACCACCGTGCTGAGCGAGTTCCGGTCGCGCCTAGTCGAGGGCAAGGCCGAGCGACTGCTGCTCGACACCCTCCTGCAGCGATTGCGCGATAAGGGGCTGGTCAAAGCCAAAGGCCGACAACGTACCGACTCAACGCACGTGTTGGCCGCTGTGCGCGGGCTCAACCGGCTTGAGCGCGTCGGAGAAACCGTGCGCGCCGCGCTGAATGAACTTGCCGTAGTCGCGCCTGACTGGCTGCAGGCCCTGGCACCCCCGGTTTGGTTCGAGCGGTACAGTCGCCGTGTGGAGAACTATCTCCTGCCGAAGAGCGACACTGCGCGACTTGAGCTTGCGACTGCCATCGGCGCCGATGGCAGTCAGCTGCTCGCCGCGGCCGACGCTGCCGTGGAACAACCATGGCTGGCGCAGCTGCCTGCAACCCAGGTTCTGCGCCAAGTCTGGGAGACACAGTATGTCCCCGAGGAAGGGCATTTGCGATGGCGCACCGTCAAGGAGATGCCGCCAGCCGCCGAGCAAATTTGCTCGCCCTACGACCCAGACGCTCGCTATAGCACCAAGCGTGACATCTCCTGGGTTGGCTACAGAGCCCATTTTTCGGAGACATGTGACCCGGAAGCGCCGCACGTGATCACAAACGTCGAGACCACTCCGGCGACAACGCCGGACGACAACATGTTAACCGTCGTACATAAGTCGATGGAGAAAAGTGCGCTGCTGCCATCCGAGCATCTGGTCGACAAGGGCTACACGGACTCACACGTTCTGGTCGATAGCCAACAGCGGCATGGTGTCACCATTGTCGGTCCCGTCGCCGCCGATCCCAGTTGGCAGGCCCGCTCCGGCGACGGATTCACCAAGGCACAGTTTCAGGTCGATTGGGATCAATCCGATCCGCCCCCATTGGCGCATCAGCAGAACACGGCCGAACAGATCGGGCTTGCAAAACTCCGGCGCGCGGCACGTTCGGTGCCGCCCGGAACGCCGTTGCGCTGGGCGGTGAAAGTCCCGCTGCGTGGCTCGGGAACCTGCAATGTCTGCATCGTTTGATCAGTCCGGTCCTTGCCCCGGCCGGTGTCAGCGCCTCGCAAAGTTGCGCATTCCGGTCGACGCGGTGCGCGCAAGACCACACGGGCTTTGGAAGTTCAGCCCGATGGCAGCAACGTCGAACTGAGGTTCGCGCACGGCGTTGGCGGCCCGAGGGCAAGCGGCATCAGCCCTCAGCCGTGCTGCGCATCTCCTGGGCATTTGCCCTTTTGGCTGAGGAAGCCAATCTGCCAGAGCATTTCCTCGACCGTCAGCGGGAAACCGCCTCCGGCGACAAGCGGGCAAGCAGCATCTGCAGCACGGGCGCCGCACGCATCGTGTAGCCTGCTTTCCATAACAGGCTCACCAGGCCTTTGGCGCTGCGCAGGCTCGCTGCGCGGTCCACCACCGAAGCCGGTTGCCCGGAGGCCACCGCAAGCAGCGCAGAGGCAAACCGTGCCTCGCCCTGCGTCGCTGCAAGGATCAGCGCCTGCTCCGACAGCCCTCCCGCGGCTGCCAGCGCCCGTGCGTTGGCCATCGCTGCGTCCATGGTCAGATCACCCGGCGGCTCGGTTGCCGCCCGCTCGGCGGCGAGCCGGGCGGCCAGCCGCACGCGCAGCTCTCCGGCCAGCGCGGAAGGCAGATCGGCGCGCGCGGCGAGCACCTCAAGCAGGTGGGTGGCCACGATCTCCGCCAGCGCACACGCCGAGCGTGGCGGCAGTTCAGGGCGGCGCACCAGCGGGGCGTGCCAGTCCGTATGACCGGCGGCCCGCGCGATCAGCGCGTCGAGCGTGGCCTCGCGGATCTGCGCGGACTGATTCTCAATCAGCGTGCGGATCGCCGCGCTGTCGGCGTTCGCGACGATCGCATCTGAGACCGTCGCGTCGATCCGCGCCCTGCGCGCCACCGCGGCCGCGCTGGCTGGAACCTCCGCAAGCAGCGCGAGCAGGTCGGCGCTGGTGAGCAGCGGCGAGAAGCGGATTATCGGCTCGCTGACCGTGATCTCGGTGTCGCGGGCGAGCCGCAGGATAAGCTCAGCCGGCGCTTGCGGCATATCCTTCAGCACCTCGGCGATGGTGGCCCGCACCCTCACCGCCGTGTCCTCCACAAGCGTTGCAAGCAGGTCCCAGGTGCTCTGGAGCAGAACCGCCTGCCCGGGCGCGGCGAGGCAGGGAACCAGGGTGGCGAGCTTGTGCGCCAGCAGCGCGCGCACCCGCTCGTCCGGATCCTGCGCCAGGCGGGCATTGGCCTGCGGGGGCGCCCCCGGGTTCAGCGCCAACGCCGCGCGGACGGTTGCCGACGGGTCCGCGGCCAGGTTTCCCAGAACCGCCGGATCGGTCGCCACCCCGGAGCCCTGGCGGACCCGTGCCGCCTCGGCCGTAGGGGTTGGCGGGGCCGGTTGAGCAGCACGGGCAGTCTTGCCGGCGGACGCCCGTTTCATGCGTCCGCCGCCTGCGACATGCGCCAGTTCCCGCGGCCGGCGCGCTTCACCTGGTACATCGCCTGATCCGCCCGGTTCATCAGATTGTCGAGCGGCTCCCCGCTGCCGGCGCCCCGCGTGGCGACGCCGATCGACAGGGACAGGCCCGGCATGCTGGCGGTGTCGAACTCGCCCAGCGCATCCGATGTGCAGCGGCAAAGGAAGTCCGCCCGTTCGGCGGCGCTCAGGTGATCGGCGCCGTTCATCCAAACGGCGAACTCGTCCCCGCCAAGCCGGGCGACAAGATCGGTCGGGCGGACGGCGTCGCGCAGCAGCTGCGCGGTGCAGGCAAGCACCCGGTCGCCCGCCTCGTGGCCGTGGACATCGTTGACAGGCTTGAAGTTGTCCAGGTCAAAGAACAACAGTGTGCCGGGCAGCCCCTCCCGGTCGAGCCGTTCGATGTTGCGCGTGACCTCGTCAAGGAACGCGCGCCGGTTTAGCAGCCCGGTCAGCGGATCGGTGCGGGCCTGCAGCGTCATCTCGTGCTGGATCGCCTCGTGCTCCAGCGCGAAGCGCATGAGCGGGACCGCGGCGCTCACCAGATGTCCGTCGTCGGCGTCCCAGTCCCGCGCGCCTGACGCGCGCCACAGCGTAACGCCGGCGTGCTCGCCGAGCCGTGTCTGGCAGCCCGCGACGATCAGCCTCCGTCCGTCCCGGTTGAAGCCCCGTACGGCCTCCCGCTTCATGTCCAGCAGCAGCGTCGCCGCACGGTTCAGCACCGCGGTTCCGCCGCTGCCCGTTTCGTGGAGCAGCGCCGGGCCACCGGCGCCGTCTGCGGTGAACAGCGCCCCGCCTTCGGCGCCAAGCGCGCTCACCAGAGCCTCCAGCGCGGCAGCCAGCATGCGCGGTGCCAGCACCTCACGGCTAACCCGGGAGAGGATGTAGTCCAGCACCTCGCCGCGCCGCAGCGCCGCGGCGACCTCGGCATCGAATCCGTCCTGACGGGTGACGTCGCACCCGATGCCGCGCGCGCCGATGATCCGGTTTTCCGCATCGAGCAGCGGCGCGGCGGAGAACGCCAGGCAAGCGGCACTGCCGTCGGCCCGCTTCACCCAGGCGCGCCGCTGCTGAATCTCCGTGGACGGGCAGAACGGGTTCACCCCCGCGGCGAGCGCCGGATGGGCCAGCAGCAGGCCGGTCGGCCGGCCGATGAGCGCACCGGCGCTCCAGCCGAGCGCCGGATCGGGCATGACAAGAGTGAACCGGCCAAACGCATCGGTTTCGAAGGCGAGGTCAGCTGCCAGCAGCACCAGGTCGCGCCAGCGCTGCCGGCTGTCCAGCGCGGCGCAAAGCAGCGCGCCAGTGGTTGTCCCGGCGCCGCTGGGGCCCGGTCCGTTCTTGCTCAGGCCACTCATTTGTGTTGGACCCTCATTGGCTCTCCGCAGCGGTGGCGATTGCCCGTTTCGTCCGGCACCGCTGTCAGCCGCCACCCCGCGCCGGCCTGGTCCGGACGCTTCTGTGCCGTGACCGGCATGGGCTTCGACACCTTGCCAGGGCCAAGCTGAAGATTCCGATAACCCGGGCCAACAATGCCGCCGACAATCTTTCCCGACAGGCCGGCGTCAACTAAGGCCAGCGGGTTGGGGGGAATCCCGGGACGTCGACGATCTGCCATATCGATGCTCCGGCTGTGCCGCTCAGGCCGCATGTGCCGACGCAGTCTCGACTGAAGCGGCAAGGAACGCCGGCACTTCGGCAGATGGCATCGGCTTCGCCAGCAGGAATCCCTGCACTTCCGCGCATCCCAACTTACGCAGAACCCGAAGCTGTTCCTCTGTCTCAACCCCCCTCCGCGGTCACCGCCAGATGCAACCGGCGGCTCATCCGGCGGCGCGTCCGATGCGGCTGGTGCCGGCAGGCTTCCGACGGCGCCCTGCTGCCCGGCCCGACGGGCGAGCGCCTTCTGAGAGCTGTGACATCTTTTCCGTGTTCGTCGCGCCCGCCTGGTCCCCGCCGCCGATGCCCTACCCGTCGCCGCGATCGGCGCCGAGCCCCGCCGCCGGCCCCGAGCTGGACGCCATGGTGAAGTGGTTCAATTCGGAGAAGGATTCGGCTTCGCCGAAGTGTCCGACGGCTCGGGTGACGCGTTTCTGCACGTCAGCGTGATGGGGATCATCACTGTTCTGCTCTACTCGCAGGTACGGGTGCGGGACCAGGTTCGCTCGGCAGCCAAAGCGAAGACGGGACTTCTTCTGTAGGCCCTTTGCAGGACACTGCAACCGGGTGGCGGGTCGATCTTGCGGACTGGACCGGTCCGACAGCGGACGGGCGGGGCAACAGGCTCGCTGCCTCAGGATTGCGGGATTGAGGGACGACCGGTGCGGGAACCGACGCGCAACGCAGCGCGGGGGCGTAGCTATCCGGCCCGGTCTGCCGGGGAACGCCAGAACAGAAACCCAGCGACACGCCGAACCGTTTTGTGACTATGGTGGTTGGTTCCGGCCGTGGAAGCACAATGGACAAGCCAAGCACGAAGTTGGGAAGCACAGAGCTTGCCGCCCTGTTCGGCGTCACCTCGCTTGGCGCCCCGCTCACCTCGCCGGCCACGCCAAGTAAGATCAGGCAGGAAACAGAGCTGGAAATGGTCTCGCGCCACGTCAGAGAATGCAATGGCCGCATAGCGAGGCAGCGACAGATCATAGACGACCTACGCGCCAAGAACCGTTCAACGGTGTTGGCGGAGGATGTTCTCGTGTTATTTAAAGAGTCGCAGGTTTTACATGAAGCGCACCTCAAGCGACTTACGGCAGCTTGATCGTCGCGCAGCCTCGCCCGCTCTGGGCAACCCGAACCGGAGTTCCCCAGGCAAAAGGCGCTCCAGATCAGCGGAACCGGGGATAGCGGCCCGGGCTGCCGGGGAACGCCAGGCACGGTACCAGCCCGGTCTGACAGCATGCCGTTTCCCTTGGTGCGTTAGGGCCGCCACAGGCCGCCCGGCGCCTTCCACGCGCTTTGGGCGATGCCAGCCGGCAAAGCCGCTGGCGAGGCGTGGGGGTAGTTTCCGATCCTGTTCGCGGCCGGGGCGGGCGCGTAGCCACCGGGAGCTTAAGTCCCAACGCTAACTTGAGGCCCTGGCTGCCCGTGGCGGCCGGGGCCTCCTCCTTCTTCGCTTCAGCGCCCGCGAGGTCGAGCCGGGCTGTGGCGCCCGTCCAACGGTGCCCTGCGAGCTGGCCGCCCGGGACGAAGGCCATGTGTTGCTGGCCGATGCGTGCTTCTGCTGCGGGCGCATGGCTTGGCCAAGCGTCGCCCGCTGGCGACGCGCCATACTGACCGGATCGCTGGCCGCGGCGGCCCGGCTCGACGCGATGTCACTCGGTTCCGCGGTACCGCCGAAGGATCGCTTGTGCCAAAGTAATGGCGTTGTCCTTTGAAATGCTGACCACCGTCCCTTCTGCCGCATCGCCCACTTCGACGTCGACAGTTTCGTCACCGAGCGTAACCAGCAACTTTTCTTCCGTTACAATGCCATCGAATGCGAGGTCATCCACTTGAGCAGCTCCTTGTTAGCCGTTCCCTTGGCAGATCGCATTTGCGGCATATGGCGAAGCGCTTCGTTCATCCGCCGAGGGACGGTCGCCTCCGATTCCCGCCGCAGGGACGCATTATATCACCATCTGGCGGGCAGACCGGCCACCATCAGGACTGTCCCTCCGTGGGGCTGAACGGAGAGAGAACGTGGGCCGGGAAAGAGGCGAGTGCCTGTGGGCTGGCCCGTGTCGGCGCGCGCCGCACTTGCCGGCGCGGACGAGCTTCCGCTGGCTGGCGCTTGTCTTGAATTCGATTGCAAGCGAGGGGCAAAGAGATCAACATCGCGTGAATACAATCTTGGCAGCCATCCGGAATTTCGATCCTATGGCGCGCTTGATCCGCATCGAAAAAGCCTCGCGCGAGGGCAGAAAGACGCCAGCGACCCAACCCACTCAAACTGGCGCCGCAAGCCCTTCTGAAAGTCCGGCCGTTCCAACCGCACCACCGCCCCAGCCCAGCGACGCGCCCCTGATTGTCGGCATCGGCGCCTCGGCGGGCGGCCTCACCGCGTTCAAGGCGTTCTTCGCCGCCATGCCGGCCGACAGCGGCATGGCCTTCGTCCTGGTCCAGCACCTCGACCCGAACCACAAAAGCTTGCTGGTGGAGCTTATCGCCCGCCAAACAGCAATGCGGGTGCGGGAAGCCGAGGACGGCATGCCGGCTTCCGCCAACGCCCTGTTCGTCATCCCGCCGGACGCCACGCTGACCATCAAGGGCGGCATCCTGCGCGTTGAGCGGCCGGCGCCGCCGCGCGAACACCGCATGCCGATCGACACGTTCTTTCTGTCCCTGGCCGAGGACCAGGGCGAAAACGCTATCTGCATCGTCCTGTCGGGCACCGGCACCGACGGGACACTGGGGCTCCGGGCGATCAAGGCGCACGGCGGCCTGACGCTGGCGCAGTCCGAATACGACGATCTGGCCATGAGCGGCATGCCGCAGAGCGCCGCAGCCACCGGCCTGGTCGATCACGTCATGCCGGTCGAGGATATGCCCCGCCTCCTGATCGATTACTGGGAGCACCTGTTCCAGGTCGCCGCGCAGAAGGACGGCGAGGGCACCCGCCTGGACGCCGGAGAGCACCTTGCGACGATCGCGTCGCTGCTCCGCGCCAGGGTCGGCCACGACTTCAGCCACTACAAGCCGAACACGCTGGTCCGCCGCATCCAGCGCCGGATGCAGGTGCTGCAAATCGACTCCGTGCCGGCCTTCATCGACCGGCTGCGGCAGGAGCCCCGGCAGATCGACCTGCTGTTCCACGAGCTGCTGATCGGCGTGACGCAGTTCTTTCGCGACCCACCTGACTTCGCGGCCCTGCAGGCGACCGCCATCCCGGCAATCCTGGAATCGAAAAAGGATGCCGAGGCCCAGGTTCGCATCTGGGTGCCTGGCTGCGCGACCGGGGAGGAGGTCTATTCGCTCGCGATCCTGCTGCAGGAGGAGATGGACCGGCGGGGGATCGCGCCGAAGGTGCAGATCTTCGGCACCGACATCGATGACACCGCGATCGCGACCGCGCGCGCCGGCCGCTACAACCGGACCATGGCCGGCATGACGCCGGAGCGGATCGGGCGATGTTTCGTCGAGGAGGCCGGATTCTACCGCGTGGTCAAGCCGCTCCGCGAGATGTGCCTCTTCTCCGTCCACAACGTCGCCAAGGACCCGCCGTTTTCCAGGCTGGACCTGATCTCCTGCCGCAATCTGCTGATCTACATGGGCACCGAGCTGCAGGAGCGGGTGATCCGCACGTTCCATTACGCGCTGCGGCCAGGCGGGACGCTGTTCCTGGGGCGGTCGGAAGGCGTCACCCGCAGCACCACCCTGTTTGCCCAACCCGACCCCAAGGTTCGCCTGTTCGAGCGTCGAGACACCCCCACGCCGGCACGGCTTCCGGACTTTCGCGCCTCGGCCGCGACGCCAACGCCGGTTCGCCTGCCGGCGCACGGGATCGCGGAGGGCGAGGACCGGATCGACAAGAGCGTTCGCAGCGCCTTGGAGAAGCACTCGCCGGTCTACCTGGTGATCAACGACCGGTACGACATCTTGCGGTTTTCCGGCGGCGAGGCCGGCCGCTACCTGGAACCGGCCGCCGGCGCAGCGAGCCTGACCCTGTTCGGCATGCTGCGGAAATCGCTGGGGCCCGCGGTGCGCGCGGCCGTGCACAAGGCGTTCACCGAGCGCCGCGCGGTGGTGCAGGACCAGGTCGCGCTGAAAATCGACGGCGAGCCCCGCACCGTCACCGTGATCGTGGAACCGCTCAGCGACGCCGGGCGCGAGCCGGGCCTGTGGGTCGTCGCCTTCCGCGACCTTGGCCGCGCGGTCAGGAGCCGTGGTGCCAAAGGCGCGGCCGATGGCGGCGGCGCGGCGGTTCAGGCGCTGGAGGACGAGCTGCTGACGACGCAGGCGCAGTTGCAGGCCGCGATCGACGAGGCGGAGACCGTCACGGAGGAGATGAAGTCCAGCGGCGAGGAGTACCTGTCGGTCAACGAGGAGCTGCAATCCTCCAACGAGGAGCTCGAAACCGCCAAGGAGGAGATGCAGTCGGTCAACGAGGAGCTGCAAACGATCAACGCCGAGCTGGCCAGCAAGAACGACATGCTGACGCGCCTGAACAGCGACATGCGGAACCTGCTGGAAAGCACGCAGATCGCGACGATCTTCCTCGACAACGACATGCTCATCAAGGGCTTCACGCCGGCGATGAAGGAGCTGTTCCGCCTGCGAGAGGGCGATCTGGCCCGGCCGATCACCGACATCGTCACCCGGCTGTCCTACGGCAACCTGCGTGAGGACGTCAGGAACGTTTTGCGGGATCGCGGGCTGATCGAACGCGAGGTGCAGGTCAGCGGCGAGGACGCGACGTTCGTCATGCGCATCCGGCCCTACAACACGGCAGCCGGCGTCGTCGACGGTGTCGTGATTACCTTTGTCGACATCTCCGAGCACAAACGGACCGAGATGACGCTGCGGGAGCATGCGGCGGTCGTCGAGTTTGCGCACGATGCGCTTGTCGGCGTCGATCTCGACGGCAGCGTGCGGTCGTGGAATCCGGCGGCCGGGAAGCTGTTCGGCTATCCCGCCGCGGCGGCGATCGGCCAGCCGGTTTCGTTGCTGGCCGCTGCTGACCGGAGCGGGGAGCAGGCCGCCATGCTCGATCAGGCGCGCGCCGGCCGGGTGGCAGGACCGGTCGAGACGGTGTGCCGGCGGCAGAACGGAACCGACGTGCCTGTAGAACTGACGCTGATGCCGATCAGAAGCCCGGACGGAACGGTCGTCGCGCTGGCCGCCGAGGCGCAGGACATCTCCGGGCGCAAGCACGCGGAGGCCCGGCGAGAGCTGCTGCAGCACGAATTGACCCATCGCGTGAAGAACACCCTCGCCAACGTGCAGTCGCTGGCGATGGAGACGCTGCGGACGGCGACCACGCTCGATGCGTTTCGCGAGACCTTCCTGGCCCGGCTCGTTGCCCTGTCGAAGACCCACAAACTTCTGACGCAGGGAGAATGGGAAGGCGCCGCGCTGCGCGATGTGGTGGAAACGGAATTGGCGCCTTACCTGGGCGATGACCAAGCTCGCTGGACGGCAAGCGGCGCGGACATCCAGCTTCCCCCGAAAATGGCACTGGCGTTCGGCATGGCGTTCCATGAGCTCGCCACCAATGCCGCAAAGTACGGGGCGTTTTCGGTGCCCGGCGGCAAGATCGGGGTGACCTGGCAGGCTCGGGCAGCTGAAACCGGACGCAGGCTGCATCTGTCCTGGGTCGAGACCGGCGGCCCTGTTCTGGAGACGCCTGCCAAAAAGGGGTTCGGCAGCCGGCTGATCTCCGAAAGTCTGGCGTTCGAACTGGACGGCGACGTGCGGATGGACTTCGAGCCCGCCGGGCTCCGTTGCACCTTCGACGTGCCGCTTCCCTCAGTGGAGAAAGATCGATGAACGAGCACTTGTCCGGAAGCGCGACTGCCCGGTCCGGCCCGTGCATTCTGGTGGTGGAAGACGAGTTCCTGGTGGCGGAACTGCTGGAACAGATGCTGGAAGACCTCGGCTATAGCGCCATAAAAGTCGGCCGGGTTCCCAAGGCTATTGACCTGGCTGCCACGGCTTCCATCGACGGCGCGATCCTTGACCTGAATCTGGCCGGGGTGGAGGTCTATCCCGTGGCGGACGAACTTCGCCGCCGCGGCATTCCGTTGGTG
>Ga0302151_10001013_pt1 | contig 15341 bp, 10 predicted proteins | sample I_Bog_N1_3_FD_192428 | JGI IMG/M metagenome (GOLD analysis project Ga0302151, IMG submission 192428) | Peat permafrost microbial communities from Stordalen Mire near Abisko, Sweden - I_Bog_N1_3 | ecosystem: Environmental > Terrestrial > Soil > Wetlands > Peat | place: Sweden: Abisko, Stordalen...
GATTTATGCCTCTAACAGTGGGGAGGGAAAGGTCCTGTGAATACAACGTCGATTGTGCTTTCTGGCGTTGACAATCGTGTTCGCCTGCTATAGCGTCCGTAGCATAGACAAAAACTACAGTGAGGGAAGCGATGAAATTCTCATTCTGGGTTCTCGTGGCACTTGTCCTTTGCGTTGCGGCACCGGCGTTGGCTCAGATAGGCTGCGTGAGCTCACCGGAGAACCCGACGGCGATTCTGGCCCTGGTAGGCTCTGCCGGCGGGGTGCTGGTCGGCTTGCGTTCCCGTTTCCGTAAGTAGCCTGAATCGCGCACAAGAAGCTCGTTTATGAAGCCTTTGGCCGCAAGCCCGATGACCCGTATCCAGGGACAGGACGGGGGATGGTCATGAGTGTTTCGGTTGTGCGTCCGGGACAGGCTGTGGCGCTGTCTGCTGGACTGAGTGTGGTGGGCGTCTTTTCGATTCTTTCGACCGCCCTGTTCCTGTGGTCCATCTGGGTCAACGATCCGCTGAAGTCGATTGGCGGAGTGATTCCCATCCTGAGCCTGCTGCTGATTTTGAGGGTGTGGCGCTCGCTGGGATGGGAGATGGAGGGCACCTGGTGGGGGCTGGTGCTGTTGGTGGTGACCGTGGCCGCGGTACACCTGCGTGATCACGCCATCCTGGAGTTCATCTTTTCGCCGTCAGTATCGATCTTTCTGCCGCCGCACTCGCTGGTGGCTCTTGCGTATACGGTGGGCGCGGTGCTGCTGTTCGGTGGTTTAAGGCTGCTTCGGGCCGCGCTGTTTCCGGTGGTGCTGACTTGGTTTGTCGATCCGGTGCCGCACTTTTTTACCTTGCACATTGATCTACCGCTGCAACACGCGTCGTCCCTGATCGCGCGGGGGTTTGCGCACGGACTCGGGCAGAAGCTCACTCCCGACCAATTGCGGCTGATGTTTACGCCGGAGTTCGGCATGTTCATTGCGCCGGGCTGCAACGGAATTCGCGGGGCCATCACGATGGGCTTTATCGCGCTGATCGCTGGATATCTATACCAGTTCAAGGCCAGGATCTGGGCGATGGTCGTGGTGGGCGCGGTGTTACTGGGATACGTCTTCAACCTGCTGCGGTTGTGCCTGCTGGTGGTTTATTACGTCGTGGCGTTGCATCTTCCGTGGTTGCAGACTCGCGCCGAGATGGGCGATTACGTGATTGGGGCGTGCCTGTTTTTCTTGGCTACGGTGCTGCTGTTTACGTTGATACAGAAGCTCAGTCCAGGGGGTGATCTGCGGCTGCCACCGCTGCCGCAAGCGGAGGTGAAGGAGTTTGTGCCGCGTTCGTTCGGATGGCGATGGGCTGGGTTTGCGCTGTTGGTTGTGCTGGGCAGCGTGAGCTATGTGCGAGCCATTGCAGCGGCACGTGAGCGCCCGACGGCCACAGCCGACCCGAGGCTGCCGGGCAGGTTTCCGCAGCGGGTTGGCCAGTTCAAACTACAGCGCGAGTGGAACGAGTACCTGCTGGCCGGGCCGCTGATCTTCTACTGGGCGGATTATGTGTACGATGGCCCCGGCGCACCGAGCGCGGGCGCGGCCTCCAACGACGGGCAGCCGGAGGTTGTGTCGGTGGGCATCTCGCCGGTGCTGGGGGCGCATGACACACTGCTGTGCCACGCCGCGCGTGGGGAAGACTGGCTATGGCACGGTCCGCTGGAGTTCGCGACGAGCACCGGGTCAACTAGCTTTAGCGGGTCGTTCTTCAATGATGGAGCGACCCAGTATCTGGAGGCGACGACCCTGTGCAATGGAGATAGCTGCGGCCAGACCTCGTCCGAGCGCACGCACTTCGGCTTCGTCTACAGCCGGCCGGATACACGGGCGCTCCTGATGGCCAGCCCGACGCGGTCCATTCCGGTGCTATTGCGAACCGAGACGCTGAATACGTCCATGGCTCCGGACGCCGCGCGCGCCGAGCTGACCGCCAACCTGCAGAGCTTTGTGAGCTCTGCGGACCTGTCGGTACTGACGCGACCGTATCGGTAAGGAGCAGCAATTTGGTAGGCTTCAAGGCTATGACGCTGTTATCCAAAGCCGCCTTCTCCGCGACCCCGCTAGCCTTGCTGGCAGTGTGCCTGGCGGGCTGCGGAACTGGGTCTATACCGATCCTGGTGTCGCCAGTGACGTACAGCGGTGCGGCCTTCGCCGGCAGGGTCGTGGCTGGGGGCACACCGATGATTGGGTCCAGCGTACAGCTCTATGCGGCGGGGACGGCCGGTGCCGGATCGGCGCCGGTGCAACTGCTCTCGAGTGCGCTGACCACAGACAGCAATGGGGCCTTCAGCGTGGCTGCGGGCTATAGCTGCCCGTTGGCGAGTTCGATTGTCTTTGTGGTGGCGAGCGGCGGTCATGCCGGGACCGGCGGAGCAACGAACGCTGGAATCGTTTTGATGACAGTGCCGGGCGCGTGCAATGGAATTGCGTCCGGGGCAAGCTACGTCATCGATGAGGCGACCACTGTCGCCAGCGCCTATGGGTTGGCGCAGTTTCTGAAGCCGGGAGCACAACTGGGAGCGACCAGCACGAACAGCAGCGGGATATCGCTGGCGGCGGCGACGGTGGCGAACCTGGCGAACCTGACGACTGGGCTCGCTCCTGGGGCTGCATTTCCGTCCACCGGAGTCGCGCCGACGTCGAAGATCAACTCGCTGGCGAATGCGATGCATGCGTGCATCGTTTCGACGGGAAGCACGAGCGCCGCCTGCTCCGGTCTCTACGGGGCGGTCACGCCTTCGGGTACGGCTCCCACCAACACGCTGGACGCGATGCTGAAGTTGGCCACGCATCCCGGGACAAATGTAACGACGATCTACAACCTGAGCGCGACGTCGAGTGCATATACGCCTGCATTGGTCGCATCTCCGGACGACTGGGTGATGTATGCAAATTATGCCGGCGGCGGGATGAATGCGCCCACAGCCCTGGCTCTTGACTCGCAAGGCCGGATTTGGGTGGCAGGCTACTGCACTTCACCGTGCCTGTTTAACTCATCGGGAGTGGCCAGCCTGTTCAGCAATACCGGGACACCTGTGCTGCCCAATGGTGTCACCGGGAACTCGCTGTTCGAACTGTACGGCGGAGCGGTGGATGCGAACGACAACTTCTGGGCTACAGACGAGGAGACCTCTTACTCGATCAACGGGGGGGATGGCGGAATCACGGTACTAAACCCGCAGGGCGCGGTTGTAAGCGGCTCTCCCTATGCGAGTGGCGGCATCTACTATCCGTATGCGGTCGCTGTGGACAGTACGAATGTGTCGTGGATTGTGGACTACGGCAACTCGCATGTGACGCTGCTCTCGAACTCCGGAGCGTCGCTCTCGGGGAGTTCTGGGTATAGCGGCGATATCAATGGATCACCCACACTGGACTTTCCGGTGGCGATTGCATTGGACGCCAACCGTAACGGCTGGCTAGCGAACTTTTCCAGTGATACGGTGACCAAGATCTCAGCCAATGGGACCTCCGCCACAGCCTATGTTTGCTGTGATGCGCCGGATGGGCTCGCCATCGACGGCTCGGGCAATGTGTGGGTCGCCAACTACTTTGGAGACAGCGTCAGTCTGTTGTCGGCAAGCGGGGCCGTGCTTTCCACGGGGTTCAAGGGTGGCGGGATTGTGCACCCGCAGGGAATCGCCATCGACGGCGTTGGCAATGTATGGGTCGCGAGCTATCGCGGACCGTCGATCACCGAGCTGGCTGGGACGAGCTCCAGCAGTGCGCCGGGGACGGTACTGAGTCCGGCGGCCGGGTGGGCTCCCGATGCAGCCTTGCTGGAGGCCTATGCGCTGGCTATCGATGCCAGCGGAAACGTATGGGTGACGAGCTTCGGGAGCAGCCAACTGACCGAGTATGTGGGGCTGGCGGCGCCGGTGAAGACTCCGTTGCTGGGGCCGGTTCGAATACCCTGACCGACTGGCGAATGAGAACCGCCACAGCTAGGACGGGGCGACTCCTGTGGCTGGTCGCGCTCGCGGGTGGGCGATATTCTCCCATTAAAAAAGGAACCTACGTTACTCCAATTTGGGCAGCCAGAATCCTCATTTTTGTGTACATGTTTGACAGATGTTTGTGGCGGCTTGACAGGTGTATCTGTGGAGGCGGATGCTTGTGTTCGCAACCAAATCGCCCAGGGACCAGTGACCGCGTTGACGCGGCGCCAAGGTTCTGCAATCTCGGCACAATCCCCACTTTCAGGAGTCTCATGAACGCAAAGTTTTCCACCCCATTTCTCTTTTGCACGCTGAGGTTTCGCGTGCGCTCGATCGCTTTCTCGCTGCTGGCCGGCGTGCTGCTGGTCTGCGCTTCGGCTAACGCCCAGCTCGCGGGCAAAGGAGCGATCAGCGGCACCGTCTTTGACGCGACCGGAGCCGCGATTCCGGGCGCCAGCATTACGGCAACGAATACTGCGACAGCTATTGCTGTGACGACCACATCGACCTCTGCCGGCGACTATAGCTTCTCGGCGCTGGATCCCGGCAAGTACAACGTCACGGTGACGGCGAACGGTTTTGAGACGCTCGCGCAGAAGGACCTCGAGGTAAATGCTCTCGAGACGCTGACCTACAATCCAAAGCTGCCTGTCGGCGCGACCGATGTATCGGTCACCGTGACGACGGCGCCGCCGGCGCTGGAGACCAGCAACGCAGAGCTGGGCGCGACGATGGAGAACGACATGTATTCGGCGCTCCCGATCGAGATGGGCGCCTACGGGCAACCGGACCAGCGGCGCGCGACGGACTTTGCAGCGCTGCTGCCCGGCGTGCAGGTGAATGAAACGAACGGCAATGCGACGACTAATACGGGCGTGGTGAACGGATCGGGCAGCCGCGGCGCGGCAAGTGCTGTGTACATCGACGGCGTGCCATTTACCAACGCCGCAGGAGAAGGCGACCCGCGGTTTGTGTGGACGGCGATCTCGGTTGATGCCGTGAACCAGTTTCAGGTGGAGACCTCGGGGTACTCGGCGCTGTACGAAGGACAGGGCATTGAGAACTTCACCGTGAAGCAGGGCGGCAACAAGTTCCATGGCGCAGTGTATGAGTTCTTCCGCAATACCGCGCTCGATAGCTGGGGCTTCTATAAGTCGACGAATCCAGTCACGGGGAACCTGCAGAAGCCGGTAGAGCACCAGAATGAGTACGGCATCCTGCTGAGCGGGCCTCTGGTGCCGGTGGGCTCGTGGAAGGACAAAGTCTTCTTCTTCGGCAACTACAACGGCTTCCGCTACGCGCACTCGGCGCCGCAGCTCATTACGTTCCCGAACCTGGCCGAGCAGGCGGGAAACTTCCAGGGCATCCAACCCATCTACGACCCGAACACACAGACGGCCTGCACCGCGGCGAACGGCGGCAAGCAGTGCCGGTACCGGTTCGGACAGACTGCGGCTGGTGGTACATCGAACTGCCCGGCAACGCCGACGACCTGCCTGGATATCATTCCCGGTGGAGAGATCTCGGGAGTAGCGATGGCGATGCAGAAGAGCATCCCAACTCTGACCAATCAGAATCCCACCAACAACTATGTGGCCCAGAACTACTCGGCGCTGTCGAACTGGTCGATGACGGACCGCATCGACTATACGGTCAGCTCCAAGAACACGCTGACCTTTGTGGCGGCATTGGGGCGGCAGGCGAGTTCTGTGCCTGTTGGCCAGACCACCGCGGGACGCAATACCGGTCCTGTGCCGTACAACTATGGCCAGGCCTATGCTCCGAAGACGGCAGTGGGCATCATCGAAGATACGCACATCTTTACGCCGCACCTGATCAACCAGTTCAAGTACGGCTTTGCGCGCTACAACAGTCCGACGATCAATGCGGATGAGACTCCCGCCTACGCGGCCAGCGCGGAGGGCATCACCGGGCTGCCCGCCGGGCAGGCGCAGCAGGCATTTCCGATTACGACCTTCGCAGGAACGGACGCGCCGACCAACTGGGCGGGTACGACCGCGGGGTTCGGCATCTCCAACTCCTTCACGCTGGTCGACAACGTGCAGTGGGAGAGGGGCAAGCACACCATTACGGTCGGCGCAGAGCTGGGCTGGATCCAGTACAACTTCAACACGGCTCTCTCCGGAACTACGCCGGTCACGCTCGCGAATGCCGTTACCGAGACATCCGGCTTTGCGGCTGCAGGCACCTCCCTCACGTCGGGCACGGGTGTTGCGTATGCCAGCTTCCTGCTCGGGCAGATCGACAAGGCCAGCCTGACCCAGAACACAGTGCAGGAGACGGGTGGCCGGTTCCGTCCCATCTCGCCCTATATCCAGGACAACTGGAAGATCACCTCGAAGCTGACGCTCGACCTGGGTCTGCGCTGGGATTACTATCCGACCTATACCGAAGCGCACAACGTGTTGAGCTTCTTCAACCCCACGCTCACCAACCCCATCACCAACACGCCGGGCGCGATCCAGTACGCGGGCAATGGCGCCAACACCTGCAACTGCTCGACTCCGGTAAGCAACTACATGAAGAACTTCGGGCCGCGGCTGGGTCTGGCTTACCAGATCGATCCGAAGACGGTGATTCGCGCCAGCTATGGTGTGATGTACACGCACGGCAATGGTGTGGGCGGCTCGGCGATCTCGCGTACCGGTACGGGAACGCTGGGCTTCTCGGCCTCGCCGTCGGACTCGTCGAATACCTCCACGTTCCTCTCGTCGGCGCCGTTCCCGGCGTTTCCGGCATACATCGCGGCCACCGGCACGGCCTCCGGCAATGGATATGGCACCGGCTACACCACGACTGCGGGCTACACCGGTTCGCCGTCGACGGTCGGCTATGGCGATCCCTATCTGGGCGGACGCGCTCCGCAGTACATCAACTACACCCTGGGTATCCAGCACCAGTGGACCGACAACTTCACCACGACGATGTCCTATGTGGGCTCGCAGGGCCACTTCCTGATCACCGATGGCGGCAATCCCCGCGGCTACTACTCGGATCAACTGGATCCGAAGTACCTCAGCCTGGGCTCGTGCCTGAGTACGGCGGTCAACAAGCTGGCGACGAGTACGAATGCCGCCGGACAAAACTGCGCCGCTATCGATCCCATCGCGACACCGGCCTGGTTCAACACGGGGACCGCGCTGAGCCAGCTTCTGAAGCCGTTCCCGCAGTACGGCGTGAGCGACAGCTACTCCAACGTGGCCAACAGCAACTACAACGCACTACAGTTGACGGCGGTGAAGCGCTTCTCTCACGGCACGAACTTCATGGCGAACTACACCTGGTCGCGCACCATTGACGATGGTGGCACCTTCCGTACGGGCTATGCCCTTCCGGCGGCGTACTCCAACAATGGCAGGAACTGGAATATCGACTCGATTGAGCGCAGCGTCTCGACCTCCAACCAGCCGCACCACTTCGTCTTTACCGGCGTGGAGAACCTTCCCATCGGCAGCGGCAAGCTGGGCGGAGGGAATGCGGTGACACGGGCAATCCTGGGAGGATTCAAGTTCTCAGAGATCGTGCAGGTGTACTCCGGCTCGCCGCTGGCGATTACGTCGTCGTCCGGACAGACCAACCCTGCTGTGTCGACGGTTGAGCCGATGCTGAATCCTTCGTATGGCGGAAACAAGGCGCGTGTGAACGGACGCTGGGGAACGGGTAACACCTACGGCACTCCGGTCAGCTACATTGCTCCGAGCGCGGGAACATGCACGACCTCAGCGCCGACAGGGCCGTTCATCAATCCCGTGTCCACGTGTCTGAACTCGACGTTCGCTCCGGCTTACACGTTCGGCAATGCGCCACGCACGGGGGCCTACGGGCTGACTGGGCCCGCAGGGCTGCAAGTGGATATCAGCCTGCGCAGAACGTTTCCGCTGCACCTCACGGAGTCATCCAGATTGAGCGTGCAGGCTGACCTGTTCAACGTGACCAACTATGTGCAGTTCGGCGGCATTGGCCTGTCGCTGGGCAGCGCCAGCTTTGGCCAGCCGAGCTCGCAGGTGAACAATGCCCGCGCTGGGCAGCTTTCGGCGCGACTGGAGTTCTAACCGAAGCTCTTACTGCAGCAGCAACGATGCCGCCTTCTGGGCGGCATCGTTGCTTGTGGAGCTACATGATGCGAAAGCGTTCGCGCATGAGGCGCTGGAAGCGCGGGCGCCAGATCAGGTCGTAGGCCAGATCCTTGCCGGGGAACATGCTGAGCGCGGCGGTGCGCGCGTCGGCGATCATCTGCGAGGCTTCGTCGATGGAGAGCGAGCTGTCCTGGGCGATGGTCTGCATCACCAGGTTCATCATCAACTGCATGCGCCGGATGAGCCGGGCTTCTTCCATGTCAGCGGGCGAAGGCGGCGGCGCGGACGTCTCGGAGAGTGTGGTCTGCTGCTGTTGAGCTTCTTCAGGCTTTGGCATCGCGGCTCCCGGAAGTGCGTGGTGGCTCGTGAACCTCTCCGCAGACGAGCGTTGCTACTCTTCTATCACTGTGACGATGCCGGCGCTGTGGAGATCGCGCCGCTGGGGGCGAGCAGGAAGGTCTCCGCGCCGGCGAGGTCGGTCCGGAAGGTCTTGATCTGCGCGGCTTCGAGGCGCTCCAGCACCTCGGCGCGCGGATGACCGAAGGTGTTGTGGCGACCGACGCTGATGACAGCATCCTGCGGCGCGACGGCGGCCAGAAAGTCCGGGTTGGTGGAGGTCTTGCTGCCGTGATGTCCGACCTTGAGCAGGTTCGCCGGAGCGACGCGATGGTGGAAGAGCATGGTAGCCTCGCTGGCCGCTTCGGCGTCGCCCTCCAGCAGCACGCTGGCGCGTTGGTAGTCGAGCCGTAGAACGAGGGAGTCGTCATTCACTGGGACGCCGGGATTGGTGTACTCCGATTCGGGAGAGAGTACGGTTGCCTGCAGGTCGCTCCAGGGGAAGGCGTCTCCGGCGTGGAGATGATGAACCGGAATGTCCAGAGAGCGGGCCTCTGCGAGTAACGCCTGCAGCGCGGGTGAGTCTCCCGGCTCGACGCTGAGGAAGAGCTCCTGCGGGCGCAGATCGCGCAGGATCGCCGGCATTCCGCCCATGTGGTCGGAGTGCGCGTGGGTAAGGAGTACGGCGTCGAGACGGCGAATGTGGCGCGACCAGAGATACGGCGCGACGACCTCCTCGCCGATGTCCCAGCCGTTGGTTACGGCGGAGTTGCGGCCGATTGGACCACCGGCGTCGACCAGCAAGGTGTGGCCATCGGGCGAGACGACCAGCAGCGAGTCACCTTGACCGACGTCGAGCGCCGTTACTTCCAACAGGCCATGATGCAGCAACGGCGGCGCTGGGAAGAAGACCGCCAGCGGAACAACGACCGCGAGCGCGACGAGGCCAGCGGCAAGCCAAACGGGCCGCCGTGCGCGGAGAGCGATGCAGCCGACGGCAATAGCCGCGCAAGCTATGGCGACGGCGACAGTCGGCGGCGCGGGCATGCGCAGGTCAGCCAGCGGCGCGCGCTGCAAGTGGTCAACGAGCGCGCGCATCAGGTGCAGCAGCAGCGCGGTCGCAGCCGAGGGCAGCGCCGCGAGCCAAGGGCTGACCAGCGAGGCGCAGAACGTTGCCATCGCGCAGCACAGTAGCGCGCCGAGCATCGGGACCTCCAGGAAGTTCAGCGGCATCGCCATCAGGGTGACGCGATGGAAGTAGAGGGCCATCGGCAATGCCATGCAGATCTCCGCGCAGAGGCCGAAGAGCAGCAGGTTGAGCGACCAGAAGAGTGTGCGCAGCAGCCATACAGGCAGCGGACGCAGGCGTTCGCCTAGCAGTGCAGCAAAGAGATCGGCTGCCATGCGAACGCGCACGCGGAATTGCGCCAAGCGTGGATGAAGGTGAGCATCCAGCCGCAGCAGGTAGAGCTGGTCGAGCGCGCGTCCGTGCGGACGCAGCCAGCGCTCGCTGAGCGGGGCAGCGAGGCCAGCGATGGCAAGGATGATCAGGAACGTCATCTGGAAGCTGGTCTCGAAGAGCGCGCGCGGAGAGAAGACCAGAACAGCCAGCGCCGCCGCGCCCAGCGCGTTGAGGGCGTTGGTGTCGCGGTCCAGCCAGCGTGCGAGCAGATAGACCGAGACCATGACGAGAGCGCGCTGCGCAGGCAAGCCAAAGCCAGTGAGGAGCGCGTAGCCGGTCGTGAGGGCGATGGCTAGCGGGACGGCAGCGCTCTGTGGCAGCCGAAGGCGGCGCAGCAGCCAGAAGAGCGCGCCTGCGACCAGCGCCACATGCAGCCCGGAGACCACGAAGAGATGGAAGGTCCCAGTGCGCTCGAAGCCCTCGCGCAGCGAGTTGCTCAGGCCGCTGCGGTCGCCGAAGAGCATGGCGTTGAGCATGGCCGCGTCGTCGCCGCTCAGACGCAGCGAGGCGGGCAGTCGAGCGTTCGTGGGAGAGTCGAGCAAGCTCTGCAGGCGCGCAGTTCCCCAGCTCTGCGCCGCGAAGAGACGGCAGCGCCAGCTCGGTGGCGCTGAGTCGACGACCTGTACATGATCGCTGTGCGCCGAGGCGAAGACGCCGATTCCTTCCGTGAGTAGCTCGTCGGAATAGGACCACGCTCCAGGATCGCGGTAGCGGTCCGGTGTGCGCAAACGCAAGGGGACTTCGATAATGTCACCGCAGTGCAGAGTGAGTGGTTCTCCGCTGAGGGTGACGCGAGCGCCGCCGCTGAGCGGCTGCATCCAGTCAAGATAGGGAGTCATGTCCTCGACGGACTCGACGTCGAGGTCGACTGACTGGCGCGGAGTCGCGGCATCGTTCTCCCAGGCTCCGGGCTCGAGCGCCCATGGATACGGAGAGTTCTGCGGGGAATCGCCGTTCGGTTGCAACTCCGGAAGGCTGCGCGCGCGCACCACGCGGCCGCGAACGGTGCGGCTCAGGCCGTCTGCGCAGTGCTGCAGCGACTGTTGCGTCGGAATGGGAGGTTGCATCTGCGCGCACCAGCAACCCGCTGCGGCCCACAGCGCCAGCGCGGGAACGGCAGCGATGCGCGGAGTGCAATGCAGGCTGAAGAACGTCAGCGCAAGCAGAATGACGTTGGCGAGGACGAGCGTAAGCGTCGGCTGCCAGTGGCGAGCCAGCACGTCGCCGCCCGCAAAGCACAAGGCTGCGGCGAGCAGAGGTACGCGTCGCAGTCGAAGCGGATCGACAGGCGCAGGCGAGTTCATCCAGAATGTGGCAGCACCGACTGCCGGCATGAGAAGCGCTACCTTCGAGAGTTAGCCCAGAGAGCCAAACCAGTTTGTCACGAGTTGCGCTGGAGTTCCACCACAGTTTCCACATGGGATGTCTGTGGGAAGAGGTCGACCAGATGCAGTGCGGCGATACGATAGTGCGGTTGCAGCGTGCGCAAGTCGCGAGCCAGCGTGGTGGGATCGCAGGAGACGTAGACGATGCTGTGCGGCGCGAGGCGCTGTAACAGCGTGCAGGCTTCCGCGCCTGCGCCCGCGCGAGGCGGGTCGAGGACGATGAGCTCGGGTCGGTCGCGCTGCAACACCGCCGAGCGCAGGAAGTCGAGCGTGGTGGCTTCTACGGCGATATGCTGCGCGCCGAGCTTGCCGAGCGCGACGCGAAGGTCGCTCGCCGCGGTTGGGTTGGCTTCCACGGCTGTGACCTGCGCGAAGCTCCGCGCGAGTATGTGCGAGAACAGGCCAACTCCGGCGAAGAGGTCCCAGGCGAGCTCGCCGCTACGGTCCTTCGTGACCAGGTCAACGAGTGTCTGCAGCAGGAAGCGGTTGACCTGGAAGAAGCTGCCGCGCGAGACCCAATAGGATTCCTCTCCGACGCGATAGGAGAGGCCCGAAGCTCCGGTTTCGGCCAGCGTGCGCAGCGGCCTTGCAGTGCGAGCTTCTACTTGTACAGCCGCAGCGCCGGCGAGTTGCGGCAGGTTGAGCGCCGCGATGGCGCGGGTGAAGCTCGCGGGTTGCAGCGATGTCTTCTTTGGGCAGAGCAGCGTGAGCTGCACGCGGGAGAGATCGTCATTGCAGAAGAGCTCGACCTGAGTGGCTGCGTCGAACCATGCAGCGGTATCGCGGTCGCGCGCTGCGGCCGCGAGCAGCGCCTCAGCGGCGGTCCACAACACAGGCGCGGCGATTGGGCAGGTGCTGATGCCGAGGAACTGCGTCGAATCGGCGCGGTTGTAGCCGACGAAACGCTCGTCGCCGTTGTGTTCCAGGCGAAGCCGGATGCGGTTGCGGTAAGCCCAGGGTTCACCGGAGTGGACTGAGATCTCGGGCAAGTCCCTGATTCCTACATTGTGCAGAATCTCCTCAAGACGTGTGCGTTTCAAGCGGAGCTGCTCGCTGTAGGCGAGGTCCTGATGCTGGCAACCGCCGCAGACGCCAAAGTGCGGACAGCACGGAGTGGCTGTTTCCGGCGCGCTCAATCGTCATGCCCCATGTAGAACAGGCTGAGCCGCGGCAGCGAGCGGAGCTCCAGCAGGCGTTTGTGGAGGAACTGCGCCTGTACCTGGCGAAGCTGCACTGCGGACATCTTCGCGCGGTAGGGAGCGAGTTCGCGGTCAGCCTGTGCGCGCAGAGCAACCAGCTCTTGTTCGGTTGCGGAGGTTTGCAGTGCGGCGAAGAGGCGCTCTTCCAGCACGGTCAGCGTGCGGTCCAGATCGTCGAGCGGCAAGGGCTGTGCGCTGCGCATTAGGGCGGCGAGTTCGCAGAGGCGTTGCGCGGTTGCGGTAAGAACATCCTGCATCCCGCTCATGTCGCGATGAGACTGCGCCATGAACGGGGCACCCAAGATGTTAGCGTTGCGGTCGAGGTAGGCTGCGACGCGTTCGGGCTCGAAGCCGCTCTCACTGACAATGCGATTGGCTGCGGGCACTTTGCCGGTGGAGGCTTCTACCATCTGCTCAGCGGCTTGCATTACCGCCTGCGCGCACCAGGCGAGGCCGTTGACCTTCCGGGACTTTGCGCGCGTGGCGCGAGCATCGTGCTTGTCGAAGGCCTCGTCGATGCCGCGCAGAACGGCTTCCAGCGGAACTCCGGCTTCGCGCCAGGTCTCAATCAGTGCCCAGTCGAGCGTGCTGAGCAGCAGGATGGAGCCGCGACGGCGGCTGAAGCGCTCCTCGATCTCGGAGAAATACTCGTAATAGTTCATAGGACAGCTAACAGCTAACAGTTAACAGGTAACAGCGAGAGAGCTTTCTCTGTTCGCTGTAACCTGTTCGCTGTTGGCTGCTCTTCACCTTCTCTTATGGCGGTCGTGGTTGCGCTCGTAGATGATGCGCAGGCCGTTGATGGTGAGCATCTCGTCGACGCGATCAATGTACTTGCTGTCCGCGGCGACGAGCTTGGCGAGGCCGCCGGTCGCGACGGTGTGCGTCTCCGGGCCAAGCTCGGCGATCATGCGCTCGAGGATTCCGTCGACGAGGCCGATTGCGCCGTAGTAGAGGCCGATCTGGAGGTTGTCGGTGGTGCTGGTGCCGATGATCTTGGAGGGCTTCTTGATCTCCACGCGCGTGAGGCGAGCGGCGCGCGCGAAGAGCGCATCGGCTGAGATTCCAAGGCCTGGAGCGATGGCTCCGCCGAGGAACTCGCCCTTGGCGGAGACGACGTCAAAGGTCGTCGCGGTTCCCATGTCGATGACGATCGCCGGTCCGCCGAGCAGGTCGAAGGCCGCGACGCAGTTCACCACGCGGTCCGCGCCGACTTCGCTGGGGTTGTCGGTGAGGATCGGAAGACCGGTCTTCACGCCGGGTTCGACGAAGAGCGGCTTGACCTGGAAGTAGCTCTCGCAGACCTTGCGCAGCATGGCGTCGACGGGTGGAACGACCGAGGAGACAGCGACTCCGTCGACGATCTTGGGCGTCAAACCGCGCATGGAGAAGAGCGCGTTGAACATCACGCCAAGCTCGTCTGCGGTCTGGTTGTAGGGCGTTGTGATGCGCCAGTCGGCGACCATGCGCGCTGGTTCGCCTTCGCTAGCGGGCTGGAACAGCCCCAGAACGGTGTTGGAGTTGCCTACATCGAGTGCCAGTAGCATTGCGCCTTCTTGCCTCGCCGACCAAAGTACCTGAGTGAAGACTCAACCGGCAAGCCCGCGAACTCCGCCGGAGAGCACGGTGCGTTGCGAGCCGTCGTCTGCGTCGACGAGCAGGAAACCGCGGCTGTCGAGTCCAGCGGTCGTTCCAGTATAGCTGCCTTGCTCGGGCACATGGACGCGCTTGCCGCGAACCCACGAAGAGCGCTCGGCGAAGCGCGCGAGCAGAGCGTTCTGGTCGCTGCGGTTCTCCAGATGCGTGAGTTCCAGGTCGAGCGCGCGCAGCAGAGCGATGAGCAGAGCTTCGCGCGATGTGGCGCGAGTGTCAGTTTCCAGGTCGAGCGAGGTTGCGAGCGCTGTTAGCTCCGGCGGAAAAGCGCGCTGATGCACGTTGATGCCGATGCCGATGACAGCGTAGCGCAGCGGAGCGTCCGCGCCGGTTTCGGATGCGGTCTCGACGAGGATTCCTCCGAGCTTCTTTCCCGCGAGCATCAGATCGTTTGGCCAGCGAAGGTCGATCTTTAAATTTGTGACTTCTTCGATGGCATGGGCGGCGGCCAGGCCGGTGGCGAGCGAGAGCAGCAGGGCGTCGCGGAGGGGAAGCGATGGCTTGACCAGCGCGCTGAGGTAGAGACCTTCGCCCGACGCCGAGTGCCAGCTATGGTCGCTGCGTCCGCGGCCGGCGGTCTGCTCGTCGGCGAGGAAGACGGTTCCTTCCGGTGCTCCTTCGGCCGCGGACGCGAGCAGCAGCGAGTTGGTCGAGCTGACCGAAGCGAAGAGATGCAGATGCGCGGCGAAGCGCGTTCCGATGAGCGCAGAGCGAATGGCGGCGAGGTTCAACTGCGATGGCATCCAGTTTTTATTGTCGCGCAGCCGGCGCCTTCGAGACCTCGGCGGGCCAGAACCACCAGCCGGGGGTACCCCCCTCCCCCCTATTTTCTAAAATCTCTGGAATCAGCGGTTTAGCCGGTGACCCCGGGGTCAAAATATTGATTCCAGAGATTTTATAGGCAAAATATTGAAAAGAAGCAAGTTAACAGCGAACAGTCAACAGTGAACAGGCAACAGCGAACAGGCAACAGCGAACAGCGAAAGACGAAGACTGGGTCTTGTTGAGTTTCGAGGTACGAGTTCGTGAGTCTTGGGTTAGGGCGGGGTGCTGATCAGCTTTGAGCTTCGAGCTGTTGAGCTTTGAGCTAAAGGCAAAAGCCGCAAGCGGCTCATGCCGTTGCAGCTTGATGAGTTCCTTTGCTTAACCCTATGTCTTAATTGTAGCGAACCGGATCCGAATTATAGGACAGCTTTTGGATATTTATTAAATCCTTTCGGATGAGTGGGTTAGGGTGGTTTTG
>Ga0302151_10001028_pt1 | contig 15263 bp, 10 predicted proteins | sample I_Bog_N1_3_FD_192428 | JGI IMG/M metagenome (GOLD analysis project Ga0302151, IMG submission 192428) | Peat permafrost microbial communities from Stordalen Mire near Abisko, Sweden - I_Bog_N1_3 | ecosystem: Environmental > Terrestrial > Soil > Wetlands > Peat | place: Sweden: Abisko, Stordalen...
CGCTGATCCCCGCCTACAAGAAAGCGCATCTCGCCGAGATGTTCGTGGGCCTGGCGCGCCAGACCTTCCGCGACTTCCAGGTTATCGTCTCGGACGACAGCCCCGGCGACGAGATCACGGCGGCCATCCACGGCGGCGAGTTCGGCAAGCTGGTCGCCAACCTCGACCTGCAGGTGGTGCGCGGCCCGAAGAACGCGCGCCTCAACTACCAGCACCTGCTGGACCTGTGGGGCCACCGCTCGCCCTATGTCCACATGCAGCTGGACGACGACGCGATCTACCCCGACTTCTACCGCACCCACCTGGCCGCGCACGCCACCGGCACCTTCGGCGTCTCGGTGAGCCGGCGCTGGATCACGTTCGACGACATCCGCCCGGTGCACGGCATCAACCTGCCGCGCTGCGTGGCGCAGAGCCCGCTGCTGTTCGTGCCGGTGTCCGAGCCCGACCTGTTCCAGTCGATGGTGCCCACCTGCAACAACTGGGTGGGCGAGTTCAGCAACATGGTCATGTCGGCCGCGGGCGCCAGCCACTTCCCCATGCCTCCGGCCAGTGGCCTGTCGTACTACGGCTGGCCCGACGTCGGCTTCCTGCTGGAGAGCATCCAGCGCCTGCCGATGGTCTACATCCGCGACCACCTGAGCATCTTCCGCCAGCACGCGCAGCAGAGCACGAACAAGGTGCTCAACCACAGCGGCCGCGTCTCGGGCATGGCGTGGATCGCGGCGGCCCTGCACGCCTGGGAGCAGCAGCGCATCAGCTACGCCGAGGCCGTCAACGCCATCATGTACACGGTGGGCGAGTGCCTGAAGAAGTTCGACGAGTCCGACCCCGTGCTCAACGAGATGTACGACATCGTCCAGCGCCACGGCAAGAGCCTGGCCGAGCTGCACGCGGCGTTCACGCCGTACTGGCTGCGCGTGCTCGCGAGCCATCCGTCCACCGATGCCGCCACCTTCTCACGCGAGCCGGCGTTCGCCTGACGAAAGAGGAATCCCCCATGTCCGCCAGGAAGCCCATCTTCGTCACCCAGCCCGAACTGCCTCCGCTGGAGGAGTTCCTGCCCTACCTGCAGAAGATCTGGGACTCGCGGGTGCTCACCAACGCCGGCCCGTTCCACCGCATGCTGGAAGTGGCGCTGTGCGAGCACCTGGGCGTCAAGCACATCTCTCTGTTCACCAACGCCACCATCGCGCTGGTCACGGCGCTGCAGTCGCTGCGCATCTCCGGCGAGGTCATCACCACGCCGTACTCGTTCGTGGCCACCGCGCACTCGCTGATGTGGAACGGCATCAAGCCGGTGTTCGTCGACGTCGACCCGGTCACGCTGAACATGGATCCGGCCAAGATCGAGGCGGCGATCACGCCGCAGACAACGGCCATCATGCCCATCCACTGCTACGGCACGCCGTGCGACGTGGACGCGATCCAGCGCATCGCCGATGACTACAACCTCAAGGTCATCTACGACGCCGCCCATGCCTTCGGCGTACAGCGCGAGGAAGACGGCGCGCTGCGCAGCATCCTCAACCACGGCGACCTGTCGGTGCTGAGCTTCCACGCCACCAAGGTGTTCAACACCTTCGAGGGCGGCGCCATCATCTGTCCCGACGCCAAGACCAAGCAGCGCATCGACCACCTGAAGAATTTCGGCTTCGTCAACGAGACCACCGTGGTCGCCACGGGCATCAACGGCAAGATGAGCGAGTTCAACGCGGCCCTCGGCCTGGTGCAGTTGAAGCACGTGGACAACCACATCGCCAGCCGCGGCACCGTCGAGGCCCGCTACCGCGAGCTGCTGCGCGGCGTGCCGGGCGTGCGCTTCCTCGATCGTCCCGCGGGCGTGACGCCCAACCATTCCTACCTGCCGATCCTGCTGGGCCCCGACTACGCGCTGGGCCGCGACGGCCTGTACCAGCGCCTGCGCGAGAACGACGTGATGGCGCGGCGCTACTTCTATCCGCTGATCTCCGACTTTCCGATGTACCGCGGCCTGGCCTCGGCCGACCCCGCCGGCCTGCCGGTGGCGCGCGCCGCGTCCGACCAGGTGCTGTGCGTGCCGATCTATCCGGCGCTGCAGGACGAGGACGTCGTGCGCATCGCCGACGTGATCCGTTCGGGCGCGGTGCGCGCCGTGGCGCGCGAGGAACAGCCGCTGTTGCTGGCGGCTTGAGGAAACGCAAGGGGCCTGGCATCTCCTCGGATCGCGCCGGGCCGCTGCCGCAAGCAGGTGGCTCCATCGCGATTCGAGGCCATGCCTGACCCTTCGGATCAGCCGAGCGCCGTCATCAGGAACAGCGGGCGGTTGATGAACTCGCCCACCGCGTCGTTGCGCGGCAGGTTGACCGCGTCCACCGGCCGGAACTCGCCGTCGAAGCGCGGGTCGGCCACGACGATCTCGTCGATACGCCAATGCGACGCCGTCCCGGCGCGCACCCAGTCGATCAGGCTGGCCTTCTGGCCGCCCTCGAACAGCGGGCGATGGCGATCGCCCTTCCAGTTGAAGCCCACCTGCAGCACCAGCGTGCGCGTCCACGCGGTCATCGCGTTGATCGCCGCCAGCATCTGCTCGCGCGCCTGCGAGATCGTGAGCGCGCTGTCGCCGAAGTCGTCGGCCAGGTGGTGGACGACGTTGAGGCACAGCGTCACGTCGAAGCGTTGGTCGGCTTCGGGCTCGAAGTTGAAATAGGCGGGCACCACCTCCAGGCGATCCGACACGCCCAGCGCCTGCGCGGCCGCCTCCATGAAGCGCGCGTGGGCCGAGTTGCCTTCCTGGCTGCGCACGCTGCGCGCCCCCGATTGCAGCGCGGCGAACGAGAAGTAGCCGGTGTTGGCGCCGATGTCGAGCACCGTGCGGTCGGCCATCGGCACCGCGTGCTCGAGCCAGCGCTGGCGCTGCTCCTCGAGCTTGCCGGCCGGCAGCCCGCTGGCGTCGCCCAGCAGCGGCAGCAGGGTGGGGTGGATCAGCTGGTAGGACGAGTGCTTGCTGTGGGCGTCGTAGAGGGCGCGCAGGTCGGTGGTGGTCATGCGAAGGCCTTTGTTGTTCGTTGGGCGCGCGGTCAATGCGTGCCGTGCAGCGCGGCGGTGTCGGGCGCGGCGTAGATGTCGTGCCGCTCCAGCAACCGGTCCAGCTGCGCGGCGTCCCCTTCCAGCGCCGCGGCGGGGTAGCTGCGGCAGGCGGTTGTGCGGGCGCCGTGCGCCCACGCATAGTAGTGCGCGCGCGAACCGACGGGCGCCGACGGCGCCACGCGCGGCGTGGCGCCGTGGTCGAGCACGAACAGCCGCAGGATCTCCGGGCACGCCGCCAGCGCGAGCTGCAGCGGGCCCCAGAAGCGCGGGTTGATCTCGATGTAGTGCGCGTGGCCGCGCGCGTCGACCAGCACCTCCATCATCAGCGGTCCGCGGTAGCCGATCATGTGCAGGCCGTCGAAGAAGCGGTCGGCGTCGAAGGCCGGGGTATCGACGGTGCGCGCGAGCACGATGGACTTGCCGCCGGCTTGCTGCAGCAGGTTGTCCTGCCAGAACCAGGCGCGGCGGCCGTCGGCGGCGAGGTAGCCGCACAGGTAGCGGCTCTGGCCGTCCACGTAGTCCTGGGCGAACCAGTCGCTCGCGCGCAGGTCGGTGCGGGCGGCCGCCAGGATCGCCTCGTCCAGGCACAGCCGCGGGTACAGCACGCGGCCGTCGCGCACGTTCACGCGCGGCTTGAGCACGCAGGGCACGCGCAGCGCGTCCAGCGCTTGCGGCCGCGGCGGCTCGATGCCGGTCAGGCGGGTCACCAGCGACTGGCTCGCGAGCTTGCTGGTCAGGCGCTCGTAGACGGCGCGATCGGGCAGGCCGACGATCCAGCCCGCGGCCTCCACCGCGTCGCGGTTCGCGAGCACGAAGTCGTTGACGAACTCGGTGGTGGGGCAGTGGATCGCGATGCCGCCGACGGCGTCGGCGATCGCGGCGAGCCAGGCGACGGTGACCGACCTGTCCAGACGGTTGAAGATCACCGCGTCGGCATAGGCGGTGCGGTGGATCGCGTCGTCGCGGCCCGAGGCCACGATGGCGAAGGGGAGGTCGGCGGCGCGCAGCCAGCGGCACAGCGTGATGACGGCGCGGTCGTTGTGGCCCGAGAGCAGGACGAACGTCGGCTCCGCAAGTGCGCCGCTGGCGTGCGTGCGCGAGCGCGGGTCCGTCGTGTGCGTTCTCACGCGTCGGCCGTCTCGAACTCGGGCTTGGAGAACGCGAAGAACGGCTCGTGGCGGTTGCAGCCGAACTCGAGTGCGTCCATGTCGCCCAGCAACTGCTCGTGCGCGAGCAGGTCGCCGCGCAGGCCGGCCTCGCGGAAGTAGCGCGCGATGTCGCGGCCGAACAGGCGCACGTGGTCGGCCTGGCCATAGAACAGCGTGCGGAATTCCGAGGTCGTCTGGCTGTCGAGCTCGAACGTGTGAGTGAGGTGCGGCGCATAGGGCGTCTGCGCGATCAGCATGCCGCCCGGTGCGAGGCAGCGCTCGAACTCGGCCAGCGCGCGCGACGGCGTGCTCACGTGCTCCAGCAGGTGGTTGGCGATGATGAGGTCGAAGGCGGCATCGGCAAACGGCATCGCCTCGGCGTCCACGCGCGTGATGCCGGCGCGCGCCGGGAACAGGTCGCCGCGGACGTACTGCGATGGATTGCAGGCGCGGATGCGCGGTTCCAGCGACTGCTCGGGTGCCAGGTGCAGCACGCGCTGGCCGGCCAGCTGCTCGGGCAGGCCGGCGGCCGACATGTACATCCACAGGTGGCGGTCGCGGTCGTTGCAGCCGCAGTGCGGGCAGCCGTAGATGGACAGGTCGGAGCCCACCGTCTCCATCATGACCATGAACTGGCTGCGTTCGGCGCGCTTCGCGTAGGGCAGCCAGGCGTTGACGGGTCTTTCGCAGAGGCAACAGAAGGCCATGGGAATTCCTGGACGATGAAAGGAGAACGGATCAGGCGGCGAGCGCCATGTCCTGCATCGGATGCAGCACGCGCTTGGGCGCGTCGAGCGCGGCGGCGCTCACCGGCGTGGGCTTGCCGAGCACCTGGCGCACCGCGGCGGCACGGGCCGCACGTTGTGGCTCGGCCGGATGCAGCACGATCGCGCCGCGGCGCAGTTCGGGGAACGCCGACAGCGCACGGTAGCCCATGGTCTCGAGCAGTTGCGGCTCCCAGCCGGCCTGGTACCAGGCGAGCAGGGCGGCGTCGGTCGCGGCGGCGTCGCTCTCGGTCGCGCTCCACCACACCACGCGGCGCGTCGGATGCGCGGCGGCGTCGGCGGCCAGCGCGCCGAAGGCGTCCACCGGCATGTTGGCGGCGAGCAGCAGCTCGGCCTCGCCGTGTGGCGTGTCCTGCCAGCCCGGGTTGGCCAGCGCGAGTTCCATCACCCAGGTCGTGCCTTCGCTGGCGGGTGCGCCACGCAGGCGCGCCGCGTCGGTCTGGCGCAGCACCTCCAGCAGGCCGGCGATGTCGCGGCGCGGAGCGGCGGTCTCGTCGGTGTCGGGCTTGCGGGTGCCGTCGCCGTTGAGGATGAACGACTCCATGTTCATCGCGATCTTGGCCAGCAGGTTGGTGCGCGCCAGGTGCAGGTAGCGCAGCGGGCCGTAGCGGGAGGGCACCGGCTCGCGCAGCGCGTCGGCGGCGCGGTTGCGGCCGGGGCGGGTCGACTGGGCGTAGTCCAGCGCCACCTCGGTCAGCGTGTCGGCGTCGAGTCCCTGTCCGTAGACGGCGCGCTCGTAGAGCTGCTGCCACTGGAAACCGGCGGTGGGCACGGCGGCGTGGCGGTTCTTCACGAGGTAGGCCTGCCAGCCGTTGATGACCTTGGCCGACAGCTGCTCGACGCTGCGCACCGGCAGGTGCACCACAGAGACGCCCTCCATCGCGCGCACCGGCGGGCGTGTGCCGTCGGCGAAGTGCACGTTGTGGTTGCCCTGCTCGATCACCAGGCGCTCGTCGTCGCGCGGGTCGCGGCGCACCACGGCCTTGTAGTACGTGGGCTCCTCGCGGCGGCGGCGGTCGGGCATCGCGCCCAGCGGGTCGGCCAGCACGCGGGCCGGGTCCACGTCCGCCTCGGGCAGGTGGGTGCGCCACGGCAGCAGCACGACCTGGCCGGCGGGCACCGCGGCGAACGCGGCGTCCAGCGCGGCGCGCGAGGGCGCGTGGATGAATTCGTCGGCGTCGAGGAACCACACCAGGTCGGGGTTGAAGACAGGCACCACCTTGCGATAGACGTGCGTGACCTTCTCCGACTGCCAGTAGCCGAAGATCGGGTCGTCGAACACCACCAGCGGCAGGCCTTCGCGCTGCAGCGAGGTGAGGATCTCGCGGGTGCCGTCGGTGGAGCCGTTGTCGATCACCACCAGCAGGTCCAGCAGGCAGAGGTTGTGGCGCACGAAGGCCTCGACGATGTCGGCCTCGTTCTTGATCATCGCGATCGCAAGCGTGTTCATGTCGTTTGTCGTCTCTGTGTCGGGAACGTCAGACCAGCGCGGCGGCCTCGTCGTCGGCGAACTGCTCGTCCGAATCCAGGCCGCCGAAGTCGGCGCGCATCGTGCGCGCGGTGGTGCGCTCGCGCGGGGTCGTCGCGATCTTGCGCAGCGCCACGCGCATGAACGCCGCGTTGTCCTTGCCGCAGGGCTGAACGTTGGCGTCCAGCCATTGCGATTTGGCGATCTCGAAGCGGTGCTCGAACCAGCCGAGGTACCAGAACCAGTCGGTGTAGTAGAGCCACGAGTTCTCGTTGAGCGCGCGCAGGTGCGTCGGGTCCTGCCAGGCCGTCAGTGCCTTCTCGTAGGGCACCTCGATGGAGAACGCGCCGCCCAGCTTCAGCAACGCGAGCGCGTTGGTCATCAGCATGGGCAGGTCGGGCACGTGCTCCAGCACGTTGTTGGCGTAGATCAGCTCCAGCGTGCCCGCTTCCAGCAGCACCGTGCCGCCCATGCGGGTGGACGCGGCATGGGGCAGTGTCACCGGCTGGCCGAGGTCCAGCACGAGGTCGGGCTCGGCGCGGTCGAGGATGTCCACGTTGAGCCAGGTCGGCTTGTAGTCCTTGCCCGAGCCCAGGTTGATCGCGCGCGGGCGCCACGGGCCCGGGTCGCGGCTGCGGGCGAAGCCCTGCTGGAAGCCGCCTGCGAAGGCGAGAAGGTCGGCGTACTGTTCGACCGGATCGTGCGCGGCGTCGGGCGTGCGGAACGCGGCGAGGCGCTTGTTCGCTTCCTCGTAGAAGGCCGGGGTGCCGAAGTGCAGGCGGAACCACTCCTCCACCTGCTCGGGCAGCCACAGCACGGCGTCGACGAACGCTGGCGCCGGATCGGTGGTGGGCGTGTATTCGGAGATCACCGGCGTGCCCAGCGACAGGCAATGGAACGCGCGTGCCTGCTCGAACCGGTTGCTCTCGTAGAAGTGGCAGTTGAGCACCGCCTTGGCGCGTCCGATGAACTCGTCGCGCTCCGGGCCGTAGACCGGCGCGTCGAACGTGGCCACGTTGAAGCCGGCCGCCTCCACGCGGGCGATGAACTGCTGGCGGCGCGGGTTCATGCTGCCGAAGAACAGCAGGTCGATGTCGCGCTCTTCCAGCGGCAGCGCGGGCTTGTCGAGGTACGACGCGTAGCCGAACGACACGATGGGCACGTCGGCCGGATCCTGCGCGTAGGCGGACACGTTGGCGGCGTCGTAGTCGACCACCGCGGAGCCGCGCAGCAGCGCGAGGTAGTCGGGGCTCACCGAGGCGCCGCCCTGGCCCAGTTGCTCCAGGTTGACGAACACGCACGCGTTGCGTTCCTGCCAGTCGGTGGGAAAGCCCAGGTGAGCGCCGAAGACGAAGTTCACCGCATCCTCGCGCAGCCGGTTCTTGGCCATCGTCACCTTCGCGCCCTGGCGGCGGAACATGTGGCGGAAGTAGCGCGCCTGGTCCAGGAAGCCGAGCGAGTGCACGTAGCCGGCAGGCTGGATGATCGCCAGGTGGATTGCGGGGGGATTCTTCATGGAACCAGGCTCCGGAATTTGTTCGGGAACCGCCTCCCGGGCAGGGGGACGGTCATGAACCGATTCTGAAGACCGGCGGCACGGGGCAACGGGTGAAAAGCGGGGCAGGGGGCCGGCATTTCCCGACCGGACTTGAGGGGCCGGGCCCCTTTTCGCACTTTCGTCAGTGCGACTGCTTGAGCTTGAGCGCCTCGATGGCGCGGCCCGTGCCTTCGTAGAGCACGATCAGGTTGCGTGCCGCCAGCGTGGAGCCGCGGCCCGCCACCGAGCCCTCGAGATCCGGGCGTTCGCCGATCTCCAGGCAGCGCCGCCACGCCGACTCGATCATGGGCAGCAGCTCGCCGGCGCGGGCCGGCTCCTCCGTGGCCCAGTCCAGCAGCAGGTCGCCCAGCGCAAAGAAGAAGTCCGGCGAATGGTTCCAGGCGGCCATCGCGCCCTCGGCCAGCAGCACGCCCCGGGCATGCTGGCGGCATTTCTTGAGCGCGTGGATCTCGCGCACCAGGCGGTCATGGTGCCAGCCGGGCGTGGTGCCGGCCAGCGTGACGACGGCGCCACTGGCGTCCTCGCAGGCACGCGAGCGCGCGAAGTGCGCGCAGGCGTCGGCGTAGCGTTCGTAGACGTCGTGGTCCTTGCCGATCTGGTAGTGAAGGTAGGCGTCGTCGGGCGCCTGCGCCAGTGCGCGGGCAAGCAGTTCGGCGTTGCGACCGGTCTTGGCCTTGAGCGCGTCGGCGCGGTAGCCGTCGTGGCCCAGCACCGTGGGCAGGCGGCGCACCGGCAGCGCATGCTTCGGCTGCTCGTGCACGTGCCCTTCGTAGCGCACGCCGCGCGGCAGCACGCGCGGCAGCCAGCTGGGCGCCAGCGACACGCCGATGGGGGTGTCGAACTGGCTGTCCACGCGCAAGGTGCCGACGAAATCGGGCAACGTGTGCCGCAGCTCGAGCAGCTCGATGCCGCCCTCGGCGATCCATTCGTCGGCGTCGACCACGACGGCCCAGTCGGCGTCGGCCAGCGCGAGCGCCGCGTTGCGCGCGGCGGCGAAGTCGTCGCACCAGGTGAAGTGGCCCACGCGGGCGCCCGCGGAACGCGCGAGCGCGACGGTGGCATCGGTGGAGCCGGTGTCCAGCACCACCAGCTCGTCGACGCAATGCGAGACGCTGGCGAGGGCGCGCACGATGCGCGCCGCCTCGTTGCGCGCGATCATCACGAGCGCGACCTTGTAGAGGCTCATTGCACGTTCGCTTCCAGGGCCTGCGGCGCGAGGCCGGCGAGGCGGCGCTCGTGCATGCGGGTCAGCAGGCCGTCCATGTCGCGCGCCAGGCGCTCGGCGTCGAACAGCGGCAGCTGGTGGCGGTTCACCTCGAGGTGGGCCTTGATGCCGTGCAGCGTGTCGGGCTCATTGGCCAGCGCGGTGGCGAACTCGACGTAGTCGGCCTCGGTCGCGCAGGCCAGGTCGCCCAGGCCGCAGGCCGTGACGAGGCTGGCCGCGACGCGCGATGCGAAGGTCGGGCCCGGCACGGTGAGCACGGGCACGCCGGCCCACAGCGCCTCGCTGGCGGTGGTGTGCGCGTTGCAGGGCCAGGTGTCCAGGAACAGGTCGGCCGAGCGCAGGCGCGCGATGTGGCTGGCGAGGTCCAGCTTGGCGGCGAAGAACACGCGCTCGCGCGCGACGCCGCGGGCGGCGAGTTCGCGCAGCAGGTTCTCCCTGGCGTGCGGATTCCAGGCGAGCATCCACAGCACCGAGCGCGGCGCGTCGGCGAGGATGCGCGACCACAGGTCCAGCATGTTGGGCGACAGCTTGTAGGTCTGGTTGAAGCAGCACAGCACGACGGCGTCGTCGGGCAGGCCCAGCTCGGCGCGCGAGGGGCAGGGCGGCAGCGGGCGCGCGGCGTCGTTGGGCTGGTAGCAGCCGTCCAGCTGCGCGATCTGCTCGGTGTAGTGCGCGGCGTGCGCCAGCGGCGTCGTGACGCGGTCGCCGATCATGTAGTCGATGAAGGGCGCGCCGGTGGTGGCCGGGTAGCCGAGGTAGGCGGCCTGCACCGGCGCGGGCCGGTAGGCCATCAGCTCCATGCGGCTGTCGCGGGTGTGGCCCTTCAGGTCGATGAGGATGTCGATGCCGTCGGCGCGGATGCGTTGGGCCACCGCGCAGTTGCCGGTGTCGCGGATGTCGACGTAGTGCTCGCAGGCGGCGCGCACGCGGCGGCTGATCTCGGAGTCGTCCTCGCGGCTGTGCGAATACAGGAAGGTCTCGAAGCGGCTCGTGTCGCGGCGCTCCAGCAGCTCGGTCATCAGCACCGCGGTGGCGTGGTGGTAGAAGTCCGACGACAGGTAGCCCACGCGGATGCGGCCCGGGCGGCGCGGGCCGGGCGCGGGCAGCGGCACGATGGCGCTTGTCAGGCCTGCGACGCGGCGTTCGCCCAGGGTGCGTTGCTGCTGCGGCGTGGACTCGATGGAGATCAGCGCGAAGGGCAGCAGCAGGCGCGCGGTCTCCGGGTCGTCACGGTCGACGGCCTCGAGCAGCGCACGGGTATCGGCCGCGTCCTGCGTCCACTCGCAGGCCTGGCGGTTGGTCTGCACCACCAGGCTCAGCGCGAGCGCGCGCGTGGCGCCGTCGTCCAGCGAGATGGCGGTGCGGAAGCACTGCGCGGCCTCGAAGTCCATCGCCATGTCCATGAAGCACAGGCCCAGTCGATAGTGCACGATGGCCGAGTCCATCTTCACGGTCAGCGCCTGGAAAAAGGCGTCGACGGCCTTGCGCGGGTTGCGCGTCTGGAACAGGGCGTTGCCGAGCGCGTTGTAGTAGTCGTGGTCGCGCGGCGCGTCCACGGACAGCGACTCCAGCACGCGCAGCGCGTCGGCGGGACGCGACATCTGCAGTGCCAGCTCGGCCGCGATGCGGCACGCGACGACGCTCGTGCGGTCGAGCTCGCAGGCGCGCAGCGCGGCCTCCAGGGCAGGCACGTGCCGAGCCAGCGCCATGCGCGAGCGCGCCAGGTTGATCCACATCAGCGAGTCGCGCGGGCTGAGGACGGTGGCGCGTTCGAACTCCAGCGCGGCTGCATCCCAGCGCCGGGCGCGTTGCGCGAGCAGGCCCGCCTGGCGATGGCTTTCGGCGCGGCGCGCGCTGGCGGAATCGAAGGATGCGGAGTTCTTCATGATCGGGCCAGTCTAGGTTCAAGCCGCGGCGCGATGGCTCCGATAACAGGCTCAGTCACGGTGCAGTTCGCAGGAACGTCCGGGTCGGCCGCCCTGGCCAACGGGGCAGGCGGGCACGCATTCAGTGTGAACAGGCGCTGGATCGACGCACAAAGCCGAGTCGGCGGTCGTGCAAGGAGCCGATCAAAAAGTTCTCAAGTCTTTCGATCCGGTCTCCGAAAAACAATTCACGGCCCCTACCGTTTTCGACTTTGGGGCGAAAACCCGGTAATCCCGCCGGACTTTGTCTCCCCAGGAGTGAACATCATGTCTCTGACGATCAACACCAACATCGCGTCGATCGACGCCCAGCGCAACCTGTCGGGCTCGCAAGAGTCGCTGGCAACGTCGATGCAACGCCTGTCCTCGGGCCTGCGCATCAACTCCGCCAAGGACGACGCCGCCGGCCTGTCGATCGCCGAACGCATGAACGCGCAGGTGCGCGGCATGAACGTGGCCATCCGCAACTCCAACGACGGCATCTCGCTGGCCCAGACCGCCGACGGCGCGCTGGCCCAGGTGAGCAACTCGCTGCAGCGCATGCGTGAACTGGCGGTGCAGGCCCGCAACTCCACCAACAGCTCGTCGGACAAGGACTCGCTGAACAAGGAATTCGGCCAGCTGCAGGCGGAAATCACCCGCGTGCTCGGCGGCACCACCTTCAACGGCAAGGCGATGCTCGGCGCGGACGCGACGACGCTGGACTTCCAGGTCGGCGCCAACACGACGGTCAACGACACCGTGTCGATCAAGACGGTGAACATGACCAAGGACACGACGATGACCGCCGTGACCAACACGGCCACCGCCGTGATCGACTCGACCGCCACGTCGGGCGCCATCGGCACCGTCATCGACAACATCGACAAGGCCATCGACGACGTCAACGACACCCGTGCCACGTTCGGTGCGACGGAAAGCCGCTTCGACTCGATCATCTCGAACCTGCAGTCCGGCGTCGAGAACCAGACGGCCGCCCGCAGCCGCATCATGGACGCGGACTTCGCCTCGGAAACCGCCAACATGAGCCGCGCCAACGTGCTGCAGCAGGCCGGCACCGCGATGATCGCCCAGGCCAACCAGCAGCCGCAGCAGGTGCTGACGCTCCTGCGCTGAACCTGGCGCCGGCGGCCGCGTGCCGCCCGTCCGAACGGCTTCGCCCCGCTGCGACGCCGTTCGCGGCTTCCCCCCCTCATTTCAACTGCACGCCTTCTCGAGAAATCGGGTGGGCGTGCCCGCATTTAGGGCTAAAGGCTTTCGGAGAACCTCCCGATAACTAGTTCAACAGGCTCACGAAAAGGAGCTTGGGTCCGGTGAGTGGCCAAGGGCCTGGCGGTGACAAAGACAACACCGCGCAGACCGTAGGAGCACCTGGCGCTAGGCATCGAAACGCCAGTGCTCTTGCCGGAAGTTTCCAGTCCGAATCTTCACCTTCCCAAGGAATCGTCATGTCTCTCACCATCAACACCAACATCGCGTCGATCGACGCCCAGCGCAACCTGTCGAGCTCGCAAGAGTCGCTGGCGACGTCGATGCAACGCCTGTCCTCGGGCCTGCGCATCAACTCCGCCAAGGACGACGCCGCCGGCCTGTCGATCGCCGAACGCATGAACGCGCAGGTGCGCGGCATGAACGTGGCCATCCGCAACTCCAACGACGGCATCTCGCTGGCCCAGACCGCCGACGGCGCGCTGGCCCAGGTGAGCAACTCGCTGCAGCGCATGCGTGAACTGGCGGTGCAGGCCCGCAACTCCACCAACAGCTCGTCGGACAAGGACTCGCTGAACAAGGAATTCGGCCAGCTGCAGGCGGAAATCACCCGCGTGCTCGGCGGCACCACCTTCAACGGCAAGGCGATGCTCGGCGCGGACGCGACGACGCTGGACTTCCAGGTCGGCGCCAACACGACGGTCAACGACACCGTGTCGATCAAGACGGTGAACATGACCAAGGACACGACGATGACCGCCGTGACCAACACGGCCACCGCCGTGATCGACTCGACCGCCACGTCGGGCGCCATCGGCACCGTCATCGACAACATCGACAAGGCCATCGACGACGTCAACGACACCCGTGCCACGTTCGGTGCGACGGAAAGCCGCTTCGACTCGATCATCTCGAACCTGCAGTCCGGCGTCGAGAACCAGACGGCCGCCCGCAGCCGCATCATGGACGCGGACTTCGCCTCGGAAACCGCCAACATGAGCCGCGCCAACGTGCTGCAGCAGGCCGGCACCGCGATGATCGCCCAGGCCAACCAGCAGCCGCAGCAGGTGCTGACGCTGCTGCGCTAAGCGCTGCCAGCCCGGCAGGGACGACCTCCCTGCGCCGCAAGAACAAGAGCCCCGCCAGGCGCAAGCCGGCGGGGCTTTTCCCCTATGGGCCAGGCCATTCCGGGGCCCCGTAAATCCGCAACTCCGGGCAGGAAAAGGGCGGACTTGAGCCCTTATATCCGTGATTTACCCGCACTCAAGTATTCGCACAATCCATTCCAACGTCTCCTCGAATCCAAAAGAGCGAGGAGCGCGGTCCGGAAGCACCGACGATGAAGCGAGAGCGAAGTCGGGGTGACCAAGTACCGGGCTTGGAGGTGCGAGGCTCGCAAGGCCAGCCTGACAGCCACGCATCGAACTGAGTTCCGGCACTTTCGCCGGTTGTGCCTGAGTCCTGGAGTATCCACATGCCATTGACGATCAATACGAACATTGCTTCGCTGAATGCGCAGCGCAACCTCAACGCGTCCCAGGGCTCCCTCGCGACGTCCATGCAGCGCCTGTCTTCCGGCCTGCGCGTGAACTCCGCCAAGGACGATGCCGCCGGCCTCGCCATCGCCGAACGCATGAACGCGCAGGTGCGCGGCATGAACGTCGCGGTGCGCAATGCCAACGACGGCATCTCGATGTCGCAGACGGCCGAAGGCGCGCTGGCGCAGGTGAGCAACTCGCTGCAACGCATGCGCGAACTGGCGGTGCAGTCGCGCAACGCCACCAACAGCTCGTCGGACAAGGACTCGCTGAACAAGGAATTCTCCCAGCTGCAGGCAGAAATCAGCCGCGTGCTCGGCGGCACGACGTTCAACGGCAAGCACATCCTGGGCGCGGACGCGACGTCGCTGACCTTCCAGATCGGCGCCAACACCACCGCCGACGACACGATCACGATCGCGACCTCGGACATGACCAAGGACTCGACGATCACCGCCGTGACCAACTCGTCCACCGCGCTGATCGACGCCTCGGCGACGTTCGGCGCCATCGGCACCGTGATCGACAACATCGACGCGGCGCTGGACAACATCAACGACACGCGCGCCACCTACGGCGCCACGCAGAGCCGCTTCGACGCCATCATCACCAACCTGCAGGTCGGCGTGGAAAACCAGTCGGCCGCCCGCAGCCGGATCATGGACGCCGACTTCGCGGCGGAAACCGCCGAGATGAGCCGCGCCCAGGTGCTGCAGCAGGCCGGCACCGCGATGGTCGCGCAGGCCAACCAGCTGCCCAACCAGGTGCTCAAGCTGCTGCAGGGCTGATCGCGCGAACCGCGCAGGCGCGCCCCGCAAGCCTCGAGGATCTTTCCACGGGGTTTGCGTGGCGCGCCTTTTCGTTGCCGTCGCTGATTCCGGTCGCTCGAAAAGAGGTGTATTTCGCCGACTTGAAAACGGTTTGCGCCAGGGCTCGGATCTCAAGAACGCGTGACTGCGGCCGATAGTTCTCCCAAGAACCGCAAGGAAGTCCATGACCACCACCCCGAGCGCGACGACGGGTTCCATCAGCTCCGCCGGCATCGGCAGCGGGCTCGACGTGAAGAGCATCATCTCGTCGTTGATGGCCGTCGAGTCGCAGCCGCTGCAATTGCTGCAGAACGCGGCGGGCACGGTATCGACCGAGATTTCCGCGGTGGGCCAGATCCAGAGCCTGACGTCGACGCTGAGCGGCACGGCGCATGCGCTGTCGTCGACTTCCCTGTGGACGCAGACGACCTCGAACACGTCCGACAGCACGGTCGTGACCGCGGATACCTCCGGCGGCACGGCCGCGGCCGGCGACTACTCGGTCAGCGTGCAACAGCTCGCGCAAGGA
>Ga0302151_10001070_pt1 | contig 14962 bp, 15 predicted proteins | sample I_Bog_N1_3_FD_192428 | JGI IMG/M metagenome (GOLD analysis project Ga0302151, IMG submission 192428) | Peat permafrost microbial communities from Stordalen Mire near Abisko, Sweden - I_Bog_N1_3 | ecosystem: Environmental > Terrestrial > Soil > Wetlands > Peat | place: Sweden: Abisko, Stordalen...
CTACGGGATCGTTGAGCTCGCTGAAGGCGTTGCCGAGTTCGAAGCCGCCGGCGAAGAACTCGAAGCGCTCGACGTGATCGGGATCGTCGGGCTTCTGCTTGGAGAGCGGGGAGACGACGGTTGGATAGTCGTAGATGATGGTCGGCTGGATGAGGTTTGGCTCGACCAGTTCCTCGAAAAGGCGATAGATCACCTTGCCAAGCGGTTCCCCTTTCGACTGGAGGTAATGAACCTCGTGGAGCACCTTGATTTCATTGGGATAGCCGAGATTCTCCAAATCAAACGGGCCTGTTGCCTCGCCGCCATCCTTTCCAATTCGTGAAAGGTTGTATGACGCGGTGTCAACCGCCGTTCCAAGGGAGCCGCTGTTTTCGAAATCTTCCATTGTGACCACAATTCCGGCTTTTTCTGGCCAGAACTTGATAATGGCTTCGCGCATTGTCAATCTCGTCCACTTGCCAAGATCAATCTCAACGCCATTGAACGTCGTCAGCGTGGTTCCGTTGACCTCTTGGGCAACGAATGCGAGCAGCTCCTCGGTTAGCGTCATCAGGTCCCAGTAGTTTGCATAGGCCTGGTAGAACTCCAGCATGGTGAACTCGGGGTTGTGCTGCGTGCTTACGCCTTCGTTGCGGAAGTTGCGGTTGATTTCGTAGACGCGGTCGAAGCCGCCGACGACCAGGCGCTTCAAATAAAGCTCGGGCGCGATGCGAAGGTAGAGGTCCTGGTCGAGCGCGTTGTGGTGCGTTTTGAAGGGGCGTGCGGCGGCTCCGCCGGCGATCTGCTGCATCATCGGCGTTTCCACTTCGATGTAACCGCGATCATCGAAAAATTTGCGCAGGGCCTTGAGGGCTTTGGCGCGCTTGACGAAGACTTCACGGGCGTCGAGGTTGGTGAAGAGATCGACATAGCGCTGGCGGTAGCGGAGCTCGACATCGGCGAGGCCGTGAAATTTTTCAGGCAGCGCCAGCATGGCCTTGGAGAGGAACGTCAGGGTCTCTACATGGATGGTGAGCTCACCGGTGCGGGTGCGGAAGAGGTAGCCGGTGACGCCGATGTGGTCGCCCATGTCGAGGAGCTTGTAGAGCGCGAAGCCCTGCTCGCCGACGGCGTCGAGGCGGACGTATATTTGGAGCCGCTGGCCATTCTGTTGCAGCGTGGCGAATCCGGCCTTTCCCTGTGCCCTGATGGCCATGATGCGGCCGGCGACGGCCACGGTGGTGCGCGTGGCCTCAAGCTCCTCGGCCTGCGCTTCGCCCCACTTGGTGCGCACGTCTGGGATGGTGACCGCGTGCTCGTCGATCGAAGCGGGGAAGCGGTTGGGATACGCGGCCTGGCCGAGCTTCTCGATTTCCTCGAGTTTTGCTTTACGCAGATCGAAGAGACTGCGCTCAAATTCCGAATCGAACTCCATGATTCCTCTTGTGTGTGAGCTGCTTCAAGGGTGCAACAGCCAGTATATCGTTCATTCGGTCCGGAGCCGATGGAGACGCGCGGCGGAACGATGAACCCATGTTTGTGATCAGTCGCTGAAACGATTTGCCAATGCGGATGATGGTGGATAGAATGGCCGCAATGAAATCAAGACATGCTGTATTGCTCGTATGCGGCCTGCTCGCGTTTGCGGCCCAGGCCCTGGCCAAGACCATTCTGCCGGATGCCTGCGGCGACGACGGCGTCAAATTTGAAGTGACGGCGCTCAAGAACGCGCCCCCGCCGGCTCCTCCGGCGGATGGCAAGGCGCAGATTGTGTTTATCGAAGACGAGAGCCAGGGACTCGGCTTCGGCATGCATGCCACCATTCGCTATGGCCTGGACGGGGCCTGGGCAGGCGCCAACAACGGCAACACGTTTTTTGTGATGAACGTGGAGCCCGGCGAGCATCACCTTTGCGTGAGCTGGCAATCGGCGCTGAAGATGTTGAAGAAGAGCATCGACGTTGCGTCGTTTACCGCCGAAGCTGGCAAGGTTTACTACTATTCGGCCGACATCAAGATCACGACCATCCGCGGTGCGTCGGGACCGGGCGTAACCAGCGGCGGCGGGGGCGCCAACATTGACTTTGGCCTTTTGCCGTTGAATGAGGACGAGGGCAAGTACCGGGTGAAGGCCTGGAAACTCGCGACCTGGAAGACGAAATAAAGGGAAGACCAAGTAGAGCAGCCTGCCGCGGTCGCGGATGGCGGCGCCATCGTGTATAACCACGATGGTGCCCTTCAATCGTCCCATTCCGGAGTCAACCCAGCGGAATAAAACCGCACCGGCGGTGAAATCGCTGGCCGATGCGGAAAAGCTGATGCAGATCGCGATCCTGCTGCCTTCGTCGGCGTTCATCGGCTGGCTGGGCGGGGCATGGCTCGACAGCCACCTGCACCAGACGTGGATGGGGCTGGCGGGAATCCTGTTCGGGGGCATCTCCGGGCTGGTGTACGTGGTGCGGCTGGTGATGGCCGGAACCAGCAGGGCTGTGTCCAATGCCGGGTCGGACGCGGGGCCGAAGGCCGGGCCAGAGACCGGGGACGACAGCCAGCCATGAGCGAAGAGATTCCGCAGATAGCCAACCTCACAGAAGAAGAGCTGGATGCGCTGCTCAAGAGGTCCGTGCGCAACACGGTCCTTCTGGGGCTGGTGGCGTCGGTCGCGGTGCTGATTGGTTCCGGGTGGCGCAATGCGGCCATGCTGATGACCGGCGCGCTGATCTCCGCCGCCAGCCTGCTGGAATGGCAGCGGCTGGCGCGGCTGATGACCGCACGGATGAAGCGTCAGCAGGCTCCGCGCGGGGCTGCCCTGGCCGTTGGGTTCTTTCTGGTACGCCTGTTGATCTTTGCGGCGGCCATTTATGGTAGCCTGAAGTGTTTCCAGGGTTCGGTTATCGCGCTCATGTGCGGCCTCAGTCTGGCAGTTGTAACGCTCATGTTTGAGGCTCTAAGGATGTTGCGGAATTGAGCTTGACGCCCGGCCTGATGGGGTAGAACCAATCTGGAATCAGAAAGATAGTTTCCTTCATGGCTGGACAGTTGGCGTTTACAAAATTGCTGAATGCAGTGCTCGCCGGGCCTGTGGATGCGCTGTTGGGGGCCGTGGGCGTACATCCTGCCAACCCCCATGCGCCCGTCAATAACACCTTTGCGCTGGAACTGCTTGTGGTGCTGGGCTTCATCGCTTTTTTCGCGGTGGTGCGGGCGAGTCTGTCAGTGGAGAAGCCGGGCGTGCCGCAGCAGTTTGCCGAGCTGATTCATGAGTTTATTGGCGGGCAGGCGGAGCAGGCCATCGGCCACGGCTATCAGCGCTTCCAGGCGTTTGTCACCTGCATCTTCCTGTTTGTGCTGGTCTGCAACATCATCGGCCTGATCCCAGGGCTCGAAGCCCCCACGCAATCGGTGGTAGTGCCCTTTGGACTGGCCGTTACCACTTTTATCTACTACAACTTCCACGGCATTCGCGAGCAGGGGATCATCGGCTACCTCAAGCACTTTGCAGGGCCGGTGTGGTGGATTGCCTGGCTGCTGTTCCCGATTGAAGTGATTTCGCACGTGGCCCGCATGATGTCGCTCACTATCCGTCTCTGGGCCAATATGTTTGCCGGCGACCTGGTGACGATGGTGTTCTTTTCGCTGATTCCGATTGGGATTCCGGTCATTTTTCTGGCCTTGCACTTGGGCGTTTCCGTGGTGCAGGCGTTCGTGTTCATGCTGCTGAGCATGATTTACCTGGGCCAGGCAGTGGCGCACGAGCACTAAGAAACAGCTCCTAGCCTCTAGCTTCTAGCTCCCAGCTTCGATATTGCGAGTTCGAACTGAAGTGCCAAGAGCTAGGAGCCGAAGATTCAAGGCGCTTTTCAACAGGAACCTCCTGGCTATTAGCCTTTCGCTCAACCCAGACGTCGGGGAGCGCACAGAAGAGCTAAGAGCTAGAAGCTAGCAGCTAGAAGCTGCTTTTAAAAGATTCCGCCGGGGAGAGCTTCCGCCCTGGGTCAACGGAAGACCGCAAGCGTGAGGGGGTCAGCACGGTGAACCTCAACCACCCACTGGCGGTCAATCTCAGGGAAGCTGGAGAAACATGCGTAAACTGCAAAATGTTCTGATGGTTCTGTCTGTACTCTGCTTTGCCGTTCCGGCCTTCGCCCAAAGCGGCTCCGCCGTCGTCGACCTGGCTCCTATCGGGATCGGCATCGGCATCGCGCTGGCAGCCGGCCTGTGCGGTATCGGCCAGGGCAAGGCAATTGCTTCCGCCACCGAGTCGGTGGCCCGCAACCCCGGAGCCACGGGCAGCATTCAGTTCCTGCTGATCCTTGGCCTGGCGTTCATCGAGTCACTCACGCTGTTCACCTTCGCCATGATCTACGTCAAGATCAAGTAAGGCGAATTTGGCACAAGAAAAGCGGCCATGCCCTCCTGGGTGTGGCCGTTTTTCTTGGTGCGCTTAGTGGCCGGGTTGGGCGGGGTTGCGCAGCATCTGGATGGCCTGGCGGTAGTCGATTCCGGATGGGGCCGGCGTGTACTCGGTCATCTCTTCTGTCGTGTCGATGTTTTTGGTCTTGAAGAGGATGCGCAGGTTCATCTGCATCTGGACACGGGCGATGCGCCACTGGCGGCCGCCGACGTCGACCTGCTCGATGATGACCGATCCGCCCTTGTTCAGCTTGCCCAGAATGCCCCAGGCATAGTTCGTATCCTGCTCCAGATGGCCCTCCAGACGCGTCACACGCTCCTGTGCGGCGTCGATCCACAGTTCACCTCTCATGGCGGTGAGGGCCTGGGTTTCCATGTCAGGGGGGCTGAATCCGGGGTTGGGGCGGAAGCTGAACTTTTCCATCGGGCCAGCCGGGCCGGAGCCGGAGCCGGCGTACTGGTAGAGGAAGGCGTTGGGCAGCATGCGCAGCAGCTTGAGAACGATGCCCATGTCACCCTGTTCGCCCTGCTTGCGGTGCTTCTGCAGGCTGGGATCGGCGAGCAGGGCATCGAGGCGCGCCTGCTCCTTCTGTGCGTCCTCAGGCGAGAGGGGCTTGTCAAAATAAGCCAGGAGGCGGGCCACGTCGCCGTCTTTGGTTTCGAGGATCTCCTTGGTCGAGGTGAGGCGGGGGCTGACTTTGCGGAGCCGGTAGCGCATGGGATGGCTTGCGTCCTGGGCGGTGGTCAACTCGCTGGCGAGCGCCCGCTCCACCAGCGCCTGGGCCTGTGGAGGCGCGAGCGCTGGCGCTGCCGGCTGCGCGAAGGTTGCGACCGGGCAGGCCAGCAGCAAGAGGATCGGTGAGAGTCTGCGCACATTTGTCAGTTTAGCGGGCATTGGCAATCTGCGTATCCGTGTGGGCATCGGGCTCAGGTTCAGAGTGTGCGGGGTACTCCCGTTTTAGACGCGGGCGTAACGAATCGGATTCCGAAGGGTTGGGATGTGCTGCAAGGATGGTGCTGGAAGGATTGAAGCAAAGGGCCGGGTCCCGTATAGTTCGGGCAGGGCCTTCTATCAGGCTCACGGGAAGGATCGAAATCATGGCAGTGGAGAATGTACCCGCGCGCATCGGCAAGAGCGTGATTATTTGCGGCGAAGTGAAGGGGAGTGAAGACCTGATTGTGGATGGGCGCGTTGAAGGAACAGTGACGCTCACCGAGAGCCGGCTGACCATTGGGCCGAACGCCAATGTACAGGCCGACCTGGCAGCGCGGGACGTGCTGATTCTGGGCCAGGTGCAGGGCAACATCGTAGCCACCGGCCGGGTGGAGTTGCGTGCCGGATGCAGCGTGCATGGCGACATTCGCGCGCTGAGGCTGGCGATCGAAGACAACGCGGTGTTCCGCGGCAGGGTAGACCTGACGCAGGGCGCGGGCAAGGCGCAGGAGGCTGCCGTACCTGCATCCGCACCGGCACCCGTGGGCGGCGCATATTGATGGGGAACTGCCCTCTGGTCCGCCAGGAAACAAGGCGCAGGTCCACAAGAGGATTTCCGGTCGATGAGCCGTTGGTTTGAAAAGAAGCAGGACAGCGGACCGCCCGCACCCACCGCCGGCCTTTCCGGGCCCAGGGTACCGCGGCACTCCGGCGGGTGGATGGCGCTGCGCAAGCGGCTTGAGGCTGAGCCCGGCCTGCGCGTGATCGACACCGGCTATACATCCCCTTCCAACATCAACTACCTGACTGGGCTGGGTCACAGCCTGTTTCAGGCCGACCTGGTTCTGGATGCATGGACCGGTAACTGGCAGACCGGCACGGACGAGGATGGCAAACCGGTCTGGAATGTCGAGGGCTATCTCAACCAGTCGTTGAATTTCTCCGGGCGCATGTACGATGTGGCGCTGCTGTGGACCGCGCTGGACTACCTGCCCGAGGCGCTGGTGGCGCCTGTGGTGGCGCACTTGTTTGCTTCAATGAATCCGGGGGGGCAGGTGCTGGCCTTCTTCCACACGCGCACGCAGGGCGAGGAGACGGTGCGATGCCGCTTTCACCTGACCCCTGGCGACGATGTGGATGTGCAACTGGCGCAGCCGTTTCCGATCCAGCGCGCATTTACCAACCGCAGCATCGAAAAGCTTTTTGCCGGCTGGTCGGGCCACCGCCAGTTTCTGGCAAAAGACAGCCTTTCTGAAGTCATCATGACGCGGTAGAGTTTTCCGAGGGTCAGCAAAAGGAGACATCATGAGCTTGTTGAAGGGAACGCGGATCACGTGGCTGGGTCACGCTACCGTGCTGGTGGAGACGGCGAAGGGAACAACGATCCTCATCGATCCATTTATCGCAGGGAATCCGAGCTATCCCAAGGAGTTTGTGCTGCCGGAGAAGATCGATTACATCCTGCTGACTCACGGCCATGGAGATCATATCTCGGATGCGGTTCCAGTGGCCCGGAAACATGGCTCCACGGTGGTGGCGATCTATGAACTGGCAGCCTATGTCGCGGGCAAGGGAGTGGAGCGCACCATCGGCATGAACCTGGGTGGAACGGTGCAACTGGACGATGTGGCGGCCACGATGGTCGAAGCCACGCATTCAGCGGGCGCGGAAGATGAGCACGGAACGCACTATGTAGGCGTGGCGGCAGGTTATGTGCTCACGATTACAGATGGTCCGGTGCTTTACCATGCCGGAGATACGGCAGTGTTTGGAGATATGAAGTTGATTGCCGAGCTATACAGCCCAAAGGTAGCCATGCTACCCATTGGCGGACATTTTACGATGGGGCCGAAAGAAGCAGCCCTGGCAACGCGCTACCTGCAACCGGAGATGGTGCTGCCGCTGCACTTTGGCACATTTCCGCCGCTGAAGGGCACACCAAAGGAGCTGGCCGCGCTCGTGGACTCCAGTGTAACGGTGGTGGAATGGACGCCTGGGGAGAAGGTGGAATGATAGATGGCAGGTTACAGATTGCAGATGACAGCAAGAGCCTTCACTGCGATCTGTCATCTGCAATCTGTCATCGCTGTAAGAGCCGAGCTATGCTTGCTGCCGAGTGGGTACGGTACGGAAGATAGGCGGAAATCTAACTCGGCCTAACTTCCGTACCGTGCTCCCAGTTACTTCGAGGCGGCCTTTTTCTGCTCTGCCCAGCGCCGCTTGACGGCTTCGGCGATGCGCTTGCGCCCTTCAGGCGTCAGATTCCTCTTTTTCTTGACGGGCTTCTTGGCGGCGGGTGCAGCCGCGGCCTTCTTGGGTGCCTTTGCGGAGCCGCCGCTCAGCAGGGCACGCGCCTGTTGCAACTGAGCAATCTCCCGATCAATCTGTGCCAGAATTTCAGAAACTCCCACACTTCCTCCTATCAGAAACTCATGAGTAGCCGATGGCCTCATGTGTCTAAGTCGACAACTGCGCAAAAAACAGCTACTTGTTCTCTAGGGAACACGATACGCAAATATAGGCTCTTTTACAAATAAAATGAAGAGAAATGTGAAGTGGGAGGTATGTATTCCATTTGAATTGCCGGCAAATGAACATGAGCACTGGAGAATGATAGCGGCAGGAGCTATGCGGCCAATGAAAGATCGTGGAGGGAGAAGATAGTCCGGAAGGCAGTGTCCATGCGGCTCCCCAACCTTTATGTCCCTGGATGCAACATGTGGAAGCCGATCCAATTACCCTGCGGAAACAACCATTGGCATCAGGCGAGGGAAAGTAAAAGCCGCCTGCGCGTATTTGTCTTGATTTGAGCCAAGGGAATGCCGCAATCACTCGATTTGCAAGATAGGTACTTGTTTCCCGGTGACTGGAGGGATGGCTTGTTGAAGGGAGGACTTAGGGACTAGAGCGGTTTCAGGATAGGTATACCCTATCTGCACTACTGCGAGGTCGCCGCTCCTTGGGGTCGCGTCGACTTGAGTGTATTCCCTTTGGGTACGGCAATCCTGAAACCGCTATAATGTCCTGTCTCTGAAGTTCCCATCGAAAGTTCCGAAGTGCAACCGCAGGTCCTTCGACTCCGTTTGACGCCCAACCACCCCAGCGACGAAGACCTGTCGCCGGGGGCCCCGGCCGCGCGTCAAACTCCGCTCAGGATGACACCCTGCTCTTGCCTGGTGCTTTCGACCAGCGGTCATTTTAGCCGTAACTCGCCGACGCGAGTCAAGATGCTCAGGATGACAGCTCATTTCTGATACGAACTTTCGAGACGCTCTAGCGCGGTGTCTTGGGAGGGAGGGTAGTTTGCGCGGGTGCAGACGGGTTCGCGGGAGCGCCTGACAACGGCTGGCCGCCGAGACGCATGGTGGCCGGTGAGTCGGCGGCGCGATAGTTGCGCAGATCGCGCAGTATCTCCTGCTTTTCGCGGGCGTACTGGCCGGCCAGGCGAGTGAGTGAGTAGGTGATGATGTCGCTGTGGTGCAGGTCGGAGACGGAGGGATCGCGGCGCATGTTGAGCCACAGCCGGTGAACCAGTTGCACATCGTCTGGACTCAGCGCGGGAGCATGCGGCCCGATGTAGAAGACCTTGACCTCGCCGCCAGGATCGATGACATAAAAGTTGAACTGGCGTTTGGGCTCGGGCAGGGCTTCCCATGCTTGTCCCATGTGGAAGGCCTGGTCTTCGGCGGTCATCTTGGAGGAGATGCTGGAGATGACTGAATCCACTTCGAGATTGTTGGCGCCCTGGACCAGAGCGGCAAACACGTCGCCGGCAGGAACGACAAGCAGGGAGACCTTCTTGCCAAAGCTCTCGGCCACGGAGACGGCCTTGGTGAAGACCATCTGCTCATGCTCGCTGAAACTGGTGTCTTCGGCGCTCAGGAACTCCGGGCCGCCCACGCCCATCATGCGCACGCTGATGACCACCACGTCGCGGTCTTCGGTGCTGGTGTGGGAGAGAGTCCATTTCAACGCCAGGGGGTTGGATGGATCGCGCATGGTGACCATGACCCCGCCGGGGCGGATGGCCGCCGACTCGCTGCTGATGCTGTCCTGGTGCTCCAGTTGGAACTGGTCCCGCATCTGGCGCGCGGTGATGGCATGCTTGCGCATGTTCTGGCGTTCCGAGACGCTGAAGATGACGAAGAAGGCCGCGGCAAACACGATGCCGCTGACCGTGGCCACCGACTTGGTGAAGAGGTTGACGATGGCGACCGACAGCAAAACCAGAAACACCGAGAGCAGTCCAATGGGGATCTCGGTGTTTCCTATGCGGATATTCGGGGGCACCTTCCATCCGCGCTCGCCATGGTACTTCCAGCGCAGCACCAGCATGGCCAGGCTGTTGAAGGTGAACGACCAGATGACGCCGAAGGCGTAGGCCTCGCCCAGGGTAATGACGTTGCCGCGGCTGGCGATGATGGTGATCATCTGGAGGATGAAGATCAGGTTAATGATGCGGTAGCTGGTGCCGAATTTGATGTGCGGTTTGCGGAACCAGTCGGTCAGCACACCGTCTTCGGCCACGCGCATCAGCACGCCGGTGGACCCGATCATGGAGGTGTTGATGGCGCCGGAGAGAATCAGGAACCCGACCAGCACCACGAAGATGCGGAAGGCGATGCGCCAGAACATGGGCCCGACCATGTACATGGCCAGGCCGGCGATCAGGTTGTCCTTGTAGAGTGTGGTGCGCTGAAGAGTGGGAATCAGCATGGAGGCAAGCAGGGTTGCGCCGCCGGTGAAGACCAAACTGTAGATGGCGATCACGATGGCCGCGCGCTTGAGGTTCTTGAGCTTGGGATGCTCGATCTCGCGATTGACCTGGGCCAGGCTCTCCTCACCGCTCATGGCCAGCACGGAGTGGCCGAAGGCCATGAGGATGCCGAACAGGCCAAATAGCGGCAAGCCTCTGCCTTTCAGGAATCCCAGCGCCTCGTTGCTGAAGTGGAGGTTCGCGGGCACCGGCGCCGGCGGAAGATGAGAGCCGCGCACGAACACCGAGAAGATGCCCCATGCCAAAAGGATGACCACCATCACCGTGGTGATCTGCATGACCCGCAGAGCCTTGCCGCTCGACTCTTCGATTCCCTTGATGTTTGCCCACCAGTAATAGATCGTGACCACCGCCGCGAAGACGGCCGAGGTGTGATCCATGTTGAACTGGAGCGGAACGTTCTGTGCATCCATCAGGGCGGGCGGGAGCCAGTGGCTATTGGCTGCCACAACCATCAGTTCGTTCATCAGGCCGGTAATGTATTGTCCTGCGGAGACACCGGAGATGGGCCCGGTAAGGATGTAATCGAACATCAGCGCGGAGACGCTGAGCTTGGCGAAGGTGCCGCCGAGGGCTTCTTTGACGACGCGGTAGACGCCGCCGCGGGTGAACATGGAACAGCTCTCGACGTAGACCGCGCGCACCGCGAAGCTGAACAGCATGATGCCGAGAATGAACCAGGGAGCAGCGGCGCCGATGGCCTGTTCGGCGATGCCGCCTGCATAAAAGGCCGAGGAGCCTAAATCGCAGAGAACAATAGCCGCAGCGCGCCAAAAGGAGATGAAGGTGAGCATCACGGAGGATGCGACGATGAGCCGGACGCGGTCGGAGGGTGGGGCTGCGGTCGTTCGAGTGGTTGCCATCGCGGGGTTCGGCGCTGCTGCCGGCTATCTAGAGCATTTTCGAAATGAACGTGGTCCTGTTGAGTGCATGGAAAGGCGGCTTTTCTTTCCACCCCGGCAACGAAGACCTGTTGCCCGGGGTCCGGTTAAGAAAAAGCCACTTGAGTGTGTGCTTCCGGTCTACAGCAATTCCGAAAATGCCATACCGTCGAACGAGCGCATTAATCGCCCGCCCTGCGGTGAGTTTATGTCTGAATCGAATGGGAGTCAATAAAAAATGAGGAGGACATAAGAATTGCGGATATGCCGCCAACCTGAGCCGGGGCTGCCTACTCCTCGTCCTTTCCGAACAGCTCCTTGCCGTCTTCAACAAAGCTGATAAGGACGACGACGGTCGATCCAACCAGGCCGACGAGAAACATCCACGTGAGCAATCGAATGGCAAAGACAGCAACTGGCATAGGCATGATTGTAGCGTGTTTTGGCACCCGCAGTGCGGCAGCCGGCACCTGCAGTGCGGCAGACGCTCGCGGGAGGCTCGCTCTGGCCTCATACGAAAGGGCATTTGGCGGCCACCCCATGGCGGCGTGGTGAGCCGCGGAGCCGGATGCGATAGACTCTGGGCTGTATGCCGCTGAAAGCAGGGAAGCAATGGATGTTGTGGGCGGCAGCCGTGGCTTCGGCCGGGTTGCTGGAGTTGCCGTTCCCGCTGGCGGGCCCGCTGCCGGTTTGGCGCACGGTGTTCGCGTGGTTCGGGCTGGTTCCGCTGCTCTGCGCGATTTTGTCACAGACGTGTAGGGACAATCCCCGCCCGCTGCGCCGCGCCTTTCTGCTGAGCTATCTCTGCGGAGTGCTTTGGTACGCAGGTAATTGTTACTGGGTGCGCGATGTGATGCTCCAGTACGGCGATATGCCTCCAATGGCGCCTACGCTGCTGCTGGCTGGCTACAGCATGGTGCTGGGACTTTATTTCGGCTTCTTCGGATTAGGCGTGGCATTGGTCCGGCGGGTCTCGGGTAGTACGCGGTGGGCGCTGGCCGCTGCGCCGGTGATGTGGGCGGCACTGGAACTTGCTGCTGCGCGGATCACATCCGTGCCGTGGGATCAACTTGGATACTCGCAGGTGGACAACGGGCTGGTGAATCAATTGGCGCCATGGACGGGCGTTTACGGGATCAGCTTTGTGCTGGTTGCGGTGAACGCGTTGATCGCCGGCGGCCTGATGCTGGACAAGTGTTCAGGGCGGCGGCCGTGGGGGATTGCAGGCGCACTCTTGCTGGTGGCCGGAGCGGCTGGCGTGTTGATTGCGCCCGAAAAGCCCGCCGCGACCGCGACCGCCGTGCTGGTGCAGCCCAATCTGGATGTGGCCGGCGACAATCGCTGGTCTAGGCCGGGCGACTGGGATCGGCACATTGCGGAGTTCGCGCATCTCGCCGGCGAGCAGTGCAAAACGTATATCGCCGGAATTCCGCAGACCGGCGCGTCGAATGGCGAGATTATCTGCCCGCCCCCGTCCTATCCCATACATCCCGATCTGATTGCATGGCCGGAATCGCCCGCGCCGTTCTTTGAGGCGGACACGCGCTTTCAGCAGGCGATGCAGGGCATTGCGCGCACTGAGAACGCGCCCATGGTGGTGGGCAACGTCGGCGAGGAATTCTCAGAGGAAGATCAGGGATGGCGCGACTATAACTCCGCCGTGGTGATCAACGCGGACGGGGCGCGCGTGGGCCGCTACGACAAGATCCACCTGGTGCCCTTCGGCGAGTATGTGCCGTTTCAAAAGCTGCTGTTCTTCGCGCGCAAGCTCACCGGAAAGGTCTCGCGATTCACGCCCGGCGACACGCGCAAGGTCTTCACGCTCAACGGTCATCGTTACGGAATCTTCATCTGCTATGAGTCGGTGTTTGCCGATGAGGTGCGGGAGTTCGCGAAGAATGGCGCGGAGGTTCTGGTGAACATCAGCGACGACGGCTGGTATGGAGACACCAGCGCGCCGTGGCAGCACCTGAACATGGCGCGGATGCGCGCGATCGAAAACCGCCGCTGGATCTTGCGCGACACCAACACCGGTATCACGGCGGTCATTGACCCCTACGGACGTGTGCGGCAGAGCATTCCGCGGCACCAGGTGGACGCGCTGCCGGCCGGTTACGGCTTCCGCGACGGCGTGACCTTCTATACCGCGCACGGCGATGTATTCGGGTGGGGCTGTGCCATACTAAGTTTAGGCATTCTTGGCTGGGCATTAAGTGCCGGCCAACGCCCACGCGAAGCCAAGGTTTCGTAGTCCAAACCAAGTCAGGTCATAAGAGCAAAATATGTCATCGTTGAACGATCTCGAATTCGCATATGCTCCCGTGCGCGATCAAGTGCGCGACCTGCGGGAGTATCTTTGACCCGGCTCGCATCCGCAGGGAACTCGCCGACATAGAAACCAGGCTGGCCGATCCGGCTCTTTGGAACGATCCCAACGCCACCAAGCCGCTGATGCGCGAACGCAAGCGCCTCGAGACCATGGTCGCCGACGATGAGGAGATGCTTCGCCGCACAGGGGACATCGAGGCCTACTTTGAACTGGCGCGCGAGGGCGAAGACGTGCTCGCCGATCTTGATCGCGACATCAAGTCGCTGGTCACGTTCAACGAAGAGCTCGAAGCCCGCACCATGCTGAATGGCGAGGCCGATCCGCTCAACGCCATTGTCACCGTGCACCCCGGCGCCGGCGGCACCGAGAGCCAGGACTGGGCCGAGATGCTGATGCGCATGTACCTGCGCTGGGCTGAGCAGCAGGGCTTCAAAACCGAAATGAACGACTACCAGGACGGCGAAGAGGCGGGCATCAAATCCGCCACCTTCACCATCATCGGCGAGTACGCCTTCGGCCAACTGGCAGGCGAGAGCGGCGTGCACCGGCTGGTGCGGATTTCTCCTTTCGACCAGGCCAAGCGCAGGCACACGTCGTTTGCGTCGGTGTATGTTTCGCCGGAGATCGACGAGACCATCCATGTGGATCTGAAGCTCGACGATCTGCGCATTGACACCTATCGCTCCGGCGGCAAGGGCGGCCAGCACGTGAACACCACCGACTCGGCCGTGCGAATGACTCATCTGCCCACGGGAATCGTGGTGCAGTGCCAGAACGAGCGCTCGCAGCACAAGAATCGCGAGAAGGCGATGAAGATGCTGCGCTCGCGACTCTACGAGTACGAGCTTGAAAAGAAGCGTGCGGTCAGCAGGAAGGTTGAAGACTCGAAGCTGGAGATTAACTTCGGGTCGCAGATTCGTTCGTATGTCTTGCAGCCGTATCGCATTGCCAAGGATCATCGCACCAAGGTGGAAGTGGGCGATGTGGACAAGGTGCTGGACGGGTATCTTGAGCCGTTCCTGCGCGGGTATCTGCTGGCCAAGCGGCGCGGGACGGCGGTTGCGGCGGATGGGGATGATGATTTGGACGTGTAGGGAAGGGAACAGGGACTAAGGGACTAGGGACTAGGGACTGAGGGACTGGGGACTCGAAGGATGCGCATGCTTGTAACCAAGGAAATTGATGAGTAACGATCCCACGATCATCGACGAGATGCTGCGTACGGCGAAGACCATCGCCGTGGTGGGCATGAGCGACAAGACCTGGCGCGCGAGCCATAACATCGGGCGCTATCTTGTCAGCGTTGGGTATCGCGTGCTCCCGGTGAATCCGGCGCTGAGCGAGGTGCTGGGGCTGAAGTGTTATCCGGATCTGGATGCGGCCGAGACTGCGGCGCGCGAGGAGACGGGCGCGGGCATTGACCTGGTGGATGTGTTTCGGGCTTCGGAGTACGTTTCGGCGATTGTGGACGATGTGATCCGGTTGGGGATTGCTTATCTGTGGCTGCAGGACGATGTGATCGACGACGAAGCCGTAGCGCGGGCGCAAGTGGCAGGCGTGAAGTGCGTCCAGAACGACTGCATCTTCAGGGAACATGCGGCGCGCGCCGACCGGCAGGGCCACAAGCAGAGCCCGCTGGAATAGAACTTG
>Ga0302151_10001078_pt1 | contig 14883 bp, 12 predicted proteins | sample I_Bog_N1_3_FD_192428 | JGI IMG/M metagenome (GOLD analysis project Ga0302151, IMG submission 192428) | Peat permafrost microbial communities from Stordalen Mire near Abisko, Sweden - I_Bog_N1_3 | ecosystem: Environmental > Terrestrial > Soil > Wetlands > Peat | place: Sweden: Abisko, Stordalen...
TCTCCGCTCATTGATCAAGTGGGCCTGCATCTGCATCCTGGCGATGTGGTCGCTAGCCGCGCTAACCCTCGTGGCCGCCCGCTGGATCGACCCACCCACCAGCGCCCTGCACATCGAGCGCCGCCTGCAAGCCTTCATTCACGGCAAGCCCTATCAGGACCACTACAAATTCGTTCCGTTAAGCCAGATCTCGCCCAATCTGCAACACGCCGTCATCGCCGCGGAGGACGCGCGCTTCTACCAGCACCATGGTTTCGACTGGCAGGCGATGGAGATCGCCGCGGAAGACGACCTGGAAGGCGGCCGCCGCATCCGAGGCGGTTCCACGCTCACCCAGCAACTGGTCAAGAACCTGTTCTTCGGAACCAGCCAGTCCATTCTGCTCAAGGGCCTGCGCAAGGGCGCGGAGTTCACGCTGGTGCCGGTCGCCGAACTGGTCCTGGGCAAACAGCGCATTCTGGAGCTTTACCTCAACGTAGTGGAGTGGGGCCCCGGCATCTATGGCGCCGAGTCGGCCTGCCGCGCCTGGGACAAAACCGCGGCCCGCAGTGTCACCCGCGAAGAGTCCGCGCAGCTCGCCGCCGTGCTACCCGCTCCCCTCAAGCGAAAGCCCGAGCGCATGAGCCGCTACACCGCCATCATCCTGGAGCGCATGCGCCAGATGAACTGGTAAAGCCACGCTCGTAAACTGGGTGTCGGGTATTTCCGCTCACTAGCCAACTTTTCAGGACCGATCTGCCGTCGACCGGCAGTATGGCGATTTAGGATGAATTGACCCTGTCGACCGTCTTTCTCCGGAGGTGCACTTGATTCAAATCGACGAATTCCAGATGGTCAAACGGCTTCGTTGGACAGCAATTGTTCTGGTTGCGGCCGGAGCGGCTCTCACTTTAGCCGCCCAGCCATCGAGCTTTTGGAGTCTGCCGACAACCGCTATCCGTTTTGACGGATTGCCTGTTCACAGTTCAACCAACCCAATGTTTGACTTCTTTCTGGGTCGCGGATGGCCCACATATCTAGCAGTGGTGGGACTGTATGGAGCAATCATTTGGCTCCTGGCAACTGTGCTTCCAAAGAGGCTGGCCATGGTGGCGGAACTCGTCGTCATTCTGGGGCTTTGCTACAGCGAAAGCAACTGGGTTGTAGTGCGATGGCATACAGGGACGGTCGGTGCGGAGTTCTTCATAGCAGCAGTTGCTATTGTTCTGACCCTGGCGGTGCTCCCGGCGATCCATGATAGGGAGGGTGAAGGACTGAGGCGGCTGTGCTGGTTGATGGCCTTGACGACGACGGTTGATGGAGCTTTCACCCTGATTGGGCAGCCAGCGAGCTATTGGCGAGAATCGCTGACAGTCCACGAGGCAAACCCGCTGGCTAGGTTCTTCCTTGAAACTGGATGGTGGGCTTACGCCATCTACATAGTGGCGCTGATTGCGGTACCGTGGCTTTTATCCATGCGCGTTTCAAAAGGTACCGGTTCGGTCATTGTCTTGGGGACGACTTTGGGAGGACTTGTCGGAGGTTCAAACTGGCTGTTTTATGAGTGGCGCCTGGGCCTGCAGGCACCCATCCTCTACAGTTTGGTTCTCAGCGTCATGATTGTATGGTTGCTCTTGAAGGGCAATCAGCCAGCGAAGCCACGCGAACTCCCATCTGATGGCCTTGCGGAATGTCGGCTTTGGCAGTGCTGAAATCGAAGAATACCCAGTTGCAGAGTTGAAAAAGGCGCCTTCAGGCATTCAGCGAATGCCAACAGCTCAAACACTCATTGACTACCGATTATGCGCGAGCGTCGGGATTGCTCCTGAAAAACGCCCTTCTCGCAACCCGCCCCGATCTGCCGCACCGCGGGTGGCAGCCTGTGAATCGCCCAAGCGTACAATCGGCTATCCTGAAACTGCACCCAGGAGGTCACCCGGATGCCTTTCTCTTCCCCCGCCCTCGCCGCCCCTCCCACCCCCACTCCGCCGGAAGAAATTGCGGAAGCCATTGAGCGCATCGTCCCCCTCCACGGGCTGCCCTTCGAAGACCGCCTCTGGCTTGCCCGTCACGGCCAGGAGGTCGTCGCCCAGCCCGGCGACATCCTTTATGAAGAAGGCACTCCGGCCGACCGCATGATCCTCATTATGAAGGGCGAAATCCACGTCCGCCGCCGCAGCGGCGGACCCATGGAGCTGTTCATCGGCCGTGCCGGCCAAATGACCGGCTACCTGCCCTTCTCGCGCATGAAGGTCTCCGGCGGCCAGGGCTTCGCCGTCTCCCCCGTCTGGGGGCTGCTGATTCACAAGTCTTTGTTCCCTGAGATGCTTCAGGCCATCCCCTCTATGGCCCAGCGCGTCGTCTCCACGCTCCTTGACCGCGTTCGCGAGGTCACCCGCATCGAGCAGCAGGCTGAAAAGCTCAACGCCCTCGGCAAGCTGTCCGGCAACCTGGCACACGAGCTCAACAATCCCGCCTCCGCCGCCCAGCGCGCCGCCGCTAGCCTGGTCTCCGAGCTGCGCTCCAACCGCCAGAACCGCTTCAAACTCGTCAATCTCTGTCTTACACAGCTGCAGATCGACGGCGTGGAAGCCTGGGAGCGCAATGTTTTCACTCGCACCCCGCCCACCGACGCGCCATCGGCCACAGCCCTCATTGCCCGCGAAGAGGCCATCCGCGTCTGGCTCGCCGCCCTCGGTGCAGACCAGCCCTGGGACATCGCGCCCCAGCTTGCCGAGCAGGATGTCTCCCTCGCCGACCTTGAGGAGCTGAAATCCCTCCTCGGCGCAAACGAAGCCTGCGTCTCGCTGGAGTACTTTGCCCGCTACCTCCGCGCCACGCGCTCCGTCGACACGCTGGTCCACTCCACCGCCCGCATCTTCGACCTCATCAGCGCCGTCAAGACCTACTCCTACATGGACCGCGCGCCCATCCTCGAAGTCGATGTCCCGGCCGGCCTCGATGCCACCCTCCAAATGCTTCACTCGCGCATGACTAAAGTCCACGTTACGCGCGATTACCAGCCCGATCTGCCCCGCATCAGCGCCTACGGCAGCGAGCTCAACCAGGTCTGGACCGCCCTGATCGAAAACGCCCTCGACGCTCTCGGCAACGCCGGCGAACTCCGCCTCACCTGCCGCCTTGAAGTCGAAATGCTGCTGGTTGAAATCTGGGATACCGGCCCCGGCATTCCCCCCGAGTTCCAGGACCGCATCTTCGAGCCCTTCTTCACCACCAAAGCGCCCGGACAAGGCCTCGGTCTCGGCCTCGACAACGCCATGCGCATCGTCCGCAAGCACAGCGGCCATTTGAGTGTGAAATCCGAACCCGGCTCAACCTGCTTCCGCGTCCGCCTGCCCCTCGATCAGTTGCAAGCCTATTAGACCCAGCTCCAGGCCAATTGCTCCGGCCCTTCAATAGAAGCACCGTGCCCCATCCATTTCGCAGGTTTTATTGCGAAATGGGTGGGAAGCCATCACAGTCTTTACCGGCCGGATCATTATAGCGGTTTCAGGATTGCCGTACCCAAAGGGAATACACTCAAGTCGACGCGACCCCAAGGAGCGGCGACCTCGCAGTAGCGCAGATAGGGTATACCTATCCTGAAACCGCTCTAGGTTCAGCCCCGGCTTACTCGTGTTTGCAGTTGCAGATCGAGGAGACCGGAGGGAGCACGGGGTTTCACAGGCTGCGGAAAAACACTGACCTCAGGCAAATGTGCGAAAGGGCACGACTTCAGTCGTGCCGCAAGCTCTTTAAAATGAGAGAATGGGGCTTTAGCCCCTGCACGAATTCCGCAGATTCAACCCCGAACCCGGCCTTTTTCCGCAGGCTGTTCAACCCCCTGACAAGCCGGCAAACTGACAACGCCTTCAGGCCCGGGCCGTGCGGTTCTTCTTTGAATTATGAGGAATACAACTACAAAATCAGGCCCAACTCCAGGCCGATTGGAAATCTCTCAATTTCAACGCGGCAATTTGGCAGGCTGGTTGCCCATCCCACCCCAGTCTTTGTTTTGTGGCAAGAGTGGGTTGGCAGAAATCCGAAGGGATCTCCCACCCTTGCCACGCTTTTTCTCAAGGCCAGGGAACCCACTCAGACAGGGATTGGGAGAGGGTTTACTTCTCCACTTCCACACCCCGCCAGAAGGCCACAAAACCCTTGATCTTCCGCGCCGCCGGTTTGGGGTCCGGGTAGTACCAGGCCGCATCCGGATTGTCCGGCCCATCAATCAGCAGGTTCAGATAGCGCGCCTGACCCTTCCACGGACAGGTCGAGGTGGTGCTGCTGGGGCGAAAATACTCGCGCTTGAGACTGGCCTCGGGAAAATACGTATTCCCCTCCACCGTCTCCGTGGTGTCGCTTTCCGCAATGACTTTGCCGTTCCAGATTGCCTTCGCCATGGTCTATTCCGTTTGCATCCAACATTCTTGCCCCCAGCGGCCGGATGACCGGCCGCTCTGGGCAACGGATACGACACTACCAGAGATTCACTGGCGTGGCGAATAGTATTCGAACCGGTTCTGTGCGGGAGCGGCTACTTGGCGTCTGCAATCGCCTCGATGTGGACGCTCTTCTTGCCCTCATCGGCCTTCGCGGTCACCGTCACATGGTCCCCGTAGAAGCCCTTCACGGCCTCCGGATTGTCGATCGTCCAGACTTCCTTCTTGGCCTCGTCCACAAACACCGGGGCTTCGCCGCCCTCAATGCACTTCTTCGCGCAAGCCGCGCCGGTCCCGGCGTGCTTGGCGCCGCACATGGCGTCCGAAATGTATCCGTTGATCTTGGTTGAGTCGGCAGCGCGCGCCGAAATCGCCGTGAAGGCGATGACAGCCATCAGAACAGCAAAAACACGTTTCACGTGGGAACCTCCGGGGAATGGGAAACTCTACCGTCTACCATCATGCTCCCCCGACGCCATTCCGGCAAGCAATTTAGCCTTGGAGCTTTCACGCTGCAAAAAACTGGCTCTGGCTATCGCTCGCTTTGGCAGGCTGAAAGAGCACAACTTCCCAGCCTGCTCGATCACACCGCATTGGATGCGCTTTGTAACAAGGCACGACTTCAGTCGCGCCACAAGTTGCTGAAAATGAGAGAGGGGGCTTCAGCCCCTGTGTAACTTCTCTTGCAAACCTTGTTTACCCCGCAGCCAGTCCAGCCCTCAGGCTTTCACCGCATCGGAATCCTCAACCAGCGATTCCTGTCCCGCCGCAATCGTCTTCTGCCGATTCGCCATGTTCTTCGTGGCCACCTCGTAGCGCTGCGCCGCGGCTGAAAACCGCGTCACCAGCTCCGAAGTCTTGATCATGAACCCCGGATTCCGCTCCCGGATCGCGTCCAGAATCGGCGCAAACTTGGCCAGCAGGAAGAACCCCTCGCCGTTGCAGTCCACAAACAGCTCTGCGGAAACCGCCCCGTGCAGCACCATCGCCGCCGCCATCTCCCAGTAGGTAGTCACCTGCCGGAACCACGCATTGTGCGCTTCGGCGGGATTCCCCGCCACGGCAAAAAACTCCTCCGCGGTGGCCGGCCAGAACTCTCCCGTCATCCATGCGCGCGCCTCCCGCATCACCGCTTCGGTCCGCAATCCATACAGTCTCAAAACAATTTCCGCATCCGCAGGTGTCGCAAGCATCCGTTCCATTAGGCTTTTCTCCGCTGCCCCATACTAACGGATTCAGCCCGAGAGCGCTGTGCAGCGTCTCTGTCCAACCGCAAGCGGCACGCGCGGTTCATAGATTTCGGAGGGAGCCGGGGGCTTCTGCCTCCGAAAAAGATCGCAAAGCAGGATGGCCTTCAGGCCCGGGCTTGCTTCTATATATGCCGCCAAAAAACATGCTTCAGTTGGCACTCGTGCAACTATTTTGAAAGGGTACGATTTGAATCGTGCCATAAATATCCGGAATCAGCGTTGGCTTTAGGCAACGAGGGATGACCTTGGGCCGTCGTGGACGACGTCCTGCCTTTCTCCGCAGCGCGTCTGACCTGCAGAAAGGCGCCTTGCGGCGAAGCTAAGCAGCGCTCGCCTTTTCCGGCTTGGCAGCCGCACGTTTCCCATCGAGGGCCGCACCCGCCGCAAGCTCTTCGTCGGAGTAATACCGCCCCGACCCATCCAGCTCGCCCGACTCCAGCCGGCGCGATACCTCGGCCATACCGCAGTCCACAGCCTCGAAGATCTCCTGAACTGTCATTTCGCCAATCGTCTTTGCGCTCATGGAGTCAACTCCTCAATCCTGGCCCAAATCCCCTCATCGATTACCTTGAGTGGAAAGCCAGGAGCCCGTCTAGCAATCAACCGCAACGCTCTGTCCCTATGATCGTAAATAGTCGCATCGTCCGCCAGCGGCAAATAAAGATGCCGCATGTTCCATAATCCCGCAAGATACCGGCGGCGAATCACATCGTCCGGAATATGATGACCGCCCTGGCTCACTCGCCTCGCAACGCAGGCAATGGAATATTCAGGCGACGGGCCCATAGATAGATCAGCGAAACTCGCCAACCCGCCTTTGGCACTCCTTCAGCAACCGGATATACGACTTGCCGGAGCAGGTCGTCTCAAACGCGAAACTTTGGCCGCCACGGACCATATTCCGCATCTGCTCAATCGTCAGCCGCCCCGCTTCGAAAGCAACCGACTCAACATCGCCCGGCGAAATCCGCCTCGCGATCTCGTCCGCATTCAAGAAAGAATGAAGGCGGAGTCGCTCCGGCAAAAGCACATTGGCCGCAGTTGTCTTACCTGCACCATTCGGACCGCCCAGAATAAAGATGTCTTTTCGCTTTTCAGCCAACGCCCTGCTCCTTGCTTATTACGAGCTTACGCCGGCTGCAACTCCCTCTTCCCGCCCGTCTTTGCCGCCTTCTCCACCACCGGCCCATGCGTCTCCACCGTCGGCGCGGGCGGCGCATCCCCAATCCGTTTCGAGTAGCTGCAAACCACCGCCGCATCACTCGCCGCCGCTGCCTTCCCAGCTCCCTTCACCGGCCGCTTCTTCGGCGCCTCATCCTCGGCGCCTTTTTTCTTGTTCGGGCACTCCAGGTAGATTCCCGACTTCAGCGTCTTCTCCACCAGGTAAGGGCTGCCGCACTCCGGGCACGGCGTCGCCACAGGCTTCAAGTTCGAAGTAAAGTCGCACTTGGGATAATTCGTGCAGCCCCAGAAGATATTCCCACGACGCGCCTTGCGCTCCGCCAAATCCCCCGTCCCGCACTTGGGACACTTCATCCCCTCAATCAAATTCTGCTTCACATACTTGCACTTGGGATATCCCGAGCACGAAACAAACTCCCCATACGACCCCTGCCGCAGCACCAGCGCTTTGCCGCACACCGGGCAGTTCTCGCCGGTCGGCTGGGGTGTGTTCTGCTTCTGCTGCGCCTTCTGGCTCAGCTTGCGAATCGTCTTGCACGGCGGATCCTCGTTGTACCCGGGACACGACATGAACGGCCCGAACAGGCCGCGCTTCAGCACCATCACCCGCCCGCAGTTATCGCAATACTCCTCTTGCTCGCTCGCCTCCTGCACCTCGCGTGTGTTAAGGTCCGGCTTGCCTGCGGTGTTCTCCTTTGTAAAGTCGCAACTCACCTGCTCGACAAATATCTTCTTCCCCTTCGCCGCCGACTCCTCTGCCGCCACTTCTATCGCAGCAACCAGATCCTTTGAGTTCGCCACTTCCTTCGAGTACACGTTTGTGTCCTCAACGCTCGCGCGAACTGTCATCGGGAAATCCAGCGCCGTCGTAATCTTCTTGGTCACCGCCTTTGAATCCTTCTTCCACGGGCCCATCGCAACGGTCACTGGCGACTTCTTGCTGAAGTTCGAGCAGGAGTAAAAGCTGCCAAACTTGCCCCACTTCAACACCAGCGGACTTCCGCACTTATCGCAGACCTCGTTCGTCTTCTCTTCCATCCGCTTGATGCTTTCCATCTTCTCGCCGGCAACTTTCAGCTCATCTTCAAAGTGGTCGTAGAACCCGTTCATCAGGTCCGTCCACTTTTCCTTGCCCTCTTCAATATCGTCCAGCTCTTCCTCCAGCTTGGCCGTATACGCGATATCGAAAATGTATGGAAAATTCTTCACCAGCAAATCGCACACCACCATGCCGATTTCAGTCGGATAGAACCGCCCGCTGATCTTCGTCACATACTCGCGATCCTGAATGGTGTTGATGATTGAGGCATAAGTAGAAGGCCGGCCCACACCGCGCTCCTCAAGCTCCTTCACAAGCGAAGCTTCGTTGAATCGCGCCGGAGGCTCGGTGAACTTCTGTGCCCCATTCACAGCCGAAGGCCTCACTTCAAGCGGAACTTCCGGCTCCAAAAATTCCGGAATCGGCTCCCCATCGCTGTCGGAACCGGACTTTTCGTTCCTTGCTTCAATCTTTGCAACGTCCAGCCTGTACTTCTTCCGTGCCTGCTCCAGCTTTACTTTTCTTGCCTCAACAGCCAGTTGCTTTAGCTGGTCCGCTGTGGCCAATGGCAGTCGCGCGCCCTTTGGAATTTCGGGCAGCCGGTCCTCCTCTTCGTCGTCCGCTCCGTAGACGCGCAGGAAACCGTCAAACTTCAAAACCGATCCTGACGTGCGGAAGTTGTAAATTCTATCGCCGGCCGCATCAATTTCAATCGTGGTCAAGTCATAGATCGCGGGCGTCATTTGCGATGCCACAAACCGCTGCCACACTAGCCTGTAAAGCTTCAACTGCTCCGGCAAAAGGTAGCGTGCGATCGATTCAGGCGTTCGCGTGGGATCGGTCGGGCGAATCGCTTCGTGCGCGTCCTGCGCATCCTTCTTGCCCTTGTAGAAATTGGCTGTCCCGGGCAAATACCGGGAGCCCAACTTTCCGATCCACTCGCGCACTGCGGAAATCGCATCCGGCGAAACACGCGGCGAGTCCGTTCTCATATAAGTGATCAGGCCGGTTGTTCCCTCCGCGCCCAGATCGATGCCTTCATAAAGCCTCTGCGCCACACCCATGGTTCGGCGCACGTTAAAGCCCAGCCGCGCCGACGCCTGCTGCTGCAAAGTGCTGGTGGTGAAAGGAGCCGACGGATATTTCTTTCGCTCCTTCGTCTCAAAAGACCGAACCGTCCAGGTAGCCTTCGTTGCAGCTTCGATAATCCTCAGCGCGGTCTCTTCGTTCGGCAACGCGTTCGCAATGAACTGGTCCTTGCCGTCCTTGTCTTTGCCGCTCGGCACCCGCGACGGCTCTCCATCTACGCCGATAAAACGGGCGGTCAGCAGCGTCGGCGCCGCTCCAGAGCCTTCCCCGGCCTTGAACTGCAAAATCGCATCGACAGGCCAATACTCCACCGGCTTGAACGCGCCAATCTCGCGCTCGCGTTCCACAATCAGACGCACCGCAACCGTCTGCACGCGTCCCGCCGACAATCCCCGCCGCACCTTATCCCAAAGCAGCGGAGAAACCTGGTAGCCCACCAGCCGGTCCAGAACCCGCCGCGTCTGCTGCGCGTCCACAAGATTCTGATCCACGTCCCGTGCGTGCTTGAACGCCTCCTGCACCGCCTTCTTCGTGATCTCGTTAAACGTCACACGGCGAATCTTCTTCCGCTCTTTATCCGTCGTACCCAACTGCAACATCAGGTGGTACGCAATCGCCTCGCCTTCGCGGTCAGGGTCAGGAGCCAGAAAAATCTCGTCCGCCGCGCGCCCCAGCTTCTTCAACTGGTCAACAACCTTCTCCTTGCCCGGAGACACAATCAGCTCCGGCTCAAACGTCCGGTTCTTCAGTTCCACGCCAATATCGTTCTTGGGCAGATCCATGATGTGACCGATCGAGGCACGTACCTCGAAGCCCTTGCCCAGATACTTCTCAATCGTCTTCGCCTTGGCGGGAGACTCGACGATAACCAGTGCTTTGCTCATTGCCATCCTTATTACTGTCTTCTAGAAATTGCCTTCTTCAAGAAATTGCCCGGACCCATCGAACTTTGTCCGGCCTGTTTGACTCACTTTTGCGTTTTTCGATTCATTTCAGCGCAAATCCCGAATCCGGCCTCTCAACACCCGGCCGCTCTCATCGCCCCTCAAGAAAACCACCCGCAAAGGTTGCACCCTACCACGAAACACCATCCCGTTTCCACCCGGCAGAGATCATTTCCTCTCCATCCGTCCCATCTTCGGATGCGCACAACGCCTTCCGCGGCAACAGATCCACGCAATGAATTCTTCTTCACATCGATATAAACCCGCTGCTCAAAAAGGAGTTCCGACCCGCCGGCTCAGTCCGCAAACGACGAAATCATCCCACCATCCGCACCCTGACCAGGCTCAACTCCATCTGAAGTGGTTTGCAAATCGGATACTACACCAGCACCCGCCCAGGTCAAGCTTTTCTAATCCCTGTTCCTAGTCCGCAGCCCCTTAGTCCCTTAATCCCTCGTCCCTTAGTCCCTGCCTCTTTTACATCGTCCTCACATAATTCTTCCCCGGCAAACACCTGACCCGCCCCGCCATCTCCAGCTCAAAAAGCGCCGTAAACACCTCGGAAGACGTCAGTTGCGTCTCCAGAAGTTCTAGAATCTCGTCGATTTGCAGGCTGTCGTCGGCGCGCAGATTCTCCAGCACCATCGCCTCCTGGGGCCCCAGCACCGGATCAGGCAATAAGGATGCGGTCGTCTCCCTTTTGGATTCAGCCGGCGCCTCCGCCTCCAGTTCCAGGCGCACCTGCGACGGCAGATCCTCCCACACGTCCTCCCAGGTCGCGGTCAGCTTGGCGCCCTGTTTTATCAATGTGTTGGGAGTCCATGACCCCTTGCTGGTCACATTCCCCGGCACCGCAAACAAGTCCCGGTTCTGTTCCGCCGCGCACCGCGCCGTTACCCGCGTTCCCGAGTTCTCACTCGCCTCCACCACCAGCACGCCTACGCTCAGTCCGCTCAAAATCCTGTTGCGTCGGGGAAAATTCTGCGGCGCAGGAAACGTTCCCATCGGCAACTCGCTCACAATCGCCCCGCCCAGCGCCAGAATATCCTCCGCAAGCTTCTTGTTTTCTTTGGGATACACCACGTCGATCCCGGTGCCCCACACCGCCACCGTGGCCGTCCGCGCCGCCAGCGCCCCTTTGTGCGCGCATGTGTCGATCCCCCGTGCCATCCCGCTCACAATCAATAGCTTGCGCACCGCCAGGTCCCGCGCCAGCATCTCCGCCACTCCTGATCCGTAGGGGCTGGGATGCCTTGTTCCCACCACCGCAATTGCCGGCCGCGCCAGCAACTTCGCCGGCCCCCGCACCCAAAGCACCGGCGGCGGATCGTAAATCTCCTTCAGCCGCTCCGGATAGTCCGCGCAGCCATAGGTGACCACCGTCGCGCCCTGCGCCGCCACCCGCGCCCACTCTTCCTCGGCCGCGGCCCGCGCCTTGCCGTCAAAGATGAACTGCGCCGCCTGCGCAGGCAGCCGCAATCCCTCCAACTCCGTCAGCGTCAGGTCAAAAATCCGGGCCGCCGAGCCATTTGCACCCGGCGCGCCCACCAGCTTCATCGCGTCCAGAATCCGCCTCGGCCCCAGCCCCGGCGAAAGCGTCATCGCCAGCCAGGCCAGACGATCTTCATCCAGAATTGTCCCTGATCCTGCTTTTCCGTCAGCCAGGTTCCGTGCCGTTGTAGTCACATGCGTACTGGAACACCCTTTGCTCGCGACAATCGGTGATTTACCTCACACCACTGGAGTAGCGCCGGTCTCCGGACCGGCTGTACTTCGGGCGTCAACGTCCGCAATCGAAGGCTTACCGGCCCAAGTTGGTACTCTAATAGACACCGTGAATCCCACACCCCCAGCCCGTCTCCGCATCGCCGCCATCGACTTCCTCAACCCCGCGCCCCTGACGGAGGTAACAATATGAACCGCCTGCGCGATTGGCTCTCCAATGGCCTGCTCATCACCGACGGCGCATGGGGAACGGAGTTGCAGGCTCGCGGCCTGCCCCTGGGCACGGTCCCGGACGGCTGGAACCTCACCCATCCCGATCAGGTGGAAGCCGTAGCGCGCGCCTATGCGCAGGCGGGCAGCCAGGTGATCCTCACCAACACCTTTCGCGCCAACTCGATTGCCATGCACAGCTCTTCCGCTGCCGGCCTGGACGCAATCAATCGCGCCGGTATCGCCCTCTCAAAACAGGCGGCAGGGCAGGCGCTGGTGTTTGCGTCCATCGGCCCCTCGGGCAAAATGCTGGTCTCAGGCGAGATTTCCAGCGAGCAGTTGGCCGATGCCTTCGCCGCGCAAGCCGCATCGCTTGCCGGCGCCGGCGCCGATGCTCTGCTGGTGGAGACGATGAGCGACCTGGAGGAGGCGCGCCTGGCCGTGGCGGCGGCAAAGCGAACAGGATTGCCTGTGGTTGTTTCTTTCGCATTCGACAGCGGCAAGAACAAGGACCGCACCATGATGGGCGCAACACCCGAGGCAGTAGCTGTGGCCATGGCGGAAGCGGGTGCGGACGCGGTTGGCGCAAACTGCGGCGTAGGCGTGGAACAAGCCGTGCCCATCTGCCGGCGGCTGCGCGCGGCCTGCGACCTCCCCATCTGGATCAAGCCGAATGCCGGCCTGCCGACCATCGAAGGGACAACCGCGCACTATGACACGTCCGCCGAGTTCTTCGCCTCGCACTTCGCGGCCCTCCGCGATGCAGGCGCCTCATTTCTGGGTGGCTGTTGCGGTTCCACACCGGAGTTCATCCGCGCCCTGGTACGCGCCCGGCAAACCACGCCGTAATTCGGCCAGGGCTCGATCCCGGAAGCTTATCCAAATGGAGACGACCAACCCGATCTCCTTCGCTTTGGCTGCCGGCGGAATCAATCCCCGTGCCTTGGTACTCTAAGAGCCTGCCTTGGTACTCTAAAGAAACGTGCAATCCATCTCACCATCCCGCTTGCGCGTCGCCGCCATCAACTTCCTCAACCCCGCCCCCCTCATGTGGGACTTCGAACATCCGCCCCTAAAAACCGAGCTAGCCCTTCGCTACCAAATCGACCGCATGTCCCCCTCCGAATGCGCCGCCCGCCTGGCCAGCGGTCACGCCGACATCGGCCTCGTCCCCATCGCCGCCCTCGCCACAACTCCCGGCCTCCAAATCCTGCCCGGCTGCACCATCGCCGCCAAAGGCCGCGTGCGCTCCCTGCTCCTCGTCCGCCGCGCCGCGCAACCCCTCACCGCACTCCGCTCCGTGGCAGCCGACACCGCCAGCCGCACCACCGTCACCTACGCCCGCATCCTCTTCCACAAGTGGGGCAACCACGAAGTCCCCTTCCTGCCCATGTCCGCCGACCTCGACGCCATGCTCCAGAGAGCCGACGCCGCCATCCTCATCGGCGACCCCGCCCTGATGGCTCTCGAAGAGCAGGCCAACCGCTTCGAGCGCACAAGTGAAGAGTTGGTCTACCACGACCTCGCCGAAGAATGGGTCACCCTAACCGGCCAACCCTTCGTTTCAGCAGTCTGGGCACTCGCGGGTCCCTCAGTCCCTAGTCCCTCAGTCCCTAGTCCCTCCGTCCCTAGTCCCTTTGTCCCCGCCTCACTCGATCAAATCTCCCACGACCTCATCCAATCCCGCATCCACGGTCTCGAAAACATAGAAACCCTGGTCCACGAATGGTCAAAGAAACTCCCCATCCCTGAAAAAACCATCCGCAGCTATCTCACCACCAACATCCACTACGTTCTCGACGAAGAATGTATTGAAGGCATGCGCCTCTTCTTCCGCACCGCCGCCGCCCTCGGCATCCTGCCCGAATATAAGTTTCCAAACGTGGGTATGTAGCAAAAATCAAAAGGCCGACTCGCAAAGCGAATCGGCCCAGGCATTTGCTAACTCCGCTAACAGGCGCGCAGCGCCGCTGCTTCTCAAATCTCCCACCGCAGCAGCGCCGCCCCCACCGTAAATCCCGCGCCCACCGCCGCAATCAGCACCAGGTCGCCCTTCTTCAACTTGCCCTCTTCCACGGCCGTCTCCATCGCCAGCGGAATCGTCCCCGCCGACGTATTCCCATACTTCTCAATATTGATGATCACCCGCTCCGGGTCCATTCCCAGCCTGTCCGCCGTGGCCGTAATAATCCGCTTATTCGCCTGGTGCGGAATAAAACAGCCCAGGTCCGCGCCGGTCACGCCATTGCGCTCCAGCAGCTTCGCCGTCGTCTCGGCCATCTTGCGCACCGCAAACTTGTAGACAGCCGGCCCATCCTGAAAGATGTAATGCATCTTCTTGTCCACCGTCTCGTGGCTCGATGGATTCAGGCTCCCGCCGCCCTTCAAATTCAGGCTCACCCCGCCTGCCCCGTCAATCTCGTGAATGTAGTCGATGAACCCGATCTCGCCCTCTTCCGCCGGCTCAATCAGCACAGCCCCGCCGCCATCGCCAAACAGCACGCACGTCGTACGGTCGGTGTAATCGGTCATGCGTGTATTCGCATCCGCGCCGCATACCAGCACCTTCTTGTGCGCTCCGCTCTCCACCAGCTTCACGCCCGCCTGCAGCGCAAACACAAATCCCGAGCAGCCCGCCGACACGTCGAATCCCCACGCCCCCGCTGCGCCCAACTTGTCCTGCACCAGGCACGCCGTCGAGGGAAACATCATGTCCGGCGTCACCGTGCCCACAATAATGACCTCAATCCCGAACTCGCCAATCTTGTCGGCGGCAATCCCCCGCGCCCCCAGGCACTTCTTCGCCGCCTCCACGCAGATGTCGCTCACGCCCAGCCCCTTGGCCAGCACATGCCGCTCCTTGATGCCGGTGCGCGACATGATCCACTCGTCGTTGGTATCGACGATCTTTTCCAGGTCTTTATTCGTAAGCACTTGAGGAGGGACGTAGGTGCCAAGCGCCGAAATCTTCGCGCGCCGGCCCACGATAGGGCGAACGGTAAGGCTCAATGCATTTCTCCTAG
>Ga0302151_10001084_pt1 | contig 14842 bp, 15 predicted proteins | sample I_Bog_N1_3_FD_192428 | JGI IMG/M metagenome (GOLD analysis project Ga0302151, IMG submission 192428) | Peat permafrost microbial communities from Stordalen Mire near Abisko, Sweden - I_Bog_N1_3 | ecosystem: Environmental > Terrestrial > Soil > Wetlands > Peat | place: Sweden: Abisko, Stordalen...
AATGCCGCGGAGATGCGGGACGCCATGCAGGCGTTCGAAGCCGACCAGCACCTGCGTGCGCTGCGGGCAGAGGCCGGGTCCGCGCGTGACGGCATTGCCGAAGCGGCCCGCACACGGAAGACGCCCACGCCAGGAGTCGGGTTCTGACCACCGGCTGCCGCGGCATTCGTCCTGCAAGGAGGAGCCTGCCAATGTCCCGACGACTCTTCGGATGCGCGATTGCCGGCGCGCTCATGCTGGCGGGCTGCGCCACCGAGCCTGTCATCGTTGATTCCCACGCGGACGTGACGACGCGGATGGCCAACATCGCCAGCCGGTTCGAACAGGCCCGCCACGAAGGCGGCATGGCGGGCGCGGTCGCAGACATCGAGAAATGCTATGCCACCGCCACCCTGTTGGTCGCGAAAGTCTTCGAGCTTCGCGACTGCCTTGTGCTGGACTACGTGGCCTACCGGACGGACTTCACCATCGGGCGCCGCTTGTTCGGCGGCCCGCTGCCCTACTTCGAAGACCGGGTGGCCGCCATGAGGTGGGTGAAATACGGCAAGCTGGCGCAGTTCGATAGCCCGGGCCGGCTCGCTGAGTATCTCCGCAACACGAACGCCCTGGTGCAAGCTGATCTCGCCCAGATGAATGCGGCGCCGATCGTGATCCACCAGCCGACAGCGCCGCATCTGGCATCACATCTGTAGTTGGCAGGACGACCGCCGGCACCGCGCGGCCGGCGGCCCTGCCGCGGGTGCCACGGCCTCGGCCACTCGCTGTTCGCACGGTCCCCCATGATCCTGTTCGTTGGGCGGCGGTCGCCGCGCGCTTGATGGCGCGGGTGCTCCGTCCGCATCACCCAGGACCGAGGGGACTTTTCGTGACCCGACGCAACAATCCGATTCGATCCGCCGCGATCCGAGCCGCGACAACGGAAGCCGGAGCCACACAATACCGACGGTCCATAGGCGACCGAATTGCCGCGACAGTCGCCGGGCTGGTGGAATTGCTGGCGGGGCTGGTGCTGACGATTCTGTTAGTCATCGCCGTCCTTTTCGGCGCTGCGGCGCTGGGGGAAGCCCTGGGGTCGCCGCTTTACCACGGCTGGCCGAGCCCACGTGCGGCGATCCCGGGCTGCGTGCTCGGCGGCGCGGCGATGCTGCGCGGCCTGCATCGCCTGCTGCGCGGCTTCCGCCGCATCGACTCTCTGGCTTGGCCAAGTATCGGTTACACTCTGATCTGGCTGTATGCCGGCTGCGGGTTGAGCCTCGGCGGTCTGTGGGTGGCGTATAGCTGCGTCTGCGACGACCCCGGGGCCTCGATCGGGGCGCCGCTGCTGAGCTTCCAGTAGGATCGGCTAGCGGGCCGCGCCGCGGCTCCTGCCACGCCCACCCGAACCCCTCATTTTGGAGGCATACCCACGGCAAGATTTGAGGCGCCACCCCAGAGCGGAGCCATCTGCGCGATCTGTCGTCGTGCGCGGGGAGTCGCGCGCAGAAGCGAATCAGGCGGCCGCCTCCCTCCAATTCGATTGGCGGCCGACCAAGCCGCGGGCTGGCGACGCCGTCGTCACCAAACCATCTGCCGTCCAGTTTTCTCCTCTGCCGCCGGCCGCCCGTGCGGGCATCATCGGCCCCAGACAACGCCAGGCGCCGGCTGAGGGGTGCGCTGCGCGGCCGCGCCCCGCGTGACGACTGCCTGCATGCGCCCGATGGCGGTCCCGGCGCCCGCCAACGCCGCTTCGGTCGAGCCAAGCTGGATGGCCCGGTCACTCATGCTTCCGATGGATTGACGGACGCGTTCGGCGTCGTCTGCCATGCTGGCGGCGATCGAGGCGGCGGTGTCGGCAAAGTCGCGCAGCCCGCGGTAGATCGCCATCACAATAAAACTGGGATTGCGGGCCGCCTGCAGCCCCTTGGTGCTGTCAGCCAGATCGCGCGCGGTGTCGCCGAGGCTCGCCACATCCGCGGCAACCGCCGTCACCGCCTGTAGCCGGGCGGGAAGGGCGGCGAGCGTGTCCAGCACCGACCGTAGCCTGGTGCGGATCAGCGCCCTGTCGTTCACTCCGTCGAGTGCCCGAGCAACTGCGGTCAACTCGGCCGCCTGACCTTTGAGAATCGCGCCGGCAGTGCGGGATGCGGCGGCTTCACGCCCGGCGCGCTGCGCCAGCTTTTCGGTATCCGCTGTGAAGGCCTCGAGCTGGGCGGCGAGTGCGGCGGCGCCGCCACTGTCGGGGATGCGGGCGATGGCGAGCGCCCTGGCCTGCGCTGCCAGTTCCTCCGCCCGCGGCACCAGCAGGGCGATCTGGGTGGCGGCTTCGTCCTGCGTCTGCATGCGGGTGGCGAGCATTGCGAGGATCTTCGCCAAGCCCTGAAAAATCTCCCGGTTTGTGGCGGCAGCGGCTTCTTCAGGCGTCGGAGTCTTCATCGCCCGTTACCATCGCTGCCGTGGCTCCGGCGTTGCCGGCTTTGGCGAGACGCGCGGTGCAGACCACAGCTACGGCACATGTTTTCTGCCCTTGGCGCCGGGGGGCGCGCCGAATCGCTTTCGGCTTGAACTATCACAAAGATATTAACAACGTGAGCATCGCTGCCCAGGCGAACGCTGCACGCCGGTAGCCTGCTGCGTCCAGCCATCGCGAGGCCGCGCAGGTAAACTCAGTTCGGGGGGTGGCGCCATCGTCCTGCAAAGGGCGCCACCGCACGATCATGCGCGTCGCCTCCAGGCAGGCGTTCTCCGACAGGCCCGGGAAGCGACGGTGCAACTCCCCGCATTTGGAGGCATATCCGCACCGAGGCTGTCATCCAGCCGATCCCGGTCTCCGAACAGAGGCATATCCGCACGACGATGGCGACCTGCAGCTCATTCGACAGGTCTCCGAACCCCCACATTTGGAGGCATACCCGCACCGGGAGCCCGTCGACTCGGTTTTGGTGGCTGTCTCCGAACCCCCACATTTGGAGGCATACCCGCACCGATAAGCGACAACCGCTTGAAGTAAAAAACAGAATGGGTGAGGTGCCACGGCAACGACGCGCGCTGGAAGTCGCGCAGGGAAGGATCGAGGCCTCCTCCTCCATCTGGATTGGCATCCCGGCCAAGGGTGCCCGGGCTGTCGGCGTCGCCCCCCATCTTACCGGCACATCGAGGCCGAAGCGGCCGGTCGGGGCGTGGCGTCAGCTGACGACGGCTGCGGGGGTTCAGCGGCCTTCTGTGCCGGGCCGTCCAAGATGCTGCGGCCATCCTTACGGATCGGCGCCGTGGCGGCAGCCCCGCCGATCGCCGTGTCGATCGGATGGAAGCGCGCTGTGACCGCACCACCATACGGACCGGGTCCGCCGATGGCCCCGACCGCACGGCGGTCTTTGCCGTAGCGGTCGAGTGCCGCCGCAGCTGTGTCGTGGGCGTCGGGAAGGCCGGCGCCAGCGCCACCGTTGCTGAGAGCGTGCGGCGCCTCAAACCCGGCGGTGCCGGAATTGAGGGCGGCCTGGAACACCCTCCCGTCGCGCTCGTTCGTCATCCTCTTCTCGAAGGCGGCGAGGCGGCCGGCCATCGAGATGGGTGGTTCCAGCGTAAACGGTGACGCGTTGGCAGGGTCTTGCGGCCGCATGCCGGCGAGAAGGGTATCAAGAACCGGGCGGGGGGAGACCACCTGCGGCGGCTGGACCCCGTTCATGGGTGAAGCGGCAACGCCGGCACTCGCCGGCTGGCCTGCTGCGTCCGGCGCAATGCCGTTCGTGGCGTCATGCCCGGCGGGCGCGGCGTCGGGCTGAATGGCGCGCTGTCCCGCAGCCGCCTGGAACGCCGTGTCCCGCTCCGGCGCGGTCGCCACCGGCCGTTCCGGGCCGGCCGTCAGCATCCGGTCGAACACGCCGCGGATTTCAGGCGTGATTGGTTTTCCAAGCCGGGCAACGGTCTGGTAGATCGACACCAGCCACTCGCGGAACCTGGCGAACACCTCGGCCAGCGCGGGAGACGGCGCCTGGCCGTCCATCATGTATTGCTCGAAGGCGCGGGCGAACCGCTCGTGCTGCCGGCGGCCGATCGGTTCGCCGGCGCCGGCGCCCAGCCACTCGCGCACCGTGGCGGCGTCTTTCGTCAGGCTGGCGGGCGCCAGGGGATGCGCGGCGTCGCGCAGCAACTCATCCAGCCATTGATGCGCGGTCTCGTGCAAGAAGGTGCTGGCGTCGGCCCGGCCGAATAGCGTGATGACACTGCGCCCGCCATCGCTGAATTGGATTTGGCCGCGGGCCTCCTGAAACAGCGTCAGCCCGCTGGCCAGAACAGCACGGCGCAGATCATCGGTCACATCGAAACCGTGGACGGGCTGACCCTGCCGCGCGAGCGTCTCGCCGATCATCGTGTTGCGCAGCTCGGCAAGCTGCTCGTAGAGCGCATCGGCACGGTCGAAGTCCGCCTGCTTTCCAGCCCCGCCGGCACTGCCCAGCTCCCACATCAGCGCCCGACCGTTCGCGGCCTGCGCCTCCGCCTTGAGACGGTCGAACTGGGCGCCGTATTTGGCGAGCGCCTCGGCGTCGGGCTCGATGTCCTCCCGCTCCCGCTCCGTGACGCCGCGCGGTATCTCGCCTACCGCCACGCGCGCGCCGAACTTTCCGACCAGCTTCTGCGTCTCGGCAGGAAGGATCGTGTCGTAGAAACCCTTCATGCCCGCGCCACCGACCTGGAGGTCCTGGCCCGACAGGACGTGATTCACCCCGCCACCTTTGGCCGGCGAGGTTTGCGTCGGCGCGTTGAGCAGCCGGTCCGCAACCTCCTTGCCGACATAGTCCGGCAGCTTGTGTTGGGGAACGTTCTGGAACACGACCTCCCTGCCGTCCTTGAACCCCTGCAGGTCCTGCGTGTTGGGGAACCAGACCAGCTCATCGACGTGCTTTGCGAGGCTGTAGCGCTCGGCGTGCACATCCCCCGGCAGCCATGCCACACGGTCGAAGCCGTGATCGACCGCGTAGGCGATCATCCGCTTCATCGCGAGCGCGGGCCAGGAGGTCTTGAACGGGGCATCGGGAACGCCGGGCACCGTCACCCCGAATTCCCGAATCCGGGACCGCGCCGCGTCCACGAACGCGGGCGGGTTCTTCAGGTACTGCTCTGCCTCCTGCCGTGAGGCCCACTCCCCGCGCGCATGCCCGTCCTGGTCCACGATGCCATAGCGTGTTCCGGTGCGGTCGCCGTACCCGGCTTTCCGTCCGGCCTGGTGCCAGTCCGACTGGATTTCCTCGATCAGCAGGACGCGCTGGCCGTCCGGCGCCATGCGCTCATTCAGCCGGACGTGGGCCAGGACGTTGGGCTCGTCCCAATGATCGGAGCGGAAGGTGCCCGGCGCGTCCGCCTGGCGGTTGTTGCGCGCGTAACGCTCGATGGCTTCTTCATCGGTGCCGGCAAAATTGCGCAAGGCGCCGAGGCTGTTGCCCGCCGCGTCGCGGATCGCGACATGGCGCCGGCCGTTGCCGGCGTCGATCCCGTCGGCGGTCCAGCCGCGCGTGTCGGTGGCCGCCGGCAGAGTGATGAGCAGCTCCCGGTAGTTGGCGCCGCCGGGAAGGGTATAGCTGGCGTATTTCGCCTCGCCGCCGTGGATCGCATCCTTCATGAGATCGGCCTGGGCGGTGACGTACGCGCGGGCCGCACCGCGGTATTCCTCAGGCAGATCATCCGGTTTCGCCCAGCCCATCGAGAGGGCGTGGATCACGCCGTCCGGCGTCGAGGCGTTCCCAACCGGCTCGGGAAGAGCTGCGGGCAGAGCCTCACGCAGCCGGTCCCGCGCGTCGCCCTCGATATCGTAGAGGCGGTCCCAGTTGGCGGACGCGGCGCCCTTGACAACCTCTTTCAGCTGCAGCGCGTTGGCCCAGATGTAGTCCTGAATTTGTTCCTTGCTGACGCGCTCCTGGTCGCGCAGCCACACGTCCAGCCCGAGCCACCGCATCTCCTCGGGCTTCACGCCCGGCGTCCTGTTCAGCATCGCCAGCATCTGCCCGCCGCTGCCCTTGGCCTGCGTCAACCCGTTCACCGCGCGCGCCACGCCGCTGTAGAGATGCGGCAGACCAGTGGTCTCGTAGATCGGCTCCGACGCGGACTGGAACAGCGCGCGGTCCTGAACCTGCACCTTGCCCGGGTCGAACACGGCGTAGTGCTCGCCGAGACCCGCGTAGCTGCGGTCCAGCCAGGTGCCCTCTATGCCGCGGCTCCGGAGGTAGTACGACGCCAGCACGCCGCCGTTCTGCCGCGGCGGCCGCGAGAGGCAGTCGGCGTCATCGCCCAAGCCGATGCCCTGCCAGAATGCCTGTTTCTCCTGCAACGGCATCGCGTCGAGCTGACCCTTCAGCCGCGCGCCGAGCATGAGATAGAACTGCTTGCCCCACTGGGGATGCACGGGCGACAGCCGGCGCGGGTTCCCATCGTTTTCCAGAATGGCGTTCAGCAGCCCGTCGCGCCGGATTGCCTCCATCACCGGGGCAGGCTGTGCGTTCAGCCCGTCATGCCAGCCGATGAACCTGTCGCGGCTGGGAATGTCCACGGTGTAGAGCGCGCCGTGCCTGTCCTCGGCCAGCAGGTTGTCACGGTAGGCGGCGGCGCCCCGCTCGCCCAGCGCGCCGGCCGCGACATAGGTTCCCCAGCCTTGCGAGTCCCCGCCGTTGCCGGAATAGCCACGGTCCTCAAACTGGTCGAACACGGCAGTGCCGGCGTGCCATGCTGTCTGCTGGAATTCCGGTCCGCCTTTCGGCACCGACGCGACAGTCCCGGCGACAATGTCGGGCGCATCGGCGCGGTACATATCCTCCGCCGTTCCGCGCTTGCCCTCGAAACGCGTCGCGCGCGCCTCGTAGTGCACGGCGATGATCTGGCCAGCGGCGGCGGCTTCAACTGCAGGCCGGCCGGCGGCGCGCAGGCGGAGGGCTACGTCGGCGGCGATGTCGGGGGCCGCCATCTAGCGCCGCCAAGGCCCGACGCCATGCCATGCTTCCTGGAGCGCACTGGTCACCACGGACAACGCGTGTGGCGAGGTGGCGTACCGGGGAAGCGTGACGAGCATGATGTACTCCCGCTGGAGTTGTTCCAACGTAAGCGGGCTGGTCTGCTCGCCGAACTTGCGCAGCGTCGCCATCGCCTGTGCGATCTGCCGCTTGAAGGGAGCGATTGCCGATTCGTATTCCTCACGGCTTTCTGCCGGCGGGTAGGGTTCGACCGCGACCAGAAAATCGAGTGCGGCGCACACGTGGGTTTCGTCCAGCTCATCATGCGTGGGCGGGTGGTACTCAGGCATCGTTCGTGGCCCCTTCCGGTCAATTGTAATGAGCGGGCACCCAGACGTAGGCGCCATCGCGCCATGCGAACCGGCCCGGCACCAGGGCTCCGGTTTGCACCGGGCGAAGCACCCGCTCCGGCGGCACCCAGACATAGCTCGCGCCACGCAGCGCCCAGTGTCCGGGCAACAGCGCGTAGGTGAAGGTTGGCACGGCCGGCGGCGCGTAGATGACCACGGGTCCGGCAGACTGAGGCTGGCCATAGGGTACGTAAGCGCCGTCAGGCTGCGCTGGCGCGCCCGGGCCCAGGTCAACCGGTTGCGCGCGGGCGCCGGCCGCTGCTCCGGCGAGCAAGCCGGCAAGCGAAGCAACAGCCAGGGCTTTCGGAAGGTGAGACATCGTCGGGTTGCCCTTCATCATCGAGTGCGTCCTGCAGCACGGTTGTTGCCTGGCCCCCGGACCATCAGGCGGCCCGCTTCGGGCCAGCCGCGGCCTGCAGCTTTGCCAGTTCGCGCATGACGGCAGCCAAGTGACCCTTGAAGGTCGCGACATCCATTTCCGGAGGTTCAACGACGTTGACTGCCGCAAGCGCTTCGTCCCGCCCGGCGAGGATCAGCAGCGCCGCGCCGCGGGTAGAGGGTTGCGGCACGCCGGCGAACTGTTCGATCGCCGCGATGCCGCGCAGCAGCCGCGCATCGACCGGCTCGTTCGGCAGGCCCTCGGCCTCCGCGCCGCCCCAGACGAACTGGCTCGCGGTGAACAGCATCGGTGTGACGGCGGTGACCGGCATCCCGTCGCCAGGCGCGGGAGCGTGGTGCGCGCGTTTCTCCGCCGGCACCTCCGCAAGCGCGGCCAGGGCAGCCTGCGCGCAGCCCCTGGCATCGCTTTTTTTGGCGGCGGCCTGGGCGAAGCCCTGAAGCAGCGCCGCGACTCCCGGCGAGACCGGCTCTTCCCCGCCGGCGCCCACCTTGCCGCCCCCGATGACGGCGGCGATCTGGCCGATCCGGTCCCGGCGCGCGCGCACCTCGCCGGTGTCAGGCGCGCGCAGCATCAGGCCGCGGCCCAGCCGCTTCGGCCCGCTGTCGTCGATCTCCGCGTGGAACAGCTTCGCGTAGACGCGCCGGCCGGCGAACAGCACGACCGCCTCGCCTTCGATCAGCGTCGTCAGGTCGTTCCAATCGACCCGCGACACCGGCCGGACCTCCGCCTGGCGCGCCTCACGGTAGGCGCCGTCCATCGCGCCATGGTAGCTGGTCGCCTGCGTGACGTAGGTCTGGCCGGCCGACTTCTCGATCCACTCGCGGGTGCGCCCGGAATCCTGCTGGCGCATGGCGATGGTGAGATTGGCGTTGCCGAGCAGCGAGGCGGTCTTCTCGCCGAGCCGCGCCCAGATGCCGGAGACTTCCTGGAACGCCAGCATGAAGCTCATGTTGAGCCCGCGGCCCATCGCCAGCATGCGGTCGAGGCCGGAGGTCGCGTAATAGGCCAGCTCGTCGAGGACGACCGGGAACGGGGCGGGTCCCATGCCGGGCTTGTCGACTTCGGTGTAGTCACCCTCAAGCGAGGCGCCGAGCAACTGCGCCATCATGCCGCGCAGCGAGGCCACCACCAGCTTGCCGAGTGCGGCGAGAGTCTGGTCCGAATTCTCCAGCGCCGGCAGGATGACGACCAGGATGCGGCGGTTGAGCACGACATCGCGCATATCGATGTCGCCGGTCTCGACCTTGAAGACATGGCCGAGGCTGACAGCGAGCTGGGTGAACGTCGCGGTGAAGTAGAACTGCGCGAAGCCGTGCTGCTTGCTGGGCTCGTCGCCCTTCTGCTTGTCCAGCGGCACCTCGGGGTCGTAGCCCGGGAGTTCGCCGAGATAGGCTTTGAGCGGCCAGATGATGTCCTCGGGAATCTCGCCGCCGACGTCGGTCTGGGTCTCGGCGCCGGTCTCAGGGTCGCGCAACCCAAACCGCTTCTCCATGGCGAGCCGCCAGATCCAGCGCAGCTCGATCGAGTAGCGGATGACCTCGATGTTGAGCGAGATGCCCTTGTTGTCGCGCAGCCAGACCAGCACCGGGACAATCGTGGCCATCAGCGCCACCGCGCGCTCGCGGAACACGCCGTTCGAGTCATTCGCCGCCTGCTCGCCAAGCTGGCTCGCCAGCAGCTCGCGGATCGCATCGGCATTGCCGGTGGCGAAGGCGTTCCAGGTGTGGCTCTCCTTGAGGCCGCTGGCGACCATGAAGTTGAGCGCGCGGACATCGTCCTCGCGGCCAAACCGGCGGGCCAGCGCCAGCACCTTGCCGTACAGGTCGCGGTCACCCTTGCCGTCCACCAGCACGAAGCCGGAGCCGTGGGCGAGCGCGTTGGCGAGCAGGCTCAGGATGGCGGTGGTCTTGCCGGAGCCCGTCGTGCCCGGGAGGGTGATGTGCTGGCGCGCGTCCTCGGCGGTGGCCCACAGCTCCTGGCCGTCAGTGTTCCAGCCGATGAACAGCACCCCGGCCGCGAGCTTCGGCTTGCGGCTGCCCGGGGTCGGATTGCCGTAGTCGGGCCTGGCGGCGCTGCGTGGCAGGCGCATCGGCAGCTCGACCCGCCGGGTCAGCACCCAGAGCGCATAGAGGAGCGACGCCGGGACGGTGATATCGACCACGGCGGGCTCGAAGAACGTGCCGACCGCGGCCACGCCCAGAACCAGACCGGAAGCGGAGCCGCGCAGTCCTTCCGACAGCCGCGTCGTGAACGGCCGGATGTCACGCAGGCTCTGCGCGCCGGTGCGCTCGAACTGCTGCTGTGGTCCGACGATGCGGCGGCCGATGATCGACATTCAGTCCTCCAGGCCGAACGGGTTCTTGCGCGGCTGGCCACCCGCTGGGGTAGGGGCGGCCTGCCCGGGCGGCGGGATGACGGTCGGCGGCTGGCGCAGCTGCTGGGTGAACTGCTCCGGGATCTGCCCGGCGCCGGCGGCGTCGCGCGGAGCGTTGAAGCGGCGCGCCAGTTCTTCGATCGCCTCCGGCGTCAAAGGAGCGTCCCGGGAGTAGGAGGGCGGTAACGCAGCCTCCCGGGCAGGGGCAGCGGGCCGGCCTGCGCCCGCTGGCGGCCGGGCGGCATAGGTGCCCGCCACGAAGGCCACCCCGAGCACCATCGTGGCCACAAGGCCCTTCAGCAGGGGGCGTCCGGAATGGCGGGGGTAACCGTCGGAATAGCGGGGGGATACGGGGGCAGCCACCACCGCGCCCCGCACCGTGAGATTTGGGGGGTTGCCGATGGTGACATGGACATCGGCCCCGTCGGGGAAAATCAGGTACATCAGCCGGCCCTCCGTGATTGCGTCGATCCGGCCCATCGTCGCCGGGTCCCGTGCAAACGGAGCCGGCGGAATTGCGGGCGGTCCGCGCCTGGCGCCGCGCAGCGGCCTTGCGGGCAGGCCCGGCGGTGTGGTGGTCTGGTGCACGCGGCTGTGTAGCGAGGAGCCAGAATGGCCAAGGACAAGACGGAGCAACCCATGATCGCCGGGTTCACCGCGGCGGAGCGGGAATACATCCGCAGCGAACTCGATATGTTCTTCTCGACCCTGCCGAGCGTGGCGGAGGGCTTCCAGATCAAGAGCTGGCGGGGCGGTCCGAACGCCGGCAAGCCCAAGATCCCGCAGGCCGCCCAGGGGCTGCTGGACCGGGGAATCATGCGGCTCGACCTGACCGGCCGCCTGCCGCTGCTGTTCTTCACCGGCGACGGTCTTGAGGCGCTGCGCACGATGATGGCGGACGGGCGGCTCGCCGATCCGAAGAAGTTCGCCCATGTCCGGCAGGAACTCGGGATCGACCCGGTCGACCCGGCGCTCCAGGCGGCAGCGGCCGAGTAGGCCGGACAGCGCGTCAAACAGGCGGCCACGGCCGTCTAGCTGCCATCGGCCCGGGGACTGCGCTCGGCAGCGGCCTTGCGCAGCGCCTCGACCGCGCGATCCTGGCTGGGCCGGCTGACCGGCGCGCCGGCGATCCGCTCCACCGCCCAGTGGTCGCGCGCGCCGATCGCCTCGACCCGCGGGTTGGGATGCAGGTAGCGGCCGAAGCCCTCGGTCTCGAAGCCGAGCGAGTGGAGCGCATACCACAGCCTGCGGTCGACCAGCTTGAGCCAGACGAACTGCCCGGGGGCGAGCACGCCGGCGCTGCGCCGCGCCTCGTTCAGCAGGGACATCAGCGCGGTGTGCGTGTAGGCGTGCCGCCCGGTGACCGCGCGGGCTGGGGCGGCCAGCTCGTCCCGGCGCAAGACGGCATCCGCGCGGCTGACCACCCAGGGCGGCAGGGCGAGCGGCCGCGCAGGGCCTTCCGGCCCGTCCTTGCCCGGGCTGGCCAGCGACGCGGACAGGTCGCCGAGCAGGCCCAGCGCCTCATCGCGGCGCTGGGCAAGCTGCAGGGCGAACGCGGCGACCAGGCAGCGGACATGCGGCTGTGCGTGCTCCAGGCCGTGCCAGGGCGGCCCAAGCTGATGCGCCAGGGCGCGACAGGCGGCAGGCTCGCTGAAGCGGCCGTCGCTGTCCGTGGCGTGCCGCGCGATCCACTCGGCCGCGGTTGCCGCATAGTCAGCCGGAAGAGGCTCGGCGGCCGGAGGCACCAGACGCAACCGCCGGCCGGCGAAGGCCGCCGTCGTCCGGAACGAGATCGCATGCTCGCCGATCAGACGATCCAGATCGAACGCCCGGCGGTACCGCGACGGCGCCGCACGCACCGCGCAGACGAGCGCCAGCAGCAGCATCAGGCCCGCCGCCGGTATGCGGAAAAACATGCCGACATCGCGGGCAATGCCGGCAAGGTCGCGCAGCGTGACGCGGTCCGGATCGGCTCTCGCCATCTGCGCGTCAGCCAGGCCGTAGCGGTCGGTGAAGTGCTGGATGACGAGGATCTCGTGATGATGCAGCGCCATCACCGCGGCGCTGATCTCCGCGTGATAGTTGGACCAAGCCAGGTAGCTGCCGAGGCAGCAGCCGAGCAGGATGACGATGAGGTTGAACCCGGTGTCGTCATCACCGGACGGCCAGGTGGCGCGCGGATTGGGTTGCGGCCGCATGGTCAGTTCCCCTCCAGCCGCCGGAAAATGGCCGTTTCAGAAAGCTCGGTCATTGCACGATTGCTCTCGTGGGACGGAATGGCAGCCATCCCGGCATCGTCACGGTGACGACGGTCTGGATGCGGCTGAATGCCCACTCCAGGAGATTCGTTCGCTGGCCGCTCATAAATACGAAATCTCGTGCATGATCGCCTCGTGGATGGTGTAGCCATCCGCCTCATAGGCATCCCACACCGAGCGCGGCGTTTGAGCCCAGACGTGGAAGCGCGTCGCTTCGTGCTCCAACATTTGATTGCGTCCGAAGCCGGACATCGCCGACGCCTCGGCTTTTTGCCTGCCCAGTGCCAGCAGGCCTTCGCAGCCCGGCTGGCAGAACGTGGCCGTCTCGGGAAAACTCATTGCGTTGCTCCCTGCTGGGTGGCGGATTGCGTTCCTGGAACCGGGCCAGCCGTGCCAAGCTCCTCGCCTGTCACCCATCCAAACTTGTCGCGGCAGATTGGGCCGATACCGAGTTCGATTGATTCGCCGTTGGTGAGTTCACGGCCGCAGCAGGAGCACGATCCGGTTCTGGCTCCGTAAGCCTTCGCCGCGGCGTGTGGGTCGGCGGCGGCGGCGATAACGCGGTCCCTCGTCGGATCGTCGCAAACCTGTGCCGGATGGAACTTCCCGTCCGTAACCTTGCCGATATACACGCCATGCTGCTTGACATAGAGACTGCCTGCATTCCGGCCAGTCGCCGCGGCCCTCGAAAAAACGAAGGTTTCGAGCCGAAGCTTCGGAGACTTGATGCCATTCGATTGCGCGGATGCAAACGCTGCCTCGATGGCATCCACGCTCATGTCCGCTGCAACCTTTTCCTCAAACTTGCCGGTCCCATTGCAGCCAAAGCAAGGACGGCCGGGACCCCACTGTCCGGAGCCAGCGCATTTCGGGCAGTCGCCTTCCTTGGTTCCGACGCATGCCGTGCGGTTCAGGCCGGTTCCATTGCAGGCAAAGCAGTTGCCAACGGTACGGCCAGTGTATCCAACGAACTTGCCGCGGCCATGGCACTTGCTGCAAAAAACGTCGCCTGCTTCGACTTCGGCCACGGCCGCCGAAGCGGCGAACTCGATCCCGAACAGTTCGGAAAGGTCACTGTGGTCCAATGTTGTGCTCATCGGATTCATCCTCGCTGCGCCCTTGCGCCCCCGGCAGCGCCCGCGATTGCTTCGTCTGCCATGCGCGCGAGACTCGCGGCCGACCCTGCAAACGGATGATCACGCGTGCGTGAGCCAGCACGGCTCCCGCGGCCGCACCTTTTCTGCGCGGATCGTCACCCCCAGCGGCCGCGATAGCCCCATCACGCAGGGGCTCCTTCACTCATCGGCTTTGTTGCGTTCGGGCGCGGCAATACCCGGTCCCGAAGTCCCCGCCCGCGCTGGTCCCTGCGGCGCGTTGGAACGTTCCGCGAGCGTCCGGAGGCGCATTACCTGACCAAGTACCGCGCGCAGATACGTCGTTTTGTACCCCGGATCGTGCGAGTGGTAGTAGCCAACTCCCTCCCAGAAATTGCCATGCGCCTCGTCAAGGCCGCGGCGCAGGATCCAGGCGCCGGCTTCGACGTTGGCGCAGAAGTTATCGCGCAACGCGTGATAGGTATCGGCGACCGTCGCGTGCCAGTGCGCGGCAAGCTGCCGCAGCCAGATCTGATTGACCTGCATCGGCCCGATATCGACGGTGTTGTTGGTGTTCTGGCTGACGTGGCCGAGCGACCCGCCTTCCACGTTGAGCAGAATGACCAGCACCGCCGGTGGCAGGTGATAGACGCCGGACGCCGAGGTGATGCAGCCCTCGATCACGTGCCGGTTCAGCTCGCCAGCGCGGGCTTCCGGTACCGCGAGCGAAAGCACCGCCGTGGCGGCGAGCAACGCGCGCTTCATGGTGCAGCCCCGGCGCTTCTCAGTAAGCGCCACGCCTCCCATTCGACATAGTGATACTGTGCAAATATCTGCTGTTTGGAAGGCTCCCGGCTGTTCTCGCTATCCAGCGACACCGATGGATCGTATCCCGGCAGATCGCCGAGATAGGCTTGCAGCGGCAGGATAATGTCCTCGGGAATCTCATTGCTGACGTCAACTTTGGTGACGATGCCGGTGTTGGGGTCGCGCGCCGCGAACCGCTTCTCCATGGCGAGCCGCCAAAACGAGCGTCGCTCGATCGAGACGAGAATGACGTCAACATTGAGCGGAACCCCCTTGTTGTCACGTAGCCAGACCAGCGCCGGCACAACCGCGCCGATCAGCGCCACTGCACGCCCGCGCCACACGGGGTCGGAGTCGTTTGTCGCCAGGTCGCCAGACGGGCCCGTCAGCAGTTCGCGGATCGTATCGGCATTACCAGTCGCGAAGGCGTTCATGGAGCGGTTCTCCTTCTGGTGGAGGGCCAGCCGCGCCAATGACCTTGCCAAACCGATCGCCGGCGGGGGCCGCGACCGAAAGCCCCGCCGCGGCAGCGGAAGCGCTTCATGGCGCAGCCCCGGCGCGTTTGCGCGCCGGTTGCGCCGCGGT
>Ga0302151_10001092_pt1 | contig 14781 bp, 10 predicted proteins | sample I_Bog_N1_3_FD_192428 | JGI IMG/M metagenome (GOLD analysis project Ga0302151, IMG submission 192428) | Peat permafrost microbial communities from Stordalen Mire near Abisko, Sweden - I_Bog_N1_3 | ecosystem: Environmental > Terrestrial > Soil > Wetlands > Peat | place: Sweden: Abisko, Stordalen...
CCACGGCACGCTCAACCATATCCTGGTCGCGGATCGCATTTGGATGCGCCGCCTGACCGGAACCGGGGAACATCCAGAAAAACTCAACGCGATATTGTTTGAAAATCTCCCGTCCCTGCATGCTGCAAGAACAGAAGAGGACGATCGAATCATTGCATTCGTTCAATCATTGGACGAACCCGACTTCGAGGAGATGTGGGACTACCGAACGCTAAACGGGACCCCGCAAAGGCAGCGGCGCCGCGAAATTCTCGCCCATCTGTTCAATCACGAAACACACCATCGCGGCCAAGCTCATGCGATTCTCACAATGCTGGGCGTCGCGGAGCCAGAACCACTGGATCTCCTCATCATGCAGCGCGATAAGAGCTAACCAGTCCATTGTACGTCGCGAATCATGCATGATGAAACCCGTGCACCGTCACACCGTAATAGCCCAGGGTCGCCATGCGATGCGCGAGCGGCGCTTGGCTGCTGCACGCCAGCGCGAACACGGCCTGCACATTCTTACGTTCGAGCAGCTGGCGGCTCGACTCGCGGGCGGTCTCACCTGCACGGTCGATGAGGAGACCCTGCGCCAGGCCGTGCAGGCGGCGCTGCCCACTTTGGCCCTCGGCGAGCTCGACAGCCTGAAGGCGCTCCCGGGAATGGTCGCCGCGGCTGTGGACACCATTAATAAGGTATGGCGCGCCGGCATCGATCTGCAGGCGCGCGCGGCGAGCCATCCTCGCCTTGCCGCGATCGCGACCCTGGAGAGCGCCGTGCTCACGGCGTTGCCGCCCTCCATGATGCGTCCCGCCGATCTGGTCGCCGCCGCGCTGGTTCGTTTGCAGCATGCGCCCGCATTGATCGGACCCGTGGAGGTCGTCGGCCTCACCGAACTCGCGCCCTGCTGGCGTCCTTTATTGCGGGGCCTTGCCACGCGGGTGCCGGTGCGCTGGGTCGCGGGCCCCCGATCGGTGCCTGCCTGGCTTGAGGGCTGCGGCATCCAGATCGAAAGCGCCGACGCGCAGGCGCCGCAGATCATGTCGGTCAGCGCCTCGACGGCTTACCATGAAGCAATCGAGGCCATGCGCTGGGCCCGTGACTTGCTCGCTTCGGGCCGCGCCCAACCGGCGGAGATTGCGATCGCAGCGGTCACACCCGCTGACTATGACGATTACTTTCTAGCGCTGCGGCAAGATGCCCAGTTTGAGTTGCATTTCGTGCACGGTGTGCACATCACCGCCTGCCGGGAAGGGCAGGCGGCGGCCGCACTCGCTGACATCCTGCTGCGGGGCCTTTCGCAAATGCGCATGCGGCGGTTATCGACGCTGCTGCGGGCCTATCCGGGCCCGTTGCGGGATCTCCCCGAGGGCTGGGTCCGGCTCTTGCCGGCCGATGCGCCGCTGACGTCGCGGCAGGCCTGGACGCGCCTGCTCGAGGGAATCGACCATGGCCTAAAGCTTCGCGAGATCGTGGACCTGCTCTGGCAAGGCACCGCCGCCGCCGCCACGGTCGGTGAACGCCTGTTAAGCGGTCGCGTGCTTACGATTTGGCGCAGCACCTTGCGCGCGGGACCCGCGGCGTCGCTGGAACTCACGCTGGCTGCCCTCAGGCAGGACGATGGCCTGGATGCCTGTGTGTCCCCGGCCTGGATGCCGGCAAGCGCGTTGGCCGCATCTCCTCGGCGCTTCGTTCGATTACTCGGTTTGAACTCCTCACGGTGGCCGCGTGCCATTTCCGAGGATCGGTTGCTATCGGATCACATCATCCCCACCACGGAGTTGGATCCGCTGCCGGTCAGCGCCGCGGATCGGCGCGACTTCGAGACCATTCTCGCGACCACGGAGTGTGAGGTGAGCCTTTCGCGCGCGCGCCGCGACGCCGATGGCCGTTTGCTGGGGCGCAGCCCGCTGCTCTACGGCCAGCCTGAGGAGCAGTATCTGCGGCGCAATGGCGTGCCGGAGCACGCCTTCAGCGAAACCGATCGACTCACGGCGCGCCCGGACGAATTTGCCACCTTGCCTCCATCCATCGCCGCCACCGCCTGCTGGCGCGATTGGATGCGCGGCGAGATCACGGCCCACGACGGCTTGGTGCGCGAGCATCATCCGGCGATCATGGCGGCCTTGGGACGCGTGCACTCGGCGAGTTCGCTGCGGCTTCTGCTGCGCAATCCGCTGGGATTTGTCTGGCAGTACGTCCTGGGATGGCGCTCCTCCACCAGCGGCGAGGATGCGCTCGTCTTGGATCCGTTGGGTTTTGGGGATCTCATCCATGGTGCCCTCGATCACGCCTTGCAGGCACTCGAAGCCAATGGCGGCTGCACGACGGCGAGCGGCGATGAGATCGTGCGCGCGGTGGCTGTGGCATTGCATGAGGTGGCCTCGGACTGGGAGCGCAAGCGCTCGGTGCCGCCCGCGCTCATCTGGCGCCGCACGCTCGAGGAAGCCGGGGTGCTCTGCGAGCGTGCGTTGAGCTTTCAGGCCCGGTGGCACGCGGGGACGCGTTCCTATAGCGAGGTACCGTTCGGTGGTTCGAAACCGAAGACCTCGGCGGTACTGCCATGGGACGCCAAGCGGCAGGTGGAGATTCCCGGCACGGGTTTTCGGATTGGCGGCTACATTGATCGGCTCGACATCGCAGGGAATTCTCGTCATGTGCGCGTGCGCGATTACAAGAGCGGCCGCACACCGTCGCGGGACATCGTGTTCGACGGCGGCAAGGAGCTGCAGCGCTGCCTGTATGCCTTCGCCGCCAAGGCGATGTTGGGTGAGGCTGTCGAAGTCACGAGCTCCCTATTGTATCTGCGCGATGAGACGGACTTGCCTCTGGATGATCCGGAGCAGCGGCTGGGTGAGATCCGACACTATTTGCAGGCAGCGCGCGCCAATCTGCTCTCGGGTGGCGCGCTGCTGGGTGTTGATTCCGGCAGCCGCTTCGACGCGCTCGCATTCGCGCTGCCGGCCAATGCCGGCGCGACCTATCGCCGGCGCAAGGAGCTGGCCGCCGCGCGGCGGTTGGGGGACGCGGCGCACATTTGGGAGGCGCGCTGATGACGGCAGTCCCCAGATCCTTGCGCGATGATGACAGCCGCCGGCTGGCAATGGCCGCACACGACCAATCCTTCCTCGTCGAGGCCGGTGCCGGTTCGGGCAAGACCGCCGTCATGGCCGGCCGCATCGCCATGATGCTGGCGGCCGGCGTCCTACCGAAGCACATCGCCGCGGTAACCTTCACTGAACTGGCCGCGAGCGAACTGCTGCTGCGGGTGCGCGAGTTTGTTGCGGTGTTGGCGGAAGGGAAGATACCCGCGGAGCTGCGCATCGCGCTGCCTCGCGGACTCTCAGCGCAGCAGCGTCGGCATCTTACGGGCTCGAGCCTGCAGATCGATGATTTGATCTGCTCGACCATTCACGGCTTTTGTCAACGCCTGATCCAGCCCTATCCGGTCGAGGCGCAGATTGACCCGGGTGCCGCGGTCATGGATCGTGACCAGGCGGATTTGCTGTTCATCGAGACGGTCGACTCCTGGCTGCGCGAGGCGCTCTCTCATGACGAGGGAGGGCTGCTGGCCGCGATGGTGCTGCAGGATGAACGTGCGGGCGAGAGCATCGCGCTAGTCCATCAGATCCTGCAAAGCCTTCGAACCTATCGTACCCTTCGCGTGGCGCCGGGCCGCCCGGTGGAGCCGCTGATTCGCGATTTCGAGCAGGCGGTGCGCGATTTCGCGCAATTCATGAAAACCGCAGGCGTTGATGAGCCGGAGACGGCGGTGTACGCGAGCCGCTTCACGGATTTGACCCGCAACGTCATCGCCCTCTTGCCGCTCACTGAGCCAACCCAGCTGGTACAGCTCGTCCGGCTCGCGCCTCACGCCGATCTGCTGACACAGGGCGGTAATTTCCTCAAGTATCAGAAGAAAGGCAAATGGGCGGCCGCGGCCAAGGCGATCGGTCTCTCCAAGGCCGACGGCGACCGTTTAAACCTGGTCGCCAACAACCACTATGCCGCTTGCTGTGATACCTGGGCCCGGATCTCGCAAGCCGCCGCGGCTCAATTGCTGGCTCGATTGCTCGATCTGCTGCAACCCGCCATCGATCGTTTCCAGCAGAACAAGCGCGCCGCCGCGCTGCTTGACTTCGACGATCTGATCTTCGCTGCGCGCGATTTGCTGCGTGACCACGAACCGGTGCGGGCGGCATTGGCGGCTCGCCACCGGCACGTGCTGGTGGACGAGTTCCAGGACACCGATCCGCGGCAGACCGAGATCCTCTGGCGGCTGTGTGGCGATGCGTCCGCGGCGCGCACCGACTGGACGAGCTGGCGTATCCGGCCCGGTGCACTCTTTTTGGTGGGTGATCCCAAGCAGGCGATTTATCGCTTTCGCGGCGCGGACGTTGCGGCGTATATCCAGGCGCGTGCCCTGATGCTCGCGCAAGAACCGAGCAGTCTGCTCACGATTGCGACCAACTTTCGCTCCTGTGAGCCGATTCTGCGTTACGTGAATGAGCGCTTCGCGCATCCGCTGTCCCTCGCGAGCGCGCAGCCGGGCTTCACACCCCTGGATGCCTTTCATGCCGCTCCGAAGGGCGGACCGTGCGTCGCGGCCATCGATGTGCGCATCGCCGATGCGCAGGGCAAGGCAAGCTCGGAGGATCAGCGCGATGCCGAAGCCGACGCGGTTGCCGATGTTTGCGCACGCCTGATCGGGAAGGCGCCGATACTCGATCGCAAGACCGGGGAGCCACGTCCCTGCAGGCCGGGCGACATCGCGCTGCTGGCCCCGACAGGCAGCGAATTGTGGCGCTACGAGGAGGCCCTCGAGAGTCGCGGCATTGCCGTCGCCAGTCAGGCGGGTAAAGGCCTCTTTCAACGCCAGGAGGTTCAGGATCTGATCGCCCTGACGCGCGTGCTCGCCGATCGGCGCGATACCCTGGCGCTTGGCGCCCTGTTGCGCGGCCCGCTGGTCGGCCTGACCGAGGAGGAGCTGCTCGACATGGTGTGGAGTCTGCCGCACCCGCCTGAGCCCGAACGGGCTCGACGGCTGGATCTGGGCGTTGCCGCCGCGAGCATCACGCACACGCATGCGCGCGACATCATCGAGAAGCTGCAGACGCTCGCGCGCAAGGCCCATGCCACCACGCCCTTCGCACTCTTGTGCGAGGCCATTGATGTGTTACGCGTGCGGCCCATTCTCCTGCAGCGCCATCGCGGCCAAATCGAGCGCGCGCTCGCGAACCTCGATTTGTATTTGAGTTTCAGTCGTGTCTTTGCCGTACGGGGTCTGCGTGCCTTCGCAGAGACGATGACGGCCGCCTGGGAGGACGAATCACGCGCGGTGGAGGGCCGCCCCGACGCGCAGGAAGATGCCGTCGCCCTCTACACCATGCACGCCGCCAAAGGGCTCGAGTGGCCCATCGTCATTCCCATCAACACGATGACCCGCATCAAATCGGTCTCAGGGCCGATCATCGATCGCAGCACCGGGCACTTCCATTGCGCGGTGTTCGGCGTGAAGCCGACCGGGTACGAGGGGGCACTCGCCGCCGAAATCGCGGAACTCGACCGCGAGCGCGTGCGGCTGTGGTACGTCGCCGCCACCCGCGCACGAGAGCAACTCCTTCTAACCCGGCTCGACGTGACTCCAAAGGGTTCTGTCTGGAATGCGATCCTGGATCTCTCATTGGCCAACCTGCCGCCAATAGACCTCAGTCGCTTCTCGCCGGATGTCGTCATGGACGCCGACGAGAAGCCCAACACCCAAACGCGTGCCACCTTCGACGCGGAAGCGGGTGCGATTGCCACGCGACAGCAACATATCCGCTGGCGTGCACCGAGCCGGGAGGAGGGGGTCGGGGCTGATGCGTTCAATCCAGAAGAACAACAGATCCTGATCTCCGATATCGACAGCGCGCGGCTTGCGACCGATGCCACGCCGGATATCCAAGGCGGCCGCGAACGCGGTGTCATCCTTCACAAACTCATCGAAGAGGTGCTGGCCGGCGAGACGGAAGAGGCCGTAGCCGCCCTCACGGCCCGGGCTGCCATCTTGATTCGCGCCTTGGGTCAACCATTCGCGCACGATCCCGCCACCGGGCTCGTGCCTGCCGAGCTTGCCGGGTGCGTCATCCGTGCGCTCTCGGCGCCCGAAGTGGCCGCACTGCGTCCCACGTTGATGCCTGAAATTCCGGTGTATGCCTCAACGGCGCTGCCGGATCATGAAGAAGCGACCGCCGGCATCGCCGACGCCATCGCCCTTTCCCCCGCGGGCAAGCCGCTCGTGGTGATCGACTGGAAAAGCGATGTCGCACCCACGACCGAGGTGCTTGAGCACTATCGCAGTCAGGTTCGCGCGTATCTGGATATCACCGATGCCGGGCGCGGGCTGATCGTGCTCGCGACGACCGGACGGGTGTTGTCGGTCGAACGCGGTTAAGCTGTGAACCTGAGCCAACCGTATCAAAAGGAGCGAACATGCTGCAAGGCCACCACCGCACGATCTTCCTCTGTCTGAGTTTCACGGCGAGTTTGTGCACCGCAGCCGAGAGCTCCGCTCCACCGCCGCCGCCCATCGGACCGAAAAACGGCATTGTTCGCGTACTGGCCGGCTCGCAACTGACGTTTGAATCGGCGGACGGCAACAAGTTGACCGTCGCACTCACCCCCGACACCCGCATCACCGCCCAACAGCCGGCCACCCTCGCCGACATCAAACCGGGCGACTTCGTCGCTTCTGCCGCGATGCAGGGCGCCGACGGCAAAACGCATTCGCAAGAGGTCCGCATTTTTCCCGAATCCATGCGCGGTGTCGGCGAAGGCCATCGCCCCATGTCCCAGCCCAATCAAACCATGACCAACGCCACCGTCTCGAAGGTCGAAACCACCATGACCAACGCCACCGTGACCCAGGTTGCCGCCGGCGTGCTGACCACGACCTATCCCGGCGGCTCCACCGACCTCATCGTTGACCCGGGTACCCCCGTCTGGCGCATCCTGCCCGCCGGCCGCGACCGCCTGACCCCCGGAACCACCGTCCGGGTGTTTTCCGCGGACGCACCCGACGGCAAGCTCACCGCCCGCTACATCAACATCTTGAAATAGGCTGCGCCGTTGTGGCACATCCGCTCGAGATCGTTTCCGTACCCGTCGATCAACTCGGCGCGGTCGTGGGGATCCCTGCAACATGAAAGTCAGTCAATAGTTGCTGCCTTGGATTGAGCGGCAGTGCGGCCTTGCGGCCGGCGCCGGATGGTTGCCATTGGCAACTATCTGGTTTGCACGGCGCGGCAGGGCCGCTATGATTGGCGCATGATCCGAGTTTCCCCGTGGATTGCCTGGATGCCGATGCTGCTGTTGGCGGCGGCGGCGGCCCATGGCGACGATGACGCCGATACCCTGACGGTGTTCAAAAACGCCGGCGACAGCGCCGCGTATTTCTCCAACTGCTACGCCTATGCGGTGTTTCCCACCGTGGGCGAGGGCGGCTTCATTGTGGGCGGAGCCCGCGGCAAGGGCCATGTGTACGTGCACGACAAACTGGTGGGTGATACCACGATGTCGCAGATCAGCGCGGGCTTCCAGGCGGGCGGCAAGGCCTTCAGCCAGATCATTTTCTTCGAGGACCAGCGCGCACTGGATGAATTCGAGTCGGGCTCCTTCGAGTTTTCCGCCGCAGCGAGTGCGGTGGCGATTACCGCCGGCGCCTCCGCGAGCGCGGGCACCACGGGTGCTTCGGCCGGCGCGAGCGGCGGAAAGAACGATGCCAACCTCAAAAGCGGCGGCTACCTCGCCGGCATGGCGGTTTTCACGGTTGCGAAGGGCGGACTGATGTACGCGGCCATCATCGCCGGGCAGAAGTTCACCTTTACGCCGCGCACGGCGCCGTAGCGCTCGCGCCGACCCTGCGTGTGACCGTAACCGTAACCGTGACCGTCGCCCTGGCCCTGGCGCTCGGCGCCCCGCCGGTCGGCGCACGGGCGCCGGCTGCCGCGCAGGCGCCGGCCGCCGCGCAGATTCCGCTGCAGGCGCGCATCGATACGGCCGTCAACACGGTGCTCGCGCGCACCGCGGTGCCCTCGGCGTCGATCGCCATCGTGCGCGATTCGAACCTGGAGTACGCGGCGGCGTATGGCAGTGCGCAGATCGAGCCGCGGCGGGCGGCGACGCCGGCTATGCGCTATGCGGTGGGCTCCATCAGCAAGGAATTCACCGCCACCGCACTGCTGCTCCTACAGGAGGCCGGCAAGCTGTCAATCGACGATGCGGCCGGCCGCTGGGTGCCGGGCATGGGTCCGGCGGCCACGGTGAGCATCCGCTCGCTGCTGTCGCACACCTCGGGCGTCCGCGACGACTGGCCCCAGGATTATGATCCGCCGGAATTCCTGAAGCCCACGCAGCCGCGGGACATCGTCGCCCGCTGGGCGAATCAGCCCCTGGATTTCCCGACCGGCACGGCCTGGCGTTACAGCAATACGGGATACACGGTCGCCGGCCTGATCGTCGAGCGGGCCGCGGGCATGCCGCTGTTCCCGTTCCTGCAGCAGCGCATTTTCCAGCGCCTGCAGATGACCAGCGTGGTCGACTTCGACGCCGCACCCTTGTCAGCCGCGGACGCCACCGGCTATACGCGCCGTGCGCTCGGTCCGCCGCGCCCGGCCGCCAAGGAGGGCAGCGGCTGGCTGTTTGCCGCCGGCGAACTTGCCATGACCGCCTCGGATCTCGCGCGTTGGGACATCGCGCTCATGCGCCACGAGATCTTGAGCGACCGCAGCTTTCGCGAATTGACCACCGAGGTGCGTCTGGTCAATGGCGCCGGCACGACCTATGCGCTCGGATTGCACGTCGAGCTGAAGTCGGGCAAAAGGCTATTGAGCCATGGCGGGGAGGTCGGCGGGTTCACCGCCGAGAATCGGCTCTATCCGGAGAGCGGTGTTGCGATCGTCGTGCTGACCAACGAGGATGCCACGGACGCCAGCGGCGCGATCGCGGACGCGCTCGCGGATCTGCTGCTGGCGGCGGATTCGCCCGCCGATGCGGCCGCGGCCGCCGGCGCCCGGGATTTGTTCAAGCAGCTGCAGGGTGGCCGGATCGACGGTCAGCGCCTGACCCCCAATGCGCGCAGCTATTTCACGCCGCAGGCGCTCGAGGACTTTCAAACCAGTCTGGCGCCGCTCGGCGAACCCCAGGAATTCACGCTGCAACGCTCCGTCCAGCGCGGCGGATTTTCGATTCACGTGTACGAGGCGGCATTCGCCCACCAGAGCCTCAATATCACGGTGCTGTCTACGCCGGAGGGATTGATCGAGCAATATACCGTGAGCGCCAAGTAGCCGGAGCCGTCACCGGTCTCAGTCGACCGCGGAGTGCCTACCCCAGTCGAAGCGGCGGCCGAGAATGGCCTTGATGATCAGGTGATCGGTGGCGGAGCTGGCGCCGACGCCCACCCCGATGTTGATCTCCCAAAGCGGCGATACATTGAGGTCGGTGACGATGAAGTATTGTTGCTGCTGGTTGCGCGCCGGAGCGATGTTGCCGATGGCCCCATAATCCGCATACCACTCGATGCCGGCGCTCACCACCCGCGTGAAGTCGTAGCCGATCTTGGCGCTCGGCGCGAAGCCGAGGCCTTGATTGACGTCCGGGCCGTGCAAGGTGCGCTCGAGCGCGGGGTTGACCGCGAAATACCAGCGTCCGATGCTCTTGTCGATGATGGGGCGAATCTCCCAGGTCCAGGTGTCGGTCGAGTATTCGGAGCGCTGGTAGCCGATCTCGGTGGACAGGCTCACGCCCACCGGCCATCCCCAGGAATCCGGCACGCGCACGCGCGGGCGGATGTGGTCCCCCACCCACTGCGCGCCGTGGCCATCCTGCTCGCTGGTGAAGATGTAGAAGCCGACCTCCGACCAGTCGTTGAGGCCCTCGGTGAGCTCGACGGTCTCGTGTTCCTGATGGTACGTCGGGTAGACGCCGTCGATGGTTGCCTGCTGACCCTGTGCGGTGAAGTTCGAATGCAGTTCGACCATCAAGGTCTGCGGCGGCACCGTCTCGGCACCGTAGACCTGGATCTCGTAATTGGCCTGGGCGCGTGCGAGATACGGCAGGCACAGCAGCGCAAGCAGCACCATGAGCCGCCGGTACCGGGGGTGGGCCGCACGCTCAGGCATAGTTGATCACCATCATGAAGCCGAGGTCCATGTGGTTTTGCTGATGGCAGTGAAACAGCGTGGCGCCGGGGTGGTCGGCCGCGAACTCGACCTCTGCACGGCCTAGCGCCGGGACCAGAACCACATCTTTGAGGATGCCGTGGATGTCCTGCGGCGCCCCGAGGTTTCGAAGCTCGAAGCTGTGGCGGTGCAGATGCAGCGGATGGTCGTCCATGGATCGATTCACGAACTGCAGCCGGTAGCGCCGACCGCGCTCGAGCGGTGCGATGGCGGCCTCGGGGTAGGATTTGCCGTTGAGGGTCCAGGCCTCCATGGCGCCGTGGCCGCGGAATTTCGATTCGATCACCAGCGGCACGATAACGGGAGGGTCCTCGGGAAGGGTGGGCTTCGCGCCGGTGAATTGCTCGTAGTTCCAGATGAGATCGGAGGGCTGTTCCCAGCGGGCGGGGCCGCGGCGATCCTCATATTCGAGCGCCACCGCCATGCCGAGCGCCTGCACGTGCCGGCGAACCTCGCCGAGCACCCAGACACCCGGATTGTTCATCTCCACCACCGCGCAGACGCGCTCGGCGGGCGCAAGTCGCAGCATGGGCACCGGGCGCGGCGTGGGCACGGGATTGCCGTCGAGCGCCACCACGCGCAGATCATGGCCGGCGAGCGCAATCCAGTGCACCTCGGTGGGGCTGGAATTGAGGATGTGCAGCAGTATGCGCTGGCCCTGCCTGACGCGCAGCGGCTCGCCGGAGCCCATGGCCCGGCCGTTGATGGTCGCGACCGCGTAGCCCGGATTCATGGCGCCGTCGCCGCTCGCGAGCAGGTAGCCGTCCCAATCATGCAGCGCGAGAAAAAACTCCTGATCGTAGCGCGCCGGCTCGGCGGCCGGTTCGATCATCAGAAATCCGTGCTGCCCGCTGTACTGCCCGCGCGTGAAATCGTTCATCGCCATGGTGTGCGTGTGATACCAGCGAAAGCCGGCCGGGCGCGGTGTGAAGGTGTAGCGCGCGCTCGAGCCGGCGGGGATGGGCGGCGTGCCTTCCTCCACTGCGCCGTCGACCTCCGGCGGCAGAAACAGGCCGTGCCAATGCAACACCTCCGGGCGGTCGGTGCGATTGGTCACCTCGATGGTGACCGGCCGGTTCTCCTTGAAGCGCAGCAGCGCACCGGGGACCTGGCCGTTGTAGGCGGTGGTCTTCAGGCGGTGGCGCGGCGACAGATCGAGCGTGAGCGGCGCGATGTCGATCCGAAAATCGGGTGCGGGCGGCTCTTGGCCGAACGCCGGCCATGACGCCGCCAGTGCGGCGAGGCCGGAATACTGGAGAAGATCGCGCCTCGAAATCACGGGGGGTCGCAGGAGTTCAACAGATCGTGTCGCGGGAGCTCGAGTCGCGGAAACGCAAGTCGCGGCAGCTCGAGTCGCGGAATCACAAGTCGCCGGCGCTCAAGCCGCCGGCGCGGTGGGCATCGCCTGGTCGACATGCCGTTGCAGCTGCTCGAGATACCCGGCGCGGCGCGGCGCATCGAGCCAGGCGACCTGAAAGGCGTTTTTGACCAGTTCCACGATCTCCGGCATCGACAGTCCGCCGTCTTCGTGCAGAGCATGGAGGTTCTCGTTCAGATAGGCGCGAAAATAGGCCGGATCGTCCGAATTGACCGTGGCACGTAGGCCGAGCTCGAGCATCCGGCGCAGCTGCGTGGCCGTGAGATCCTGGACGCAAATGCGGTTGGAGACCGGACAGACGGTGAGGCCGAGGCCGCGCTCGCGGATGGTGGCGCACAGTGCCAAATCCTCGAGGCAGTTCACGCCGTGGTCGATGCGGTCCACGCGGATGTCCTCGAGCACCTGGCGGATGTGCTCCCGGGAGTTGGCCTGATTCACGTCGCAGTGCATGGTGAGCTTCAAGCCCTCGCGCCGCGCCGCGGCGAACACCGCGGCAAACTTCAGCGGCGGATTGTTCTTCTCGTCGGAGTCCAGGCCGACGCCGATCAGCCAATGCTTGTAGGGCAGCGCCTGGTGCAGCGTCTGCATGGCGGAGTCGGCGCTCAGGTCGCGCAGAAAGCACAGGATGAGCTGGGTCTCGACGCCGAGCTCGGCCGCGGCCTTTTCCTGGGCGCGGCGGATGCCGCGGATGACGGCGTCGAAGGCGACGCCGCGCGCGGTGTGGGCCTGCGGGTCGAAGAACATCTCCGCGTAAACGATGTTCTGCTGCCTCGCCTTCTGCAAATAGCGCCAGGTGAGCTCGAAGAAATCCTCCTCGCCGCGCAGCACGGCCATGGCCTTGTAGTACACGGCGAGGAAGGAGGGCAGGTCGTCAAAATCATAAGCGCGCAGCAGCGCCTCGGGCGAGTCGTAGGGCAGGGTGACCCCGTTCTTGCGCGCCAGCGCGAAGCTCAGGTCCGGTTCCAGGGTGCCCTCCAGATGCACGTGCAGTTCGGCCTTGGGCATGCCGTCGATGAAGCTCTTCATGGCCGAAGCGTATCATCGACCTGCCCGTGCACGAAGTGCCGCAGCGGGGGTCATCCTCGCAAGAGGACCGGGGTGGCCAGATGATAGACTGGCAGCAGGCAAACAACCGGGAGCGGTTCGTGCGAAATATGGCGATCTTGGCCGCGGGATTCCTGGTCGTGGCAAACCACGCGGCGGCCGATACGGTGGTCGTGAGCGCGGACCGGATGCTGGATGTGATCGCCGGCCGGGTCATCGAGCGGCCGCAGATCACGATCACCGACGGACGCATCAGCGCGGTGGCGGGCCAAGGCTCGCCGGTCCCCGCCGGAGCGCGGCGCATCGAGCTGCCGGGGATGACGCTGCTGCCCGGTCTGATCGACATGCACGTGCATCTGACCAGCGACCCGCGCTACAGCGGCTATCGCAAGCTCGAGTTCACCGACAATTTCTGGACCGTGGTCGGGGTGGCGAACGCCAGACGCACCCTGGAGGCGGGATTCACCACGGTCCGCAACGTCGGCTCGCACAACTTCGATGATGTGGCGCTGAAACAGGGCATCGAACAAGGCTACATCCCCGGCCCGCGCATCGTGCCGGCGACCTACGCCATCGGCGCCACCGGCGGACATTGCGACGACACGCGCTTTCCGCCGTCCATCACCACGCCGGACACCGCGATCGCGAATGGCCCGGAGGAATTGCGTGCCATGGTGCGCAAGCTGCGCAAGTACGGCGCCGAGGTCATCAAATTCTGCGGCACCGGCGGCGTGCTCTCCAAGACCGACTCGGTGGGCGCCCAGCAGTATGACCTCGCGGAGATGCAGGCGATCGTGGAGGAAGCCCACATGCTCGGCCTGAAGGTGGCCGTGCACGCGCACGGCACCGCCGGCATCAAGGATGCGATCCGCGCCGGCGTCGACACCATCGAACATGCGAGCCTGGCCGACGAGGAGGCCTTCGCCCTGGCGAAGCAGCACGGCACCTACTTCTCCATGGACATCTACGATGATGATTACATTCTCGCCGAAGGCGAGAAGAACGGCATGTTCAAGGAGTCGATGGAGAAGGAGAAGGCCATCGGCCGCCGGCAGCGCGAAACCTTCCGCGCCGCATTCAAGGCCGGCGTGAAAATGATCTTCGGCACCGACGGCGGCGTTTATCCGAACGGCTTCAACGCCCGGCAATTCGCCACCATGGTGGCCTGGGGCATGTCGCCCATGCAGGCCATTCAGGCGGCCACGGTGACGGCGGCCGAGGCGCTCGGCCGCAGCGCCGACGTCGGCGCCATTGCGGTGGGCCGATTCGGCGATTTGATCGCGGTTGCCGGCGACCCGCTGTCGGATGTGACCGTGTTGCAGTCCGTCGGTTTCGTGATGAAAGGCGGCGATGTGGTCATCTGGCGGGGTCCACCCGGTAGATGACCGAGCCATGCGGCGGCAGCGCGACCTCGACGGCGTCGGCGGCCGGCAGATCGCGGTGTTCCCACAGGTCCCGCAGGGAGTAGCGCGCGCCGCTGAGGCCCAATTCCTGCCACGCGTGGTGCAGGGTGCGCGGCGTTGCCTGAAGATTGAACAGCGCCAGATAGCGGCTGCGCCGCGTCGCGCCCAGCGGCATCGCGCCCGCCCGCGGCGCCGGCGTCGACACCCACACGGCGCTGTCCGGCGTCATGATCACGGCATGCGCATCGCGCGCGTGCTGATCGACGTCGAGCAATTCGCCATTGGTGAGCGCGGCGTTCGTCCACTCGTCGATGTGGGTGAGATTGCCGCCCATGATGAGCGGTGAGCGGAACATGCACCACAGCGTGAGCAGCGTGCGCTGTTCATCGTGGTTCAATCGCGAGGCGCGCGGCTGCAGATATCCGGCGGCCGGCTCCAGGCGCCCGATAGGCAGCATGTCGGCGTCGGGCCAGTGGCCGGGACCGGAATATTTCGCCCACTCCGCAGCCGGTGCGAATTGATTGCCGGGACCCTGCGGAAAATGGGTCTGGCCGTACCAGATGTCCCACACATCATCGGAGATGCGCCACATCTGTGCGTTGGCGCTGAGTTCGGCCGCTTTGTCGAGAGGCGCCGGACCGGGGGACAGGCTGAGCACCACCGGCCGGCCGGACTTGCGCAGCGCCGAACTGATCATGCGAATCTCCTCGCCCTTGTAAGGATGGCTCGCGATGCAGTCGATTTTCAG
>Ga0302151_10001100_pt1 | contig 14729 bp, 12 predicted proteins | sample I_Bog_N1_3_FD_192428 | JGI IMG/M metagenome (GOLD analysis project Ga0302151, IMG submission 192428) | Peat permafrost microbial communities from Stordalen Mire near Abisko, Sweden - I_Bog_N1_3 | ecosystem: Environmental > Terrestrial > Soil > Wetlands > Peat | place: Sweden: Abisko, Stordalen...
GCGGGGGTCGCGCTCGGGGGCGCCGTGTCGGGCGAACACGGGATCGGCATTGACAAGCGTGGTCCGTACCTGACTCTCGCCGACCCGGCACTCGTCGAACTTCAGCGAAAGATCAAAGCGGTCTTCGACTCGAAGGGTCTGCTCAACCCGTACCGGCACCTCGACGTGCGAAACGACGACTGACTAACTCTTCTTTGGCGTGGTGGTCGTGGTGGTCGTGGTGGTCGTGGTGCTCGTGGTGGTCGTTGAGCTCAAGGCGTTCTGGGCGAGTTGTAGTTGCGCGTTCATCGCGTTGACGTCTCGTTGGTAGAGACCGAGGTTGCCGTTCGCGAGTGCGGTCTGGGCGTTTGTGTAGTCCGTGGAGGCCCGCGTCAAGTACTCGGTGGCGCTCTTGGTGGTGCCAGTGCCGGTGCCGCTACCTGAACCCGAGCCCGAACCCGAGCCCGACGTGACGCCGGTGACGTTCGCGCCCAAGACGTCGGAGAGCGCGGCGGACAGCGTGGTCTCGATCCCGACGTTCTGGTTGAAGACCGCAATCACGTAGCGCAGTTGCGGCATCGGATTCGAGGAGCTCGAGACGTAGAGGGGACGGATGTAGAGCACCGAGGAGTCGAGCGGCACCGTCAGGTTGTTGCCCAAGATGACGTTCGATCCGTGTTGGTCGAGCGGGGTGATGATCGACGAGACCTTGGAGGTCTGTTGGATCTCCGAGTCCGCCTGCAGCGGCCCCGTCACGGTCGTGCCGCGCGGGGTCTCGTAGACGCCGAGTTGCCCGTAGTCTCCCGGGTCGCTCGTGACCATCATGAACGCGGTCAGGCTCTGGACGGTCGAGGAGTTGCCGGCCGGCACGTAGTCAACCGACTCGAGGAGCTGCTGGTGGTTCTGATTCGGCAAGGAGCCGACCTGGAAGACCGGACTCATCGGCGAGAGCGAACTCGAGATGACTTCGCCATTGGCGTTGGTGTGCTCAGTGCTCTCCAACGTCGCCGACGGGGAACCGGCACCGGTGGTGGGTGAGATCTCCCAGCGGTCCGAGGCCGAATAGAAGGCGCTCGCCGACGTGATGTGGTAGCGACCGTAGGTCGCGGCTTGGACCGCGAAGAGGTCCGAAGGGTAGCGCAGATGCGTGCGAATCGTTGAGGGCATAGCGCTCATGGGCTTGAACATCGTGGGGAACGCCGAGCGGTACGCCTTCAAGATCGGGTCGTTCGGGTCGTTCGCGTAGAAGGTCATCTTGCCGCTGTAGGCGTTGACGACGACCTTGACCGAGTTGCGCGCGTAGTTGAAGCTGCTTGGAAGACCACCGGTCGACACCCCTAAGTTGTTCGCGTCCTCGCTGTAGGGATACTGGGTCGTCGTCGTGTAGCCGTCGAGGACGAACTGCACCTCGCCATTGGCGATCACGGCGTAGGGCTGGGAGTCGAATGTGAGGAAAGGCGCAGCCTTCTGAGCCATCTGACGCACGTCGCGCACGAAGAGCACGCGACTCTTCGAGGTGATCTGATTCGAGATGAGGAAGTTGAAGTCCCCGAGGCGCAGCGCGAGCGCGGCACGGGAAAACACGTTGCCCACCGGGACCCCACCGGTGCTCTTGTAGTGAACCTCCACGGGCGATCCGGCGTTGGCGCCGGTGTCGACCTGGTAGTCGAGTTCGGGTTGCTTGGAGTTCGCGACGACCCAGCCGTTGTAGCCGATGCCGAAGTAGATGTCGGGCTGGGTCAACGTCGGCAGACCGTCTTGGGACTGCGGCGGCACGTTCGAGACGTCAAAGACCGGGTTCCCGGTCGCCCCGTCGACCTGGTTGGCCGCCACGACGGCCGCGCCGATCCCGTGGGTGTACTGGAGGTGCTGGTTCACCCAACTCTGATTGGGCAAACTGCCGCTGTCGAGCTGGCGAGCGCCGATCAGCACCGGCGTCAACTTGCCGTTGATGAAGTACCGATCGACCGCGAGCGTCGTGAAGTTGTAGTACGAGCGGATGGACTGACGACGAGTCACCGTCTCGAGCGCGATGGCATTCGCCGGGTCCCAGAGGCGGATGTTATTGAGCGTCGCGGTGTCGGCCTTTATCTGGGAGTCCGAGATCGACGTCGAACCGGCGAACGCGTGATACGTCACATCGTCCAGTCCAAAGGCCGCACGCGTCGCGGCGATGTTGCGCGCGATGTAGGGCGACTCTAAGGACTGCTGGTTGGGACTGACTTTTAAAGCCTGGAGGAACGTTGGATACAAGACACCGATCACGAGCGCGACGAAGGCCCACAGCCCCACCGCGACCACCGGCAGCGACCAACCCCTCGAGCGCACGTTATAGAGCAGGATGGCCGCGGCGGCGAGGGAGAGGTAAAAAAGGATGGTGAGGGCGGGCATGCGCGCGTGCAGGTCGGTGTAGAGCGCGCCCTGGACGTAGTTGTTGCTGGAGTTCACCAGTTCCCACTTGGCGATCAGGTAACCGCCCGCCTTCATCAAGGCAATAGCCGCACCAATCACCGAGAGGTGGGCCTTCACCCGAGGGGAGACCCGCGGAACGACTCGCGTCGTGCGAATGCCACCGTTCAGCACGTGAAAACCCGCCGTCACGACCAACGCGACGATCAGCACCACGAGGAACCAGGTCAAGACGAAGGACACGAAGGGGAGGGTGAAGACGTAGAACCCGAGATCCTTGTGAAAGACCGGGTCGACCTTGTGGAAGGACTGCGCGTGAGCGAAGAGCAGGTAGTTCTGCCATTGACCCGTCGCGTTCAACCCGGCGACGATGCCCATGACCAGGGCGATCGCGGCGTAGACCCGCTTGGCGTAGGGGCGCACCGCGTTCTGGAAGCGTCGCACCACTTCGTCGTCGGCGTCAAAGCTCAGATCTCGCGCACCGAAGCGGTCCGTCAAGAGCAGGTTGCCCCACATGATGAAGAAGAAGATCGCTCCGAAAGTGAACGCCAGTCCGACCTTTATAAAAAAGAGCGTCGAAAAAACACCCGAAAGCCCGACCGAGGAGAACCACATCTGATCGGTCCAGAGAATGGCCAGATTTCGCAGCGAGAGAAAGCCCACCAGGAGGACAACGAAGACCAACCCGAACCAGAAACGGCGCGAAAGTCGTCCCAGGCGTCGCGGCCGCTGGGGAACGTCGGTGGGACTGCGCACGGAGAGAGCCTACGACTTTTCTAAATGGCCTAAAGAGGCGGCGGCTACACCGGAACGACGGTGCAGGCGCAGCCCGCGTGCAGCGGCGGGTAGGGCGATCCGCTCGGAAAGTTCTCGCCCGCGATGCGCTCGCCGGACTCCGAGTCGTGCGCACACATGTCACACGGCGCGTCGTTCGGCACCGCGAAGAAGCGAATCGAGCGCCCCTTGGAGGCGGTGACGACGCCGAGGTGAAAGGACCGTCGCGCCGCGTCGGTGCAGAGTCGCTCGACGCGCGCGCCGCGCCATTCGCGGTACGCGGCGTTCGCGCGTTCGGGACCGTCGCCCGCACTGTCGGACATGATCTTCTTGCGCAGCGCGAGCACGACCGTGACCGCTAAGTCGGCGGCGCAGTCCTGGAGTGCGTCGTTCGACACGTTGGCGCCCGCGACACCGCCCTCGTCGTGCGCGAACTGCACCCCGGCCTGGGCGGCAAGCGCCAGTGCTTCGTACGCGGCCTCGGCGTAGCGAGAACGCTGCGTGTGTTCATCTTCTAACTCGGTCGTGATCATTGCGCGCACGTTGCGCAGTCGTTCCAGCATGATGTTCTGGTCGTCTTGGAGGGCGCGTTTCACTCGGCGCGTCAAGACCGCGAGCGACTCCTCGAGGGCTTCGTCGCGACGGCGAAAGAGCACGCCGACGGGCGTTTCGGGCTTGTTCGAGGGCGTCTTCTTCGGTGGCGGTATCGTGACCCCGCGTTCTTCGAGGGTGGCCTTGCGAAGCCGAGCGAAAATCTCATTGACGACGTCGGTGCCCGAGGGATCGTCGTCAAGGAGTGACTCCTCGGCGACCGGGACGGGCTTGGGGGCCTTGCGCGGAACGGGCTTCGCGGCGGCGGGTTCATTCTCGGGTTCTTCGGTCGCGGGGGCGACGGCCGCCGGGGGCACTTCGCGCAGTGGCGTGCCGGCGAGGAGTTCTTCTTCGGTCGGTTCGGGCGCCACCTGGTGGTAGCGCAGGGCCTCGAGCGCCGCCGAGCGGGCGGCTTCGTCTGATCCATTAATGCCGTCGAGCACCTCGTCGATCTGCTTGCGCACCGAAGCGACGAATGAACCTAACGTGTCGCGTGCGACGCGCAGCTGTTCGATCTGGAGGTGCAGTGCCTTGCGCTTGATGGCGAGGTCGTTCAAGACGGTGCGCCGTGCTTCGTTGGACTGCTCGACGATAGCGCGGCCCTGTTCTCTGGCGTGCTCGACCAACGCTTCACCATTGACCTTGGCCGAGTCGATCAGTCGCTCGGCCGCCAGTCGGGCGTCGTGATCGATCTGCGCGCCGGTGTTCTCGGCCTCAGCGAGCAGCGACGTCGCTCGCTCTTGGGCTTCGATGAGGTGACTCGCGGCGCGCTGTTGGGTCTCGGAGAAGATCTGAGCGCTGCGCTGTTGTGCTTCGGCGGTGACCCGGCCCGCCTCTTCGTGGGCCGAACGTACGATGGCCGCACTCTGAGCACCAAGGGCGGTCGTGAGGGTCGCCTCATCGAAGACCGGGTTCGCCGCGGCTCGCTGGGCCTCGCTCAGTTGGTCTTGGAGTTCGCGGACGCGGTGCTCCAGGTGGCTCATTTCGCGGGCCACGGCTTCTAAGTGGAGCCGCACTTCGTTGGGGTCGAGGCCACCTTTTCGCAGCGCGGTGAAGTTCACCCTCGTGACCTCGGACGACGCCTGCCGCGTGGTCGAGAGTGTTCGGCGGTCGTCCATTACCTCCAGACTACGGGCTCGCGCACTCCATTCTCGACTTACGTCGGCGGCGAAAGGGCTACGGGCTTGACGCCGCCGAGGCGCCGCAGGTCGCGCAGGGCTTGGGCGAGCGAGTTGACCGGCAATATCGTGAGGTCGGGCTGATCGGCGTCACGGGCGGCCGCCACGTCACCGCCGCTGTCGGGAACGAGAAAGTACGTGGCCCCCGAGCGGTGCACCGCGACGGCCTTTTCCTCGACTCCCCCGACCGCCCCGACCTGGCCGGCGAAGTCAACGGTGCCGGTGGCCGCGACGACGTGGTGACCGGTCAAGGAACCGGCGCTCAGTTCATTGATCAAGGTCAAGGTCATGGCGAGCCCGGCCGAGGGTCCGCCGATGTTGGCGGTATTGATGTTCACCTTCGCCGGCAAAACGACCTTGAACCCGTCCTCGAGCGAGACCCCCAGCCAGGAACGGTCTCGTCCCGTGACACCGGGGCAGTCCGACGCTTGGACGCCCGCGGGTTCGGCACCGGTGGTGAGTTTGACGTCGCTCGCCGTGGCGTAGGACAAGACGCCCGTTTGCGAAATCGTGACACGGCGCACGTGCAGGGTCAGCGGTACGCCCGGGGCGAGGTCGTGGACGTACTGCACCAGTTGACAACTCGAGTCGATGTTCTTCGACCCGATACCGGTGACCTCGTCGCCGACCGCGAGCTTCGCGCTGCGCGCGGGTGAGGGCGCGACCACGCCGGTGATGACCGCGCCGGCGCCCGTGGTTGGCACGCGCCACCCGAGCGCGCGAAAAGCGGCGACCTCGGCGCCCTCTTTCGCGTCATTCATCTCGAGGAACCCCTGGGGACCGAGTTCGTCACTCGGAATGCCGGGCTCTAAGAGCTCGTCGGCGGTGACGAACTGAACGTGCGACTGGAAGTGCATCGTGATGTACTGCCACTCAGTGAGCGACGTGAGGTAGACGTCGGTCAACATGATCTTGTCGAGATGCGCGTTGGTCTTGAGGCCACCGATCTTCACCAACGGCGAGACCGGCGTGGCGTCGCCGGGGGTCAAGGCGTATTCGTTGGTCGACCACCGTCCAAGGACGATGACGCCGCCGAGAATCAGCACGAGTACGACGAGTACGACCCGCGTGATCCGGCGTCGCCGAGGAGGTGATGAAATGGGGTCGTGCCAAGTGATGAACCAACGCTAGTGGAGGCTCCCGAGGCGAACTTAGTGCGCGCGAGTTTCACGCCGGGAGCTGACGGCGTCCGAGTGCTCCTCGACGCGCTCGCCTCCCCACTTCCTCGACTCCGGATCCTCGCGCTGCGCGGCCTCGTGCGCCACGACGCCGTGCGCGAAGAACTCTGGCGAACCGCGCTTCGAGACGTCGACGTCGATGTCCGCCGCGACGCGCTCGAACAGTTCGCCCACGCGCCGCTGGCTACGCCGCTCGTCCTCGCGGACGTGATCTCGCTCCTCGAGGACGAGGACGACCTCGTCGTGGACGCCGCGGCCTTCGCGCTCGGTGAGCACCTGGTCGTCTCGGCAGTGTCGCCGCTGTGCCGCGTGGCTACCGAACACGAGGACGCGCGCTGTCGAGAGTCAGCGGTCGCCGCACTCGGTGCGATAGGTGACGACCGCGCTCGAGCGACCATCCTCGCGGCGCTCGATGACAAACCCGCCATTCGTCGACGCGCGATCGTCGCGTTGTCGAACTTCGAGGGACCCGATATCGACGCCGCACTCGAGCGCGCCAGCGAAGATCGTGACTGGCAGGTGCGCTCGGCGGTCGCGCAACTCCGAGACGACGAACATTAACGCTCGGCGCTGCGAAAGAGGGCGTGCAGCGAGGCCATCTCTTCCAGACACGCGGTCAGGCCGTGAATGACCACGAGGTCCGCCTGGCTGGCCACGCTCACCTCGACGCCCGAGGCCGTGGCGCACAGTTCCGCGATGTCCTCGAGATTCGCTTGCCCTCCCACCAGGGTGATACCGCGCGCGCTGACGTCCTGGGAGAGATCGGGTGGGGTGTCACTCAGACACTCTTGAATCATCCGCATCGTCGAGTTCAGTACGTCACGAGCGGCGGTATTGATTAACTCCGCGCTGACTTCAATCTCGAGAAGGTCACCTCGCTCGACGTTGCGCGCGAGCACCACGCTCGAAAGTCCCGCGGTTCGCCCGAGCGCCGATCCGAGCGAGCACTTGAGCGTCTCGACGACGGCGGGTGCCACGACCACACCGTGGCGAAGCCGTAACAGCGCCGCGATGGCGGCGTCGACGTCGTTGCCCCCGAGCCGACGGGCGCCGTCGGTGACGATCCCGCCCAAGGAGATGACCGCCGCCTCCGATGCGCCCGCGCCCATGAGCACGACCGCCGAACCGACGGGGTCCTGCACCGGTAGACCGAGGCCGATCGCCGCGGCGAGCGGCGCCTCGATCAGACTCACTTCGCGCGCGCCCGCTTGAATCGCGGCTTGACGCAGCGCTCGTCGTTCAATGGCGGTGGCGAGGGAAGGCACACTCATCACGACGCGCGCCCGACTGAGCTTCGAGACCCCGGCGCGGTCAAAGAGCGCCGCGATGAGCCGCGCGGTCACGTCGAAGTCAACGGTGGCGCCTTGATTGAAGGGGCGAAAGACGACCACGTGCCGCGACGTTCGCCCTACGAGTTCGAGTGCCCCGTGACCGAGTTCGACGACGTCGCCGGTGTTGGTGTCGATGGCGACCATGGTCGGTTCGTCGAATACGACGCCGCGCTGACTCGTGGCCAAGCGCGTGCGCGAGGTGCCGATATCGAGCGCGACGTCCAAAGCCATAGGGACCAATGGTAGGGCGAGGCCACCGCGAAGCAGTTCCTAACTAACCTGCTCAAGGTGGCAGGGCGGGACTCTCGATGGTGGCGCACGGGCCGACGCGCCCGCCCACCCGCCCATTCTCGGCTCTGGGTGCACCCGAGCGAGTTGCCGAGTTTTGACGACCTCGACACCACCGCGACCCCGCGCCCGCGTTCCCTCTCGCCACGGATCATCGCGGCGATGATGGCACTGCTCTTGGTCATAGGGGGCGTCGTCCTGATGGCCAATCGGGGCACGAGCACCGCGGGGGGCGATCTCCCCGCGCACCTGGCGGCCGACGTCAACTCGCTCCCCGCCTCCTCGCGCGTCGCGGCCGCGCACACGGTGGACCTAGCGATCACCACCCCCGGTCACGTCATCAACGTGCCGGCACTAGTGCTGCCCCACGACCTCGCCGTCACCACGACGGTGATACCCGCGAACGCCATCATCACCGGATCGACGACCACCAAGATCAACTTCCCCGTCACGCTCGAAGGTCGCGACAACGTCATGGGCTTTTCCATCGTGCACCTCGGCGCGGCGGTGTCGGCATTGTCCCTCGACGCGATGCCCGCGAGCACGTCGGTCGTCGCGGTGGCACCCATCGTCACCAGCTCCACGAAGGCGCCCGAGTTCGACTGGTCCGTGACCACGCTCGGCGATCCACTCAACGACGCGCAGGGAGTGGTCCGATACTTAGCGACGAAGTCGGACACGTCACTGAGTGGGTACGTTGACGCCATCGCGGTAGACGCCCGTGGTCACGTGGTGGCCGTGCTCTCGTCACGACACTTTTGGTACCCCGCGCGTTTCGTGGCCCAAGTCGCCGAAGTGGTCGCGACCGGACGGGGCTGTCACGCGGACCTCGGCATCACCGGTATCAATGAACAAGGCGGCGGCGTCAAGGTGACCAGAATCGCCCGTTACAGCCCGGCCGCCCACGCCGAACTCGCGGTGGGCGACGTCATCACGCAGTGGAACGGGGTGGACCTCGACACCTGGGATCAACTCGTCTCCACCCTGTATTTGACCCCGGCCTACACCACGGCCCACGTCACCTTCGCGCACCGCACGACCGTGCACCACGTGAACGTCACGTTGGGGTGTCCCTTTAAGTTGGTGCCGTGACGCAGAACCCATTTGGCGACATGTTCGGCGACATCTTCTCGATGCTCGGCCAACAGGGCCCCGACGCGTGGTTCACCACCGCGACCCAGTTGGCTCTTAACATCGCGCGCGGCGATGACGGCGACCCGAACCCCCTGCCCATTGAGCGCCAACGCCTCGAAGAGCTCGCCCCCCTCGTGGCTCGACACGTCGACGCGCTCTTCGGCGTCGCCTCGGACCCCGACGTCGTGGCGGTCAACCGATCGGCCCTCACACTGGCGGCGCTCGAGCAGTGGCGCCCGCTCATGGATCCGATGATCACCAAGACCCCGTCGAAGGACCTAGAGGACCTCGATGCGCAGGAGAATCAACTGATGGCCCAGATCTCCTCGACCGTCGGGCCGCTGTTCGCGGGGTTTCAGATGGGCTCGGTCGCGGGCCACTTCTCGGAGCGGGCCTGGTCGCTCGCGGTGTTGCCACTGCCTCGCCTGGAGGCGCGCAAGCTACTCGTCGTCAACAACCTCGCCACCTTCGCCACCGAGTGGTCCCTCGAGCGCGACGAGGTCTACGTCTTCGCCCTCGCCCAGGAGTTCGTCGCCTCGCTTGTCTTGAGCCAGCCCGGCACCGGCGACGCCCTGCGGGCGCTGTTGATCGACACGGTCAATGAGTCCAACGCCATCCAGGGCGACCTCATCGAGCGCCTGCAGTCACTGATTGAGACGGGTGACCTCAACGAGATGATGTCGCATCCCGAATCCCTGCTCGAGGGGATCAATATGCCCGACGAGAGCGACGCCACGCGCGCCATCAACGCGGCCGCCAGCGTCCTGCTGGCCTTTTTCACCGCCGCCGCCCACGAGATCACCGAAGCCATGCTCGGACCGCAACCGGCGCTCTTTGAAGCGGTGGCTCGCCATCGACGCAGCGACGCGCGTGGTGAAGACGCCGCGGCGGCGCTGTTTGGCATCGCGACCCAAGGACCCCACCACGACGCGGCGAACGAGTTCGTCACGACGTTGGCCGAGCGACACACGCTCAGTGTCTTTGGGGCTTTGCTTCGGGTGGACGGTCTACCGAGCGCAAGCGAACTCAACGACCCCAACGCGTGGTACGAGCGAGTGACGAACTCGCCGCTGGCCTAGTTTTCTTCGTCGTAGCCGAGGTTCCACTCGACCAGCAGGTTCTCGCGCTCGGCGTCGCGGTTCACGCGCTCACGGTTGCGGCGAAACTGCGGGTCGTGCGGGGGGAGGAATCGGAGTCGGGCGTCCACGCGGTCGACGAAGGCTTGGATCTGCTCCTCGTCCCCGAAGACCATCCGACACTCCCAGTGCGGCGCCACCGGTCCCAAGTAGATGACTTGGACGTGACCGACCGGGTCGACGACCTCGGTGACCTCTGCGGTGGGGACTTGGCTCACGACACTCCTTCAAAAAGCGCTAACTTCCGCCATTCTACTGGTCGCGGACCGTCTATCTCTAAGGAGCTTCTGAACATCCACCGGTAAGTCCGAGACACATGAAATCGTAACGATTGTTGGTCGCCAACGTCGCTACTGTGGGAGTAGAAGTGAGGGAAGGAGGTGTGTATGAGTGCAGAATGGATGGCCGACGGAAAGTGCCGGCAGTATCCGCCCGAGACGTTCTTTCCTCGTGACGGGACTGGGGTGATCATCGCCCAGAAGATCTGTGCGACGTGTCCCGTGGTCGCCGAGTGCCTCGTCTACGCGCTCGACAATCACATCGACCACGGCGTCTGGGGCGGCAAGAGCGAGCGCGAACGACGTCGCTTGTTGCGCGAACGACGTCGCGTACGCATCTTCAACCGCGAACTTCACTAAGCCCGCGTCTTGTTCGAGTGTGTTGCCAATGTCTCTGAGGGGCGACGTCTCGACGTCATCGAGGAACTAACTCGCACCGCCGGCGCGTCGCTGCGCGACGTGCACCGCGATTCCTTCCATAACCGCAGCGTCTTCACGCTGATTGACGACATCCAGCCGCTCGCCGACGGCGTGCGGGCCCTGGCCCGATCGGCGCTGGAACTGGTGGATCTTCGAGCGCACGAGGGCGTCCACCCGAGATTCGGCGTCCTCGACGTCGTACCGTTCGTAGCGCTCGACGCGAATCAGGCCCCGGTTGCTCGCACCCTTCGCGACGAGACAGCGCACTGGCTCGCCGACACCTGTGGTGTGCCGGTCTTTCTCTACGGTGAACTCGACGACGGCACCACGAGAACCCTGCCCGAGGTGCGACGACGGGCCTTCACCTCGCTCGCTCCCGATAGGGGTCCCGAACGGCCCGATCCGGCGTGCGGAGCCAGCGCCGTGGGCGCGCGCGGCGTGCTCGTCGCGTGGAACCTGTGGCTGCGTGGGGTGAGCCTGTCGGACGCTTCAACGGCCGCGACGGCGATTAGGACCTCAACGGTGCGGTCCCTCGCCTTTTCCTTGGGCGAGTTCGTCCAGGTGAGCTGCAACCTGATAGAACACGTAGAGGTCGGTCCGTCCACGGTCTATGACCAGGTCGCGGCGTTACTGCCGCGAGGCTCCATCGACCACGCCGAACTGGTGGGTCTTCTCCCGCGGGCGGTGCTCGAGAAGGAAGATCCCGCCCGCTGGGAGCAGTTGGGGCTCAGTCGCGAGACGACGATTGAGGCACGTCTCGCCTCAGCCGGCTTGCGCCCGACGTTCGATGGCTCGGGCCCGGCGTAGTCGGCGACGCTCTCGTTCGCTCATCCCACCCCAAATCCCGAACTTCTCACCGTTATCGAGGGCGTACTCCAGGCAGTCCTCGCGCACCACGCAGCCGCGGCAGACTTCCTTCGCTTCACGGGTTGACGCGCCGCGCTCGGGGAAGAAGAGATCGGGGTCAACACCCATGCAGTTCGCGCGGGCTTGCCAGCCCCGGTCTTCTAATCCGCTCAAGAGTTCGACGATTTCCACGTTGTGTGCCTCCCAAAGGATGACGTCTGTCACCGATGTAATTACAACGGTGTCATTGTTACGGGAATTCGAACAAATTGCAAATCGAATTTAGGTACGACCTGGTGAGAACGGTTTTGAATCAGCCTGCTTGACGGTGTTTGACGAAGTCATCGAGCGCGTAGGTGCCGAGGTCGTTCACGTCGGTGTAGAAGAGTCGCCCACCGTTCACCCGAGCGATCTGCTCTACGAAGGGGAACTGGCTGCGTTCAATATCGAGGGCGAAGGTGTTGATCGTGATCCCCGCCTTGGTGCAGCGCAGCACCTCGGCCATTGTCTTCTCCAAGGTCTCTTGGACGGGGGGCCACGCGAAGAAGGGCTCTCCCGAGGCCATGAGGTGCGCGGTCGGCTCGCCGTCGGTCACCACCACCACCTGACGCTCACCCCGCTCGTTCCGTAACAGGTGGCGGCTGAGGGCCAATGCGTGCTGGAGATTCGTGCCGTAGTTGTAGTCAATGGTGAGGGCCGGGATGTCATCGATCTTGAGCTCCTGGGCGCGTTCGCCGAATCCGACGACGGTCACGAAGTCGCGGGGATACTTCGAACGGATCAACTGCGTGAGGGCGAGGACCATTTTCTTGGCCGGGACGAGATTGCCTCGCATGGCCATCGAGAGCGAGAGGTCAATAGCGAACACCGTGGCCGAGCGCCGGGTGGCTTCGTACTCTTCGACCTCGAAGTCGTCGGGGTGCAGTCGCACCGGTGTGCCGGGGCCGCTTCGCAGTAGTGCGTTGCGCAGCGTCTTTGGTAGGTGGAGCGACACCGGTTCGCCCGGCTCCCACGGCTTGCTCGTCTCTTCGCGGTCGCCACCACGCGCGAGGGTCGCGACGGGATGTGCGCCAATAGTTGGTGAGTCGCGCAGCTGATTGAAAATGTCCTTCAGCGCGATCTGGCCAATCTTGCGAATCCCCTTGGCGCTCAGCTTCAAACGGTTGCCCTGGCGGTCGATAAAACCCTCGTCCTTCATGGCTTTAAGGGCCTTCTGCAGTCGCTCCACGTGTCGCGCGGCGTCGTCGCCCAGGTTTCGCCGAACGGCTTCGACGTCGACCTCGGGCAGACCCTGGGCGGCGTGACTCTGGCCGAGGAAGTCCTCGAGACCTCGCAGTTCACCGAGTTGCTCGGCGACCGAGGCGGCTTGGGCGAAGGAGGAGCCGTCTTGGCCGCGCATGCGGTGCGATTGGTTCCAGTCAATGTCGGGGGTGGCTTGGCGCAGGTTCGACACCAGCCGGTTCATAGAGAAGTTCAGTTCCATGTTCTGCATCATCTGGTCGAAGAGCGCGCGCAACTCACCTTGTTGCTCGGAAGAGAGCGAGTTGAACATCGCCTCTGCGGCCGCCGCCCGTTCGGCCATCATGCGAATCACGTCCTCGAGGCTCTCGGCCCCGGGGAAGTAGTCGCCGAACTTGGCCATGAAGTCCTCGAACGTCGGATCGAGATCCTCACCGCGTCGGTCTTGTTCAATCATCGCCGAGAGCGCGTCCATCATCTCGCGCATACGCGCGAGCTCCTCGGGGTCCGGGCGACCCATGAACTCCTTGGACTGTTCGAAGTAGGTATTTAACACGTCGCGTTCGAGTTCGCTCAGGAGCTCTTCGAACTCCTCGCGCGCGGCCGAGGAGACGAACTCGTAGTCGCGGTACTCCCCCAATCGCTCGGCCAATCGGTCGCTCATGAGCTGTTGTTGCATCTTCTTCTGGTCGACGAGATCGCGCGTCACTTCCTGGCGACGTTCGTCCCCCGAGGCCTCCGCGTCGGCGAGCAGCGCCTCGACTTCTTCGGCCTCCACGGCTTCGATGTACTCCAGCCACTCGCGGTAGCGCTGCATCTCGCCGTCGGGGTCGGCCTGTTGTTCGAGTTCGCGTCGTTTGCGACGGGTGCGCTCTAAGAGTTCGCGCAGCCCCTCGACGCGCTCGCCGTCCTCGCGTTCGTAGCCCTCGCGCAACAGTCGGTCCATCGCCTCATCCAAGTCGCCGCTCTCCATGAAGTCGTCGGCCAACAGCGAGAGCATCTGTTCGACGTCGAGATCGTCGAAGTCGTCCCCCTCACCGAAACGGCGATAGCCGTAGCGAACTGGCACTAACGGTTCCTCGAGCGATAGAGCGCCCGGGCCCCCGAGGCGTCTTTCGCCAGGCGCTTGGTGAGATAGAGACCTTCGAGGACGAACTCGACGGCGGCCGCCTTTTCGCCGTCGCTCGCGTTCGGTCCGGCGATGCGTTCGACGGGGCCTTCGAGCGCCGGCATGGCGTCGAGGACGGCTAAGTAGTCGGCGTCGGGCAGGTCGTCGCCGGTGTGCACGATCGCCTCACCGTTGAATGCCTCGACGATCTCGGACGCCTCTTCTAACAACACGTCCGCGAAGCACTGACGAACCGCGAGGGATACGAGCGCCGCGATGACCTGGTCGGCGTCACTGTCGTCCATCGTGTCGAATTCGATCTTTCCCTGCGTGGACTGCACCATGGCGCTCAAGTCGCTGACGCGCGGCACCACGACCGCGTCGTGGGTGCGCAGCGTTCGACGTAGCGCGTTGGCGATGACGGTTTCGTAGTTCGCGATGGAGAGTCGCACCGAGACTCCCGAGCTCTGACTGATCACGTGACTGCGTCGCGCAACGTGGCTGACGCGCGCGACGATGTCGTCGATGAACCACGGCACCACGATCGGCGCGCTGGAGACGGGCACGTGGGCTTCTTGGTGCATGATCTCTATCTCGGTGGAGACTTCGAAGGGATAGTGCGTGCGGATCTGGGAACCGAAACGGTCCTTTAAGGGGGTGATGAGTCGACCACGGTTGGTGTAGTCCTCCGGGTTCGCCGTCGCCACCACCAGTACGTCGAGGTCGAGGCGCACGAGGTGTCCTCGAATCTGCACGTCGCGCTCTTCTAGGACATTCAACAGCCCGACTTGGATGCGTTCGGAGAGGTCGGGGAGTTCGTTGATCGCGAAGACGCCGCGA
>Ga0302151_10001131_pt1 | contig 14510 bp, 8 predicted proteins | sample I_Bog_N1_3_FD_192428 | JGI IMG/M metagenome (GOLD analysis project Ga0302151, IMG submission 192428) | Peat permafrost microbial communities from Stordalen Mire near Abisko, Sweden - I_Bog_N1_3 | ecosystem: Environmental > Terrestrial > Soil > Wetlands > Peat | place: Sweden: Abisko, Stordalen...
GGAGCGGCGCTTGCCCGCGAAGGGGGCCGAAAGAGCGCCACAAATAACTCAGGCCGCCCAACGCTCTAGAGCTGCGGCGGCTGCTCGGTCGGCTTGGTCTTGTCCACGCCCGGCACATGCAGGTTGCTGTCCGCCACCTGGCTGCCTTCCAGCTGCGGCTGGGTTACCCAGGTCAGGATGTCGTAGTAACGACGGATGTTGGCGACGAAATGCACCGGTTCGCCGCCCCGCGCATAACCGTAGCGGGTCTTGCTGTACCACTGCTTCTGCGCCAGGCGCGGCAGCATCTTCTTCACATCCAGCCACTTGTTCGGGTTCAGGCCTTCCTTCTCGGCCAGCTTGCGCGCGTCGTCCAGATGGCCGCTGCCGACGTTGTACGCCGCCAGGGCAAACCAGGTGCGGTCCGGCTCTTCGATCTGCTCGTCCAGCTGATCCTTCATATACGCCAGGTACTTGGCCCCGCCGCTGATGCTTTGTCGCGCATCCAGGCGATTGGACACGCCCATGGCCTGGGCCGTGCTCTGGGTCAGCATCATCAGGCCGCGCACGCCGGTCTTGGACGTGACCCCCGGCTGCCACAGCGACTCCTGATAACCGATGGCCGCCAGCAACCGCCAGTCGACTTTCTCTTCCTTGGCCGATGCGCGGAAATGTTTCTCGTACTTGGGCAGGCGCTGTTGCAGGTGCTGGGCAAAGGTATAGGCGCCGACGTAACCCAGTACATCGACATGCCCGTAATAACGATCTTTCAGACGTTGCAGGGTGCCGTTCTTCTGCACCTTGTCGAGGTAGGCGTTGATCTCGTTGAGCAGGCTGTTGTCTTCCCCCGGGGCCACCGCCCAGCGTTGACTGCGGGCATCGCCGAGGTCGAACGCGACCCGCACGTTGGGGAAATAAACCTGGTTCATCGCCACTTCGTTGGAGTCCACCAGGGTCAGGTCGATCTGACCCTCATCGACCATGCGCAGCAGGTCGACCACCTCAACCGCGTCGGACTCTTCGTATTCGATCGCAGGATTCTGCTTTTTCAGCTCGGCGAGTTGTTCGGCATGGCTGCTGCCCTTGAGCACCGTGATGCGCTTGCCCACCAGATCCGCGGGTGTAGTGGGGCGGGACTGGCCATTGCGATAGACGATCTGCGGGGTGACTTCCAGGTACGGATGGGAAAAACGCGCCTGCAGCTTGCGCTCGTCGCTGCTCACCAGGCCGGCCGCCGCCAGCACCGGGCCGTTGGGTTTGCCCAGCTGATTGAACAGGTCGTCGAGGTTGTCCGCGGTTTCGATCTCGAGCTTGACCCCCAGGTCATCGGCAAAGCGCTTGACCAGTTCGTACTCGAAGCCGGTTTCGCCGTTGCGGTCCTGGAAATAGGTGGCCGGACTGTTGCGGGTAATCACCCGCAGTACGCCGTCCTCCTTTACGCGCTCGAGTGTGCTGGGTTTATCAACACAGGCACCGAGCATCAGGAAGATTCCGGTTGCGATGAGCCACCTGGCACAGCGCGGGCGGAAAGCAGTAGGGAAGAACATCTGCGCAGTATACGCAAAGGACCCCGGCCGCCATATCTCGACAGAATCACGCCGGTCTGCTAGCGATCCCTGGGAATGGCTGGAGGCTGTAGGAATAGGCTTTTGAGTGCGTATGAACTTTATAAAATAGCAGTGATGAATAATGGTAATTATCTGTAGGAGTGGGTAATTAGACCTTGAGAGGCATCTGCTGTGAGGCAAGCGTGCCGTTTCGGGTGCCGTCGCGGGCGGTTTAGGCTAGAATGCACGGCCTCAAAGCACACCCCTTCCCGAGGCTGTCCCGAAGATGTTGATCCTGCGCGGCGCTCCTGCCCTTTCCGCCTTTCGCCACAGCAAACTGCTTGAACAACTGAGCCAAAAAGTTCCGGCTGTCAGTGGTTTGTATGCCGAGTTCGCCCATTTCGCCGAAGTGACTGGCGTGCTGACTGGCGACGAACAGCAAGTGCTGGCCCGCCTGCTGAAATACGGCCCGAGCGTGCCGGTCCAGGAGCCGACCGGTCGTCTGTTTCTGGTGTTGCCGCGTTTCGGCACCATTTCGCCCTGGTCGAGCAAGGCCAGCGACATTGCCCGTAACTGCGGCCTGGGGAACGTCCAGCGCCTGGAGCGCGGTATCGCGTTCTACGTGGCTGGCCAGTTCAGCGAGGCCGAAGCCGAACTGATCGCCGCCACCCTGCATGACCGCATGACCCAGATCGTGCTGGGCAAGCTGGAAGAGGCCGCCGGTCTGTTCAGCCACGCCGAGCCCAAGCCGCTGACGGCCATCGATCTGCTGGGCGGCGGTCGCGCCGCGCTGGAGAAAGCCAACGTCGAGCTGGGCCTGGCCCTGGCGGAAGACGAGATCGACTACCTGGTCGACGCGTTCAACGGCCTCAAGCGCAACCCCCACGACATCGAACTGATGATGTTCGCCCAGGCGAACTCCGAGCACTGCCGTCACAAGATCTTCAACGCCAGTTGGGACATCGACGGCCAGAGCCAGGAAAAAAGCCTGTTCGGCATGATCAAGAACACCTACCAGATGCACAGCGAAGGCGTTCTGTCGGCTTACAAGGACAACGCCTCGGTGATCGTCGGTAACGTTGCCGGACGTTTCTTCCCGGACCCTGAAACCCGCCAGTACGGCGCGGTGCAGGAGCCGGTGCACATCCTGATGAAGGTCGAGACCCACAACCACCCGACCGCGATTGCCCCTTTCCCGGGCGCAGCCACCGGTTCCGGCGGCGAGATCCGCGACGAGGGTGCTACCGGTCGTGGCGCCAAGCCGAAAGCCGGCCTCACCGGTTTCACTGTCTCCAACCTGCAGATCCCGGGCTTCGAACAGCCGTGGGAAGTGCCGTACGGCAAGCCTGAGCGCATCGTCACCGCGCTGGACATCATGATCGAAGGCCCACTGGGTGGCGCCGCGTTCAACAACGAATTCGGTCGTCCGGCCCTGACCGGCTACTTCCGGACTTTCGAGCAATCCATCACCACTCCACGTGGCGACGAAGTGCGCGGTTACCACAAGCCGATCATGCTGGCTGGCGGTATGGGCAACATCCGCGCCGAGCACGTACAGAAAGGTGAAATCGTCGTCGGCTCCAAGCTGATCGTGCTCGGCGGCCCGGCCATGCTGATCGGCCTGGGTGGCGGCGCTGCCTCTTCCATGGCCACCGGCACCAGTTCGGCGGACCTGGATTTCGCTTCGGTACAGCGCGAAAACCCGGAAATGGAACGCCGTTGCCAGGAGGTCATCGACCGTTGCTGGCAGCTGGGCGACAAGAACCCCATCAGCTTTATCCACGACGTGGGTGCCGGCGGTCTGTCCAACGCCTTCCCGGAACTGGTCAACGACGGCGATCGCGGTGGGCGTTTCGAACTGCGCAACATTCCCAATGACGAGCCGGGCATGGCCCCGCACGAAATCTGGTCCAACGAATCCCAGGAACGTTATGTCCTGGCGGTCGGCGCAGCGGACTTCGAACGCTTCAAGGCGATCTGCGAGCGTGAGCGTTGCCCGTTCGCCGTGGTCGGCGAGGCCACTGCCGAGCCACAACTGACGGTCACCGACAGCCACTTCGGCAACAGCCCGGTGGACATGCCCCTGGAAGTGCTGCTGGGCAAGGCCCCGCGCATGCACCGTTCGGCGGTACGTGAAAGCGAACTGGGCGACGATTTCGATCCGAGCACCCTGGCCCTGGCCGAGTGCGTCGAGCGCGTCCTGCATCACCCGGCCGTGGCGAGCAAGAGCTTCCTGATCACCATCGGCGACCGCACCATTACCGGCCTGGTCTCCCGCGACCAGATGGTCGGCCCGTGGCAGGTCCCGGTGGCTGACGTCGCCGTGACCGCCACCAGCTTCGACGTCTACACCGGTGAAGCCATGGCCATGGGTGAGCGCACGCCGCTGGCCCTGCTGAACGCACCGGCTTCCGGGCGCATGGCGATCGGCGAAACCCTGACCAACATCGCCGCTTCGCGGATCGGCAAACTGTCCGATATCAAGCTGTCGGCCAACTGGATGTCCGCTGCCGGCCATCCGGGTGAAGACGCCCGTCTGTACGACACCGTCAAAGCGGTCGGCATGGAACTGTGCCCTGAACTGGGCCTGACCATTCCGGTGGGCAAGGACTCCATGTCCATGGCCACTCGCTGGAACGATGAGGGTACCGACAAGAGCGTGACCTCGCCGCTGTCGCTGATCGTGACCGGTTTCGCCCCGGTCACCGATATCCGCCAGACCCTGACCCCGCAACTGCGCATGGACAAGGGCACCACCGATCTGATCCTGATCGACCTCGGTCGTGGCCAGAACCGCATGGGTGCTTCGATCCTTGCCCAGGTCTACGGCAAGCTCGGCAAGGTGGCTCCGGACGTCGACGACGCCGAAGACCTGAAGGCCTTCTTCGCGGTGATCCAGGGCCTCAACGCCGACGGTCACCTGCTGGCCTACCACGACCGTTCCGACGGCGGCCTGCTGACCTCCGTGCTGGAAATGGCCTTTGCCGGTCATTGCGGCCTGCACCTGAACCTCGACGGTGTGGCGGAAACCTCCGCCGACCTCGCCGCCATCCTGTTCAACGAAGAACTCGGTGCGGTGATCCAGGTTCGCCAGGATTCCACCCCGGACGTGCTGGCGCAATTCAGCGCCGCCGGCCTGGGCGACTGTGTGTCGGTGATCGGCCAGCCGTTGAACAACGGCGAAGTCAGCATCACCTTCGACGGCGAGACGGTCTTCACCGGCGAGCGTCGTCTGTTGCAGCGCCAGTGGGCGGAAACCAGCTACCGCATCCAGCGCCTGCGCGACAACGCCGAATGCGCCGACCAGGAATTCGATGTCCTGCTCGACGAGGGCAACCCGGGCCTGAGCTACAAGACCAGCTTCGATGTGAACCAGGACATCGCCGCGCCGTACATCAAGAAAGGCATTCGCCCACAGGTTGCCGTGCTGCGTGAGCAGGGCGTCAACGGCCAGGTTGAAATGGCTGCGGCGTTCGACCGTGCCGGCTTCAATGCCATCGACGTGCACATGAGCGATATCCTCGCCGGTCGCGTCGACCTGAACGAGTTCAAGGGCCTGGTCGCCTGCGGCGGCTTCTCCTACGGTGACGTACTGGGTGCCGGCGAAGGCTGGGCCAAGTCGGCGCTGTTCAACGCCCGTGCCCGTGATGCCTTCCAGGGCTTCTTCGAGCGCACCGACAGCTTCACCCTGGGTGTGTGCAACGGTTGCCAGATGATGTCCAACCTGCACGAGCTGATTCCGGGCAGCGAATTCTGGCCGCACTTCGTCCGTAACCGCTCCGAGCAGTTCGAAGCGCGGGTGGCGATGGTGCAGGTCCAGGAATCGAACTCGATCTTCCTGCAGGGCATGGCCGGTTCGCGCATGCCGATCGCCATCGCCCACGGCGAAGGTCATGCCGAGTTCGAGAGCGAGGAAGCCCTGCTGCAAGCCGACCTGTCGGGTTGCGTGGCCATGCGTTTCGTCGACAACCACGGCAAGGTCACCCAGACCTACCCGGCCAACCCGAACGGCTCGCCGCGGGGGATCACCGGGCTGACCAGCCGCGACGGTCGCGTCACCATCATGATGCCGCACCCTGAGCGGGTATTCCGTGCCGTGCAGAACTCCTGGCGCTCGGAAGACTGGAACGAAGACGCTCCATGGATGCGTATGTTCCGCAACGCCCGCGTCTGGGTGAACTAAGCGCCCATGTACAAGCTCAGCTTTTTCGTGCCGCCGAGCCATGTGGAACAGGTCAAGAGCGCCGTATTCGCCGCCGGAGGCGGGCGGATCGGTGCTTATGACCAGTGCGCGTGGCAGGTGCTGGGCCAAGGCCAGTTTCGCCCGTTGGACGGCAGCCAGCCGTTTCTCGGGCAGACCGGTGTGGTCGAGCAGGTGGAGGAGTGGAAGGTTGAGCTGGTGGTGGCGGACGCCCTGATCGAGGCGGTGGTGCTGGCGCTGAAACAGAGCCATCCCTACGAAACACCGGCTTATGAAGTCTGGCGTTTGGCGGATTTCTGATCGGTCGTCTGCCTACGGGCCGCTTTGCCGCTTTCACAAAACCCGCCACCTCGGCGGGTTTTGCTTGTCTGGGCATCGCTCGGAAAACCCACCTAGTTTTGCGCTGGGGGCATCTTTCTCTCGCCAACGCACTCGACCGGCAGGCTCACCCCTTTTTCGAACCGGCACGCCGACGTCAGTAGCTCGGCCTTGATACCGCCGATGAACGCCACGGCGCCTTCACGCCCGCCGGTGTTAGGTCCCGAAAGGTCCACCGCCACGCTATTGGGTTTGACTTCATAGACCCAGCCGCCGTTCTGCGCATCCGCGACCGCCCAGTTCCTGGCCGCGGTATAGTCACGAAACGCCACGACGATCGAGTTGGTGAAGACCGGCGATTCCGGGTTGCTGCCCAATCTCAAATTCGGTGCCTGCGAGTTCCAGGCCCGCAACCCATGGGCCAGCGCATCCGCGCCTTGCACGGGATTGATGACCGCGGAGCCGACCGCCCAGAGGGTTTGATTGCTCGTTACCCAGGCCAGACCTTCTGGAGGTGTCAGCTGGCTCCAGTCGATGGACATCGCCGCGACCTCCAGTCGGCTCTCCTGGCCGGTCGGTTCGCGGTAGGCCGTATTCGTGACGCAATCAGCGGCATCGTTCTTCTTGCACGCCTGCTTGATAAAGCGCCCTTTGACTCCGCCCGGGAAGCTGATCTCCTCCTCGCTGACAATAGGTCCCCCGGATTTCTCCTGGTCGATTCCGTGGGGGGCCTTGAACTCGAACACCCATTCCTTGGCGAAGCTCTGGGCGATCTGCTGACTGCGTGTGGTGCTGCTATAGACCGACTTTCCCGCCCCCGCCCCGTGGCGGAACCAGTCGTACATCCACTCGTTCTCGGGGAAGCCCACGGCTTTGGGCAGGAGCCCGACCTGGAAGGCTTCAAGCCCCTGATCCGTGGTGTCGCCCCGATAGAGCGTGTCCATGTCGGTCCGCCAGTGCAAGGAGGGCAGGGTGTCGCGGATCGGTACGCTGGTATCCGCCGCGACCTGGAGCCAGGCTTGATACCAGGGCTCCTCGTCGCCCTGGGGCGCTCCTGCCGCCCATGGGCCACTGCCCGGCTGCCACGCGCCCGCCAACACCACCACCGCGACAGCCGTCGCCCGTATGAAACCGCCATTTCTTGTCATGATTTTATGCCTCATCCAGAACGGTCAAGCCATGCCGAATCACATACTCATGACTACACATTCTTCGACGTGACACCTTTCACCACTTGCGCGGATTGAGGCTTCGCGGAGCGGAGCCTCAATCCGCTGAGTGAGTTCTGAGTGTAGATTATCGCTGGCGCGACAGCCCATGTGGCCGGCGGCTAGAGTGGCACTGCACAGGTTTCCCTGCGGTTCAATAGTGCCCTCAGCGCTTCACTGATGCCGCTGGCCCGACTCCCCACCAACACATGCCAGGCCCCGCCTTCCATCTGGCTGACACCTTGGCAGCCGAGGACTTTCAGATCCGCTTCCGATAGCCGCCGGACATCCTCGAGCTGTACCCGTAGCCGCGTCTGGGCCACGCATTCCAATGCCAGCACATTGTCTTTTCCGCCTAGCGCGTCCAGCCATTGTTGGAGCTGTTGCGTACTGATCGCTGTCGATTCGGCCCGCACCGGCTCACTCACAGCGATATCGATCGAATCGGTCGCGGGCAAGGCCAAACGGATCTCATCGGCAATGCTGTCCGCCAACGGCCCGACCACCACTTGCAGGCTGCCGCCATGACCCGGCCGCACCACCGCCATCGCCCCGAGGCTTTTCAGCTCGGCGTCCACGGCTTTGTCCCGGTCCAGCAACTCCACCCGCAGGCGCGTGGTGCAGGCGCCGACCGTCAGCAGATTGGCGGCTCCGCCCAGGGCCTGGATATAAGCGGCTGCCCGCTGGTTTTCGCTGAGTATCCGGCTGGCGGTCGCACTGGCGATGTTCTCGCGCCCTGGGGTCTTCAGGTCGAAGCGACGGATGCAGAAATCGAAGACGAAGTAGTACAGCAGGGCATAGGCCAACCCCACCGGGAACACCAGCCAGCCGTTGGTCGACTTGCCCCAGCCCAGGGCCATGTCGATGGCGCCGCCGGAGAAGGTAAAGCCCAGGTGGATATTCAGCGCGTTGGTCACGGCCATCGACAGACCCGTCAGCAACGCGTGCAGCACATACAACATCGGCGCAAGGAACATGAAGGCGAATTCGATCGGCTCGGTTACCCCGGTGAGGAACGAGGTCAGGGCCATCGACAGCAGCAGCCCGCCCATCAGCTTGCGCCGTTCCGGCAGGGCATTGCGGTACATCGCCAGGCAAGCCGCCGGCAGGCCGAAGACCATCACCGGGAACATCCCGGTCATGAACTGCCCGGCCTTCGGGTCACCGGCGAAGTAACGCGCCAGGTCGCCGGTCACCGCCAGCCCGGTCTCGGGCGAGGTGTAGCTGCCGAACACGAACCACATCATATTGTTGAGGATGTGGTGCAGGCCGGTGACGATCAACAGCCGGTTGAAGACGCCGAAGACGAAGGCGCCGAGGCTGCCGCTCTCGACCATCAGCAGGCCGAGGCTGTTGATGGCGCTCTGGATCGGCGGCCAGATAAAGCCGAACACCACCCCCAGGGCCACCGCCGAGAACCCGGTGACAATCGGCACGAAGCGCCGCCCGCCGAAGAACGCCAGGTACTCCGGCAGCTTGATGTCCTTGAAGCGGTTGTACAGCGCACCGCCCAGCAAGCCACTGATGATCCCGGCGAGCATGCCCATGTTGATGCTCGCATCGAGCACCTTGAGGGTGGCGATCAGCACCAGGTAACCGATGGCCCCGGCCAGCCCGGCGGTACCGTTGTTGTCGCGGGCGAAACCGACGGCGATGCCGATGGCGAAGATCAGCGCGAGGTTGGCGAAGATGGTGTTGCCGGCATCGTGGATGATCGCGATGTTCAGCAGGTCGGTATCACCCAGGCGCAGCAGCAGGCCGGCAATCGGCAGGATGGCGATGGGGAGCATCAACGCCCGTCCCAGGCGTTGCAGACCTTCGATGAAGAACTGGTACATGACGTGTCTCCTTCTTGTTGTTGTGTGCAGGCCCTGGATCAATCAGCCCAGGGGCCAGTGTTGGCGACAGGCTTCACGGACTTTCGCGGCGCTGCCCAGTTGCAGCAGCGACGGGACGATCCGCCGACATTCGGCGGCATCCAGGTCGCGGACCCGCGCCTTGATTTCGCCAATTTGCGGGGTGCTCACGGACAGCTCGGTGACCCCCAGGCCGATCAGCACCGGGGTCGCCAGCGGATCGGAGGCCAGCGCGCCGCAGACCCCGACCCAACGTTGATGCACGGCGGCACCGGCGCAGGTCTGGGCCATCAGCCGCAGCAGGGCCGGGTGCAGGGCATCGACCCGGGCGGCGAGGCCGGCGTGGTCGCGGTCCATGGCCAGGGTGTATTGCGACAGGTCGTTGGTGCCGATGGAGAGGAAGTCCGCGTGCTCGGCCAGTTGTTCGGCCAGCAGCGCGGCGGAAGGTACTTCGATCATCACCCCCAGTTCCGGGCGCAGGTTGAGCCCCATCTCGGTGGCCAGCTCATCCAGGCGTCGCCGCACCTGCAGCAGTTCGTCGACTTCGCTGATCATCGGCAGCAGGATCCGGCAGCGTTGCAGTGGGCTGACCTGGAGCAGGGCGCGCAGTTGCTGGTCGAGCAGTTCCGGCTGGGCCTGGCTCAGGCGGATGCCCCGCAGGCCCAGCACCGGATTGGTTTCCATCGGCAGCGGCAGGTAGTCGAGTTGCTTGTCGCCACCGACATCGATGGTGCGGATGATCACCGGTCGGTAGCCCATGGCGTCCATCACGCCCTGGTAGGCACTGCGTTGTTCCTCCTGATCCGGCGCGCTGCGGCGGTCGACGAAGAGGAACTCGGTGCGCAACAGGCCGACGCCATCGGCACCCTGCTGGTGGGCCTCGCCGGCTTCGGCGGCCGAAGCGACATTGGCCGCGACCTCGATGCGCAGGCCATCGCGGGTGTCGGCCGGCAACTGGGCCTGGGATTGTTGTTGCTGACGCCGCAGTTGCTGCTGCCCGTGGGCCAGGGCGACACCTTCGCGGCGGGCTGCATCGGGGTTCAGTTCGAGGCGGCCCTGGTCGGCGTCGAGGACCACCACCTGGCCGGGCTCGATATCCAGCAGCCCGCTCCCTAGCGCGACCAGGCAGGGCAGGCCCTTGCTCCGGGCGAGGATCGCCACGTGGGAGGTCGCGCCGCCGGCGGCCATGCACAGCCCGGCGACCTGTTGCTGGCTGAGCAGCAGCAGGTCCGAGGGGGGCAGTTCCTGCGCGGCGACGATGGCGCCGGGCGGCAGGTTGTAGTCTGCGGCTTCGCCCAGCAGGACTCGCAGCACCTGTTGCCTGAGGTCGCGCAGGTCGTTGGTACGCTCGGCCAGCAGTGGATTGCCGAGATTGAGCAGGACCTGGCATTGCGCTTCGATCGACTGGTCCCAGGCGTGACTGGCGGCCTGACCGGCTTCGATGGCGTGGCTGGCGGCATCCAGTAGCGCGGGGTCTTCGAGCAGGGCGAGGTGGGCATTGAAGATCGCTTCTTCTTCGACGGCTTTACGCTGGCGGGCCTGCAACAACGTGCCGTGGATATCCGAGCGGACCTTTTCCAGGGCGGCGTCCAGCGCTTGCAGTTGCTCATCGGCGCGGTGCTGGCCGGCGTCCGGCGCCAGGGTGATGGCGGCCAGGCGTACCAGCGGGCCGCTGACCAGGCCGGGCGAGGCGCATACGCCCAGGAGAACGCCGTCTTCGCTCGGTTGCTGCGGGGTTGTGTTGAGCGGCGGTGGCGCCGAATGGCCCGCATCTTTCAAAGGCGTACGCAGCACATTCAACAGGGCCAGCAGTGCGGCTTCGCGGTCCGGGCCCTGGCAACTGATCTGCACTTCCTGCTGTTCGCCGACGCTGAGGCCCATGATGCCGATCAGGCTGTCGAGGGCGGCGGATTTATCGCCCAGATGCAGGCGCGCGCTGCAATGGAAGCCCTGCGCGGTCTGGCGCAGCAAGGCTGCCGGGCGTGCATGCAGGCCGCCGTGATGGGCGACCCGGGCGCTGCCGCGGACTTCGTCGGTGTCCGTCATCGGGGTGGAAGCATGCTGCTCGGCGTTCTGGCGCGGCACGATCCGTAGCAAGGGTTCGCCGACCTTGACCTGGCCCTGGGCCACGGGCTGCAGGTCGTAGTGTTCGCCGTTGGTCAGGACCACCAGGCTCACCAGGCTTTTGCACTGCCGGGCCACCCGGTCCAGGTCGATCCGCAGCAAGGCCTGGCCGTCCTGCACCCGGGCGCCGGCCTCGACCAGCAGGGTAAAACCCTCGCCTTGCAGCTCGACCGTGTCCAGGCCCAGGTGCATCAGCAGTTCGGCGCCGTTGTCGGCGCGCAGGGTCAGGGCGTGCCGCGTTCGGGCGATATGAATGATCTCGCCGGCACAAGGCGCATGCAGGCAATCGTTGAGCGGGTCGATGGCCAGCCCCGGGCCCATGGCACCGCTGGCGAATACCGCATCGTCGACCTCGGCAAGCGGGAACACGGGCCCGCTCAACGGTGCGCTGAGGGTGATGTTGTTCTTGTTATGCATGGCGCTGTACTCGTCAGTGGGTACGGGTGACTTTGCTCAGGTGGCGCGGTTGGTCGGGGTCCATGCCACGGGCCACGGCCAGGTGGGCGGCCATCACGTAGAAACTCTGGATTGCGAGGATCGGGTCGAGGGCCGGGTGTTCGGCGCAACACAGGTCCAGGTCGCGTTCGGCCACGTCCGGTGGCGCTGCCAGCAACACCCGGGCACCGCGCTGGCGCATCTCGGCGGCGAGCTTGAGCAGCCCGGCTTGTTCCGCGCCGCGTGGGGCGAAGACCAGCAACGGGTAGCCGGCGTCGATCAGGGCCATGGGGCCGTGGCGGACTTCCGCACTGCTGAAGGCTTCGGCCTGGATCGCCGAGGTTTCCTTGAATTTCAGCGCCGCTTCCTGGGCGATGGCGAAACCGGCGCCACGACCGATCACCATCAGCCGTTCGCAATCGCGCAGGGTCTCGATGGCCTTGCTCCAGTCGCGGGTCGCGGCCTGGCGCAGGCCTTCCGGCAGGGCTTCTCCGGCGGCGAGCAAGGCCGGGTCCTGGTGCCAGTGGCCGAGCAGCCGCGCACTGGCGCTGAGGGTGGCGATAAAGCTTTTGGTCGCGGCCACGCTTTGTTCCGGCCCGGCCAGCAGCGGGATCGCATATTCGCAGGCGGCCTCCAGTGGCGAGTCCGCGGCGTTGACCAGGGCCACCGTCAGGGCGCCGCGTTCACGCAGCAGGCACAGGCTGTCCACCAGATCAGGGCTCTGGCCGGACTGGGAAAAGGCCAGCACCGCCTGGCCGCTGACCTGCAATGGCGAGTGTTGCAGGGTCACCACCGACATCGGCAGGGAGGCCACCGGGACCCCGGTCTGCTGCATGGCGATATAGGCGAAGTAGCTGGCGGCGTGGTCGGAGCTGCCGCGGGCGACGGTCATCACCACCTGCGGCGGTTGCTCGCGCAGCCGTGCGCCGAGGGCCATCAGCCGTGTATCGAGCTGCTGCAACTGGCGGCTGACCGCCTCGTGGGCCGACAGCGCCTCTTCAAGCATTCTGGAAGTCATTGGACTTCTCCTTCGACCATGATCGAGGTCAGTGTCAGTGAACGGTCCAGGCGCACGCAGTCGGCCCAACTGCCGGTTTGCAGGCGTCCGCGCTCGGGCAGGCCGAGGTAGTCGGCGGGGAATTGCGAGAGGCGTTGCGAGGCTTCGGCCAGGGGCAGGCCGATCTTCACCAGGTTGCGCAGGGCCTGGTCCATGGTCAGGGTGCTGCCGGCCAGGGTGCCGTCGGCCAGGCGTACGCCGCCCAGGCATTTGGTCACGGTGTGGCTGCCCAGCTTGTACTCGCCGTCGGGCATGCCGGCCGCCGCCGTGGAATCGGTGACGCAATACAGGCAGGGAATCGAGCGCAGGGCCACGCGCATGGCGCCGGGGTGCACATGCAGCAGGTCGGGGATCAGTTCGGCATAACGGGCGTGGGCCAGGGCGGCGCCGACGATACCGGGCTCGCGGTGATGCAGCGGGCTCATGGCGTTATACAGGTGGGTGAAGCTGGTGACGCCGGCTTCGAGGGCGGCGACACCTTCTTCGTAGCTGCCCAGGGTATGGCCGATCTGCATGCGGATGCCCCGTGCGCTGAGGTCACGGATCAACGCGGCATGGCCGGCGATTTCCGGGGCGATGGTGATCACCCGGATCGGCGCCAGGCGCAGGTAGTCCTCGACTTCGGCGCTGATCGCGGTGTGGGCGAAGTTCGGTTGTGCGCCGAGTTTGCCGGGGTTGATGAACGGGCCTTCCAGGTGCACGCCGAGGACCCGGGCGGTGCCGGGCTGGCGCTGTTCGCAATAGGCCCCGAGTTGGCCGAGGATCTCGCTGATTTCCTCGGGCGGCGCGGTCATGGTGGTGGCCAGCAGCGAGGTGGTGCCGAAGCGCAGGTGGGTGCGGGCGATGGTCTCGAAGGCGTCGCCACCCTGCATGATGTCCTTGCCGCCGCCGCCGTGGACGTGCAGGTCGATAAAACCGGGCAGCAGGTACGGCAGGTCGTTTTCACTCGGATCGCAGGGTGTGCCCTCGATCTGCGTGACCTTGCCGTGCTGGTGCAGCAAGCGGCCGCGAATCCAGCCTTGCGGGGTGAGAATGTTGTCTTCGGACATGGCAGGCTCTCTGAACAGGCTAACGCCGCAGTTCGGCGACGAAGTCGTAGTAGTCGTTACGGCAGTAGGTGTCGGTCAGCTCGATGGGGGTGTTGTCCTCGAGGTAGCCGACACGGGTCATCAGCAGCATCGCGGTGCCGGGCTCGATGCCCACCAGCGCGGCGAATTCGGCCGAGGCGTTGATCGCGCGAATGTGTTGCAGGGCCCGCACCACCGGCCGACCGATGCTGTCGAGAAAGGCGTAGAGCGAATCGCCGACGGCCTCGGGGTCGGGCAGCAGGGCGGCGGGCAGGGTGCTCATCTCGATGGCCATGACGGTGTCGTCGGCGGTGCGCAGGCGCTTGAGCCGGGTCACCTGGTCCCGTGGCGACAAGGCCAGGCGGATCAGTTCCTCATGGCTCGGCAGGCCGATCTCGCGTTCCAGCCAGCGCGAGCCGGGAACAAAACCCTTGGCCCGCAGGCGCTCGCTGAAACTCGACAGGCGGGAAAGGGGTTGTTCCAGGCGCGGGGTGATAAAGGTTCCGGAGCCCTGGCTGCGGCGGATCAGGCCTTGTTCCAGGAGGACTTCCAGGGCCTTGCGCGCGGTGACGCGGGAAATGCTCAACAGCTCGCTCAGGTTGCGCTCCGAGGGCAATGCCTGTTCGGCTTTCCACTGGCCGGCATGAATCGCCGCTTCCAGGTTGCGCGCCAACTGCAGGTAGAGCGGTGTCGGCTGGGACTCGTCGGGCCGCAGGGC